>ERZ773225.4362-NODE-4362-length-11471-cov-8.193676_pt1 | contig 11471 bp, 10 predicted proteins | sample MGYA00580993_ERZ773225 | MGnify/ENA primary metagenome ERZ773225 (study PRJEB29015, sample SAMEA2737748) | human gut metagenome | biome: human gut; feature: human-associated habitat; material: faeces | place: China | collected 2012 ... | reverse complement strand
TCCCGCCTTGCGGCGGGACCGCCCTTTTTCTGTTACCACTTATTATATACTTTTTCCGCAAAGCCCAGCAGGTTCTCTATCTTCAGCACCGTACCGTCATCCAGCCTCGCCGTGCCGTTAAAATAACCGAACACCTGATGCTGGTTGCTGCAAATAATGCCTACATTGGTGCAGCTCGCGCGGTCCAGCACCGGGATAAAGTCCATCTCAAACCGCCCATCGCTGCTGGTGAATTTCCACGGGCTCATAAAGTCGTCCTTGCCGTCCTTCTGCGGGATCAGGAAGGTCAGCTGCTCCAGCTTGTGCGCCGTGCCATCGTAGAACAGCATATTCTCGCTGGCGGCACTGGTATCGCCAAAGCCATACCCGATATTAAAGCCAAAGGGTCTGCCCTCCACTGTGCCGTTGCCGCTGCCCCAGTACCAGGTGTTTTTGTAGGTCCATACGCCGCGGCCCCAGTCCAGGGTGGCATAGCTCTCCTCGGGGTCAAATTCGATCACCTGCCCGTCAAATTCCACCCGGCCGGCAGCCTTCATGCAGTTGATCTTCTGGTTGTAGTAAAAGGCCTTCCTATCCTCCACAAAGGGCGTCACAATCACCATGGAATCCTCCGGCTCTTCCGTCAGGGTAAATTCCGCCGCGATCGGCTTTTTATTCATAAAATTCTGCACCCAGGCCGTCAGCTTCCGGGTACCGTCCGGCAGCACCTTAAAGCAGAAATCAGCGTTTTTGCGCTTCACCGCCACATCTCCCTCGGCGCTGCTGGCAGGGAAACCGGTCTTTCCGCCAGGGAAAGGATAGATGATATTGCAGGTGTGTTCCCACGGCCGACTAAAATCCAGCAGCGAGAAGCCCAGCAGTCCCATGTAGCTGTTGTCGTCTATGGTCAGCGCCACACCCCACCTTCCGTTCATGATCAGGTAGTAGTCCCATTCCTTGATGCGGTGGGCCGCCGCCTTGATCGCCCGGCGGTCGTATGCCTTGATGAGACGGCGGGCATAGCCCGCTTCGCACAGCTCGCCCCGTTCGTTCAGCAGCGGGCCGGCGTTGGTCAGTTCTTTCTGCATGGGGTGCCTCCTTCGTTCTGTCATCAGTTTTAGCGGAGAACCGGTTTTTCGCGGGGGTGCCTTTTCGCAGAACCTCTGCAGGGAGCCGGCTCAGGCCGCAGGCCAAACCGTCCTGCGGACGGTTTCAGCGGGCTTCGCCCGCTGGCCCGCCGTTCCGGCGGGCGGCCTGCGGCCCCACCCGCCCCCTGCATCAGCTCCAGTCAGATCTTACGCCTTGGTGGCAGCCTCGTTCAGGGCCTCCATCAGCCGGGGCACATCAATGCCATGGGCCAGGGCACCCTGCTCAATGTTCTCAAAGTGGGCGGCGGCGCAGCCGATGCACCCCATGCCGAAGCGCTGCAGTACCTCTACAGTAGCAGGATATTTCTGTACGATCTCCATGATGCCCATATCTTTTGTAATCAGCATAATTTATTATCTCCTTGCAGTTAAATTGGGGGAGGCAAACTCCCCTCCCTTAGTATAGTTATTTTTCCCCTATTTGTAAACAGAATCCGAACTTTTTTGCAAAGTCCCCCGTTCTGCCCGCCCGTTCATTGACAAGCGCCGCCGCCATGGTGTAAAATGATGCGGAACAAAGCCCCCGCCGGGGCCAATTTACAAGAAAAGGCACGAGGAACATTATGAAAACGACAACACGCCTGCTGGCCCTGCTGCTGGCACTCTGCATGGTATTTGCCTTTGCCGCCTGCGGCAAAGACCCCAGCGACCCCACCGATCCGACCGATCCCAGCAATCCCACTACCCCCACCGATCCTGATAACCCCAATCCCGATGAGCCCTCCAAGGAGGAGATCCTCAAGGAGCTGCAAAAGACCATGCTGGAAAATACGCTGGCCATGCAGCAGAAGAACAAGGATACCATCGGCTGGCTGTATATTGATGGCACCACCGTCAATGATGTGGTGGTCAAGGTCAATTATAACGATGATAACAAGTACTACCTGCGCCGCAATGCCAATGGGGAAAACGATAACGACGGCTGCTACTATGCCGATTTCCGCTGCACCAGCGGCAATCGCTCCACCATCTCGAAGAATACCGTCATCTACGGCCACAATCTGGGCCGGGCCGAAAATGCCCTGCTGACCGATTATCAGAACCACGCAAACGGCCCCAAGTTCGCTCAGCTGCTGAAGTATCAGGACGAGGATTTTGCCAAGACCCATCCTTATATCTACTACTCCACCATCGAAGAGGATATGGTCTGGCAGGTATTTGCGGTATTCTACACCGATATCAAGTTCGACTACATCAACCCCAACCCCGCCGATGCCACCTTCAATAGCCTTATCAAAAAGGCCCAGGATCTTTCCTTCTACGATTATGATGTGGAAGTGACCAGCAACGATAAGATCCTCACCCTCTCCACCTGCACCTACCGTCTGGCGGATGATACCAAGCTGCACTATCCCAATGACTACCGCTATGTCGTCATGGCCAAGCTGCTGCCCGCCGATGCCGTGCTGGAGGATACCGTTTCCCTCACCGTCACCAAGAACGCCCCGGTAAAACCCGCCGGCGAATAATGCCCCATCCAATACGGCCCCCTTTCCCACCGGGAGAGGGGGCCTTTCGCGTTCCCCTAAAGCCTCCCCAGTGTAAGGAGTGTGACACTGCACCATCCAAAAGCCTCCCCTGTGTAAGGGGAGGTGTCAGCCGTACGGCTGACGGAGGGGTTGTTGGCGCAAACTATGTCATCAAACGCCCCGGCGGCGAACTGTACGGGTCTTGCACTCTGCAAAATCAGTGCGCCGCCGCCAGGCGCCCACAAATTAGCCTCCGTCGGGTAGGCGCTCAGTTTATACCTTTGCAAAAAAGGCCCCGCCCTCGCCGCCGGGCCGCCGCAAAAAAGAAGGCCCCCGCCATATGGCAGGGGCCTTGCTTGTCTTTTGTGGTTTGGGAATTACAGCTTGCCCAGCTTGGTGCGGCAGCTGCGGCAGACATACTTGTCGTCATAGGTAGCCAGCTCTTCCTTGGAGCCGCAGAAAATGCAGCAGGGCAGGTACTTCTTAAGAATGACCTGATCACCGTCTACATAAATTTCAACATCACTGTGGATGTCGATGCCGAGGGTGCGGCGAAGCTCTACAGGGAGAACGATACGGCCGAGGTTGTCAACTTTTCTTACGATGCCGGTGGATTTCATGGTACAGGTTCCTCCTTAATAAAGTTAGGTGGTTTGCTGGCGGTTTACAATATCTTCTAATATTCTCGCTTTTTCTCTACCTTGCTACTAAGTGTACTATTATTTTCCATGAAATTCAAGAGGTAATTAGCACAATTTCGCAAATCTTGTGGATAATTTTTGCCCCTAATTTGCCGCTTTTTTGGTTATTGTTGCTAAAATTGATAAAATGCGCACAAATTCCATTATTTTACATAATTCGATAAAAAGCATCAAAAAAGGAAAACATTAGCGCAATATATCTCCGCAAGGGAAAAAAGATGTTGATAATTCATCTCTACTCCCTAAAAAATGAAGAAAGGAGCTCCGCCCATGATGAACGGTATCCTTACCGCCCTGCTCATTTTTTCGGTCGTCACCGCGGCCTTCACCGGCCGGATGGAAGCGCTCTCCGCCGCGGCGCTTTCCGGCTGCGGGGAAGCCGTAAGCCTGGTCATTGCCCTCACCGGTATGCTGTGCCTGTGGAGCGGCCTGATGGAAATTGCCCGCCGCTGCCGCCTTACGGAAGCATTGGCCCGGCTGCTGTGCCCTCTCACCCGGCGGCTGTTCCCCACAGTGCCGCAGGGCAGCCCCGCCATGCAGGCCATCTGCATGAATCTTTCCGCCAATCTGCTGGGTCTGGGCAATGCCGCCACTCCCTTGGGCCTTGCCGCCATGCGGGAGCTGCAAAAGTTGAATCCCCATAAGGACAGCGCCAGCAATGCCATGGTCACCTTTGTAGCGATGAATACCGCCTCCCTCCAGCTCATCCCCACCACCTGCGCCGTGCTGCGGCAGCAGGCCGGCTCCGCCGCCCCCATGGAGATCCTGCCGGCGGTATGGCTCACCGGGCTTTCGTCACTGGCCGTGGTCCTGCTGCTGGACCGTCTGCTGCGCGGGAAGTCCCGCCGGCCGGAATAAAGGCAGGCCCGTGCAGGAGGTGGGCGCCCGCAGGGCAAACCGCCCTTCCGGGCGGTTTCGGTGGCCTTCGGCCGCCGGCTCCGGCCTAGCCGGAGCGCTCTGCGGGCGCCCTTCACCCCATCCGCGAATTTCATCAAAAGGGAGGGCATTCCATGTCATTCAGTGCCTGGTTCATCCCGCTGCTCATCACCGGCCTGTTCAGCTGGGGCCTCTGCTCCGGCGTGGATGTGTTCGATTGCTTTTTGCAGGGAGCCAAAGAGGGGCTCAAAACCGCCGCCTCCATCACCCCGGCCTTGGTCTGCCTGCTTACGGTGGTCACCATGTTCTGCCACAGCGGCGCCCTGGATGTCCTCACCGGCTTCCTTCGCCCCGTGACTCAGCTTATCGGCTTCCCGGCGGAGGTACTGCCATTGGCCCTGCTGCGGCCGGTCTCCGGCAGCGGCGGTACCGCCCTGCTGCACCAGCTGCTGGGGGAATACGGCCCGGATAGCTTCATCGGGCGGGTAGGCAGTGTGCTGGCCGCCGCCTCGGAGACCACCTTCTACGCTATCGCGGTCTACTACGGCGCGGTGGGGATCCGCCGTACCCGCCACACCATGGCCGCTGCCCTCACCGGGGATCTGACCGCGGCGCTGGTCAGTGCCCTTGCGGTCCGCTTGCTGCTGGGGGTGTGACCTGCCCCATCAGAGGGAAACGGTATCTAGATAATGCAGGAAGAAGCTGCCGTCCGGCCGTGTCATTACGGAGAAACGGGTCCGGAAGTCCCCAATTTTATAGGGATTTTCATAATATACATTGCCGTGCAGTTCGTATCTGACGCTTACCTCGGATTTTTCCCGATCAATTTGAACCTCCGTGTTCCTGCACGCCGGAGTATTCCCCCATCCAAAGCCGGACCAAAACACATACTCCCCGGTTTCGGGAACATAGGTATCTTCACCAAACTCATAATCCGGAATATCAAACACCTCCTCGGCCATCTGCTGTATCTTTTCTTTTGGAAAGTGGTAACACCCCTCGTCATCCATGGTGACAAAATCATGGTACAGGTATTTCTCCTCCTCCATGAACATTACCGTACTTAAAATAAAAAGATGGATCTGTCGGTCCTCCAACGGATAGGCGGAGCTCCCCAGGATATCTCCAGAGTAAAAGGCAAAGTTGGTCAGCTGTGCGGTCAGAACCTCCGAGGAGGCCTGCAGTTCCTCCTGCATTGCGTCCCAGTCCAATGCGGACTTTCCCTGCGGGGCGTTGCCGACGCAGGCGCAAAGGCTAAAGCAAAGTGCCAAAGCGATTGCGAGTGATAGCATCTTTTTCATGGCGTTTTCTCCTGTATGTTTTTGCCGCTGCGGCAGGTTTTCTATCATTTTACCATGGGCGCCGCAGGTGGGCAACGGAAAATTTTAGGGCGGTGACGCCTGTTCCTTGCCAGCGTCCGCCCTCCTCACAATTTTTTAACAAAATCGCCACATTCGGCGCTATGCAAACCGCCCCGCCGGTGCTATAATGTAAGTTAGAATACTATGACCTGTAAGGAGGAAATAGCAATGATGGACAAGATCCTGGTAGCCGATGACGACCTGAATATCTGCGAGCTGCTGCGCCTGTACCTGGAAAAGGAGGGCTTCGAGGTGGTAATGGCCCACGATGGCGAAGAAGCCGTGGCCAAGTTCGAGAGCGAAAAGCCCTCTCTTATCCTCCTGGATATCATGATGCCCAAGCTGGATGGCTGGCAGGTTTGCCGGCAGATCCGCCAAAAGAGCGATTGCCCCATCATCATGCTCACCGCCAAGGGCGAAACCTTCGATAAGGTGCTGGGCCTGGAGCTGGGCGCCGATGACTATGTTGTCAAGCCCTTCGATACCAAGGAGATCGTGGCCCGCATCAAGGCCGTGCTGCGCCGCAGCAGCCCCGCCGGCACCGCCGAAGGCGAGGTCAAGGAGGTCAGCTACGATAAGCTCACCGTCAATATGACCCGCTACGAGCTCAAAGTGGATGGCAAGGTCGTGGATGCCCCGCCCAAGGAGCTGGAGCTCCTGTTCCACCTGGCCAGCCACCCCAACCGCGTATTCACCCGCGATCAGCTGCTGGATGAGGTCTGGGGCTTCGAGTACTACGGCGACAGCCGCACCGTCGATGTCCACATCAAGCGCCTGCGCGAAAAGCTGGAAGGCGTCAGCGATCAGTGGAGCCTCAAGACCGTTTGGGGCGTCGGCTATAAGTTCGAGGTCAAGGAATAAGAATGAAAACTTCGCAGAAAACCCTGATGGGCAAGTACTATTCGGTGTGCTGCGCCATCATTCTGCTCAGTATGGTATTGGTCGGCTCCATCTTTATGGTGCTGGCCAATGACTACCTGCGGGAGGAAAAAATCAGCCTGCTGGAGAAAAATGTGACCCAGGCCGCCCGCCTCACCATGGAAAATTACGCCGCCCACGAGTACCGCTATGTCAGCAGCGATACCCTGCAGCCGGTGTATGCCGTGCTGGGCTCCGCCATCGAGGCCGACATCTACCTTTCCGATAACAAGGGCAATATCCTCATTATGGCCCATACTACCGAGAGCGCCATCCCCCAGTCGGTGCCGCAGGCTGTCCTGGATAGCCTCTCCAAAACCGGCAGCTATCAGGGCTCCGTGGTCATGGCCGGCACCGGGGAAGACCCCCAGTACGCCGTGGCCACCCCCGTGGTGGATGAAAACGGCCTTCTGGTGGGTGCCGTCATGGCCACCGCCCGGGCTGCCAACCGTGCCCTGGCCGGCGATATGCTCCAGATGTTCCTCATCGCGGCCATCGTGGTGCTGGTGGTCAGCTTTATCGTCATTTATTTTGTCACCACCAGCCTGGTGAACCCCCTGCGGCAGATGGCCGCCGCTACCCGTGCCTTCGCTAAGGGCGATTTCTCGGTCCGGGTGCCGGTGGAGGGCGATGATGAGATCGGGCGGCTGGCCTCCGCCTTCAATAACATGGCCACCGAGCTGGCCCTCACCGAATCAGTGCGCCGCAGCTTTACCGCCAATGTCAGCCATGAATTAAAAACCCCCATGACCACCATCGGCGGCTTTGTCGATGGTATCCTGGATGGCACCATCCCGCCGGAGCGGCAGAACCACTATCTGCGCATTGTCTCCAGTGAGGTCCAGCGCCTTTCCCGCCTGGTGCGCAATATGCTCACCCTCAGCCAGATCGAGGCCGGCGAGCGCACCATCCAGCCCACCGAGGTGGAGATCACCTCCCTTGTCACCAATACCCTGCTGGGCTTCGAGCAGCGGCTGGAGGAAAAGCACATCGAGGTGGAGGGGCTGGATACCGACCGCTACTGGGTGCTGGCCGATGCCGACCTCATCCAGCAGGTGGTGTATAATCTCATCGATAACGCCGTCAAATTCGTCAATGAAGGCGGCAAGCTCTCCTTCGACTTTTATACCGAGGGCGAGAATATCATGGTAGCGGTGCGCAATACCGGCTCCGGCGTCCTGCCGGAGGAGATCCCGCGGCTCTTCGACCGGTTCTACAAGACCGACCGCAGCCGCAGCCTGGATAAAAACGGCGTAGGCCTGGGGCTTTCCATCTGCCGCACCATTATGAATGTCCACGAGGGCGAGATTTTCGTCCGCAGCCAGCCCGGGGAATACACCGAGTTTGTATTCGGCCTCAAGGCCGACCCCGCCCACTACAAAAAAGGCGTCAACCGCAAAGCCCCTATGGTAGATGCCAGCTTTACCACATTGCCGGCGGCCCCCGCTGCCGGCCGGGAGGAGAAACAGCATGAGAAACCGCAGCAATGACAGCAACTACCACTGGGATTACCAGGATTACCGGGGCAACTACGGCCAAAGCCCCGCCCGCGCCCGGAAAAGCAGCGGCCTGAAGTACTTCCTCATCGCCATGGGGGTGGTCATCCTGCTGGTGGGGGCGCTGTGCGTCGGGGCCTCCGTCTGGGGTAGCAGGCCTGCCCCGCAGCCGGATCAGGATTCGTCCATCGGCAATGAGCTGGAGCACCTGCCGGAGATCGACCAGCAGAACAAGCCGGAGGATAATGTGCCGGATACCACCGAAGACGGCCTTTTGACTCCCGCCGGCATCTATAAAAAGTGCGCCCCCTCGGTAGTGGGCATCATCACCTACGGCAGCAGCACCACCGCGCAGGGCAGCGGCATCATCCTTTCGGAAAACGGCTACATCATCACCAATGCCCATGTGGTCGGCGGCGGCGAAAAGTTCGAGGTCGTGCTGCAAAATGGCGATAGCTATGATGCCACCGTCATTGGGGCGGATAACCAGAGCGACCTGGCTCTGCTTAAAATGCAGAACCCGCCCGAGGGGCTGGTCGCGGCTACCTTCGGCAACAGCGATGAGCTGGAGGTCGGCGAAATGGTGGTCGCCATCGGCAATCCCGGCGGTCTGGCGCTGGCCTCCACCCAAACCGTCGGCTACATTTCGGCGGTGCAGCGCACCATCACCACCGAGCTGGGCTACACCATGGTCTGCATCCAGGCGGATGCCGCCATCAATCCCGGCAACAGCGGCGGCCCCCTCATCAATACCTACGGCCAGGTGGTGGGCATTACCTCCAGCAAGCTGGTGGAGGAAGGCTACGAGGGCATCGGCTTCTCCATCCCCATCAATACCGCCCTGCCCATTCTGGACGATTTAATGCAGCACGGCCGGGTGACCGGTCGGGCACAGCTGGGCATCACCGTGGTGGAAGTAGGCAGCAATGAAGCCAATTATTACGGCATCCCGGCGGGTCTGCGCATCATGTCCATCAATGAAGACAGCGATGTAGGCCGTCAGGGCGCCGAGGTCGGTGATATCATCACCTCCATTGATGGCTGGGCCATCACCAGCCGTGCCGATTGCAGCGATATCCTGGCACAGCACAAGCCCGGCGATACCGTGGAAATAAGCCTGTACCGGGCCAGCCGTACCGGCCGCGGCCAGACCTTCACCATCACCGTCACCCTGCTGGGGTCCTAAGCATCCCACAAAAGCCGCCCACGGGCGGCTTTTCTGCCCCTTGTGCCATATTGCCCATAAAGCCGTGTCATTTCCGGGCAAACCTGCCAATGGCATTTCGGTCGGGAGTGATGTATAATTAACAAAGAGGAGGAAAGCAACCCGCATCGATACAGTAAGGAGGTGCCGAATAATGAAAAAGAGGATACTGGCTGCGCTGCTGGCTTTTTCCATGCTGCTCACCACCGCCTATGCCATGCCAATTTATGTGGATGGCAGCGCCCTGGGCCGGCAAGAACCGCTGACCCTGGAGGTGGAAAGCGGCGACAGCATCGATAATGTCAAGCAGAAAATCCAGAACACGGGTGTTTCGGTAGATGGGAAATGCCTGTATTTTGGCAGCAGATTTTTGGAGAACGGCCGCACTCTGGCAGATTATAATATCCAGAAGGAAAGCGCCTTGCAGCTGACCACCTTCCAGGAAGTGGCCACCTCGGAAGAGCTGTACAACGCATTGACTTCCGATACCGCGGTCATCCGCTTGACCGGGGATATTGAGATCACCGTCTATATGACGGTGAGTAGACCGGTAACCATCGATCTGAACGGCCACTTACTGAAAACAACCAGCGGGGCCAGCAACTTGATTCAAGTCATAGAGAATGGCGGGCTGACGCTGATTGACAGCAATCCCAATGCCGTTCACAAGTTCGATAAGAGCAACGCCCTGTGGAAGCTGGCAGATGAAACCACCGCCGAAGAAAATATCATAGAGGTAAAGGGCGGCGCCATCACCGGCGGCACCGGCACAGGAGAAGCAGGAAATACCTGCGGCGGCGGTATCTATGTGAGGAAAGGCGGCACGCTCCTCATGCGGGGCGGCAATATCGTGGGCTGTACGGCGCGCGAGGGCGGCGGTATTTATGTGGAAGATGGCGGCCGGTTCGAGATGTCCGCCGGGACCATTACCGGCTGCACGGCTGGGCAGGAGGAAGGCAAGACGGCCAACGGCGTCTTTATCGCGGCGGGTGGCCGGTTTACGCAGTCCCCCGGCGCCCAAATCACCGGAGAGGTCATCGGGGCCTATACGGTCACCTTCCAGTCGGAGGGTGGAAGCGAAGTAGCATCCCAGATTCGTGCCAACACCCCTGCCGCCCAGCCAGATAATCCCACCAAAGAGGGGCATACCTTCATCGGCTGGTACAACGGCGAAAGCGAATGGGACTTTGAGATCCCCGTGACCACCGGTTTGATCTTGACGGCAAAGTGGCAGGTCAACCAATACACCATCACTTTTAAGCCGGAAAACGGCGGGCAGGATATCGTCATTAAGCAGGACTACGGCACGGCCATTACCGCCCCGGCCAACCCTACCAAAACAGGCTACACCTTTGCCGGCTGGGATAAGACCATTCCCTCCACCATGCCGGCCGGGGATATGACCATCACCGCCCGGTGGACCGAAAACCGGGTCATTGTCATCATCCGGCCGGATGACAGCAAGGATGAGCCGGATTCCGGCATCGTCCACCGGTGGGGCCCCTGGCGCTCCAATGGGGATGGGACCCATACCCGCCGCTGCACGGCCAGCGGCTGCTTCGACCAGCAAAACGGGAAGTGCTACGGCGGCACCCCCAATTGCACCCAGCGGGCAAGCTGCATCCTGTGCGGCGCCAAATACGGCAAGACCGACCCCACCCGCCACGCCTCCCTGGAAAAGTTGGAGGCGATAGCCGCCACAGCGGCGGCCAATGGCCGGGTGGAATGCTGGCACTGCACCGCCTGTGATAAGTACTTTGCGGACGCGAACGGCAAAACGGAGCTCACCGCGGAGAATACAGTAACCGAAAAGGTGCCGCCGAGCATCATACAGGGCAACGACGCCCGATGGAAAAAGGGCGAAAGCAGCACCCTCACCTTCCGCTCCAACGCGCCGTTTGAGGACTTTGCCGAGGTGCTGGTAGATGGCGCGGTGCTGCCCTCCGAAAGCTACGAGAAGCGGAATGGGGAAGGCAACATCATCGTAGAGCTGCGGGAAAGCTACCTGGAGCAGTTGGCCGAAGGGGAGCATACTTTGGCCATTCGCTCGGCAAGCGGAGATGCCACCACCCACTTTACCGTGGAGGCAGCACCCGATGAAACCCATCCGGTGAGCTGGTGGGTTTACGCGGCGGCTCTGGGGGCTTTTGCCATCGGCACCTGTGTCGCAGTGATCTCCTTCCGGCGCAAAAAAGCCGGATAAGTGACAGCAAATAGCAGAGGTTCCGGATCTCCTCCGCACCAAGTGTGCGGGGGAGATTTTTTATTCAATTTTCAAGGTACTGTTGGGAGGCAGGTTCCCGCTTAAGGCAGACCCCC
>ERZ773225.4354-NODE-4354-length-11488-cov-2.491734_pt1 | contig 11488 bp, 6 predicted proteins | sample MGYA00580993_ERZ773225 | MGnify/ENA primary metagenome ERZ773225 (study PRJEB29015, sample SAMEA2737748) | human gut metagenome | biome: human gut; feature: human-associated habitat; material: faeces | place: China | collected 2012 ... | reverse complement strand
CTCCTCTTGCGGTTCAACTATTGATTCGCATTTACAGCACACAAATGCAAAGACTCCAGGAAAGGCGAGGAACATGGCGAAAAACGAATTCAGGAAACAGATCTTGAAGCAGTATGCGCAGCAGCTGCGGACAGAGGAAAAAAGCAGGGCCACGATCGAGAAGTATCTCCGCGACGTCCGGCGCTTCGGCCGCTGGCTGCACGGGCAGGAGATCACGAAGGAGCAGGTGATCGGCTACAAGCAGCAGCTGCTGCAGAGCGGCTACGCCCTGAGGTCCATCAATTCCATGCTGGCATCGGTTAATCACTTTCTACGTTTCTGCAATCTGCCGGACTGCCGTGTCCGGCTCTGCAGGATCCAGCGGGAAGTTTACGAGCCGGCCGATCGTGAATTAACAAAGGAGGAATACCAGCGGCTGCTGCGGGCAGCCAAAGGAGACCGGCGGCTTTGGCTTCTGCTGCAGACGATTTGCGCGACAGGGATCCGCGTGTCGGAGCTGCGGTATTTTACCGTCCGCGCCGTCTGCGCGGGAGAGGTGATCGTCAGCTGCAAGAACAAAAGCCGGAAAATACTGATCCCCGGCAAGCTGCGCAGACTTCTGCTCGGCTTCGCGCGGGAACGGCAGCTCTCCGACGTCATCTTCTGCACGCGCACAGGACGGCCGATGAACCGCGGCATGAAGCGCCTGTGCACGCAGGCAAACGTAAATCCGGGCAAGCTGTTCCCGCATAACCTGCGGAAGCTCTTCGCCCGGACGTTCTACACGCTGGAAAAGGATCTTGCAAAGCTTGCCGACGTGCTGGGCCACAGCAGCATCAATACCACGCGCATCTATATCATGACCACCGGCGTCGAGCACCGGCGGCAGATAGAGCGGCTCGACCTGCTCGACCCGGCTGTCACATAATTTTTCTTATGTCGTAGCGATCTGACGGGGACCGCACGGCAATTATCTATAATACAGGAAAAGAATAACATAGTTCGACCTTTTTTCAAGTACAAATCATGATTTTGGAAAATCAAAAATCCAGAAACTGAGGTTACATAACAAGAATAGGCATGTCGAAAGAGCCAATGAATTCCATTGTTCATTGGCTTGTCCGTTTGCACCCACTGCGGAGCATCCAGTTTTCTGGATGCTCCGCTTTTTTGCTATTTCATGGTTTTTTGCGTCCGCGTCTACGACATAAGAAAAATTATGTCCTCCCGGCCGGAAAACCGCGGCGGGGGAACGGCAGAAGAAGGGCTCTGGATGGGAAAGGCAACGATCGCGGTCGGATTTCGGTGCGGCGAGCTGGAAGTCGCCGCACCGACGGCACAGCGGAAAAACGGATATATCGTCTGGCGCTGCCGGTGCAGCTGCGGCGGGGAGATTCTGCTCGATACCCGGGCGCTGCAGCGCGGCACAATCACGGATTGCGGCTGCAGAACAAAAGTAAAGTCCGGGCAGCGGGACATCACCGGCCAGCGCTTCGGCCTGCTGACAGCGCAGTATCCGCTGCAGACGAGAGACGCCTCCGGCTCGATGGTCTGGCATTGCACCTGCGATTGCGGCGGCGCGGCGGATGTGCCGCTGCACCAGCTGACCTCCGGCTGCCGCAAAAGCTGCGGCTGTCTCAGCCATCCGCCGCGGAAGGATTACGTCGGCAGGCGGTTTTCGAAGCTGCTGGTGATCGGATACGCCGGAAAGCAGAATGGCCAGCACCTCTGGCGCTGCCGCTGCGACTGCGGGAATGAGACGGTCGTCCGGCAGACAAACCTGCAAAGCGGGAAAACAAAGAGCTACGGCTGTCTGCAGGCCAGCCAGATCCTTGAGAATCTGAAGCTCTGCGACGGCACGTCGGTCGCTATTTTGGAGGCGGACCGGAAAAAGCGCCTGCGCAGCAACACCAGCGGTGTCACGAGCGTCTACCGCAGCCGGAGCACGCAGAAGTGGTGTGCGCAGATCACTTTCCGGCACAAGACCTATTTTCTCGGCGCGTACGAAAACAAAGCGGACGCCGTCCAAGCCTGCAAACGCGGCGAGGCGATGCACGAGGATTTCCTTGCCTGGTACCACGCCGCGCACGAGCAGACGGAAGGGAGGCCGGGAACCCCATCGGCGCAGATATGAGACAGAGCTTATACGCGTATTGCCGGCAGTACCGGAAGCTGCCGATGCTGGACGAATGGGACGTCGCGCGCAATCTGCCCCTGACGCCGCAGACGGTCAGCAAGCGCGCCGTCTGGTAGTGCTGCGAAAACGGGCACACCTGGCAGGCGGTCGTTTACAGCCGGACCGGCGGCGCCGGCTGCCCGTATTGCACGGGCCGGAAGGTGCTCGCCGGGTATAACGATCTCGCGTCGGTATCTCCCGCGCTTGCGCAGCAATTGGATTACCGGAAAAACATGCCGCTTGTTCCGGCGGATGTCAGCGCCGGAAGCCAGCGATCAGTCTGGTGGCGGTGCGAAAAGGGTCACAGCTGGCGCGCGGCGGTCCGGTCCCGCACGGTAGGGAGCGGCTGCCCGATCTGCGCGGGCAAGCAGCTTTCCCTCGGGGAAAACGACCTTGCGGCCCTGTATCCCGCGCTCGCAAAGCAGTGGGACGCGGAGAAAAACGGCAGGCTGACGCCGCGGGATGTGCTGCCCGGGGCGGAGAAAAAGGTCTGGTGGCGCTGCGAAAGGGGCCACAGCTGGCGCGCGGCCGTCTCGTCTAGGACCCGCGCGGGGGGCGGCTGCCCCTACTGCGCGGGAAAGCAGGTGCTGCCGGGCTTTAACGATCTGGCCTCGCAGCGGCCGGAGCTTGCCGCGCAGTGGGACGGGGAAAAGAACCGCGCGCTGACGCCGCAGCAGGTCACGATCACCAGTAACCGCAAGGTCTGGTGGCGGTGCGAAAAGGGCCACAGCTACCCGGCGGTGATCGCCTCGCGTACCAACGGCAGCGGCTGCCCCTACTGCACCGGGAAAAAGGTGCTGGCGGGCTTCAACGATCTTGCAACCCTGGAACCGAAGATCGTCGCCGAATGGCACCCGACGCTCAACGGCGCGCTCACCCCGCAGATGGTGAGCACCGGCAGCCGGAAAAAGGTCTGGTGGGAATGCCCCCTGGGCCACGTCTGGAAAGCTGCCATCTACCCCCGCACCGGCGCAAAAAAATGCGGCTGCCCGGTCTGCGCAGGAAAGACGAAAGCGCCGCGGCGGCAAGCACGGGGGCATAAAAACAATGCCTATGTTTTGGGCTTTATATAGATATTTTATAAATTTGGAGGAAAGTAAGTTGAAGAAGCGGTTTATATCTCTTCTGCTGTGCTTCTGCATGGTTCTGTCATTTGTGCCGACGGCAGTATGGGCAGCGGATGCAGAGGGATCGAATACAGCCATACGATATGACTGAAAAGATTACGAAGGCTATTACGACAGCGCAACGAGCGGTGAAGTTGCATATGAGCAGCAGCCGGCAACAATCGGCGCTCTCTATACTGACATTTACAGCGCCGAGAGCGAGTCTGACAAAGTAGCGGTTATCGACCGTGCATGCACAAATGGCTTGATTACCGAAAATCTTGCAGATCGCTTGAAGGCGGTTGTCCATGTCTACACGGCGGATGAACTGAGCGAGGGTGTCGCATTCCGGAAAAATGCAAGCACCAGCAGCCCGGATTTCACCGCGAAGGTAGACGGCATCGAAATGCTGATCAGCGGTGAAGGCGCACTGATGGCGTACAACAAGTACAATAACGTGTTCTATGCGCCGTCCAATGCCAGCATTGCACTTCGTCCATGGAATACCGAGCGGGCGGGCCAGACGCTTTCCTCTGTCCGCTTTGGCGACGGCATTACCGAGATTGGCGAGTATGCGTTCTACAATCAGAGCAGAGCGGATATTACCAGTGCAACGTTCAGCAAGAATCTGAAGGTCCATCTGCCGGACTCTTTGGAGAAGATGAGCCAGGCGACCTTTATGAGCCTGAGCGTTGGCGATATTGCCATTCCGGCCAGCGTGACCTCGCTTGCTACCCGCCAGTTTGGCACCGCCTCCGCGATGTATGTGCTGGGGAATCCGGCGATTGTGGTTGTCGGCAGCGCTCCGAGCTTTGCAACGAGCAGCGATGTGACCACGGTGTATATCGCAAAGAATTCTGCCCTGGCAAGCAAGAGCGGCATCACCAATATGAGCCTCAAGGAAGTAGATGCCATCGGCGCCTGCGGCGCGGATGCACACTACACCTCCGAGATGGCCTGGATGCTTGAGGGCGATACGCTGACCATTACGGCCATGAGCAACGGCAGCGGCGTTATGGAGAACTATTCCGATGTTACTGCTGCTCCGTGGAACGCCTATGCAGATCGGATCACGAAGATCGTTCTGGTCTCCGGCGTAAAGAATATTGGCGAGAATGCCTTTGCAGGTCTGACCGAGGTGAACGACGTTACCGTTCCGGCCAGTGTTGAGATTGCTGCGAATGCAGAAAATCCCTTCGCTTCTGCCATCAACACGATCACGTTCGGATACAGCAAAGGCAGCGACTTTGAAGCCTGGCTGAAGAATAACAGCTATACGGGCGATACCAACCGCGATACGCTGGGCCGTCTCAAGCTGACCAAGGCAGAAGATGAGTATTTCCACGCGTACATCGGCGATACGGATATCGCGGCCAAGATGACGAAGGATGGCGTTCTGACCATCTATCCCACCTATTGCGCCAGCAAGGATACCGCTGTGCCCGGTGTAAATGGCTGGCATGGCGATAACACCGCCTTCCCGTGGTTCGAGGTCTACGGAAAAGAGTTTAACGATAGCATTTCCGGCGATAACTGGAACGGTAAGGGCGAGTATCAGCAGTATCTGAAAAAGATCGTCTGGGCAGACGGCCTTACCGCGACGGGCGACTATTTGGTCAACGGTGCGTCCAATATGCCCTCGACTCCGATTGAGCTTCAGGTTCCGGACAGCGTAAAGAATGTCGGAGCGTTCATTCTGGGCAATGCGGAAAGCAATTCGGAAGTCATCGTTCCGGTCGGCGCAACGAACGTCGGCTCGGCGTTCAACGGTAAGGGAAACATTGCGGAGAATGTTTATATTCTGAACGCTGAAATGACCGGCATCCCCGTTTAAAAGAAGAGCGGGAATACGACTACGGATAGTTCCGCGCGAAACATCTGCTACGGCTTTGGTTATACCGTCCATGTCAAGGAAGGCTCCAAGGCTTACGACAAGCTGGCTTCGAGCGATTATACGATCCGGAAGCATACCGATATGGGCTCGTGCGGTGTGGCTCCGTACAGCTCGAATGTGTTCTACCTGTATGACGCGGATAGCAAGACGCTGACGATCAAGGGGAATGGCGCAATCCGGGATTATGCGTCGGCCGCGGAAGCGCCGTGGTCCAACTGCGATGTAGAGAAAATCACCATCGACGGTGGCATTACCCGCATCGGCGAATATGCCTTTGCAAACCTGCTGAAGATCAAGCAGGAAGATGTGACGATTGCTCAAGGCGTAGAGGTTGCGGACAATGCATTTGCAAAAGCAGATTCGTCTGGCCGTATGCCGCTTCCGCAGTCGGAAGATCTGTATTGCAACGCATATATCGGCGATACCACCATTGCGGCGAAAATGAGCAAGGATGGCGTTGTTACCATTTATCCGACAGACACCAGCAAAGACACAGTGGTGCCCGGAATCAACGGATACCAGGGTGACAACACTGCGTTCCCGTGGTATGAATCCTATGGTAAGACGTTTACCAAGGACTACACCGGTGTCCATGCATCCGAAATCAAGGAAATCGTCTTTGCCAACGGTTTGACCGAAATCGGCGGGTATTTGTTTAATTCCATGACAAATATGCCGAGAAGCAACATCAAGATTCATATTCCAGACAGCGGAACGAAAGTCGGCGGTGCGATTATAGGCACGCGCAACTATGGTTCTACGATTGCGGTGGGCAGCCAGATGAACGAAGTCGGCTTCTGGTACGCCGGTTCTGCAAACAGCGTCTATCTTCTCAATCCGAACATGACGGGTATTCCGTTTGCAGGCCAGGATGCGACTCGAAACATCGCCTATGCAACGACCGGTGCTGATATCAGTATGCATGTGACGGAAAATTCCACTGCATACGCAACGCTCACCAAGGAAGGCACCACTTACACAAATGTCATTACACATACGGCCATGGGCGCGTGCGGCGTGGCTCCGTACTCGGCGGAGGCGTTTTGGACGTATGACGAGGACAGCAAGACCCTGACTGTGCTTGGCAGCGGCGCAATTCGGGATTATGCCAGCGCAGACGCTGCTCCGTGGAGCGGTTTTGATGTTGAAACGCTTCTGGTAGAGCCGGATATTACCACGATCGGCGAGAACGCGTTTGCTTCGCTGAAGGCGCTTCGGACGGTTCATGTTGCAGACAGCGTTTCTGCGGTGGCCGAAACTGCGTTTGCAACCGGGGCCGATGGGAAAATCGATGCCGGACTTGCCAATACGACGTTCCTGACGGGCTCCGATGCCATGAAAGAGTGGCTGGAAAAGCACGACGCAAATGTGCTGCCGTCTTCCGGCGAGGTTGACGGCTACAAGTGGAGCGTGTCCGGAGACGTTCTGACGATCGAAGTGAAAGGCGCGGCGTCTACCGATGAGCTTGACAAAAAGACCGCAGTTATTTCCAGCGTAATTGCCGGCAGTGAACCGGCATGGACGGCCTATAAGTCCATGATCACCACGGTGAAGATCGGCCATGGTGTGACGGAGATCGGCGAGAATGAGTTTGCAGACATGCCGGTACTTACTTCCGTGAAGCTTCCGTCCACGCTGACAAAAATCGGCGCAGAAGCCTTTGACAATACGCCTAGGCTGACGAAGCTGTATCTGCCGAAGAAGACTACCAATATTGCGAACAGTGCATTCGGCACGAGCGCTTCTGCTGCAAAGAGCCTGACAATCCAGATTTCGCCGGTGGCGCCTGCTTCTCAGAAGAGCATTGCATCGCAGGGAACTACTACGATCACTGTGGATGATACCAAGAACCTGAATGTCCTGCTGATCGGCAACAGCTATTTCGGCATGCTGTCCGGTTACATGAGAGACATTGCGAGGGGACTTGGCAAGTCGGATACGATGGTCGCCAACTACTACTTTGGCGGCAACAGCGGTAACCTGCAAGCTTATGTGCAGCGCATTGCAAATGGGACGATCGGCACATATGATCCGCAAAAAGACAGCTTCTCCGGCTATAAGGAGAATGGAGCCCGGAATGACGCCTATAACAGCAATCCGCTGAGCATGGGCATTGAAGCGGAGGACTGGGACTATGTCGTCATGGAGACCTGGGGCAAGGATGAGCCGGCTGGTGCGAACGGCAACGGCATACTCAGCCAGGATCCGAACCTGATGACTCTGAAAAACTACATCACCAAGTATGCGCCGCAGGCAGAAGTCAGCCTTTACCATGTTTACAGCTGCCGCTATCTGGCGGAGACGGTAGCTCCGGCTGAGACGCTGACGGGAGAATGGCAGCGCTATGTGGATGGAGCAGATGACGGACTGAACAGCATTGTGGCGCATGTCATCCCGGCCAGCACGCTGAATCAGAATGCCCGTCTGACGTACTTGAATGCGGACGGAGAAGAACTCCAGCGCGATCCACCCAATGATATTACCCACCTGAACTATGAAGCCGACTACATCAACGCCGTTATGATGTATGAGATGCTGACCGGTACATCGACCGCGGCATTTATGCATGGCTCCTATGATAGCCGCAGAGTGGCTTTCCACCATCAGCTCGTCGATGCAACCAGAGCTGCTGGTATGAAGCAGCTGACGTATGCGTTTGTGGAGCATGACGGCGAGACGACGTATTACGATTCTCTGGCCGCGGCGGCGAGCGCAGCGGTGTCCGGCGATACGCTGACGCTGCTGGCTATGCCGAAGAGCGAAACGGAGCTGGCGCTTGCTGGCGGCGTTACGGTAAAAACGTTCGGCAGCCAGGAAGATCACAGCATCGTACTGACAAACGACGGCAGAATTACAGCCACCGGTCTGGTTGCCTTCACCGGCTGCACAGTCGATGGCAGTGACGCAAAGACGAAAGCTGTAGCGGTGGATCCTGCGACTGGCGTAATTACTTCTCAGGAGAGTTCTGCGGCGAACGTCTATGTCTATGCAAAGACGGTTGTCGGAAATACGCAGATCAAGAACGCCAAGGGCGTAACGTACAACAGCTCCGGCTGGCTGAATCTCGGCAAGCTGGTCTCCCAGGCGCAGCTGCCGCTGGTGGAAGGGACGAGGATTGATCCGAGATCGGAGCTCTTCAGCGCGGCTGTTGCAGAACTTGATACCAAACAGTTTACCGAGTTCAGTAAGAACACGCACGTTGATATTGACGCGGTTTCGTGGGATGATTTGTTCTGCAAAAGAAGCAACCACGACGGCTATGCGGGCCAGACCGGCGATGATGGAAACGACGGCTGGAGCACAGGCTATCATCTCGACGGTACACTTTCTGCCTACAGCGTGACGTTTGATGCAAATGCAGACGACGATACCACAGATCTGGACGCAAACCTGAGCGGCTATTATGTAGAGAATGCGACTGTGACGGTCCAGACAAATCTGACGCGTGAGGGTTATGCCTTCTTGGGCTGGACATGCGAGGACATGGATGGCTACACCGGCGGCGACTTCAGGGTTCCGGCAAAGGACGTTACGCTCAAAGCGACCTGGGAAAAGCAGGCCGAAGACCCCACCGAAGCACCTGATCTGACGGAAAAAGATGTTATTGTAAAATGCAGAGTCACTCCGGATGGTCACTACGCAGTGCACTATAAGCTCTCGGATGTAGAAAACGGCTATACGGTCGACGCAGACCAGCCCGTTCAGGCTGAGGCCGGAACCTGGACATATACGATTGAACTGAACCCGGCACCGTTCATCGATGCATATACGAATGAATATGGTAAAATCCACAGCATTGTACAGGATAACACCGTAGAACTGACCTGGACATGGGCGCTTGTCAACGACGTGTGGCAATGGACATACCCGGATAAAGCGCTTTACACCATTCGCCTCGGCCATCTGAACGAGTACACCGTGAACTTTGATGCAAACGGCGGCAAAGGACAGATGGAGGATCAGAATTTCCTCTACAGCATCGAACAGGCACTGAGCAAAAATGAATTCAGCAAAACCGGCTACAGTTTTACCGGCTGGAACACCGATAAAAGCGGCAACGGCATTGCTTACGCGGATGAAGAGAAGGTTCTGAACCTTACAGCAGAAAATGGCGGTACGGTAACGCTCTATGCCCAGTGGGCTGTAAACAAGTACAAGGTCACGTTTGATGCAAACGGCGGCGAGACGGTCAGTGAAACAAAGACGCTTGGCTATGGCAGCAAGTATGGCAACCTTCCGACGACAACGCGCGAAGGCTACACCTTCCTCGGCTGGTTCACAGCAGCTGAGGGCGGCCAACAGGTCGGTGTAGATGTCAAGACCGTGAAGATCGCGGACGACCATGTGCTCTATGCGCACTGGGAAGCCAATACTTACATGGTCTTCTTCGAAGCTAACGGCGGCGAAGGTACGATGGAGCCGCAGACGTTTATCTATGATGAGACACAGAATCTGGCAAGAAATCTCTTCGTCAGAAACGGCTATGCCTTCCTCGGATGGAACACCGCATCCGACGGCAGCGGTGCGGACTATGCTGATGAGCAGGAAGTGAAGAATCTGCATACGGACGATTCGATTGTGCTGTATGCCCAGTGGGAAGCGACGACCTACATTGTGGCCTACCATGGAAACGGCGGCAAGCTTTCGAGCGATTCGACGAAGGACAAGACGACCTCCAACGGTACGATCGGTCAGGCGCTGAAGCTCAAGAACGCAGAGACCTTTGTCCGCGAGCACTACGACTTTGTCGGCTGGGCAACAGATCCGGATGCGACAGAAGCAGAGTACAAAGGCTCTCAGATCCTTACTGACGGCTATCCGGGCGCAGAAGCGGGCAAGACCTATGACCTGTATGCGGTCTGGAAGAAGCATGTCTACACCGTATCCATCAACGCCTGCCTCGGCGGCGAGCATCTGAGCTGGATCACGAATGTAGGCGTGACAGTGGGCGAAAATCTTCTGGATGCAGTCAACAATGCACTGAATGAAGTGCGCGAGGGCTGGACGCAGAATGTGCTCACAAAATGGGAAACCGGCAGAACCGACATCGCCGGCTATCATGCGGACCGCGAAAACCTTTACAGCGACAAGGCACCTACTGCGTTTGAGAATTTGGCCTTTGACGGCAAAACGACGCAGGTCTACGTCAACTATCTGCCGAACCCCGATACGCACTACAAGGTTGAGCACTATCAGGAGCAGCTCGACGGCACCTATGCGCTGGCTGAGACTGAAAACCTGACCGGTACGACCGATACCGAAGCTACTGCTATAGATAAGGGCTATACCGGCTTCGCAGTCGACGAAACAGTCGAAGGCACGCTTGCTTCCGGCACCATCGCTGGCGACAGGACGCCCGTTCTGAAGCTTTACTACAAGCGCAACAGCTATACGGTAAGCTTTGACTCGGTTGAGGTGGGCGCAACGCCCATCGCCCCGGTCACGGTCAAGTATCAGCAGTGCGTGGCAGACGTTGTTTCCAATGGGCAGAGGCTGATCCCCTCCCTGGCGGGTTATACGTTCCGCGGCTGGTACGATGCAGAAAACTATGCAAAGGAAGATGGGACCCCCTATACCTTCGATACGAAGGTAACGGGCAGCATCATCCTCTATGCAAAGTGGGAAAAAGCAAAGGAAGTCACCATCACCCATCGGCTGACCATCAACTATGTCTATGAGAACGGCGCAACGGCAGCTGAGAGCAAGGTGCTCGATCTGGTCTCGGGTGAGAGCTACAGTGTAAGCAGCCCGAGTGTGAGCGGTTACTGTGCAGACAAGCCTGTCGTCAAGGGCACAATGCCGGACCACGACTTGACGGAAACAGTCGTTTGCACGCGCAGCAAATTCCTTCCGGCGGCATATCGGTTGCTGGAACCCCGCTGACGTTCAATACAAAGGAGCACTTTGCCTACGTCAACGGCTATCCGAATGGGACCGTGAAACCGACCGGCAATGTCACCCGCGCCGAAGTGGCCGCGATCCTCTACCGGATCATGGACGCTGACTGCGCCAAGGCATACTATGACACCACGAGCAGCTACCGCGATGTTGCCCGCGGCGACTGGTTCAACGTCTACGTCGCCACGCTGGAGAACGCCGGTGTGATCGTGGACACCAGAGCCGGCGGCTACTTCCGCCCGAACGAGGCCGTCACGCGCGCAGAGCTTGCGTCGATGCTGGCGCAGTTTGCGGAAAACAAGAAGGCCGCGAACTACTTTGCCGACGTGCCCTCGTATTACTGGGCAGCCAATGCAATCGCCGTCTGCGCAAAGACGGGCTGGATCAACGGTTATCCCGACGGCACCTTCCGCCCGGATCAGACCGTGACCCGCG
>ERZ773225.4349-NODE-4349-length-11493-cov-3.328204_pt1 | contig 11493 bp, 8 predicted proteins | sample MGYA00580993_ERZ773225 | MGnify/ENA primary metagenome ERZ773225 (study PRJEB29015, sample SAMEA2737748) | human gut metagenome | biome: human gut; feature: human-associated habitat; material: faeces | place: China | collected 2012 ... | reverse complement strand
TCAGAGACCTTGCTTGAGGATGCGACGAGTGTTGTCCGTGAGTCCGTTGACAGATGCCTGGAGCGCAATATAAGCGACTGGGGAAAGATCCGAACCGGTACCGTCCTTCGGCGGAAGCCCTTCGCAGACGTATTCTTCGTGAGTTACCTTTATATAAAATAGATACGCTGGTCGATATCATCAATCTTTTGTCTATCCAAAGCGGCTACTCTATCGGTGGGTTCGATGCCGATAAGATCGACGGAAACCTGGTCTTGGGAGTCGGTAAGGAGGGTGAGCTTTATCATGGTATCGGGCGTGGCGAACTGAATATAGCCGGTCTTCCGGTATATCGCGATAACCAGGGAGGCGTTGGAACTCCGACCAGCGATGAGGAACGGACCAAAATCGACCTGCATACGAAAAAGCTGTTAATGATTATAAACGGGTACTCGGGAGAGAGTGGTTTGCGGGATGCGGTTGCTTATGGTGCCGGTCTTTTAAGCCGATATGTTTCAGCAACAAACTTCGAAATGGAGGAAATAACGCCTGGAAGTAGAGTGAAAATATTGTTATAAACGCGTTAATTATGTTTAGAAACATCAAAAACGCTGCTTTTTATGCTAAAAAACATCTATTTCCTTTTGTTTTAATCGATTAATCTCTAAATTTGCCCCCGTTAACGAATTAACAAAACGAAAAAGAAAATGATCGAATTGATTGGAACAAACGCCGGCCTCGTTTGGAAAGTACTGAATGAAGGCGGAAAAATGAGTGTAAAGGCAGTAAAGAAAGCAACAAAGATCAAAGCAGAAAAAGACATGTATGCTGCGTTTGGTTGGTTAGCAAAAGAAGGAAAGTTGTCTTTCGAAGAGATTGAAGGTGAATTATTTGTTGCGTTGATCTAATCGCGTAACCGATACTAGGTTAGGAGGGCTGTTCGGATATTATTTGGACGGCCTTTTGTGTGTTTGGATGTTTTCTGTTTAAAAAAACAGACCGCCTTGTTGTTTAATTCAATTCTAAATTTTACTTTTGTCTAGAATTTGGTGTGAAATGACCGAAGATCAAAAGAGATTGTTGGCTGTATTTGAGGTTAGAGTTCGTGATTTAATGGAATTATGTAATAAGCAAAACCATAAGATCGACGAGCTCACAACTGTTTTGAACCATAAGGAAGCAGAACTGAAGCAGGCAATAAAAACGATTGAAGAGTTGAATACCAAATGCGATAAACTGCTGACAGCAAGAGTCGTTTCCGTAAATGAAGGGGAAATGAAAAGTGCAAGGATGCGTTTATCGAAGTTAGTGCGGGAAGTAGACAAGTGCATTGCACTATTAAACGAATAGAAGCGATGGACGATAAATTTCTTATACATGTAGAGATAGCCGGTAAAAGTTATGGTATCAGGATCAACCGGAGCGAGGAGCAGGTAGCCCGTGAGGCAGTCCGGCAAATCAGGAAGAAAATGGACCAGTACCGGAAGAAATATTCCGACGTGGATGTAAAAGATTTGTTAGCCATGGTAACCTTTCAGCTATCGGTGGAAAACTTGAAGTTGGAGGATAAGAATGACACAAGTCCCTTTACTGAAAAGATACAGGAGCTGACCGATGAACTGGAAAGTTTCCTGAAGGATAAATAGTTGTAAGAATAAAGAAGATGCGTTTCCGCACTACTTTGCATGGGTGTATCCATGTAAGGCAGTGCTTTTTTTGTATAATAATATAACTGAATTTAAACTATAAGTAAAATGGGTATGACTATAATCATAGCACTTGTGACCTTCGTTGTCGGAGGCTTGCTCGTGTGGTTTGTGATGAGAGTCCTTATGAAGTCAAGGTATGACGCTGTGATACGCGAGGCTGAAAAGGAGTCGGAAGTAATGAAGCAGAAGAAGCTGCTTGAAGTAAAAGAGAAGTTCCTTCATTTGAAAGCGGACCTGGAGAAACAGGTGTCCGCCCGTAATTCAAAGATACAGTCTGTAGAGGCTAAGTTGAAGCAACGTGAGTTGAATTTGAACCAACGTCAGGAAGACCTGCAACGCAAGAATAGCGAAGTGGATGCCGTGAAGGAGAATCTGGCGGCCCAACTGGAACTGGTAGATAAGAAGAAGCAGGATTTGGAGAAACTTCACCAGCGTGAAATCGAACATCTGGAAACTCTGTCCGGGCTTTCTGCCGAAGAGGCGAAGGAGCGTCTGATCGAATCCTTGAAAGACGAAGCCAAGTCAGAAGCTACTTCCTACATCAATGAAATCATGGAAGAGGCAAAGATGACAGCCAACAAGGAAGCGAAGAAAATCGTTATCCAGTCCATCCAGCGTGTAGCAACCGAAACGGCAATCGAGAATTCGATTACAGTCTTCCATATCGAATCAGACGAGATCAAAGGCCGTATCATCGGTCGTGAAGGGCGTAACATCCGGGCGTTGGAAGCAGCAACCGGTATTGAGATCGTGGTTGACGATACGCCTGAAGCAATCGTGTTGTCCGGTTTTGATCCGGTCCGTCGTGAAATAGCTCGTCTGGCTTTGCACCAGTTGGTACAGGACGGACGTATCCACCCGGCACGTATCGAGGAAGTGGTAACGAAAGTGAGAAAGCAAGTTGAAGACGAAGTGGTGGAAACCGGTAAACGTACCGTTATCGATCTCGGTGTACATGGTTTGCATCCTGAACTGATCCGTATGATCGGTAAGATGAAATATCGTTCTTCTTATGGCCAGAACCTGTTGCAGCACGCACGCGAAACGGCGAACTTATGTGCTGTGATGGCATCTGAACTGGGGTTGAACCCGAAAAAGGCAAAACGTGCCGGACTGTTGCACGATATAGGAAAAGTGCCTGATGACGAACCGGAATTGCCGCACGCAATCTTAGGCATGAAGCTTTGCGAGAAATATAAAGAGAAACCTGATATCTGCAATGCCGTAGGCGCTCACCATGACGAAGTGGAAATGCAAACGCTGCTTGCTCCGATCGTACAGGTTTGTGATGCTATTTCGGGTGCGCGTCCGGGAGCTCGCCGTGAGATCGTCGAGGCTTACATCAAGCGTCTGAATGATTTGGAACAGTTGGCTCTTTCTTATCCGGGTGTAGTGAAGACATACGCTATCCAGGCTGGTCGTGAGCTCCGCGTAATTGTCGGGGCTGACAAGATCGATGATAAGGATACCGAAAACCTGTCAACCGAAATCGCAAAGAGGATCCAGGACGAAATGACCTATCCGGGTCAGGTGAAGATCACGGTGATCCGTGAGACTCGTGCGGTAAGCTATGCTAAGTAGATCGATCATCATTGAATAAGTTTATGGAAGGCCGGGCTGAATAAAGTCCGGCTTTTTTTATTTTTCCGCCAATAATCAGGGGGAGGCTTCACCTTTGTATGCACTGGTTGGGTTATAAGATTGTTGATGGGTGAATGCAAATAGTAAAAGTGCCTTCACCTGTTACGGTTGTCTTCATCTGCGGGTTAGTCGGGTATGGAAGGTACACTATAGAGTGGCAGTCGCTATACTTTTATTGTTAAACTATAAAACCATAGAGCTTTTGGCCTAAGTCGAAAACCTTTTCGCCCTTGGTGAAAAAGGCTTTCGACAATGGGCAAAAAGGCTTTCGACTTAGGTCGAAAATGAAAAGAGATATAAGGTAAATATTAAATGTTAGTATATTAGGATATTAATATCATTCACAATCTCTTTATTATTCGCTTAAATATGTCGCTTTGTATAAGAGGCCGGATCTGGTGTGTCTGGGCGAGACAAGGTGAAAGTAAATTTTTAAGGTGAAGGCAAGCGTCGGGACTGCCTTCACCCTCTCATATGATAATAGTCAAAGGGTTTCAGGGAATGGTGAAGCCCAATCGGATGCTTGCAAAAAAAGCGGTTGCCGATCTCTGGCAACCGCTTTTTTAGTTTGTTATGTGAAACCGGATTGCTTATTTATAGCTGTAGCCCGCTTTCTTCTGTGCGCTGTTGGCTTTGGCTCCGGGGATCAAAGTGAAGCCCCATTTGTATTCCCGGTCTGCCGGTAAAGTATATTCCGGTTCCGGACGTGAATACCAACTGTCGTAGCCGGCCAATCCTTGCTGTTTCAGGTCTACGCATACTTCAACGAAGTTACGCGTGATGTCGTTGATATGCGTCTGGCGAGGTTTGTCATACGGTCCGATTTCCGGACGGTTGGCAATCTCTTCCGGTGTGAAGTTGTTCCACTGGTACGGGCGGTCGGTTGCCTTGCCAGCGTCGAAGTCTTCGACGGAGTTACGCATTGCGTTGAATTCCATCTCGTCGTCTGCAACGATCAACAGGTTCTTGCCTTTACCGCCTAATGAAATCCAACGGGTATCGCAGTGGTGGCCGTTTTCCTGCGGACGGACGTATGGGAAATACTGTTCTTCAGCCGTGCTCTTGTACTGTCCGATCATGTAACCGGCTTTGCGGTCCCAATAGTTTTCCAGCGGACCGCGGCCGAAGTATTCCAGTTGGTCCATCGTTGCCGGCAGACGGAAACGTACGCCGATACGCGGAACGACCATCTTGTCGCGTTCGCTGACATTGGCGCGGCCCGGTGAGAAGGTCGCGGTGGCGGTCGCTTCGGAAATACCGATCTTCACACCGTCCAAATGGGCAGGCGTGAAGTGGGTGGCCACGTTCATGATACCGTCAGGATAGATCTTGTATGTCACCAGGAACTGGTTGCCGGCCGGCAGTTTATAGTCGACTTTTACGATGGCATTACCATCGATGATCTCGCCTGTCGCGCTTGTCACATTGAAGTTACGGCTTGAGAGGTCCCATATCTCAAGACGTTTCGGGTTGCCGCTTCCGTAGTCGTTATCGTTCGGGGCGCGCCAGAAGTTCGGCTGGATACCGAAGCCTTCGTTGAAGTATTCCGTGCCGCCTACTTTATAGGAAGCCACGACGCCGGCTTTCTTGTCGAATACGAAGTTCACTTTGGAAGAAGTCACCTTCAGGTCGTTTCCTTCTTCAGATACGGTCAGCTTGGGGCCTGCGGCCTTGTAAACGGTCTTGTCGGCTGTTACCGGCAAAACAAACTGATCCTGTGCGATGTCGTATCCGGCAGGGATCACGCCATCCTGTTTGGTCGTAGTCACGACAAAGTTCACCAAATAATCGACGCCGGCCTGCGGTTTCAAGCCTTCTACCGGGACTGTGATTTCCTGGGATGCCTGTGGCGCCAGGTCGAGAGACATCTTGTTGCCTTTGATGATTTTGTTGTTTGCCTTGATCGTATAGCTGATCATGTAATCTTTCAGGCTCGTGAAATAGAAACGGTTTGTCACTTTGAATATGCCTTTCGCCACATCTACAGCTTCGAAACCGACATTCTGGTGTGCATATTTCACTTCTTCCATAGCCGGATGCGGAGTGCGGTCCGGGCTCACGATACCGTTGCAAAGGAAATTGCCGTCACTCGGCATGTCTTTGCCGAAGTCGCCGCCGTAAGCATAATATTCTTTTCCGTTTGCATCCTTGGCAAGCAGACCTTGGTCAACCCAGTCCCAAATGTAGCCGCCCTGGAGGTTCGGGTATTTGTAGATCGCTTTCCACTGGTCCCAAAGGTTACCGGTCGAGTTTCCCATCGCGTGGGCATATTCGGACGGTGCAACCGGACGGTCGCTGCCTTCCTTACCTATCTCTTCCAACCATTTTGCACTTGGATACTGCGGGACATACATGTCGGAGTTCCATTCCCACTGTGCACGTTCGTAGTTGACCGGACGGCCCATCATGGTCTTTTCTTTGTCCTTTACATATAAATAGGTCTGGTAGAAGTTGTAACCGTTTCCGGCTTCGTTACCTAATGACCAGATCGTTACGGACGGATGATTTTTGTTGCGTTCGTACATGTTGACTGTACGGTCCATATGCGGTTTCAGCCATTCCGGGTTGTTTCCCAACGTACCGCCTTTGCGCAGGTTGTAGTACATGCCGTGCGATTCGATATTGGCTTCGTCGTAAACATACAATCCGTATTCGTCACAAAGCTCGTAGAATCTGCGGTCTTGCGGGTAATGGCACAGGCGGACGGAGTTCAGATTGTTCCGTTTCATCAGTTCGAAATCCTTGCGCATCAGTTCTTCTGTCACGTAATGTCCGGTCTGCGGGTTGTGTTCGTGGATATTGACACCTTTGAACTTGATCGGCTGTCCGTTGAACAGCAGGACGGTGTATGGTTTGCCGTTGCCGGCGATCTGGTCGATCTCTTTGATTTCGATGCGGCGGAAACCGACGTTTTGCGGGATCACTTCCGTCACCTTGCCATCTTCCTTGATCGTCATCAACAGCTTGTAAAGGTTCGGATGTTCCGCGTTCCACGTTTCCACATTATCCAGTGTCTTTTCGAACGAAGTCGTTGTAATCGTGTTCGGGCTTACCCACAACTTGTTTTCTGCCGTAGCAGCCACATTGCCTTTTGCATCTAATAATTCGTATGTCACGTCGATGTTCTTGACCTTGTCAGAATGGTTCTTGATATCTATTGCCAAGCTGAAGATACCGTTTTTATAGGTGTCATCGAGCGTGGAGACAATACGGTAATCATTGACGGCGATCTTGGGTTGTGACCATAGATAGACATCGCGTTCGATACCGCTTAGGCGCCAGAAGTCCTGGCATTCCAGATAGGAACCTGTGCTCCAGCGGAAGATTTTCAGCGTCAGCACGTTTTTGCCCGGTTGCAGGTATTTGTTGATCAGGAATTCGGCCGGATTCTTGGAATCTTCGCTATAGCCGACTTCCTTGCCGTTTACGTAAACATATAAGCCCGATTTGGCTCCGGCGATGTGTAGATATATGTCACGTCCGTCCCAACCGGCAGGAACCTCGAAGTCGCGCCGGTAAACACCTACCGGGTTTGCTTCCGGCAACAGCGGAGGTTGCGGGTTACGTGGTTTGAACTCATATCCGTGATTCGTGTAGATGGCAGTACCGTGTCCTTGTACCTCCCAGTTTCCCGGAACGGTAATGTCGTCCCAATCGGAAGTGCTGACAGAAGGATCTGTGATGTTGGCAGGAAGGTCTTTGTATGAATCTACGAAATAGAATTTCCATGTGCCGTTCAGCAATGAGTAGAAAGGACTTTTTTCATATCGGGAAGATAGAGCTGTGGCACGGTCTCCATAACTCATGAAAGAGGAGCGGGGAGCCTCTTTATTAACGGCAACGACTTGGATGTCCTGCCAGTAAGGCTTCGCAGGCTGGTTCGTCGCATCGTCAGCCAATGCAGTCCCCAGAAGGAAGCAACTTAATGCTCCTGTGAGCATCGTTTTTTTGATCATGTGTTTCATATGCATTTTTAATTTAGATTAGACTTAGTCTGTTGAAAAGTGAAAGTTGAAAGTGAAAGAGAGTATATCTTTGACTTTCATCTTTCAACTTTCAATTTTTTTATCTTGCTGCGTAGAAAGAATAACCTTCGGCTACCTGTTTGAAAGCAAGTACGCCTGCCTGGTTCAGTTCTACATTCATTTCTTTGCCGTCGGGAAGGTACATGACAACTTCGTCGTCACCTGTGAACTTCAGCAGTTTGGTCGATTCGCCGTTTGCTTCTACGCTCCAGCTCTTGTCTGCTTCATTGAAAACCAGATCTACCGCTTTTTCTTCTCCTTCTTTCTGGATGTGGTAGCCGTCTTTTTGGGTTTCGATGGCATACGTGCCGTCTTTGGTTTCGATTGTTTTTACCGTACCGGCATCTGCAACAGGGTTGCTTCCGCTCCAGAATTCAATCGAGTTTAAAACCAATATGTCGGCTAATGCAGAGATTTCATAAACCGGAACAATCCAGAATGCAACGAATACTAACTCGTTTACAAACTTGCTGTCGATATTTCTGTTCCAATCCAACAGCTTATTTGACAACCCAAATGATCCAATGCATGATGAGAATAATACACTGCTGGCAAGCGTTGCTGCCACTAATAAAGTTAGACTTTTTTTCTTCATGAATATTTAGTATTTGTAGTTAATTTGGGGACGAAGATAACAATTTATACGATAATTGTCATTAATAACAGGACTATAATTATTTATTGGTTACTCTTTATGAATTTCTTTTTGAGCTTGAAACTTTTTATGAAACAAAGAGGCTTCTAAAATTCATTTAAATGATTTTAGAAGCCTCTTTTTATTTTAATAGAGAGTATCGGTTGTTAGTAACCTGGATTCTGATCTGTTGCCAGTAGAGGGTTCAAGTCGATTGCTGTTTGGGGAATAGGTCTCAGCGACATCCGGCTATCCCATTTCATCGTGATGACTTTTTCGCCATCCGGTGTGGAGATAGGAACATTGTTCATCTGCGCACTCCAATAAGCATCGCCATAACGGCTTAGGTCGTCGCTGCGCAAACCTTCACCAGCCAGTTCGATGCGACGTTCGTTTTTGATCAAAGCCAATCCATCTTCCTTGCCGAGGCTTGTCGGTACGTTTGGCATACCGCAACGATCACGAAGCTGATTCAAGGCAGCCTGTGTCTGTCCGTCGAAACCTGTTGTCTGGGTATGAGCTTCAGCAAAGATCAGCAGTACTTCGGCATAACGGATACAGGGATAATCGCCGGTTGCTTGTCCGTCATTATTCGCATCATTTTCCAACGGTGACATTTTGCGGAAGTTGAAACCAGTCTTGGATTCATTATTCCCGTTTTTGATCCATTCATAGATGAAGTTTGTACCGTAGTTTGTCTCATACCAACCTTTGAAGGGGAATAGGATGGAGGCATATAAACGGCTATCACGATTGCGGAATTCCTGCATGTACTCGTAATCTTTCAGTTTTCCACTGTTGATAAGGCCGGATGCAAAAGAAATAAATTTGGCTTCTCCTGCAGGAGCTTTATATTCGTCCAAATCCCCTTTGATAACTTTATAAGCATTCATACGCTTTTCGATACTGGGAATGGACGGTGTTTTGCCGTCTACTGTCCAGTAAGCGTCGACCAGATTTTGTGTCGGAGTCACAGAAGACCAACCTCCTAATTGATTCGGACGGATGCTTGTGTATCGTGTCATATCTTGGTAGTCCCAACTGGAAGCGGTATATTGACGAGTCATTACATATTCCGGATTGTCTGGGTTCCCGTTTTCCGTATGCCATAAAGATTCGTAGCTGAACATGCCTTTCATAAATTTGTCACGGTCGATACCGTATTTGTCAAAATCTATGTATAATTCCATTTCTTCAGCTTCTTTCTTTTGTGCTTCGGTCAATTCACTGACTTGGAATAATGAAAAACCTCCTTTATCCATGATTTCTTTGGCTGCTGCTTCTGCTGTCGGATAGTCGCCGAAATAAAGGGCTGCTCTTGCTTTTACGGCTAAAGCTGCATATTTGGTCATACGTCCTTTTTCGTTCGGATAACTACCTGCATATTTTTCCGGAAGGATAGCTGCTGCTTCAGTTAGTTCGTTGAGAATAAATTCACGGATTTTGCTTGTTTCGTCGCGAGGAATGTTGGGAGCATCGTATGACAATACATCGGTGATCAAAGGAACTTTACCAAATGTTGTTGTCAAGTTCAGATAAGTCCATGCACGCATAGCTCGGACTTCCGCTTTGAACCGTGTTTTCAGATCTTCATCCATCGGAACATTCTCTATTTCCTGCAAGAAAATGTTTTGTTTGCGGACTGTTTCGAAGTTATAGCCTTCGTCATATAGAGCACTGAGGCCGTTTTGCTGATAAATAGCTCCGTTCGATTCCCATGAATATTGGCAGTATGCATCGTTCGTATACGAATCGCTGTGAACAGCTGCGCCGGGAATGCTTGCTGAGTAAACAGCGTTCAGATTATACCATGCATCTTTTTCTGATGTCCAGAATGTTTCTGTTGCAATGCTGGAAGTCGGTTCGACATCCAGGTCACAACTGCAAACTGTTGTTCCCAGAGCTAGGCAGAAGAACGTATGTTTGAATATATTATTAACTGTTTTCATTTTGCTTTTTGTTAGAATGTTAAGTTTACACCAAGTGAAATAGAAGAAGTTCCGCGGGTGTCTGTTCCACGTCCGGACGGTGTTTCCGGATCAAAGTCTTCCATGCGGTGATCTGCACGAATTGTAAATGGATTTTCAGCCGATACGTAAAGTTTCAAAGCATCGACACCTAAATGCTGAATTTGGTGTTTATTGAAATTATATCCGAATGTGATATTTTTGATACGGAAATAATCAGAATCGAACAACCAGAAATCGGAGAACTTATTGTTGAAAGTAGAGTGTGCACTTGTACGCGGATAGATACGAGGATAAGCTGCATTTGGGTCGGGGTTATCAACGGTCCAGCGTTTTAGGTGAAATTCACGTGGACTGGCATTATCAGAGAAAGCCCAAGCCTGTTCCTGATAGAAACGAACCATTGTTCCAGTCACACCTTGTCCGAACATACTTAATTCGAAACCTTTGTAACGTAAGTTTAGATTAACGCCGTATGTAATATCGGGAACGTCACAAGCCAGATAGTCTCTGTCCTTATCGGTCAGTTTTCCGTCGCCATCCAAGTCTACATATTTAATGTCTCCGGCCTGTGGGGTAATGCCGTCTGTTATGTAGTTGCCATTGTCGATGTCTTCCTGTGTTAATAAACCGTCTGAGCGGAAACCGTAGAATGTGCCGATAGCATAACCCACTTTCTTAATCCAAGGGTCTTCGATCATCGGATCGTTTGCTCCTAAATCTTTTACCTTATTCCAGTTTTTAGACAGATTAAAACCAACCGTATAAGAGAAATCTCCAATGGTTTTGTTGTGAGATATGTTGAATTCCAGACCTTTGTTACTTACTTTACCGATATTTTGAGAAACTTTATAGTCACTATTGATACCGACTTCTGCTGGACTCGGATAAGATAGTAGGATATCTTTGGTTTGTTTGTCGTAGAATTCACCAGTGAAACTGAAAAGTCCGTTTAGAATATCGAAATCAACCCCGACATTGGTAATCGTTACGGTTTCCCAACCTAATCCAGGATTAGCTGGCTTTCCTTCTCGAATACCGCTGACGATCGTATTTTCGAAGTTATAATTTCCACCCTGTACATAGGTCGCAAAATAATCATATTGTCCTACGTTATTGATATTACCTAACTGTCCCCAGGAAGCACGCAATTTCAAATTATCGATCCAACTGGCATCTTGCATGAAACTTTCCTGATTAATACGCCATCCGGCAGAGAACGAAGGAAAGAAACCCCAGCGGTTGTCTTTGTGGAAACGGGAAGAAGCATCTGCGCGAAAGTTGGCTTCCAACAGATACCTGTCTTTGTACGAGTAGTTCAAACGGGCAAAGTAAGACATTAATTTATCTTCGTAAACATCACCTTCCGTGCTCATGTCGCTGGGGGCGCTCGAACCTCCATTAATACCCGTCATACCGTTGGTTGGGAAATTGCGGCGCCATGATTTTTGTTGTTGGTATTTGTAATGTTCGTATGAGACACCTCCTAATGCACTTATATTATGGTTTTCGTTGCTCCAATTATAATTGGCCAAACC
>ERZ773225.4348-NODE-4348-length-11497-cov-3.083290_pt1 | contig 11497 bp, 9 predicted proteins | sample MGYA00580993_ERZ773225 | MGnify/ENA primary metagenome ERZ773225 (study PRJEB29015, sample SAMEA2737748) | human gut metagenome | biome: human gut; feature: human-associated habitat; material: faeces | place: China | collected 2012 ... | reverse complement strand
CCCGCCTGCCCGCGGCCTTGAGGTCGCTTAAAAGCTCAGGTATGCCGGGATATATCTGGTTTTCAAATATGCCCTTTTCGGAAAAGTATTCCCGATAGTGCTTCAGCGCCTCCAGCGCCTGAAGGTTGGTCATGCCAAAGCCCTCCTCAAAGGAGCCTATGAGGGGCGGTCCTATCAGCCATGTAAGCGTTGTCCTGTCCGCAACCTCTATGCCCATCTTGCATAGAGCGTACTGGGCGGCGGAGGTAATGCCCAATGCGGGGTCGGTGAGCGTACCATCAAGATCGAACAAAAGGTTCTTGAATACCGCGTTTTTATCCATTTGCTTCCCGCTCCTGGCGCCTGAGGTATTCCGCCGCCTTGAACAGGCCGAATACCGTCTTGCCGTCGGAAATCCGGTCATTCATTATCATATCTATAAGCTGGCACAGCGGCGTTTCCCGGTAGTCCAGAAACTCGTCCTCATCCGGGTGGGCATTGCCATAGCTCAGGCCTCTGGCAAGGTACACGTATATACGCTCCGAAAGTATGGCGGGGGAGGGTATGTATATGCCCAAAGGGATAAACTCCTTTGCCGTTACGCCTATTTCTTCTTTAAGCTCCCGCTTCGCCGCATCGAGAGGGTCTGTGTCGAAGGCCTCCAGCTTGCCTGCGGGTATCTCTGTCATCACCCGCTGCTGCGGGTAGCGGAACTGGCGCTCTATTATTACGCCGCCATTATCCGTGAGCGGCACCACGGCCACCGCGCCCCGGTGTTTAAGATAATCCCTCCGGGCGGTCTTTTTGTTGCAAAGCTCAACGGTATCGCTGTACACGTCGAATACCGGGCCGGAATACTGTATGGCGGAGGAAACCGTTCTTTCAAAAAACCTGCTGTCGTCCATGTGACAACCCTCCTGCAATTCTCAGCAAAATCCATTATAGCATATCACGGCGGCGCCATAAAAGCAAATAACGGCACACTTTTTAACCTTTGGACAAAACTGGACAATAATTGTACCCGAGGAGGCAAATGCCTGCAAAAACAGCCAAATTTATTCCCTATCGCCGCGAAAATGGCGGTGCTAAAATCACAGCATACAGAAAACCGCATATACCGCAGGATAACCAAAAAATTACATTATTACGGAGGCACTATATGGCTAAATACCGCATACTTTTGGCAGACAGCAACAACCAGTTCCAGACCACCGTCAGGGATTACCTTACGGCTCAGGAGGGAATAGAGCGGGTGGACACCGTGAACGACGGTCAGTCCGCCCTGGACGCAATGAACAACAACCGGTACGATGTGCTCCTGTGCGATCTCATCATGCCGGGCATGGACGGCTTTGAGCTCCTTGAGAGGCTTAACAGCGGCCTCGTGAAGGACGTGCCTGCCGTCATAGTGATAAGCGCCCTGCGTCAGGAGGAGATGGTACGGCAGGCCTGCACACTTGGCGCAAAGTATTACATGGTCAAGCCCATCGACCCCGATACGCTGTACAAGCGCATAATGGACATGATGGAGAGCACCTACGCACAGCGCTCGCAGGTCTGCGCCATAAGCCCCAAACCCCAGACTCTGGACGAGAAAATCGCTTCTGTATTCCTCATGATAGGTATACCTGCCCACATAAAGGGCTACCATTACCTGCGGGAGGCGGTGCGCATGGTATACTTTGAGCCCGCCCTCTGCGGCCGCATAACCAAGGAGCTTTACCCCGGCATCGCCAAGAGGTTCCAGACCTCTGCATCTAAAGTTGAGCGCGCCATACGCCACGCCATAGAGGTGGCCTGGACCCGCGGGAAAATAGAGAACATCAACCAGATATTTGGCTACAATATCTACAGCAAAAACGACAAGCCCACCAACGGTGAATTCATAGCCCTGGTTGCTGACAAGCTCATCATGGAGACTGCCCGGGAGAAAAACGGCAGAAGCGAGATTCAGAACGTGATTTGAGAGAGAAAAAAACGGTTTTCGGCGTTTTCCGGGCGTTACGATACTGCTTCCTAGTGACATACCGGAACCTAAGTGAAACGGCTCCGTTGGCCTACTAATCTTTTCCGCAGAATTACCTACTCCTTCTGTTTATCGGGTTCCTATGAACCTGTATGCAGGAGGAGATTTTATTATGTTTACATAATAAAATCACTGTGATAAAATAAAAACATATAGTTATCTATTTGTGACAAGAAACTAAGAGCATCAGGGTGTAAAATAAAATACTATTTTGTCATAAATGCGGCAATAAACTGACGGAAGATTTTTACTTCTGCAATAGACGCGGAATGAAAAACACGAAAGGAAAATGATTGGAAATGAGTGGTATTAGCGAATATTGGCCAATCTATCTTGCTCTTTGTGCTGTACCGGGAATAATTGCCCATAAGAAGGGAAGAAGCTTTATTGGCTTTTCTGCTTTAAGCCTCGTAGTCAGCCCACTGATAGCCACGATTGTGGCTCTATGTGCACGCGCCGGCAAAGCAAAGGAGCCCGAACAGGCATCCGAAGATAATGCGGGCCTTTCTGAAGCAAATACAGAAAAGGATATAGTGCAACCTTCCGCATGCCTTTGTCCTAAATGTGGCTTTGAGATTATTGAGGGCAGCGATTTTTGTAGCCACTGCGGAGTCAGGCTCGCACCAGTAACTAATGAAGCATTGCCGCTCAAGTCCAAAAGCATGACGCTCCACGGCAACTCTGAGCCTCTCGCGCAGTTTTTGCGCCGCAACCGCGATTCCTTAAAGGCGGGCGACGTGATCGGTTTGCTTATTCCCGTTGCGACATGGCTCAGGGATAAGCATGAGCAGGGTGGCGTTTTCCTCAGGCTCTTCCCGGGGTGCTTAAGCGTAACGCCAAAGGGCTGCATTGTACGCGAAAGCAGCGATATTCCCTCCGATGATTTTGTCGCGCCCGAGCAGAAGCTTAGCCGTTATCCCGGAATACGGGCAGATATATTTGCATATTGTGCCGTTTTGCGTTATGCCGTAAACCAGATTTCTGATGATTGTATAGACGAATTATCTGAGGTAATAGCAAAGGGCCTGAATGAAAACCCGGGCGAACGATTCAATTCCATGCAGGAGCTGATTTACGCTCTCGCACCATTCACTACCGGTATCCCGCAAATGCTGCCCGAGGCCGGTGCGGTTCCCGACACGGTTCCGACGCTTGATGAACCGGTATCCATATCGCCTGAAAAATGCGAACGCAAGCGTCGTGAGTTTCATTTTGGCAAGAAGCATATAGTGATTATCGCGGGATGTGTAGTTTTAGCGGTATTGCTGGGGTTTGCTGTGTGCTATTTTCAGGCTTTGGATAAGGCGGATGATTTTGATTTTGCTGCTGCATATAAGTATTTCCGTGCGATCCCGCTCGGTGATAAGCTCTTCCCAAAGGCAGCGCAATACACCTACACCGAGCAGCTATTGAATAGCGGAAAGTACGCAGAGGCCCGCCGGGTTTTGCTCGGTTTGGACGATTACAGAAACGCTTCGGCTGCCGCTGATAAGGTCGCTTTTCTCGAAATTGAGAAAATGATCTCCGATGGTCAGTATACAAATGCTATACTTGTGTTGGATAAGATGCATAAGCCTGAAGCGGAAGAGCTTAAACTAAAGGCATACTATGTTTGGGCGGGTTCTTTGGCGGCGCGGAACGACTATCCCGAGGCATACAATAAAATCAAAAAAGCCGTAGGCTATGCTGATGCCGCAAAAAAAGAGGAGCTTTATAGGTCAAAAGCCTATTCAGCCGCAATAAATTACTACCATGAAGGGGATTATAAATCGGCACAAAGGGTATTCCGTGACATAGGGGATTATAAAAAGACCGCATCTTATGAATTGCTGCTCGCAGCGCGGTCTGGCTGCATAAACAAGGCCCGGGTCAACCAACTTATGAATGATATTTCATTCGAAGATACAAGAGAGGTATTAGTTTGCGGCCAAACCGTTGCAGAGCTATTCCTTAATGGAATATGGAAAGGCGACGGTAAGTATTTTAGAATGAAAGACAATGGCGACATATCCTATAATATTCCGTGGTTTGACTTTGGAGATTATTATTATATTAAAGATGGAAATCTCATTTTTTATAAAGAAATGTCTATTACTGAAATTGCAAGCGCGTATACAAATGGTAACTCCAATGACTATGAAAAGAAGCTGTTCAGATTCACAGTTGTAAATGAGGACTGTATTACCGTTCACGCCTATAAGAATAACAAGAATTATACTTTGTACAGGCAGTAACAGATTCCCCACCCCGGAACACCTGGGGGATTTTTTATCCAAAAGCAAGCATCAAATATGCAAAGCAGCTTTTGAGCGCGGATAAACTATTTGTGATTGATAGTTATAGGAAAATAGGCAAAAGATGACATTTCGGAGCGATTTAGCCTAATTGAGAGACATTAAGAGCCGATTGCCCTGACTAACAAAGAAATTTCAAGTGTTGGTAGGGGTGGGAGTTGCGTTATTCCGTAACGCCTGCTATTATCAGAAAAACACCGATAAAAAGAAGATAGTCAGGCCGATGAACTATCCAATGAACTGTTTTTTTGTTGGAACTGCGCTTCTCGAAAAAGTAATGTGAAAAGTAATGTGATATAGGTGTGCTATAATGAAGAAAAACCTCCGGAGGCGCCCATGCATACCCTCAAGCTTATCCGCCCGACTCAGGAATACGCAGATCAGGTAATGGCATACCGGCAGGAGATGCTGGACAACGGCGACAGTCTGGATGGATGTGCCGCTCTGGAGGATACCAACAGCTACGCCGAATGGGCGGATTTTGAGGGGCGGCTCAGAGAGCGCTACGGCGAAGGCTATGTGCCGTCCGATGTGTACCTGGCGGTGCGCAAAAGCGATGACAGGCTGGTTGGCATGATTGACTTCAGGCGGCCGTTGACTGAATTTCTGCTGCGCTTCGGGGGGAATATCGGCTACAGCGTGCGTCCTTCCGAGAGGGGAAAGGGCTACGCAGGCGAGATGCTTTCGCTGCTGCTGCCCAAGTGCCGAGAGGAGGGGGAGAACAGGGTGCTGCTCACATGCGACGCGGACAACGAGGCGTCCCGCCGGACTATAATAAAAAACGGCGGCGTGTTGGAAAACCAGGTTGAGTGTGATGCTGCTCTTAGCCGTTGCGGGATGATACAGAGGTACTGGATAACATTGAAGCCTTAAATCAAGGTGAAAAGGGGAGAGCCGGCCGGCTCCCCTTTTTTTCCCAAAAAAGGTAAACACGGAATTCGTCTTTATGTGTAAAATAATATCATTTTACTGCCGGCGGCAAAGGGCAGGGCAATAATAAATATACGTCAAGGTTTTATTCTTAACTTGTTGTTAACACTGAAACTGTCTTAAACGCGTTGAAATGTGGATAACTATGTTGATAATGTTAGCAACTCATGTTATTAACGCCCACGCATACTTATTTTTTTATGCAGTATCTTCGTACAAGCGGCCGGAGTAAGAAACATTAAATATTATCACCCGTGTGTTTTTTACCTTCGTTTTTCGGGTGAATGGCCACATAAGCGGCCCTTTTGCATAATTGGCATACTACCCTCGTATGATTATATAACGATAATCTGTGCGAGAGGAGCAGGCATATGGAACTGATCTGGAAAGAGCTTCCGGGGGAACGGATAATATATACAGGAGTATCTCAGGGAACCGTCGAGGGCGGCATACCGCTGCCGGAGGGCCGCAGCGCAAAGGAGATACTCTCGTATACCGGCGAGGTGGCTATATCTTCATCCAGCGCCAGGGAGGGCGAAATAGCCATAGAGGGAGTTGTGATAATTGACCTCATCTGCATGGATGACAAGGTGTTTGCCTTCACTTCAAGCGCCCCCTTCACCCACCGCATAGCCGCGGATGGCGTGCGGGAGGGCATGAGGGCCGAGGTGCGCTCGGCGCTGCAATCCCTGGAAATAAACAAGGGGGAGGGCGGAATTACCCTCAACGCGGTAGCGGATATAAACGCAATGGTGACAGCATCAGGCGGGGCAAAGGTACTGGATGGAATAAGCGGCATAGAGGATGGGGAGCAGCAGCGGCAGGAGATGACACTCTACGAGCGGGCGGGGGAGAGCCGGGGCAGCTTCCGCCTGCGGGAGGAGATAGAGGCACCCTTCGCCACAGAGGTGCTGTACAGCGAGGTACATGGGGCGCTGAGGGACGTATCTCCCGGCAAAGACGGAATATGCCTGGAGGGTACGCTGTACATATCGGCGCTGGTACAGAGCCGCACAGGGGCGATGAGCCAGTTAAGCCAGGCCATACCCTTCACTCAGACCGTGGACGGGGAGGCGCTGACTCCCATGTGGGGCGAGGTGAGGGTATCCGGCTGTCAGGTGCGGGGGGCTGAGGATTTTGGCGTAGTGATAGCGGATGTGGAGCTCACATACCGCACATGGGGCCGTGCCGGCGGCCGTTCCGATGCTGTGACGGACACATTTTCCCCTACCGTGCCGTTCGAATGCACACATGGGCTTATACGCACCTCCTCATACTGCGGGCTGAGCACACAGCGGCAGTCCATAAGTGAAAACATAATGATACCCGATGGTATGCCCGAGGCGGCCAGGGTGGTATACGCGACCGCACGGCCCATGGTGACGTCCTACGGCATAGAAAACGGGGTACTCACCGCTGAGGGGCTGCTGTTCACCCGCATATTATACACCGCCGAAAGCGGCTGCATATTCGCTTTCAATGAGGATATACCCTTCTCTGTGAACATGGAGGCCCAAGGCGCCACAGACGCCATGATATACGGAGTGGCGGTGGCCTCGGCGGCGGGAGGAGGCAGGAGCGTGGAACTGAACTGTACGCTCATACTCATTGCGGATCTGTACTGCACCGGCGGCTTTGAGGCGGTGACGGGCATTGAGGAGTGCCCCCAAAGACCCCCGCATCAGGGCATAACCGTGTACTTTGCCAGCGCCGGAGATACGCTGTACTCCATAGCCCGGGAGTACAATACCAGCCGGGCCAACCTGCTGCGCATGAACGACCTGCCCGAGGTATTACAGGGCGGCGAACGGGTGGCGTTTATGGGGTAAGACATACGCTTCTTCTTTCTCTTTTCTTTTCGTGAGAAAAGAAAAGGAGAAAGAAGCAAAGAGAAAAGAAAAGCAAATGGGAAATATATATATAAATAAGACATAGGATTATGCGTATAAGAATATAAGAACAGCCCTGCCGTCTTGTGTACGGCAGGGCTGAGCGCTGTTTTATGTTTTGTTTTCGTTGGTTTTCCTTTGTTTACTTTTCTTTTTTAAAAGGAAAGTAAGAGAAAAAACACTACTTATTCTTGAGATACTCGTCTATAGCCGCGGCGGCCTTCTTGCCCGCGCCCATTGCCAGTATTACGGTAGCTGCGCCGGTAACGGCGTCGCCGCCCGCGAATACGCCGGGCTTGGAGGTAGCGCCGGTCTCGGGGTCTGCGGTTATCTCGCCCTTGCGGCCCACGGTGAGGCCGGGGGTGGTGTTCTTGATGAGGGGGTTGGGGCTGTTGCCTATGGCCACGATGACGGTGTCAACGTCCAGAGTGAACTCGCTGCCTTCCTTGGCAATGGGCCTGCGGCGGCCGGAAGCGTCGGGCTCGCCCAGCTCCATCTCTATGCACTCCATAGAGGTGACATAGCCGTTCTCGTCGCCGTTTATGCGAACGGGGTTATTGAGCACCTTGAATATGATGCCCTCTTCCTTGGCATGGTGTACTTCCTCGCGGCGGGCGGGCATTTCGGCCTCGCTTCTGCGGTATACGATGTACACGTTCTCGGCGCCCAGACGCTTTGCGCAGCGGGCGGCGTCCATTGCCACGTTGCCGCCGCCTATTACGGCAGCGTTCTTGCCTACGCGGATGGGGGTATCCGTCTCGGGGAACTCGTATGCCTTCATGAGGTTTATGCGGGTGAGGAACTCGTTGGCGGAGTATACGCCGCAGAGGTTCTCACCGGGTATCTTCTGGAAGTTGGGCAGTCCTGCGCCGCTGCCTACGAATACGGCGTCAAAGCCCTCTTCCTCCATCAGCTCATCCAGGCTTATGGAGCGGCCGACTACTACGTTGGTCTCTATCTTTACGCCCAGAGCCTCCACATTCTTTATCTCCTCCCGGACCAGCGCCTTGGGAAGACGGAATTCAGGAATGCCGTATACCAGCACGCCGCCGGGGGTATGCAGAGCTTCGAAAATATGTACCTCATAGCCTAGCTTCGCAAGGTCGCCTGCGCAGGTAAGGCCTGCGGGGCCGGAGCCTATCACGGCTACCTTCTTGCCGTTGGGGGCGGGTATCTCGGCGGGGGCGGAGCCCTTTGCCATGGCGTAGTCGGCGGCGAAGCGTTCCAGACGGCCGATGCCTACGGGTTCGCCCTTAATGCCGCGGACGCACTTGCTCTCACACTGGTTTTCCTGGGGGCATACGCGGCCGCAGATGGCGGGAAGGCTGTTGGTGGTCTTTATGATGGCGTAAGCGCCCTCGTAATCATGAGCGGCGATCTTTGCTATGAATTCCGGAATGCGCACGTTTACGGGGCAGCCGGAAACGCAGGGCATGTTCTTGCAGTTGAGGCAGCGGGAAGCCTCGTTGAGGGCCAGCTCTTCGTCGTAGCCCTGAGAAACTTCCTTAAAGTTCTTGTTGCGGATATTGGGCTCCTGCTCCCGGGCAGGGGTCTTCTGCAAAGTCATATTAGGCATATTATCTCTCCCCTCCTATAAGATGGCAGAAGTGCTTTTCGTCGGAAAGCTTTTCTTCGGCCTTGTACATGCGGCTGCGCATGATGGCCTCGTCAAAGTCTACCAGATGGCCGTCAAAGTCCGGGCCGTCCACGCAGGCGAACTTGGTCTCGCCGTTTACGGTAAGGCGGCAGCCGCCGCACATGCCGGTGCCGTCTATCATTATGGTATTCATGGAGACGGTGGTCTTGATGCCGTATTCCTTTGTAAGGTTGCATACGGCGCGCATCATGGGCATAGGCCCGAGGACGAATACTTCGTCATAGCGCGTGCCGGCCTTCAGCTGCTCCTCCAAGGCGCTGGTAACGAAGCCCTTGTGGCCGTTGGAGCCGTCGTCGGTCATTATGTAGAGGTTCTTGCAGGCGCTCTTGAATTCCTCGGTGAGGATATACAGGCTGGTGCTGCGGAAGCCTATGAATGCGTCCACGTCAGCGCCTATGGCGTTAAGGGCCTTAGCCTGAGGGTAAGCTATGGCAACGCCCAGGCCGCCTGCCACCACGGCGGCCTTTTTGCCCTTCAGGTGGTCAAACTCGCTGGCCTTGCCGAGAGGGCCTGCAAAGTCCATGAGGTAATCGCCCTCCTCGAGGAGGTCAAGGCGCTTTGTGGTGGCGCCTACCTTCTGGAATATTACGGTTGCCGTACCCTTTTCGCGGTCGTAATCCGCGATGGTGAGGGGTATGCGCTCGCCCTTTTCGTCAATGCGAAGCACAATGAACTGCCCGGGCAGGGCCTTCCTTGCGACGTAGGGCGCTTCGACTTCTATCAAAGACACCGTGTCGTGCAGACGTTCTTTTCTTACTATACGGTACATAGGCTGAACATCGCTCCTTTTAGATTTTTGGACATAGAGGTTGATAATATAATATCACCAATATGATTATAATAACGCAGTATGGCTGTAAAGTCAAAGCAAAACGCTTATTTTAACGTGCAAACCTCAGGCTTCTTCAGAGTGTCAAAAAAAGTGGCTGAACGCCACTTTTCCGAAAGTCTCAATAAGAAATTATCAGGATTTTTTATCCTGTATGTAACGATAGTCGTAGCGGTAGTCCACCTTTATATCCACGCCGAATATATCCTTCATAAGGCTCTTCAGCGCCCTGGTGTCCAGCACGTAGAAGGAGGCGCCGTTATACGCCGTGCCGCTTATGTACTTGCCCTTGAGCGTATGCCGCACAAGGCTTTCCCCCGGCACGAGATCCATGCCGAACACCGCCAGCGCCGCTATCTGCTCCGCCGTAAGGTCGGTATAGATGTAATCCTTTACGCTGAGGTATAATTTCGGTATGGAGGTCAGCCTGCTGCCCTCCCTGAGCTGGGTGAATATGGCGAAGAGCATACGCTGCTGCCTGTCAGCCCTGTCCACGTCGGTGCCGTAGCCCTTGCGGGCGCGGCAGTAGTCCAGCACCTGCTGTCCGTCCAGCCTTTGCACCCCTTTGTGCAGCACCCGGCCGTTGAGCTTTATCTCCCGGTCCACATCGTATTCCACGCCGCCCAGGGCGTTCACCACGGCCTTCAGCCCCTCCATGTTCACCCCCACATAGTGGGATATGGGCACCCCCATGAGGTTTTCCACGGTTTTTATGGCGTATTCGAAGCCGTCGCCCTCGGCGCTGCCCCCCTTGGCAAAGGCCGCGTTTATCTTGTAATGCCCCTTTGTGTTGTATATCTTGGCCATGGTATCACGGGGAATGGATATGAGGTGGGCGTTGCCCTGCTCAAAATCCACCGCCAGCAGCATCAGCACGTCGCTGCGGAAGTTGTTTTTGCTGTCCCGGTACATCACGCTGTCGCTGTCGTCCCGCTCCGGGCTCTGATCCCAGCCTACCAGCAGTATGTTTACCCTGCTGCGCATGAAATCCGTATCGGCCTGCCGCAAAAGCTGCTCCTCGGGGCTGAGGGTAGGGGAAGGCAGGGGCTTCCCCGCCTGCGAAGGCGAGGGAGAGGGGGACGGCTCGGTAAAGGCGCGCATGGGGTCCCGGGCAATGCCGCTGTAAAACCTGAGCCCCAGGGCCACGCCGCCGCCCAGCAGCAGCAGCGCCCCGCACAGCAGAGCGTATTTCAGCCTTTTTTTCATATAATGAAGCCACCTCCCCTAAAAAAGCGTCCTTACCTGTACAGTTTTCCTTAAAAGCGGGGAGGATTATTCATATACTGCCGATATTAAAAAAACCTCCCCTTTCCGTGTCAACGGAGGGGAGGGACTTTTCTTATAATATAGACAAATTTACACATAAGCATTATAATATTTACAAGTATAATACATAGGGCAAGCGGCGGTCAGCACACCATCCGAAAGGGGGTGTGAAGTATGCTGGAATTGATTATTGCGCTCATTCTTGCGCTCAAGCATAAAATAGAGACGATAACGATCATAAAGTTCCGACATAAATAACCGCCCTGCTGTCATCAGGACGGTTATTCCCTAAATAAGGGAGTTCCAAAACTGTATCAACGGCTGACCGTTTAGGTCTTACCCTATAAGTATTATACCCGTTCCTCCTTTCGGTGTCAACCGAAGGGAGGAATTTTCTTAATTTCGACCACAGAGGAAGTTCCTCCCCGGGATACGGGGAGGAACTGACCGCCCGCGGGCGGCCTCCGCCCTTTGCTTCCTATTTTCATTAGCAGGTATAAGGGAAAATTTTCTATATATGGACAAAAATATACATAAGTATTATAATATTCACAAGTATAATACATAGGGCAATACGGCGGTCAGCACACCATCCGAAAGGAGGTGTGAAGTATGTTAGAATGGATT
>ERZ773225.4346-NODE-4346-length-11501-cov-2.420059_pt1 | contig 11501 bp, 9 predicted proteins | sample MGYA00580993_ERZ773225 | MGnify/ENA primary metagenome ERZ773225 (study PRJEB29015, sample SAMEA2737748) | human gut metagenome | biome: human gut; feature: human-associated habitat; material: faeces | place: China | collected 2012 ... | reverse complement strand
CCTACTCGATCAGTCCACAAACGCACATCGTCGAGGCCCTCTCCGCGCTGGTGAAGAAGGGCGACCTGACGGGATGCGAGTACCTGAACGTTGAATCCGAGTTCGGTGCAATGAGCGCCTGCATCGGCGCTTCCGCCGTTGGCGCGCGCACCTACACGGCAACCGCATCGCAGGGCCTGCTGTTCATGGTCGAAGCGGTGTACAACGCTGCCGGCCTTGGCCTGCCAATCGTCATGACCGTCGCAAACCGCGCAATCGGCGCTCCGATCAACATTTGGAACGACCACACGGACGCGATGAGCCAGCGCGATTCCGGTTGGCTACAGCTCTATGCCGAGACGAACCAAGAGGCCGCTGACCTGCACGTTCAGGCGTTCCGTATCGCCGAAGAGCTCTCCATCCCGGTCATGGTCTGCATGGATGGCTTTATCCTGACCCACGCGATGGAGATCGTGGACGTTCCCGAAGCGGAGCAAGTCAAGAAGTTCCTGCCCGACTATGAACCGCGTCAGGTTCTCGATCCGGCATATCCGGTATCGATCGGTGCAATGGTCGGTCCCGAGGCCTACACCGAGGTCCGCTACCTCGCTCACCATCGCCAGATGCAGGCGCTGGAACTCATCCCGCGGGTCCAAAAGGAATTCGCCGAAATCTTCGGACGCGATTCGGGCGGCCTGGTTCGCCCCTACCGTTTGGATGACGCCGAGACGATCATCGTGTCAATGGGCTCCGTGCTGGGCACCATCAAGGACGTCGTCGACGAACGCCGCGAGCGCGGCGAAAAGATCGGCGTTCTGGGCATCACGAGTTTCCGCCCGTTCCCGGTCGACACGGTGCGCGAGACCCTGAAGAACGCCAAGCGTTTCGTGAACATCGAGAAAGCCTTCTCCGTTGGTATCGGTGGCATAGTGTCGTCGCACTGCCGTTCAGCCGTGCGCGGGATGGGCATCGACAACTACGAGGTCATCGCTGGCCTGGGTGGTCGCCCGATCACGAAGGCATCACTCGACTCGATGCTGGACGATCTGGAAGCGGGCACGCTACCCGCGCAGACGTTCTTGGATCTGGATCACGAGCTGGTGGACGCCGAGCTCGCACGCGAAAACGCCACGCGCCGAAGTGGCCCGACCGCAGAGAACATCATGCGTGATTCGAAGGCCCGCACCGATGCGGCTCTAGGGAATTGAAAGGGATAACTGATGGCTGTTGAACTTGGCATTCCCGGTGTTGGCGCGACGCAGATCCCTGCTCGCGAGCACGTGAAGTTTTATCAGGTTGGGTCCTACGCGGTGGGCAACCGACTTGCTGATGAGGACTACCGTTCGGTTCAGTCCGATCCGAATCGTCTCAATACGCTGACGTCTGGCCATCGCGCCTGTCAGGGGTGTGGCGAGGCACTGGGTGCTCGCTACGCGCTTGATACGGCGGCGGCTGCAGCTCACGGTGACCTTGTCACGGTGAACGCAACCGGGTGCCTCGAGGTTTTCTCAACCCCCTACCCCGAGTCGGCCTGGACCCTGCCGTGGCTGCACTCCCTGTTCGGTAATGCTCCTGCCGTTGCGGCAGGCGCTGCCGCTGGCTTGCGAGCCAAGGGCAAGCAGACTCGAGTCATCGCTCAGGGCGGTGACGGTGGCACGGTCGATATCGGCATGGGTTGCCTGTCGGGCATGTTCGAACGTAACGACGACGTCCTCTACATCTGCTACGACAACGAGGCGTACATGAACACGGGCGTTCAGCGTTCCGGCGCAACGCCTCCAACCGCTCGCACCGCGACGACTCAGCCTGTTGGCGAAAACCCCGGCAACCGTTTCGGTCAGGGCAAAGACATGGCTCGCATCGCCATGGCACACGAGATTCCCTACGTTGCCACGGCCACGGTCGCTGACCTTCGCGACCTGGAATACAAGGTCAACAAGGCGATGAGCTACCACGGTGCCCGCTACATTCATGTCCTCGTCCCCTGCCCACTCGGCTGGGGCGCGGCCTCGAATATCACCGTGAAACTCGCACGACTGGCAACGCAAACGGGACTCTTCCCCGTCTTCGAAGCAGAGGGTGGCGAAATCACGTCAGTGACAAAGATCCGCCGTCCCACTCCCGTCGAAGAGTACCTGCGCCCGCAACGTCGCTTTGCCCACCTGTTCAAGGGCGGGGGCGATCCTGAAACTCTTGCACGCCTGCAGGCGATTGCTGACCGTAATATCCGTCGCTACGGCTTGATCGAGGCAGATCAGCTGGACGAAGACGTTCTCGACCGCGTCCTGCGCGCACCCGAAGATCCCGAGGGTCGCTTCACAGACGACGAGACCGCCAAGTAAGGAAGAGGACCACACAATGACGATGGAAACTCAGCCCTTCGCGATCACACTGAATGTAGGGTCGTCGCTGGCAAACGAAACCGGTTCATGGCGCACTGAACGCCCCATGTACGTTAACCTTCTTCCTCCGTGTAACGTCGCATGCCCCGCTGGCGAGAACATTCAGCAGTGGCTCTACCACGCTGAAGAAGGCGACTACGAGGGCGCATGGCGCGAAATCATGCTCAACAACCCACTACCCGCAACGATGGGTCGCGTCTGCTACCACCCGTGTCAGACCGCATGTAACCGCGTGCAGGTTGACGAGGCCGTTGGTATTAACGCGATCGAGCGCTTCCTTGGCGACAAGGCAATCGCTGAAGGGTGGACGGTTCCAGTAACCGCTCCCGATTCGGGGAAGTCCGTGCTGATCGTTGGCGCCGGCCCCTCCGGTTTGTCGGCTGCCTACCATCTGCGCATGGCTGGCCACCGCGTGCATATCAAGGAAGCGGGCCCGATGGCCGGTGGCATGATGCGTTTTGGTATCCCGTCCTACCGGTTGCCTCGTCATATCCTCGAAGCGGAAATCAAGCGCATCAAAGACATGGGCGTCACTTTCGAGTTCAATGCGAAGGTGGAGAACATCGACGACGAGGTCGGCAACTGGGACGCGATCTTCTTGGCTGTCGGCGCTCACATCGGTAAGCGCGCCTACATTCCCGCCGGTGAATCGGCGAAGATCATGGACGCCGTTTCGGTTCTTGAAGATGTCGAAACCGGCGAGAAGCCGATGCTCGGCCGTCGAGTCGTCGTCTACGGTGGCGGCAACACAGCTGTCGACGTTGCCCGCACGGCAAAGCGCCTGGGTGCCAGCGAGGCAATCATCGTCTACCGCCGTACCCGCGACCGCATGCCCGCTCACGACATGGAAGTTGCCGAGGCCGAGGAAGAGGGCATCATGATGCGCTGGCTCTCGACCGTGAAGCATGTTGACGGCGAGAAGCTGACGATCGAAAAGATGGAGCTGGACGAAAGTGGCTTCCCGCAACCGACCGGCGAATTCGAGGAACTCGGCGCCGATTCGCTGATCATGGCTCTGGGCCAGGAGGCGGATCTGTCGCTGATTGAAAATGCGGCCGACATCGAAATCAAAGATGGTGTCGTCACCGTTAACGATCAGATGATGACCGGAATCCAGGGCGTTTTCGCTGGTGGCGACATGGTTCCTTCCGAGCGCACGGTCACGGTCGCGATCGGCCACGGCAAGAAGGCATCGCGCTACATTGACGCCTATTTACGAGGCGCCACATACACGCCGGCCGAAAAGCCCGGCGATGCATCGTTGAGCCGTATGACCACGTGGTACTACTCGGACGCGCCGCACCAGGTGCGCGAAAGGCTTGAAGGGCCTCGTCGCGCCTCCACGTTCGACGAGGTCGTTCAGGGTCTGGATGAAGAATCAGCCGTCTTTGAGGCACGTCGTTGCATGTCGTGTGGCAACTGCTTCGGATGTGACAACTGCTTCGGCGTCTGCCCGGACAATGCGATCACGAAGATCAAGCCCGGCACGTACGAGTTCAAGTACGACTACTGCAAGGGTTGCGGTGTGTGTGCTGAAGAGTGCCCATGTGGCGCGATCTCAATGGTGCCTGAGCAGGTATAACACTGCGATCCATACCGCCACATCACCGCTTGTCATCGGCTAACAGTCATTGTTTTCCACCCCCCTTCCACTAGTTGCCACTTCTCAGACAACAACGCGTGGCTACCCCATACTTTCCCGGAAGTATGCGCAGGTCAGGTGATTTAACGTGTTCATTCGTGCAAGATAGGGGTATGACTTCAAGCGCTCCTCACGGAAAGAACGCTCGTCTTTCCGAAGCTGAACTCCGCACGCTAGTTGAGAACACCCCAGCATCCGGTAAACCGCGCAAAATCGCGCTACTGGCGACAATCGCCACTTTTGGATCCCTACTCTTCGGCTACGACACCGGCGTCATCGCCGGCGCCCTGCCCTACATGTACATGCCCACCAACGCGGGTGGCCTTGCAATCAACGAGTTCGAAGAAGGCCTAGTCGGCGCATTCCTCGCAATCGGTGCGGCCTTCGGCGCAATCATCGGCGGTCGTCTCTCTGACCGCTACGGACGCCGCCACAACATTCTGATCCTCGCCGCCATCTTCGTGATCGGCACACTCGGTTGCACTCTGTCACCGAACGTTTGGATCCTGTATTTCTTCCGCTTCATCCTCGGCTGGGCAGTCGGCGGGGCCTCGGCAACCGTCCCGATTTACCTGTCCGAATCTGCGCCCACGCGCGTACGAGGTCAGCTGGTTGCGCTTGACCAGTTCATGATCGTCTTTGGTCAACTGCTCGCCTACTCGATGAACGCAATGCTCTCGCGCGCCCACGGTGGCCCGCAAGTGCAGGTCGCGTCGGATGCAACAGGCACGCTCAATGCCGGCTCCTGGTACTCGTGGGATCAGGCATCTCAGGTCGCGAACCTCGCCGTTTCGGACGGCAACGGTTCGGCCTGGCGCTGGATGCTTGTCCTGGCTACGATCCCGGCGATCGCCCTCTGGATCGGTATGCGCATGATGCCCGAATCTGGACGCTGGTACGCCGCGAACCTCCACTACGCCGAAGCCATCGGCTCACTGAAGCGCATCCGTAACCCCGAACACGATGACGTCGCCTCTGAAGTTCGCCAGATGATCGATCTTCACCAAAAGATCGAAGAAGAAGGTCACTGGTCATTGCATCGCACCTTCAAGGTGAAGTGGACACGTCGCTTGGTATTCATCGGTATCGGGCTGGCGTGTTTCGACCAGCTGACCGGCATCAACACGGCAATGTACTACCTGCCGAAGATCCTGCATGCCGCCGGTTTCTCGTCCGCCGATGCCATCACGATCAACGTCATTACGGGCGCGGTCGCCACGCGCCGCTTTTGGCCTCTGGCTGGTCGCACGCCTGAAGCGTCGTACCGTCGGTATTTACCAGGAGAGCGGCGTGACGTTCTTCCTATTCTCTCTGGCTATCGTGTTCGCCGTCGGCATCACCCCGTACACGCGCCTCGATGGCACCATCGATTCGACGATCCCTGTCTTCCTGCCCTGGCTGGTCGTCATTCTGGTGTCCCTGTTCGTGTTTGCGAAGCAGTCGGGCACGGTCAACTGGGTTCTCGTATCCGAGATCTTCCCCGCCCGAATCCGTGGCGTCGCCCAAGGCTTCGCGGTCGGGTGTGGCTGGCTGATGAACGCGGTTGTTACCTGGGTGTTCCCGGTGATGATCGCCCATTTGGGAGCTGCGAAAACCTACGCGGTCTTCGGTGCCATCAACGTGATTTCCCTGCTCTTCTACATTTACATCGTGCCCGAAACGAAGGGTGTTTCGCTGGAAGAGTTCGAGGAAGAATTCGCGCTCGAACACAGGCACTGAGCTCCCACCAGTACTTTCAACCTCGTCACTCGGGCCAGATCCGAGGTGAAAGATGGCAGAAGATCCCGGCCTCGTACCCAATTCACGAGGCCGGGATCTCTACTGAGCCCCTATCTTCCGCGTAGTCCGATGTGCTCAGGCGGAAGCGCCAATCTACGGCCAGCCTGTCGATAGACACGTTCTTTGTCGCGCCGGCCAATGGCGATGATTTCAACAATCTCAACGGTTGTTTCATCAACGATGCGGTAAACCATTCGGAGACCGGCTTTGCCCCACTTCAGCTTGCGACATCCCGCCAATTCTTTTTCAAGCGGAGTCCCCAACTGGTCAGCACGCTGAGCAAGCTTCTTCAACGCCACACCTACAAGGACCCGTTGCGACCCGTCGAGATTCGCGTATTCTTTAGCGCTTTCCTTGTTGTAGAAAGCTAAGGTGAAACGCTCACTCATTCGAAGAGTTCTTCATCTGGGATCATGTCAGCGTCATAGGACTGGAATTCGCGATAGAGGTCCTCACCCATTCCCTCGCGCATGCTGAGTCGACGACGATTCGGATCAATATCCCCTAGCCCCAACCGTGTGGCGACGCGTTGCAAGAAGACTATTTCACGTAGCTTTTCCAGCTCCGCGTACATTGATTCGTAGTCTTCGTACGACAGAATGACGGAATCGACAGCATTATGGTCGGTCACGAATTGAGCTCCATTTTTTGCACGCCGGCGAACCTCTGCGAATTTCTTAGAAGCATCCGTTGCGCTAATCATTTGATCCACACTGAACGTCGGTCGTGCCATTATCACCGTCGACATACCTGCCCCCCTTGAAGTAAGTACGTAATATTTTACGGATTTAATGACGGAGTATCAACAGGAATTGAAGTACGCGTCGAGCAACGAGGTACTCGCCGAACCTCGAGCTTCACGCCGAGCACGCGGTCATATAGGCGATACAAACAGGCTTTCAACTGGAAAAACGTCGTCTCACACAATTAAAAGCCACCACCGGCCAAACACCCCGACACTCAGGCCAGATCCGAGGTGAAAGATGGCAGAAGATCCCGGCCTCGTACCCAATTCATGAGGCCGGGATCTCTACTGAGTCGTACTCCTTACGAAACCCGAATCACTCAGCGTTCAGCGCACTCACAACCGCGGCGCGCAGGTTCTTTTGACCGTTCTTCAGCGCTTCTTCGAGCGGCTCAGCCGGATCGCCGACCTTCACAATCTTGGAAACGCCGTGCTCAAGCAGGATTTCAGCACCTTCTTTAATTCGGCCGGCGAAGATCATGACGGGGACACCGGCGGCGCGCGCGACCGCTGTGACGCCAGCGGGGGTCTTGCCGTTGATCGTCTGAGAGTCGACCGAGCCTTCGCCTGTGAACACCCAGTCGGCTCCCTGCACCACATCGGCTAATCCGACCGCGTCGGCGACGAGGTTAATTCCAGGCGTCAACTCCGCATGGAGGAAGGCACGTAGCGCAAAACCAAGGCCACCCGCGGCGCCCGAGCCCGGCAGAAGCGCGTCGTCTCCATGACCACTGGCGGTGGCGAAATGCAGATGGAGGGAATCGAAGAATTCGACCTGTTCAGACTGGACTCCCTTTTGCGGGCCAAAGACTGCGGTGGCGCCTTCAGGCCCGTTCAGCGGGTTGGTCACGTCGCAAGCGACCTTGATGCTCACTCCATCCAGCAACGCGCCCAAGGCAGACGTGTCAACGCTCGCTACTTGGGCGAGATTTTCTAGCTTCGGAGCAAGCTCTGCACCATCCACATCGAGAAGACGCGCACCGAGCTCAACAAGCATTCCAATGCCAGCGTCATTTGTGGCGGACCCACCGATGCCGATCAGCAGTTCGCGTGCGCCACGCGACAGGGCGTCGCGAATAATCATGCCGAGGCCAGCAGTATTGGATTTGGCGACATTGCGTTCGTGGGGAGCTACCAGTTCGATTCCCGCACACGACGCAATATCAAGGACGGCCCGCCCGTCCGCGAGCGCGTATTCAGATTGAATCGGCCTGCCCAAGGCATCCATGTTGACGACCGCGATTCGGCGAGCTCCCCACGCAGTTGCAACGGCTTCAATGAAGCCTTCACCGCCGTCGGACATGGGGACACGCACGCAGTCGGCATCGGGGTACACGTCATGGATTCCCGTTTCCATTGCCGTTACTGCTTCCAATGCAGTCATGTTCTCTTTGAAAGAGTCGGGTGCGAGGACGAATTTCACGGCGTTTCCTTGGGTGAGCAGGTGCCAGCACTGGGGTAGTACGGACAAACAGCATCATTACTGTTAACAACTAACAATAACGTGTATTGCCTGTTGTGAGAGCGAAATTGACTAGGCTGAGAACAGGAACTGTCCTAAAGAAAACTGACAAAGGAGTCCAGATGAGCGTTTCGATTGGCACTGGTAAGGTTCGCGCAACTATCCAAATTCAGGGCGCGATGACGACCGCACTTTTTGAGGCAGGAACGGATAAAGAGTTCACTCCCTCATACGTTGCCACGTGGGAAGGTTTCCCCGAGGCCCCGATTTTGGACAAGCTTCGTGGCGACTTCCTCTGCGTTCCTTTCGGCGCCGCACCCGAAACTGTCGAAGAACTGCCCGAGGGATGGCGTAATGGTCACAACGGTGCCAGCCCCTGGATTCACGGCCCCTCCGCAAACCTGCGTTGGAATGTCGAGGCGCTGGAAGCCGACTCTGCCGTACTCAGCCTGGACTACGCCGACGACGACCCGGTGAAGCGCGTGGAACGTCGCGTGACCTGCGTTGAAGGTGCTGTTGAATTCGAAGACTCGATCATCATGCGCACCGATGCTCGCCTGCCACTTGGTCTGCATCCTATCTTCCGTCTTCCTGAGAACCCGGGAGATGCTCACATCGAGCTCGGCGAAGCCGATGGGTTCTGGGCTTTCCCAGCCGACTCGGGAACGACGGTTCTTGAACGTGGTGCGCGTTTCGGCGACCTTGCTAAGGCACCTCGAGCCGACGGTGGCACGATCGATCTGACTCGCCTTCCCCTAACCGAAGAGGTTGACGAAATCGTTCTGACCGCGGGCCCCAAGGACGGGCGGGTCACCGTGGTCAACGATGCTGAAGGATACAAGGCCACCCTTGAATGGGATCGCACCCTGTTGAATAACGTCATGTTCTGGATCTCCAACCACGGTCGTAAGGGTGCTCCGTGGGGAGGAACCAACCTCTGTCTGGGCGTCGAACCGATTACCTCGGCATTCGACTTCGGTGAAGGGGTTTCGGCATCGACCAGCCCTCTCACGGAAGCCGGATATGCTACCGCGATCGATTTGAAGGCAGGTCAGACCTACACGATTACTCACCGCATCAGTGCCGAGCGCATCTGAGGCCTAGTAGTAGGGGCACCGTTGTTTTCTCAGCGCGGTTGCCCCTTAGCGTCACTCAGAATTCCCCCAAGAAGTCTTTCACCCACAACACCTGACGGTGCCACTGATACAGGCCGCCACCCTCATGCTCGTTGAATGCGTGTGCATCAATCTGGGCACTCGGTCGCTGTCCACCAGCCTCAACCAGCTTTTCACCCCACCAGTTCTTCGTGGCATACACCGTCGACGGCGGGCAACAGATATCCATGAGCCCGGTCGAGAACAACGCGGGAATCGTCGCACGCTTCCCCAGCGACACAATGTCGAAGTAGGCGAGGGTCTCAAACACCATCTCGTCACGGCCATGGAACACGGACAGGTAGCGGACGACTTCCTGATAGGGCGTGTGTTCGCTTAATCCGACCGCACGGCGGAAGTCGGCCATCCATGCAACGTCGGGCATCGTAGCCAGCACGCGTGGGTTCAGAACGCCGGCCACAACGGACAGTGTGCCGCCTTGGCTTTGCCCGGTGACAATGATCCGCTTCTCGTCGCAGTGCGGAAGGTGCGCAGTAGCCTCAACCGCGTGGTGCGCGTCGATATAGATCCGACGGAAGTAGTAGTCGTGAGGGTCTTCGATTCCGCGTGTCATGAGTCCGAACTGGCCAACGCCCAGAGGATGCGGATCGACGGTGTCCGCCCCTGTCCCCCAGTTTCCACCTTGGCCACGATTGTCCATAACTAGGTGCGCAAAGCCCGCGCCCGCCCAGCCGAGGTGCTCGTACGGGAGGCCTCGTCCACCGCCGTATCCGCGGAACTCGACAATGGTGGGCAATTCTTCGCCGGGCTGAGCTGTTGCGGGAACTGTCAGCCACGCCTTGATCGGATCGCCCGCGTACCCGCCGAAGGTCACGTCGAAGACGCGGTGAGTCTTCACCACCAGATCGCTGACCTCTTCGATCTGAACGGAACGCGGGTCGAAAGGATTCTCTTCAAGAGTCACCGCCCAAAATTCATCGAAGTCTTCGGGCTCGAAACTATCGGGGCGATAGGTTTCCAACTGGTCCCGGTCAAGGTCGAAGAAGGTCGACATGTGTACTCCTGCGTGTGCAATCCCCCGTGGTGCACCGTCTTTGGCAAACATCGACAATGGGGGGAAACGATTCCTCACACCTGTTTAGCAGATGGGACGAGCCTCCCGCCTTCTACACGCAGCGACTGGGCACAGTTCGCCATCGCACTGCATCCCAGCTCTTCCCAATTGGCGAGGCCGGCCACACTTCAAAGCCCTCAGCCTATTGAAAGGCCGGCGGCAAAGCAGTATCAGCTGATATCAGGCGTGGGAAGCCAGAACCTTCGCAGCCTGCTTCGCCACACCGAGGGCGACGTATTCGCCGGGCTCGGGCAGTTCCACTACAGCATCCAGCATGTCTGCTGCTAGGGCCTGAACGGCCGGCGACTGCACCGCCGGAGCGCGGGATCCGGTCAGCGGTCGTGAGCTTCACGGCGTCCGTGGCCTGCACGTCGGCATCCTCGGCGCGCACGCGCACGACGACCCTCTTGTCGTTCCAGCGCGCCTGGAAGGAGGCCTCGTCCGAGATCCGGGTTTCGGGCATGAACTCCCAGGTCTGCGAAGCCGGATCGAGGGCGTCGGCCGCACCGAAGACGGTGAGGGTCTGGGACTCCTTGGGGATGTCGAGTCCGAGGATTCCCGCGTACGCCCACTTGCCGTCGTAGTCGTCGTCGAAGACGAGGGGCGCGCCCGAGCAGGACCGCCAGGACTTCTCGTCGGCGAGTCCCCACACGGTCACGGAGAAGATGTTCTTGTTCTCCGCCTGCTGCTTGCGGAAGATGTCGAAGGCCGACTTGTAGAAGGATCCCTGGCGGCGCAGCACGTCCTCGGTGACGGGGGTGCCGGTCGGGACGTCCATCTCGGTGACCGCTTGGACGACGGGCAGGTCGTCGAAGAGGTCCATCGCCGCCGCTCCCCGCTCCGATGGGTCGACCATCGACCTCACGCGGGTTCCACTCGGCGTCGAGGTCGACGAGATCGTTCTCATTGCAGACCCAAAGGAGCCTCGGATCGCCCTCGTCAACGAGGCGGAAGGCTACTGCGTCGCCGTCGAATGGGATCCGAAATACCTCCAGAACGCGATGCTGTGGATATCCAACCGCGGGCACAAGGGGCTGCCCTGGGGCGGGACGAACCTCTGTCTCGGGGTCGAACCGATCACCTCGGCCTTCGACTTTGGGCAGGGAGTCTCCGCCAACGAAAACCCCCTGAGGAAGGCCGGATACTCGACCGCCATTGATTTTGAAGCCGGACGGACCTACGAGGTCCGGCACCGGATCGCAGGCGAGGGGATCGGCTGAACAGCGCCGACCTCGAACCCGGCGCAACCACGCCGACGAAGAA
>ERZ773225.4341-NODE-4341-length-11533-cov-2.358512_pt1 | contig 11533 bp, 7 predicted proteins | sample MGYA00580993_ERZ773225 | MGnify/ENA primary metagenome ERZ773225 (study PRJEB29015, sample SAMEA2737748) | human gut metagenome | biome: human gut; feature: human-associated habitat; material: faeces | place: China | collected 2012 ... | reverse complement strand
TCAAAAGTCGTTAAAACAACAGGACGGCAATGATTAACGAAAATCAAATACCGCCCTGCCGTTATCAAGCTTTAATTTGGCGCTGAACACCTTGCCGCTTTTGGGAGAGATGAACCCTTCAATCTTATATGTTTCGCCCTCTGAGAGCAATTTTTTTACATTGCTAAGTGAAATTACCCGGCCGCAAATCACGCCATTAATCGTAAATTTGCAGCCCTCTTTATATTTGCTGCAGCCATATCCAAAGCTTGTTCTTCGAACTTCCCCGCCGCACAGGGGACACGTTCCTGCTGCGTCACCCATAAATCCATTGTCTGCGTCCAGTTCCGGCGGCACTGCCTTTTTTTGAAATACCGCAGCAATTTCCTGCTCCGCAAGATGAACGCTGTCAAGAATGGAACACTCCGATCGGTAAACCTTTTTCAACGCTTTGCCAAGCTCAGCCGTTTTATATTTGTCCATGTTAATTCCCATTCGCATTAACGCTTCAATCAGAAATTCTCCATCTTTTAAAATGGTATAAACATCTTTTTTCAGCATAATATAGCCGCTTTTTCTGGCATTGTCGATAATTCCTGTTCTGGTAGCTTCTGTGCCCAGCTCCAAGCCCTCGAACACCGCGCGGTATTCCTCTGAGTCATCTTCTGACTGGGCATTCGCCTTTTCTTCCCGAAAGGGATTTTTTAAATAGTTGTTTAACGTTTCAATGGTATAGTGCTTTGGCGGGCTTGTTTCCTTTTCCACCGGCTTAAAGTGAATGTTTACCGCGTCACCCTTTTTTAAGGGCGGCAACAGCTTATCCTTTTTTAAATAATCGTCATATTTTGTCCAGCCCGGCTCTAAAATCACTGTTCCTCTGAGCGTAAATTCTTCTAAGCCGCCGACGCTGATTTTAATTTCTGTTTTTTCTGCAACGCACTTTTCCGCGCAGAACACCGCCACAAACCTTCTCATAATGGTGCTGTAAACAGCATATTCCTTGTCCGACAAGTGCTCTTTTTTTGGTATTTTGGTTGTTGGCGTCAGCGCGGAGTGGGATTCAATTTTGCTGTCGTCAAAAATGGTTTTGGAAAACTGAAACGCCACTGGATAGCCAATGCCGCCAACAGCCGCAATTACTTTCTTCACCTTATCCTGCTCTGCCACAGCCAGATATTCCGAGTTTGTTCTCGGATAGGTCACATACCCCTTTTCATATAAACCCTGCACCGTGTTAAGGCTTTCTTCCATAGACATTTTATATTTTTTCCCCAGCGCATTTTGCAGTTTTGTAAGAGAATACAGTTTTCCCGGCTTTAACGTGTCCTTTTTACGTTTTACCGAGGTGACAACTGCCTTTTCATTGTTATATTTTGCACAAAGAACCTGTGCTTCGGCCAGCTTTTCCTTTGAGAACTTTTCTTTTGAAAGAAGCTCAATTTCCGCGCCGTTTGTTTCTTCTTTGCTGAAAATTCCAAAATATTTTTCCGGCACAAAGTTTTTAATCGCCATGTCCCGGTCGAAAATTGCCTTCACAATGGGGACAATCACTCGGCCCACGCGCAGAAGCTTTCCTGATTTTAAAGTTGCATAACGGGTTAAATTTACGCCATACAGCCAATCGATAAAAGTGCGTGCATAGCCCTCGTTTGCCAGGTTGTCATATTCTGTTTCGTCCTTTAGCTCTTTTATGCCTTCTAAAATTGTTTCCGGCGTCTGGTCCGGCAGCCACAAACGCTTTAGCTGTTTCGGCTGTTTCAGCGCTTTGTCCACGCACGTTCGGATAATAATTTCACCCTCACGGTCTGAGTCGCCGGCGTTTACAATGGTCTCAACATCATCCCTGTTACAGAGGGAAGATATAATTTCAAACTGGGCTTTCACACCGCCGTCTGTCTGCTTTTTTTCATCGCGGCGGAGCTGAAACTCAAACTTTTTTGGAAAGCATGGCAGGTTATCCATAGTCCATTTTGGCCGAGGTTCTTTGCCGCCCGTGTAATATTCCACATCTGCCAGAGAAAACAAATGGCCAAAGGCCCAGGTTACGATAAAGCCATTGCCTTCAAGATACCCATTGAAACGTTTCATTCCGCCTATGGCAGAAGAAATATTTCGCGCAAGGCTTGGTTTTTCTGCAACAATTAAAATCATTTTGAAGCCCTCTTAAACGTAAAAAAGTGAAAGAGCGGTGCCGCTCTTTCACCTTAAAAATTTCTTACAATTATTTCAGCGCGTCTTTCAGCGCTTTGCCTGCTTTGAATGCAGGTACCTTTGAAGCCGCAATTTTAATTGCTTCGCCTGTCTGCGGGTTTTTCCCCATTCTTTCAGCGCGGGCACGAACCTCGAATGTACCAAAACCAACCAATGCAACTTTGTCATCATTCTTTAAGCTTTCTGTGATTGCATCAATTGTTGCATTAACAGCAGCATCAGAATCTTTCTTAGAAAGTCCTGTCTTTTCTGCAACTGCCGATACTAATTCTGTCTTATTCATCATTATCACCTCATTTTTTTACAATATGAAAACATTTTAACATATTTTCTAAAAAAAAACAAGTGATTTTTTAAAAAAATATTATGAAAAAAGGCTTAATAATACGTTACCTAGAGCCAATGATTAAAATTGCGGCATAAGCCACAATAGAAACCACCATCGCCAGCGCAACGATGACACTTAAAATTCTTGCAATTCTTTTGTGTTTTGAATTCATACGATTCTTCTCCATCATTTTTGTCGTTATGTTGGTTATACCACATTTTTCAAAAAAAATCAATGGATTTTTAATTTCATCTTGACAAAAATAGAATTTAATGCTAAACTATTTAAGTCAGGTTTTTTGCCGCTGTGATGGAATTGGCAGACGTAGCGGACTCAAAATCCGCCGGTAGCGATACCGTGCCGGTTCGACTCCGGCCAGCGGCACCAAAAAAGTCAGGACGAAATAGATGTAATATCTGTTTCGTCCTAATTTTTTAATTATAAGAAGAGATTTTTCAATTTACAGTTAATATAAGCTCGGGAGGTAATATTATGGCATTGTTTACTCCAGCGGACAGAAAAAGTATTATGGATTACATCGTATCCTTTACAGAGCAGAACGAGCATATAGTAGCACTAGTTGCTGTCGGTTCAGGCTCTTTTGGTTATACTGATGAATTATCTGATTTAGATTTTGTAGTAGCAATTGACAGCGGCGAGAATTTGGATATAGTGAAAGACTCGCAAATGAACTTAGCAAGAAAGCGTCGATTATCTACTTTAAGCAAGACCCCGATATACCGCTGCAAGTTTATTTGTGCGATAATTTTCTTGAGATTGACATCGGCTACGGTGTCTATACCGATGCCGCAGCTACCCGAGCACATTGGAAAGTGCTGTTTGACAAAACCGGCACCGTTCAGGAGGCGATGCAAACTTCTTGGGAGAAAACAAAAAATGATCCAAAAATAGACGAATACGCAAAGGAACTCTCGGAATGTTCCGATCGCGTGTGGAGCAATCTGATGCACGGTGCGGTTGCAATAAAACGCAAACAATACTGGAGAGCAATTGCGGAACTTGACATTGCACGTAATTTCCTTGTAAAATTGCTCGGCTTGCGATATTCTCTTGATACTGAACGCGGCAGAGATGTTGATAAACTTCCGGAATTCGAATTACATACTCTAAAAAAGACTCTTGTCAGAGATTTTTCACAAGAGGCACTCTGGTCAAACCTTACCTGCCTTACCAATGCTATATATGCAGAACTTGAGCGTAGCGAGGAGCAGACCTGTATTAAAATAAATCGTCAACAAGTAAATGAATATATAAATGCATGCCGAAATTTTTAGTCGATACCAAGGATTATTCGCATAATTCACCTGCATTTATTTTGACCTAATGATGCAAAAATCCCCCGAAAATCGGGGGATTTATTTATTTTACCAAAACGTTTACTGCTTCTGCAATGGGCCTTAGCGTTGTTAAATTTTCGATAAAAAGTATCTTTAATCTTTTTACCTCCTCTGATAAAAGAGAAGTAACATCTACGTGATATGGCGTATTTGTCTCTATTTGAACATCCTTTTGAACAACGCCCCCCACCAGTCTGTTCTGTTCGTCATATGCCGCGATGAAAACATCGCCGCAAATTCCTGCAGGCGAGGTTATCAAAAGGATTCCGTCCGCGTTAACTTCTGCTGAGGTGCATTTGTTTAATAATTCTATTATGACTGCCGTTTGCGCGCTTGACAAAGTTTGGTTTAAACAGGTTTCGCTATCTTCCAACGGTACAATGGCATTTGCTTTCACTAAAACCGTTTTTCCATTCGATTTGAGATAAATATCTTGGTCAGATGGATTATAAACAGCATCTCCCTGTCCTGCCTGCTTTAAATTCCGAAACGCTGTTGTATATTCGGCAATTTCGCGGTTGGTGGCATACCACACATCGTTTCTGTCCGACACTTTTGTCAGCAATTCTTCCATGACATTCCACGACTTGGGAGTGCTTTCATTCAGCTCGTAAGTGTGCCCCCACACGGAAAATACCCGAAGGTCTTCCCCATCCGCCAAAAACGGTTCAACAAAACTGAGAGCGCTGTTGTGGTGACATGTCATTTTCCAAGCCAAAAAATCGTTGGGCAATGTAAAGTCCCCGGTGGTGGCAACAGGCCGGGCATATAAAACATTGTTTTTTCTGAGCTGCTCAATAACAAACGCATTGTTCCAGCCTGCACCGCCGGGATATGCATAGTCCACAGGTTCAATCCCTGTTAGGGTTGTAATTCTTTGTCTGTCTTTCGTAATTTCCGTTTCAATGTTCTCTGCTGTAATGTTTTCATCCCGCAGGGGAAGGTGGGTGTAGCCGTGCATACTTGCTTCATGCTTTTGATATACGCGCTTTACATCATACATTTGGAGCAGATTATGGCCGGACTGAACGCCCCCTAATTTTCCCGAAATGACATTAAATGTCCCTTTGACCCCATACCGGTCCAGCATGTTCACCAGTTTTTCGTCGCTTTCCAGCGCGTCGTCGTAACTTAACGTAAACGCCTTTGTTTTTCCGCCGGGAAGCAGCATAGAATAGGTGGCAGGCCGGTTTTGAAAAGACACGGTGGCAGTGGTTTTTGGAATAATTTCACTATTTTCTAAATCGCATGACTCGATAATTTTAATCTCATCGGTTTCCGTTACCGTTAACCCTGTTTTAAATTCATATAATTCGCCCTTTTTGAAAGTAGTATTCTTAATTAAAAATGAGTCTTTCAGCGTATCGCCATGAAACACCGCGATTACAATGCTTTCCGTCTTGTCCACAGGCGAGGAAATAAAGACCGTTCCATCCGCTGCAGAAAAATAAACATTTGCCGCACTGCCTTTTTTCGTTTTTACCCCAGCCAGTTCCCTTAAAAGTTCTTCATAAGCGTTTTCAATGCGGTAAGTCACCATTCCGCTCCTGATTTCAGACAGATATTTTTCTGCTAAATCGGCCAATTGTATCTGCTCATTTGACCCATATTGACTGAAATCCACCTGCGAAAACGCATTCTCCGCTTTTTCTGCATAGTAGTTTTGCAGAAAGGTTAAGGTTTGGGTTGCGGTCAGCGTTGTGTCCGCGGGAACAGACACTCTCATGTTTGTCAGATCGAATGCCGTTTCCTGCATTGCCGCAAGATAAATTAGCGTGTGGGCGCTGTCTTTTAAAAAGCCTTGTTCGTCGTAATAGCTTTCGCTTAAATATTCCACGTCTGCAATGGGCTTTAGCACATGAAAAACATTTGCAACGCAGAGTTTAATTTCATTATCTTTCACGTAGGCCTCCTCCGCTGCATCAATCAGCGCCTCAGAAAAAGCTTCCAGCAAAAGATTTTTTTCCCGTTTGGCGCTTGGCACAGGCGTCAGGAGCATAAGCGCAATGTTTCGGGACTTTGCTGCAGAAATAATTTTTGCAACGGCTTGCTTATATTCTGAAACCGTTGGCGCACCTGTTCCGTCACCCCGGTAAAGCGCCGGGATTTCAGGCATTACGATCGCGCAAGTCACATCAGGATATGCGTCGAATTGCGCACCGATTGTCTCTGCAATTGCTTGCGCCTCCTGACTGCTGTTAGACAAATCAACCACTCTCTTGTTTTGATAGCGCGAGTCGTTTCTGAGCCTCATTCTGATGAACTCGGGATATGTCTGGCAAAAGCCGGCTGACGCCGCTACACCAGCTGTTGCACTGCCGCCGGCAATCAAAACAGAATCATATGCGGCGGACGCTAAGCTTGACAGAAAAGCGTTATTTAAATCTGTAAGTTTGCTGTTAATGTCAGTAAAATCAGCACGCTTTTTACCCCTTTTTAAATCTACTTTAAAGTCTAACTTTTTTTGCGTTTCATTCATTTGTTTTGGGGTTAAGGAAAAAACGCTGCTGTCTTTCACACCCAAACCTTTTAAAATTGCTTTTGCAATTTCTGCTTGCCCAAAGCGGTTGGGGTGGTAGGCGTCGGCCTCGTAATAATCCGCAAATGCCGGCAGGTTTTCATCTGTACCATAAGCAATATTGTCAAAGACTGTGGACAGGTCAATGTGAGTGATGTCGTAGCCCTGTGCTGCCATCTCCTCCGCCACCGTTTTAACTCCCGCTGAAATTTGCGTCAGCTTATGAATACTGCCGTTCGAATTCATGGGAATTGGTGTAAACAAAATGATTTTACGGTTTTCCGGCACACCAGCTGCAATGTTTTCCGTTGATGGAACGATTTTTTCAATCAGCGTTCTATATTTGTCTGTAAACACTGCTTCTGTGTCAGATTTGTTATTCGTCCCCAGAAAAACAGAAACGATTTCCGCCTGATATTTCCCCAGCATATCGTCAAAGTTATTCAAATAGTCCTCAACCTTAAAGCCCGGAACTGCGGTTTTAACAAAACGAAAATTGTTTCCTTGCTCAATGTTAAAATAGTATTTTAAATAATCGTCATATTTTTTATATCCACGGCAGTAGAAGTCGCTGGTGATGCTGTCACCCGCAACCAGCCAGGTTTTCGTTGTCTCGTCCGGCGCCGCATTTGCCGCTGGAAGCACCAAACCGGGCAGGATGAATACAATGGCAAGAAGTAAATAAAGTTGTTTTCTAATCATAAAACCCCTCATTTCCTTGTAAAATAAAACGACCATCTCGTTTTAAAATAAGATGGTCGTTTTGATTGCTTCCTCTTAGTCCATATTCGTATAAATTACGATAGAACGAACCTCGCCGTATCTCGCATTAATTGCCATCTTCGTCGCGGTAGTTGTGTCGCGGCAATCTCTGTAAGATGTTAAATCTGCAACAGATGCCGTGCGCACGGTTTCTTTATTGCCGTCATAGAGCATGATGGGAACGGATTTTAATGCATATACATAAGATTCCCGGTCAGTATCCTTTTCTGCCTCATTCGGGTCGAATACCAACTCTGCAAAGCCGTTGTAACAGTCGTACAGCATGCCATATACAGTTCTTGATGCAACTCCGTGATTGTTCAGATTTTGATAGGCCTCGGGATTGCTTGCGTCCACAACAAATTCAACTTCTTTAATATATCCTTCAGAATCTGTTCCGAACCGGATAACATCGCCCGTTTCTAAAACAGGAGTTCCGTTGTAGGAATTATTTAAAATTACAGATGCATCTGGATACGGATTGGTACCGTCGTACATTTTAATTGTAAAGCCGTCCGGCGAAAGGTCGTTGGTGAATGCTACGCCGTCTTTCATGCCATAAACTCGAATTACGTTTTCACCATTAGCATTTACTGCAGTTGTAATTTTTTCAATTACGCTGATATAAGTGTTGGCAGTCATACTTGCGCTGGTTTTTCCGTAGATAACCGCAAGCTCTATGGCGTTGGATCTACCTACATTGTAAACGTCAAGATATGGCTTATCGTCGTTACTGAGGACTGAAGAAACAGAACCCACAGAGAAATTTTTATCATTGTCCCATGCACCGCCTTCGGTAACCTCAACCGTTGTTTTGCCGCCGTTTCCGTCGTCAATTTCAACCGTTTCTTTTGCAGGAACACAGAAGAGGACTGCTGTTGAGTCGAACACGAAACGGTCGCCCAGGGTTTTGTCGCTGGATTTATATCCCAGTGTATTTTTCAGTTCACCGTAATATCCCAAACTTGACGAATTGTTTCCACCGGCATCCAGTTCTTTCGTATCTACAACCTTAATCTTTCCGTCATTGTTGGTAGAATATCCGATAATCTGTTTCACAGCTTTGCCCGAATTGTCAGTTAAGGCCGTAAAAACATCAGATTTAGAACCATCAAACGCCTTAACCCCCCGTCTTCCGTCCAGTGTTACCTTATCGTTACAAACAAATTCTGTAATTTTTCCTGTGCTCTCTAAAATCTTAAGGCGAACGGTACTGCCAATGGTTGATTTTGCATCAACACCCAGTAAATATCCATATCCGCCCGCTGTTTCCAAACCCTCGTCATCAATCGTTACAATTTCGTGGTCGCTGTTAAAGTGGAAAGTGTAAATTGCGCCTAAATTCGGTTCGTAAATTTTGTTCGCTTTAATCAGGTATTTATAATACTCCGACACGTTATAAACCGTACCATTAACGGTTAGAGTATCTTCGTCATATGTGCTGATTACACCAATTTCATTGTATGTGGTCGCTACAACATCATAATGGATAGATTTTGCGCTGTCAATCCGGCGAATTCCTTCGTCGTCTACATATTCACTGCTTGCAGCAACAGATAAAACATCCCATTGAGAAAGACCCGTAATATCTTTTACAAGTTTTCCATCACGTTCAATACGATATGTAACGCTGCTGTCCTGTGGGTCAAGCGTGATTTGGTTCTGTCCATACATATCCGAAATTGTAAACCTGTCTGCGTTTACTGCGCTTACTACATACATAATATAAGATGTCACTAAAACAACATCATAATCGCCGCTGTTATCTGAATCGAGCAGCAGAACCTTTCCGTTCTCCGGGGTAAGCAAAAACTTAGAATTTAACGACCGCGCCACTCCGTTATAAATTAGGTCAGCCGTGGGAGAAACAGTTTTTCTTTTTAAGTTTTCATTCTCATCATAAAAAGCAAGCGTTTTTAAAGTTGTTTCCCCCGGTTCAATATCCCGGGCATCAACTTCAACACACTCCATTCGCTCCATTCTGGGACGGATATATCGAATGGTTCCAACCGTATCGTCTTTTGATTTGTAATAATAAATTTCTACATTATAACCAAGATAAATTTCAGCGTTTGTCTCACCGACATTATAAAGAGTGCCGTCAATCATAATTTTATCTCTACCGGCTTTTGAACCAAGCGCCGAAACAGCAGAAACACTGTTTGCCGTTATCTGGCCTTCCACTTTATAAATCTGAAAGTGTTCCGATAGAACTGTTTCTCCTTCTATACGCTGATACTTTGTCTTATCTCCAACTTCCACAAGCTGAAGAAGGTCCGTATCAACAATATTTACCAAAAGCTGATAAACGTCGCCGGCCGTTACAAAATCATTTGGTGCGCAATCAACCCTGTCTAACAGATTCAGCTTTTGCGCCTGGTTAAAATAACCAACGGGATATCCTGCCTCCCGTGCATACACGTCATAACCCAGAGCCACTACAGCCATTTTTACGGCCTCGTTTAAGGTCACAGCCCTGTCAGGATAAAAATATCCGTCTCCCGTACCGTTGATAATTCCCATATCATAAGCCGCACGGATGGCGTCAGAATAAACAGAAGCGGGTGGAACGTCGTTAAAAATCTGCTTGTTGTCATGCCCTAATGTAGTATAGCCCATTGCCTCACATAGTAAAGACACGAACTGGCCTCTGCCAACCACTGTGCTTTGCTGTAGGGATGTATTCTTTAAAACGCCCAGCGCCTGCAGCTTTTCTGCGGCAGCTGTATAGTTGCTGTTTTCTGTTACCTCCTGTACCGGAGCCACGCCCTCGGAGGCCTCCTCAGCAAATGCAACAGGTGAAACAGACATCATGAATACAAGCACACCTGCAAATAGTTTCTTTGCTATTTTCATTTTGTGATCATCCTTTCACTCTTCGACTACTCTATCATAATTTAAGCCAATGACAACAGCTGTGAAATAATTTTGCACGCCTGTGCCCTTGTGGCAAAACTGCCGGGAGCAAAATTGCCGTCTCCAACGCCGTTTATAATACCGTTTGCACTCATTGCCGCAACTGCTTCTTTTGCATAACTTCCAATTTCAGCTTCGTCAGAAAACGCAATTCCGTTACCGCCCGAAAGGTCAACTCCTGCATATACGGCAATTCGGTAAGCAAGTGTTGCCATGTCCTGTCTTGTAATCTCGCTGCCTACTCCAAAATGTCTTTCGTCAACGCCGTTTACCAATTCCTTTTCCATGCCGCTTGCAATGTATTTATAATACCATGCGTTCTCTGCTACATCATCTAACTTGCATACTGCGCCATCGCTTACCAGATCGAACGCTTCCAGAGCAATTTTTAAAAATTCTTCCCGTTTAATGTTGTCGTTGGGACGAAATTTTTTGTTACCGTCACCGGATACAATTCCCTTTTCTGTCAGGGACAAGATGCTGTCTTTTGCCCATGTTACGCTTTCTAAATCGTCATAGGGCTCGTTAGAAGGTTCCACAACATTGCTCGTATCATCTTTATCTTTATCGCCGACATAAACGTCGGTAACTTTGTTACCGCCTCTGTTGCCTCCGCCGCCCGAGCTTCCGCCGCCACCGCCGGAGGAACCGCCGCCTGGGTTATCATCTTCTTCGTCTTCATATTTTTCCAACAAGTCATCAAACTCTGTTCTGGCCTGTTTTATGGTGTCAAAATCAGCCTTTGCCATTTCTTTTGCAATTGCAGTCTGGCTGTCCTCATTTAAATCCTCAAAACGATCCATGTCATAATTTAAATATTCGTTGTTCTCTTCAACAAATTTCACAAAATCGCCGTATGCAATTGCATTTAAATATGGGACGCGCAGTTCTTCGTTAAAAGCTGTGCTAAGGTCATCTTCCTTTTCAAATGGCTTTCTGCCATACACCGCTTTATAAACAAGTTCTTTTTCTTCCGAAGCAAGGCTTCCGTATAATCCCTTTTCAGACAAGTCGAACTTAAAAACAGAGTTATAATCGGTGATCACCTGCATCATTTTTTCCGCGTCAGAAGCATGGTTCACATTGGAAAGCGCAATAGCATTGTTAAACACAACGGCTGCTTTGTCGGATGCATCGTCGCCTGTGTAATCTCCACGGCTTGCATACAGTGCCTTGTTAATTTCCAACTGCTGCGCCTCAGACATTGCTGCATAGCTGTCGATCAAAAATCCCATAGCGTTGTAAAGCTTATTTAAATATTCTTTTTGTGCTTCGTCGTCATCTTCCTTACCAAGCAGAACGCTGGTTAATGCATCGGCGCTTGGCGCCTTAACAATGTTGTCGATTGCGCCTAAGCGGTCGTTCTTGCTGGCATAATAAAACTCTGCATTTTCAAAAAAGGTCCCGTTGGCGCCTACTGTTGCTGTATATGTTCCGCTTTCACTGTCGTCTAACATGAAA
>ERZ773225.4283-NODE-4283-length-11687-cov-2.696613_pt1 | contig 11687 bp, 8 predicted proteins | sample MGYA00580993_ERZ773225 | MGnify/ENA primary metagenome ERZ773225 (study PRJEB29015, sample SAMEA2737748) | human gut metagenome | biome: human gut; feature: human-associated habitat; material: faeces | place: China | collected 2012 ... | reverse complement strand
CGTTTTAATTCTAATTCGCCATCTTGTGTACATTCGATAAAATCACTTGCTAAATACCACATTGGAAGTGTATTTAAATTAATTCCATTTGTTAATTCAAACGTGTTATATCTCCCATGAGTGCTAGTTGGATAAAATAAATTTATAGATTGTTTGTTAGTTGAATAAAACGTCTGTGGCACAACATATGTGTATTGTACCCGATACGTTTTTCCAACAACAAACTCTCCATCTCCAGAGCTATAATCAAATTCATCATTTTTTGGTCTTACTAAACATCCCTCTTCATCGTCTATTTTGGCAGGAACACACGGATGAGTTGTATAAAATGTATAAATGGGATTTGTTTTAATTGGCGGTTTGTCCGAAGGTACATATAACTTTCCAGCAATAGAACATGTGAGTTCTTCGTCAAACACGTATAACACATATCCATCATCCGTTAAATTCATAATATCAACTTTATATGCATTTATTGGTTCATTTCCGTCAATTACGCATGTGGGTTTAAACGGAATATTTATATCCACAGCCGGATCTCCAATGGTTTCATTTGGACATAAAAATTTTGGTTTATATAATGGCACTTCCTCACCTCGTCTCTTTCTGAATATAATAAAAAGCAGCGAACAAAATACTCACTGCTTCAAAATATAAATATTAAATTTTAACATGTTTTATATATTGACAAAATAACCCACAAATGATAAAATATCGCTTGTGGAAATCCACTGTTTACTGTTGAGTTTCTTCCAATCTTTGTAGACGGTCGATGGTTAAAAGGACGGTTGCCTTGTCATCCCGCTTGGGCGGAATGGAGGCGTGTGTATAGCCCTTGACGGGAAATAATTCTCGAAGGGAGGCTGATACATATAACTCTTCAAGATGTATTTTGGATTATCTCTATTGTTTGGATTCTTATTCAGGCATGTGATAAATTCATTAACAAAAAGAAGAAGTGAGCCGTCTGCCGCAATCAGAATGGCTCACTAAAATTTGAGATTTTATAATCTCATCTTAAGTTTTGTCGTATCATTGTGGCAACCGTCTTGGGTTTCCACACCTTTATTTTCTATAACTATTATATCATAAAATTATTTATATTAATACTGTTAATTTTAACAAAATCATATAATACATTTTGTTAGTTTTTTTATTATCATTTCACATAAGTATAATAATTAGTTAACCATTCCCTTTGAAGGATAAAATTCCATACCTTTGGCTAACAGATTTGATAAATCCGTTAAAGTAATTTTTAAGTTCTTTATTTCTTCTGGAGTTAATGGGGGTAAATATTTTTGCAAATCATCAGAAGATTGTTGAATTAACGCCTTTGTTGCTTCCTCATTTGCTTTTTTAACACTTTCTATCATATCATTTTGCATACTTAATATGTTATATTGCTCTTCTTGTTGTTTACAAGTTAACATGTGCAATTTTATTTTGGTACATCTATTTAAAATAACAATCAAATTGCGAAAAATGGGTTCAGATTCAGCACCAACAGAAAATTTCATCCATGTCCCGCCAATATCAAATGATTCTAACTCAAATTGTTGATCTTTAATATTTAAATATGGACATTGAGTGAAAACATTATTTAAGGTATTAACGTATTCAGTAAGCTCAGAAAAATTTTTAGTAACTGGGAATTTTACGTCAAACCCCGGTCTGAAATTATGAATATCAAGTTCTTCACAGAATCTTATAACGCCATCCATATAATCTGATAATGATGTAATGTTTGATTGAATCGTTTCAAAATCTAGTGCACTAAACCCCGAACCATTTGAATCGTTAACTTTTTTATTAATTAAATTAGTAGTTTCATTAATAATATCATTAAAACACCCAATTTTTTTTAAATTCCGTAAAGCTTGTTGAGCATTTAACCACAGTAATAGGCTATCCTCACTATCCGAAATATTCCCCGACATTATTTTAAAGTCTAAATCTAAAATTGCAAAATAGTTATCTTTTATTAGATAGTACATGTTTATTAATCTCATTTTTATCCCCCAAAGCTTTAATAGCAATATTATAAAATAAATATTTCTATCTCTAAAGCATCGTCACATTATCTATTTAAGCAAACATTAATCTCAGGATTTAATCGTTTCAAAAAATCATCAAACTTTGGGACAGTAAAATCAATCTCCGCATACCCAGTAGAATATATTAACCCTTTATTGATTAACTGTGCTCTAATAGGAGATATACTTTTCACATTTCGGTTCATTATTCGTGCAACATTAGCTATGGTACAAGGAAGCTCGCCGCATTTTACCATAGCATACATAAATTTTCTTTCAGTTTCTGTACACCTTTCAAATCTTATTTGAAAAAAACTATTATCAAGATTCTCAAGAGAATATGGTATCGCAGATATTACATCATCTTTCTGTATTATGTTTTTATCATAAATGCTCCATATGGTACTGCAAAGCTCTTGAAGGAAATATGGATAACATCCAGTAGCCAATAATATTTCAGCAATAGCACCTTCCGTATATTTCACATTAAATGGTTTAGCCGGTTCAATTATCGCATTAATAGCATCATTGTTTTTCAAAGAATCAATTTGTGTATATTGAAACAATCTTTCAGAATAGGATTTAATATCTCCAAAAGTTTTAAGTATCTTAGGAAGTCCTGCACAGAAAACTAAAATTGGCAAACGTAATTGATTGACTCGATGGAGAGCCATTAATAATGCCTCCAATTGCTCGTCTTCAACGTATTGAATTTCATCTATAAAAAAACAAATAGTGTTCCCAGTGTCAAATGCAAGTTTTCCCAATGATACAAAAAGTTCTGTTACATCATTAGAAAGGCTATCAGGTATAGTTAAATCAGCTATCTCTGCTGATGGAGTATTATCAGCCGGATTAATTGTAACTCTCAGTTGTTTAATTGCGGCAATTACTTTGTTTAATTTATCTTTGGCATTTTCTTTAAAGCTCATCTGATTTAACAATCTTTGGCTTGCGATTGAAACATCCTTAATAAAAGAATTGTTTTCTTTTATCTCAATATGCTCATACAATACATTTAAGTCATCAGCAATATTTTCAATAGCGTTGAGCAATACAGTTTTACCCACTCCGCGTAATCCGTAATATGCAATTGACCTTTCAGGGAACTGAGCTTGAGTTGATACAATACATCTCTTGGCTTCCTCAATAATTGAATCCCTTCCCGCTAAATAGCCGGGAATACGTCCAGACCCCGGAGTATATGGATTAACAATATTAATCAAAAAAATCACTCCTCACGCTATAAGTTTATAGAAGTAGTATAACATATTTTAATAAATCAATCAAGCATACTGTAAATAATATTCTATTTTCATTTTTAAGGGCAAAGTAGAGACTGCCCAAAAAGAACAGTCTCATACTATGTTTTATTAATGGTTGCCTACATATCTCTTTAATGTTTCATATACGGTTTTTGAGTCATGTTCTGATAATTTCACGCCATTCACTGTCACGCTGTTATCAATGTTTGTCACATTATTGTTTGTCCTGTTTGTTGTTTCAGGCAAAGGATAAGATTTAGTAATCCCTTTTATATCTAGTGGAGAAGCGACCAGTTTAGAATAATCTCGCTGTGTTAACGGAGTAATCCCGAGATTTTTAGCCACATCATCAGGCGTTAATACAACATAATCATCTGAATTAATCGTGCTACGACTATAAGACTCGTCTTCTTCTATTTTGGCGTATCCGGACTTATGATACCCACTTTCGGGTTCTATGCTTCTTTCATACCCTTTATATTCCTGAAGTGGTACAAAATTTTTGCCAGTTAACATTTCATAAAGAGGACTAAAGGCACTGGTAATATCAGAAACAAAACTATCTAAATATTCACTGTCTGTCAATACCAAATCAGACCACGCCTGACTAACAGATAAAACGCCGCCTTCTGCAATTTCCGTTATTTTATTCCAACGGTCGTTAATTTCGGTTATCTGAGAATCTAAATAATTAATTTGCGTACTTAAATCGTCTGTCTTTGCAGATAACTTATTTGTTTCGCCGGTTTGGTATTTCTGTGTTTCAGCATTAGATAGAGAATACTTCGCGTCTTCTAAATCATTCTGCGCATTTATAACATCTTGTGTATTTGCCACCCATTGCCATTGCCCGTTAACAAACATTCTGACGTTACGTTCATTTAAAATATTATTTAACTGAGTGCGCTTTTTATCAACTTCCAACTGTGCTTTAGAAATTTCATATTGTTTCATTAACAAATCATACTGTCTTTCATAGTTGTTTGTTATTTCAGCAATATCTTCTTTCTGAGCGTGTTGCAAATCATATTCATAGCGACTTTTTAAATTATTTGCTTTAACCTGAATATCGTTTAGCTCTTTTGTTAACGCAATATAATCCTTTTCGTTAAATAACAACAGACGGGTTTGCGCATCAAGATATTTATAGGACGTTTGTGCAGCTTTCAATTCTTTGTTAATGTTATGATGTGCTTCTGTAATGCTATTGGTTACAGAATAGTATTTTGAAAGAAGAGTATTTAAAGAATTATAATAAGTGATTTGCTCATTTAAATTCTCTTTTTGTTTTTCAATAGCTTTCGTTTCAATATCAATGGCTTTTTGTACAGCGTTTATAAATTCTTGTTTTCTTTCTTGGTCTGAAGCATACAATTCATTTTGCGCTTTTTTACCGGCCTCAATATTATTATTAATTGCTTGTCCAAAAATCGAAATGCCTTCAACAAGCCCACGTATTTCAGTGTCAACCGCTTCTCCATATCGTGATATGATATCCTTCATATCCCGTTCAAATTCATCTGAAATACTTCCATCAATGTTAAACCAATCTGTAGGATTTAACTTTACACCGTTTATATCGGTAATAGCATTCCCGTCTAAAAATCGGAACAATTGTGCCATCACAGCATCGCGCTGTTCGCCGTTTGCCTTTTGAGAAGCTTTAGAATAATTTACAGTATCTTGATTTTCTTTATATTTTCTGTTTCTTAGAATGGCTTTTGCGATCGGGTCTTCCGTTAAAGATTCAAGACTTGCCAAATCATCAACACGCTTATCTCGATAAATTTGCTCGTTATCAAATCCGGCAACAATAGAATTCCACCATTTTTTAGAGTCGTTTACCTTTTTTTCAGCTATCTTTTTATCAAACTCATAAAGTATTTCCGTTTGATTCGTAATTAACTCCTTAAATGATGTTAATTCATCTTGCATAGCTTGTTCTAAAGCGTCAATTGCTTCTTGCGTCGCACCTGAATCTCTTGCTTCTTGAATTGCCGCTCCCCATTTTTCAATGGCCTCTTTTTCCATATCATAAAAGCCAAGAATATCGTCATTGCCATTTAAAAGAGTTTCAATTAAATCTTTTTGTTGAGTATAAAATTCAATGTCGCTTAATTCATAATTAATTCTTGCATAATTTATCTCAGAAGCCCGATTCCTTCTATAACTATCCGATTTATCCTTATTCAGTTGCCCTAAAGCTTCAATTTCAGAAACCGTTTTACTAATATTAGCATCAGAAAATGGGTTAGTGTCTACGCTCTCTTCCGTTATTTTTGTATTTTCGTCTAATGCTTGGGTATTATCAGAAACTATTTTTGTGTTTGCCGCCAATTCTGGATTATCAAAATAGTTACCTATATTTTCAATTTTTAATACGCCGCCGTTGCCTTTGGGGTTGGAATGTCCTTTCCCCCAATTCGTCATAAATTCAACAACACTGGCTCCGTTGTCATGCCCCCATTTATTAGCACCTGCGTCAGACTGATTTTTAATATCACCAATAACCGCCGGAATAATTGTTCCGTCAGCATTATAAATATTAATATAGTCACCAACACTGCCAAATGTATCTGTGACAGCAACGACGTATCTATTTGCAACAAGTCCATAACCTTCTGCATTAAACCAATGGTCTTTTTTCTCTGTTGATACATCTACCAACTTTCTTTGCAGGGAATCTTTGTTCCAGTTTGTTTTCCCTTGTTCTTTTCTATTCCATGCTTCATAAGTATAATATTTCCCAAGACCTTCTGGAAGAACAATCGTTCCTTTTGCAAATGTATCAATCGGCTTATCTATCTTCTCAGATACATCTTCTCCTACAATTTCAAATTTGTCTTTATCAAATAGAGTAGGGGAGTCAATAACAGACCATTCACCAGTTTTTTTGTTAATTGCGTATTCTTTCTTATAATTCTCTCCGGCAATTCCAAAATCTTTTGTGCCATTAGCGTGAGTTGAAGCCCAAAATGTTGGATCATAACTTTTACCATTTATTCTAGTTTCAAAATGTAGGTGGTTTCCGGTGGAATTGCCCGTAGAACCCACCTTTGCAATGACCTGACCCTTTTCTACTTTCTGCCCTGCCGATACCAAAAGCTTTGAAGCATGGCCGTAAAGTGTTTGAGTTCCATCACTATGTGAAATGATAACACAATTACCATAGCCACCATTATTACCAGCCAACAAAACAGTTCCGCTGGCTGCGGCTTTAATATCAGTTCCTTCGTCGGCTGCAATATCAATGCCATTATGCATTTTAGTCTCACCTGTTATTGGGTGTTTCCTCATTCCATAAGGGCTTGAAATTCTTTTGTAATCAGGAACAAGCGACTTTGCTATTGCGTTTGGAGTACTATTATTTGGATTAAAAGTTGAAGAATTGGCATCAGCTAATTTTTCTTTTAACTCATCAATCTTTGTAATAGTATTATCAACATGGGTCGTAACACTTGTTTCCATGTTTCCAAAATGTGTCTCAACATTTTGCTGCATGGTTCCAGCACTATCAGCAACCGAGTTAAAACTACCAGTAATTTTATTTTTTGTATTTTCAGTATTAGTAGCAGCAGTATCTAATGTAGCCTTATACTCTTTGGAAATTTCAGCAAGTTCCTCTTCCAATTTAGCTCGTTCTTCAGCTCTGGTTTTTGCATTTTCTTCCGCTTGCAGTTCTAAAGCATCAGTAACAATTTGATGAATGGTATCTTGTGTGGCTTGTTCTTCTGCAATTAACGCTTTATCGTGCTGTTTCTTTTTCTCAAGTTCCTTATCTAATTCAGAAACTTCACCAAATAATGAATCAAACGACATCATAGAATCTAAAAAGTCATTTGTTCTATTATATGGATTTTCTAATTGATCAAACGCCCACATTGTACGTTCTAACCCTTCGGCCAAACCGTTAGTAATGTCAATCGTAGCTGCTCGTGTCGCTTCAATACGAGCTTTTTGCATTTCAACAATTGTCTCTTTTAATATCTTCTTGTTGTTAGTTAATTCAGAACCAATTTCCTTTACACGATTTGCAATTTCCTGCGCTTCAGATGCGGTTTTATATGGCATTTCTAAAACACGCGACAATTCATCATTTAATTGATGTGTATAATCTGATATTTTTGCATACTTTTGACTAAGCAAATCAATTTTACCGGAATAATCGCTAGTTTCTATTATACCAAGCCCAAAGTCAAGCGTCTCAATATAGTTTTTGTATTTTTCTATCTCATTTTTACGCTTTTCAAGATCATCTTTTAACTGTTCAAGACGTTCCTTTTCCCATGCTTCCTCAATCTGCTTTTCTTTTTCACGAACTTGTTTTGCAAGGTCTTCTTGTTTTTTGGCAGTGTTTGAGCCTCCGCCCATTCCACCTTTCCCAAGCCCTGCAATGGTTTGATTCATCGCCTTTTCTAAACCAGATAAATAAGCTTCAGCTCCGGCTCTTTGTTCATCAGTAAGGTTTAGCGTTGCTAATGTAGCCTTATAATCAATAACTTTAGCTTCAGCAAGATTTTTATAACCTTGTGTTAATTTATCAAGCTGTTCAAGATTACCACTGTCGGCAGCAGCCTTTATGCTTTCAATATATTGATTTGCTTGTGTCTGATACATGTCACGGATTTTAGCCTCAGTTAAAAGCCTCCATGACTCTTTTGTTAATGTTAAATTACCATTTTCGTCCATTAACATTGACATGTATTCAGGGGCAAGTTCTAATAGCTTTTGATATGTGTCAACAGATAAATAGCCATTTTCGTTATACTCTTCAATAGCGGCAGCTACTGTCTGATATGCAGACTGAATTTTATCAAGTTCTTCATTGAGAGATTTCAGTTTTGCTTCGTAGTTTTCTATGAAATTATCTATGCTATCTTCAGCATTTTCACTACCGGAAACAAGATTATACCAATAATCATCTAAAAACTTATTTAATTTAGGAAATTGATTTGAAAGGGATTCAATAATTTGTTCAACATTTTTTTTTGCACTGTCACTATTCTTATTAGGATCAGATAAACTTGATAGATACTCATCTATAGCCTTAGTAAATTCATCGTTGTCTAATAATTGTGGCAACAACCTATCTATATCTTTATCCCCATAACCAGATGTAACAAGTGTTTCTAAAATACCTTCTGCAAAACTTTTACCACCAGTTCCAGAATATTCAGAAACTACATCTTCCCATGAAATTTTAGCATACTCTACTTGCTCTTTCCAAAAATTTGCCCATTCTTCTTTACTAATTTGCCCATAATGAACATTCCCATTTCCTTGTTGTCTTTTAGCTAAAAAATGTGTAGCACTTACTTCACTATAAGAACTATCCCATGCTATAGCTCTCATATCTTCAGCAGAAAAATCCCACGGAGTGTATGAAATATTTCCTACATTAGAATTAAATTGGTCTCTTGCAGATTCAATTTGTCTACTTTTTGCAGCCTTTAATGCTGCTTTTTCTGCTTCAATTTTTGCCCACAATTTTTTTGTCGCAGATTCATAAGCATTGGCTTCATCATTTAGTAATCCTGGAGTATCGCCAATAGCATCGTTTAATTCGCTCTGTATCTGTGCTAATGCTTGTTTGTCACCGCCAGTTGATACTAGTTTTTTTTGAAGTTCTTCAAGAGAAGATAGTTGTTCTTGATGTTTTTCGACCTCTTCATCTGCCAATTCTCTTGAAACCCTCGCCGCTTCCTCGTTTTTATGTTGAAGTGTCTCAATAACTTCCCATAAAAACATTACACCTGTTATTGTTGCCGTTATAGCACCTGTAGGTGTTTTTATCCACGATACTATATTTTTCGGGATGGTTTTTAATATCAGACTAATTATCTGTCAATACTTTTGGGATATTGGCATATAATATACAAAAAAACGACACAATATGTGACTATTTGTTTCAAATAAACTTGTTTTTGAAAATATTGTAAAAGTATGATATAATTATACACAAAATAAAAGTTATGGAAGGAGAATAATTATGGCTTTAATTAAATGTAAAGAATGTGGGAAAGAGGTATCAGACAAAGCTAAAACTTGCCCAAATTGCGGTTGTCCTATTGATACCGCTATAAGATGCCCCAAATGTGGAAGCGCAAACACCAGAGTAATTAGCGGAGCAAGTAAAGCAATGTCAGTTGCTCTTTGGGGTGCATTTGCAGCAAACAAGGTTATAAGTAAATATCAATGCAATGATTGTAACCATAAATTTTAATGGGAGGAATATATAATGGAAAATGGGAAAATCAATACAATTATAACTGTTATAATTGTCATTTTTGTATTGGTAGGAATTGGATCTTGTAGTAGCACCACAAACAAAGAATATAAATGTTCACGTTGTGGAAAAACTTTTACAAATTCTACAGATACAAGTAGTATTGCATGGACAAGTAGGTGTAAACCATGTGATGACGATTATAAACTTATGGAAGAAATAAGAGAAGCTGCGAAAACATATAGTGAACGTTATGGTAATTGATAATCTCATAATTTCCGTCATTAAGAAAGGATGATAAATATGTCAAAGTGTGATTGTTGTGGCAATGAAATAAGAGTTTTCGATACATATAAGGATTGCGTTTTAAACAAGAAATCATTTAATGTATGTAACAGTTGTTCAAATAAAATTGATAAATGGACAAAAGGAGAACTAAAGTCATCAGAATTTATTTCTACAGAAACAGACATGGGATTAGCAAATACATTAATAGAAATTGAAAAGAGCCACCAAAACGGATTACAAGCGACTAAACCTTCTGAAGGTCTTGGCTTTATAGGTTCTGCTCTGGGATTTACTTGCGTTATTTTATTTCTAATAGGAATTTTCACGTTTTTTGTTGGTCTTTGGGATGGGGACACTATGTCTATAATAGGAGGCATCTCGGTATTCATATCATCTTTATTCATGGGAGGAATTTTTAAAATCATATGTTTGTTAATAGATATAAAAAACAAAATTTAATTGCTTAAAGGAGACATTGATGTATGGCAATTTTTAAAAACCAAAACGAAATACAAAAATACATAAATAAACAGATAGAAAATCCAAAATTTTCAGAACTCTTTTCAGACAAATTTATTCAGAAATATACCAATTTTAAAACTGCTAACGATTTCTTTGATAATGGCAATATAGACATGGAAAATCTTGAAAACAATAAAGAATTAGATGTCTATATTAAAACCAGCACAAAATTTAAAGATTGGAATGACTTTAAAAACGAAGCAATAATGCTCTACGCACAATCAAAAGGGATACCTCTTACTCGGTAAAATCTTTACAATCCCTATTTATAATAATATCAACCAATATAGTCCATCGTAATGTTGAATTATCGACTTCGGTTCTAATAAGTTTTATTAAAATTGGTTTATCACCTTGGTATCCATATTCTATATTTCTGACAATGGTATCAAAAGTGATATGTGAGTTTAAATATTTATTATTTAAAACACTCAGTACTACCGCCTCCTTTATACTTTCTGAGCAATATTCGTGGTTTCCAAATCTTCCGAGCTGCAATGATACACAAATAATTCACCATTAAGATAATCTTCGGCTTGAACAGAATTAACTTTATCGCCGTACTTTTGGAGTAGTTTTGTTTGACATTCTTCAATACGAGCCTTAATTTCTTCTAATGAAGAATTAGTATTATTTAACATGATTATATTCCTTTCTGAAAAGCGACAAGACATCTACTTTAATCTACGTTGATTCCATAAGTTACATTGGCTACAATTTAATACGTTTCGGAGGAAAGGACAGCGCAAACAAGCCGATTGAATTGGTTCAGCATGTGTCTCAGGTAAATTTTCTTTTAACGGTAGTTCCAAAGCCAGAGCCAGAAGCCCCGAAACGTCAGATCGGATTTGTGGTTGATTGATAATAAATTCATGGTTAGATTTTATTAAAGAGTAATTGAGAAATATCAATCGCTGTTGATAATATTTTTTTATTATTTTGGAACATACATAACCTACTTTCTGAAATGAACAGCAACATCCATGTCAACAGCTCCTTTTATTTTCATAAAATGCTCCTAAAAACAAATAACCCCGACATGGTACGCATTGTTAAGAGGCGTGTCGGGATCCATTCACATTTAATGTCATCTTTTGTACATTGACGATTAACATCAAAATATTTCAATATGTTCTACATCACTAAGTCTAAATGTCATTATAATGTTTTCATTATCCTTATATCTATCATCAATAATTTCATCTGTCTTTGGATTAACCTTGATAAAAGCAGATATTGCATACCATGAATCTTCGCCTTTTTCTTCATGAACTTTATGGTGTCCAATTAAACAATAATCCTTATCTTTAAAATACACCTTTAAATTAGAACCTTGTTCTAAATCCAATA
>ERZ773225.4272-NODE-4272-length-11710-cov-5.414500_pt1 | contig 11710 bp, 8 predicted proteins | sample MGYA00580993_ERZ773225 | MGnify/ENA primary metagenome ERZ773225 (study PRJEB29015, sample SAMEA2737748) | human gut metagenome | biome: human gut; feature: human-associated habitat; material: faeces | place: China | collected 2012 ... | reverse complement strand
AGATTAAAATTTATTAACTAAATACACACTATTTAGAATCCAATGTGATTAGATTAACAAATTTATTTTATCACAAATTAATGATTAAATCAAATTATTACTATAAATCAATAATATATAAAAATAATTTAATATATAATATTAAATTATATAAAAATATTTATTAAATAAACACTAGGAAGTGTTGACAAATTTCTAAATAGTGCTATACTATAATCAAGGTGAAAAAATTCATCTTGGTTTTCTAAAATATGATAAATTACAAAAATATTTTTAAAAATTAAATATAGGAGGTAAGAATGAAAATTCTTTTACAATTTCATTTGAAAAATAACAAGTTACCGATTGATTACAGAAGAGTAATCTTGTCATTCTTCAAGAAAGCACTCTCGGAAATTGCAGACGGAAAGTATTACGAAAAGTATTATTTTAAACCGGAACGGAGAAACTTCTCCTTTGCAGTGAATTTACCTAACCCTAAATTCTCAAAAAGTGAAATCACCTTGGGAAAAAATGAATTTCGTATTACTTTTTCAACATCCGACAAAATGACAGGCTTTGTGTTTATGTCTGCTTTTATTAAGCAGAAGGGCAATCCTTTATCAGCACCACTTGGAAATGTTTTTACATTAACAAATATTTCTCAAATAGGTGACAAGACTGCAAGTTCAAGCACTGCACTTGTAAAAATGCTAAGTCCTCTGTGTATCAGAGAACATAGTAGGGAAGAAAATAAGGATTCTTATTATTCAGTTGCCAGTGAGTCCTTTGAAAAAAAAGCAAACAAGATAATTCAAGAACAGCTTATTGAGTCAGGTTTTGATGATGAAAGAGTTAAAGGCTTTTCTATTCAGCCTATTAACAGTAAAAAAACAGTAGTGTTTCACTACGGCAATTATATCGAATGTAGCTTAGGCGAATTTGTTATAAATGGTGACAAGGCTATTATTAATTACCTGCTTCAAAGTGGTATTGGTTCTCGAAAATCAGCCGGTTTCGGTTTACCAATACTGGTTGCAGAATAAGGGGGTGATTGTTTGAAAAAAAATGTTGATTACAAAGGCTATGATACACTTATTCAACCAACCGATTGGAGATATTCAGCAGCTTGTTTAGGATTACATAGGTTTCTTACTTATTCAGGTTTTGATTTTATGTTGCTTAATGATTGTGAAGATACTTTTAATGAGGCTATACATGGTTTTGACGGAATTTTGTATCATAGCAGTGACTTAACTGAAGAGAATTATCTTCTCTTTGCCGAATCTTTTTTTAAGAATGATATGACTCATTTAACTATTCTTAATATGCTTGATAATGCTGAATTTACTGAGGAAAATATTAAGATTATAAATGACTTGATTAAGAGTAAAACCGTACTTAAAAAGCTTGTTGGAAAAACTAAGTTTGACGGTACTAATAAAGATGTAATTTCAAATCTTATTAATGAAAATAGATTTGAAATTATTAAGAGTATCTTTAGATACGGTAAGAACCTTTACAGTGATTATTGCAATAGTAATTTGCTTTTAACCGATAGTAACAATCATTGTAGATTAGCCGGTTATTCAGTTGATGAGGGTAGAAAAACAAGATTTTTAGGTTTTTGCTTTTCAAAGGATAGTGTTGATTGCAATGATGAACTTGAATTTGATTTTATTCCATTTGCTTTTTCAAATTCTGAAATGTATGAAACATACTTTCTCAACAATAATTATTCAATCAAAGACTTAGTAAATACAAACAGAATTATGTCAAAAAGATTGAGAGATAATGAAAAGAAAAACCCAAAAACAAGACTATTATCAGTGCTACAACAAGCTGATGACTTTATTAATTATGATGTAGAAATTATTGTGAAAAATAGGGATAATGACTTCTACAATACAATGTTTATAAGAGCAGAAAGACTAAGAGCATTAAAACAACTTAAGGATAAGTCCCTTTCATTTACCTACAAAATAGCAGAGGATTATTGGCTAAACCTTGAGAGAGAAGTATATGAAAGATGTTTGAATAATGTTCTGCTTGATGACCTTATTGAAAGAATGTTGAAAATCATTCTTGATAGTGAAGTAAACAAAACCACAGTACGATTTAGAATAAACACATTAGTTGATATTAATGTGTCATGGAAAGGAAGTATGATTATGTCAGAACTAGAAAATGCTAAAAAATTAGGATATGTGGTTTCTCAAAGACTGATTGAGAAACGAGGAAAAAACAAAATCAGCTCATATCAACAGAGAATTATCAGTGCCTTAGTGGCTCATGATTACGACAGAGTAAAGGAAGTTTTACTAAGTCTTTCAGCATATTCCGGTGTAGAATTTGCTTTCTTCTATAAATTCCTTGAAGATGCAGAAAAATACAAAGACTTGGCTTTTGCTTTTGCCAGTTCATTAAAAGATCCAACAGAAAACAAAAATAAGTAATATAAAGGAGAAATAACAATGAAAAATACAGCTCTAACATTAACTGTTATCGCAAATATGACAAGTAACTACGGTGAAAGCCTAGGTAATATCTCTAGTGTACAAAAGGTATATAGAGAAGGTAAGGAATATGCTACTCGTAGCAGAGAAAGTTTAAAGAATGCGATTTGTGTACAAGCAGGTCTTTATGATGATTTGCAAACATCAGTTGACGGTGCTATGCAAAAGCTAGTAACAAAGGATATTAATGCAGCAACTTGCAAGGCTCTTGAAGGTGGCTATATGTCAACTAAAGATGTTACATATATCAGAAACAGTTCTTTTTATCTAACAGATGCAGTTTCTGCTGAACCATTTATTAGTGATGCTCGTTTCCACAACAACCTTTATCTTGCAACAAATTTTGCAAAGGCAAATGGTCTTAATGTGCAGAATAATTCAAAAGATTGTGGCCTAATGCCATATCAGTATGAGTATGATAAGTCTATCAAGATTTATAGCATCACTATTGACCTTGAAAAGGTTGGTGTTGATCAGAACTTTGATGCTGAGGCAAGTAATGAGGAAAAGTGTAGTAGAGTTCTTTCTATTATTGATGCAGTTGAGAACCTTTCTCTAGTGGTAAAGGGCAACCTTGACAATGCTGAGCCTATTTTCATTGTAGGTGGTCTGTCACCAAGAAAGACACATATGTTTGAAAATGCAGTTAAAGTAGTAGGCAAGAACCTTGTTGTTGAACCAATTAAGGAAAAGTTAGATATGGGTTTTTCTTGTGGTTTAATGCGTAACGGACAGCTGGGTAACGAAGACGAAATTATTAGAGAGCTTAACCCTACAACAGTGCCTAAATTCTTTAACCAGTTAAGAGAAGATATAAAGGCTTATTTTGCAGACTAAGGTGGAATTAAAATGAAAGCTATTAGACTTCATTTAAAACAAAATAGTGCAAACTATAAGCGAGAAGAAACTGTAAATTGCAGAATGACATATCCTTTACCACCTTATTCAACAGTAATCGGTGCTATCCACAAGGCTTGTGGATACACTGATTATCATGATATGAAGGTCAGCATACAAGGCAAGTACGGTTCTCTAAAAACAAGATTATTCAAGGATAACTGCTTTTTAAATTCTTTACAAAATGATAGAAATACACTTGTAAAATTGCGTAATTCGGATATGCTTTCTACTGCTTATGACATTGTTGCAGTAGCTCAAAAGGCACAAGGTAATGACTTTGAAAAAGGCATTACAATTAATGTAGTTAATAAGGATTTATTAGAAGAATATAGATTTCTAAAAAGAACCAAAAGGCGTATTGATAAGCATAAAAAGATTGTAAAGTCTTTAAAAGATAAGGTTAAGAAAATGAAAGCAGATGAAAACATATCTGCCGAAGAAGTAAAAGCCTTTGATAAACGAGTTAAGGATATTGATAAAATCTATAAAAAATATGAAGAAGTCAAGTATACAGTTCCTTACTCAAAGTTTAGAACTTTAGCAACCGGCCCTAAGTATTACGAAATGCTTTATGATATTGAGCTTGTAATTCATATTGTAAGTGATGAAAATACAATGCAAGATATTCTTGATAATATCTATAACCTAACTGCTATCGGTAGAGGAGAGGACTTTGTAGAAGTCCTAGAATGTACCGAAACTGAACTTGAAGGTGGAGATATTCGATATGATGCTCCAAATTCTCCATTTGATTTATATATGCCAATTGAATTATTAGACAAAAATATTGACTGTATAGGTCAAAATGATAAAACTGACGGATTGTATATTAATGGTACGAAGTATCTTTTACCTAAAAATTACACAGTAGAAAAACTCAAAGGTAATATGAGGAAAAGGAACTTTAATAGAATACCGGTGTTGTTCAATAAAATTGAATTTATTGATGGAGAATGTAACGGTATTTATCTTGACAAGTGTGATGGAAAGGAATATGCAGTATTTCTTGCATAGGTGAATAATGGATTATCATAATGCTTTAGCAAAACCAAGTGAAACAATTGAACAACATACCGATAAATTGCTGGAATGTGCAAAGGTACTTTATGACTTAGGCTATATTAAATCTGAGCAACTTTACAAAGATTTATTAGTAGCATGTAAAAATCATGATATGGGAAAAATCAATTCCCAATTTCAAATTCGTATTAAAAGAAAATCAAGGTTTAATTATGAAATTGAAGTACCTCACGCAGTATTGTCAATTTTCTTTGTAAATGATAGTGAATGTAATGACTATACAAGTGTGTTATTTGCAGTTTTATATCACCATTATCACAAAGAGTCACCAATGAATGTTTTTCGTAGAGATAGACAACTTGTTGAGAAATTTTTGACAGAACTGAATTTTCAAGCAAATGACTATGATAAAATGCGTAGAAATTTAAGTAAGGTTAAAAAGATTTTTCAAACCAATCTTAATGATAAACAAAAGCAATACGCAGTTCTTTTAAAAGGTCTGTTACACAAGTGTGACTACAGTGCCAGTGCAAATATTCCTTGTGAAAAGAAAAATGATTTTCTTTTGGAGAGCATTGAAGATTGGCGAAGTGGTAAATTTCAGTATAATACTTTACAAGAGTTTTGTATTGCAAATCGTAATGAAAATATTATGGTTACTGCCCCAACGGGAATGGGCAAAACAGAGGCAGGACTTCTATGGTGTGGTGACAACAAATGTTTCTTTGTTTTACCACTAAAAACAGCTATCAACGCAATGTATGGAAGAATTAAAGAACTTGCTAAAGATGTAGAAGCTGATGATGTATATAAAAGTAGAGTAGCTTTAGTTCACTCAGATATGAAGTCATATTATCTCAAGGATGCCAATGATAAAGATACTGATTATGATTTCAATTATGAAGAATTAAGTAGACAATTTTGTTTACCTGTAACTGTATGTACACCTGACCAAATTTTTGATTTTGTTCTAAAGTATCCGGGATATGAGTATAAATTGGCTATTTCTTCCTACTCAAAATTCATTATTGATGAAATCCAAATGTATTCTCCTGACATTCTTGCAGCTATTATTTATGCTATCAAAATGATACATATTATGGGAGGTAAGGTTGCAGTATTAACTGCAACTTTGCCACCATTTGTAAAGGAAGAATTGTTAAAAATTTTTGGTGATGATGTTCAGTTAGCTGATTTTTCATCAGAGGGTATTTTACGACATAATGTAAAAGTTTTTGATGATAAATTGGAAACCGATGATGTTATCCAAATTGTTAATGAAACAAATTCAGATACAGTGAAAAAGTACCTAGTTGTGTGCAACACGGTGAAAACAGCTAATAGAATTTACAGGGAACTTTCTGAGAGTAATATTGATGCTGAAATTAATCTTTTTCATGCTAACTTTATTAAGAAAGACAGAATGAAAAAGGAAAAAGAAATAATGGTGGCATCAAAGAAAAAACTTAATGAAATGACAAAACCTGAAATTTGGATTTCTACTTCTGTTGTTGAGGCTAGTCTTGATATTGACTTTGATATTTTGATTACTGAATTATCAGATTTATTTTCATTATTCCAAAGATTTGGCAGAACTAACCGTAAAGGCAAAAAGGATTTTTCTGATTATAATTGCTATGTGTTTACTGAACTGCAAGATAAGGCTGATAGCTTTATTGATAAGGATATTCATAATCTTTCAAAAGATGCAATTGTGACTGTTGAGGGTGTACTTACAGAACAAGAGAAAAATTCTTTAATAGAAAAATATCTTTCTGTTGAAAAAGTGCAAGATACAGATTATTACAAAGATTATTGCAAATTCTTTAAGAACTATGAAGATGAATACGACTACCTAAATAGTTCAAACGATTCTTTGCGTAATATTGACAGAGTGGATGCTATTCCTAAGTGCGTTTATGATGAAAATGTTGATATGATTAATGAAAATCTTGAAAAAATAAATTCCAAAGATGTTGATAGGGACTCAAGAATGAATGCAACAGAAGAAATTTTAAAACTTACTGTTTCCATTTCTATGTTTAGATGCAGAAAACATGATAGTGGAATTTCTGTAGATATGAAGTATAGAAGAATTCCTGTGATAGATTGTAACTATTCTTTTGACAGTGGTTTAGATTTTGAGTTTATTGAAAAGCCTACTGATGATAGTAATGAAGTGAATTTTATTTGAGGTGACTATGACCGAAAATGATGTAACAGGTATGCAGATTTATTACTACTATGTGTGTAAGAGAAAACTATGGTACTTTTCAAATGAATTGACAATGGAAAGTGAAAATGAAAATGTTAAGATAGGAAAAATCATTGATGAAACTACCTACAAAAACAAAAAGAAACATATCCTTATTAATAACACAATTAATATTGATTATATTTCTGAACACAGACTATTGCATGAAGTTAAGAAAAGCAAAAAAGTAGAAGAAGCCGGAATTGCACAACTAAAGTATTATCTGTATTACCTAAAGAAAAGGGGAGTGAAAGACCTAAAGGGAAGAATAGACTTTCCACTTCTAAAGCAAAGTATAGATGTTGAATTAACAGATACTGATGAAATGGAGATTGAAAAGGTGGTTAAAGATATTATAAGAATAGTATCTTTAGATTTACCACCAAAGTTTGAAAAGTTAAAAATTTGCAAATCATGTGCCTATTATGATTTGTGTTGTATTTGAGGTGCAAAATGCAAGAAAGCTATTATATCTATTCATCAGGGAATTTAACTCAAAAAGATAATACTCTTAGGTTCAAAACCTTTGAAGGTGTAACAAAAGACTTGCCCATAGAAAATATAAAAGAAGTGTATTTGATGAATGAAGTGACAGTTACTTCAAAATTGCTTAGTCTATTTTCTAAGTATGGAGTAACTGCTCATTTCTTTAATCACTATCAGTTCTACATAGGTAGCTTTTGTCCTAAAGAAAGCAAACTGGCAGGTCAGTTGCTTATTCAACAAGCACTGACTTATAGTGATTATAGTAACAGACTTTCTATAGCTCAAGAATTTATTAATTCTGCCTCTTTCAATATATATCGAAATTTACGATACTATAATGGAAGAGGTAAAGATGTTTCTGTTTATATGAGAAATATTGAAAACTATCGAAAGAATATTTCTACTACTAAAACAATAGAAGAACTTATGGGTGTTGAGGGTAATATTAGACAAGAATATTACAAGGCATGGAATGTTATAATTGACCAAAATGTTGAGTTTAATAAGAGAGTCTATCATCCGGCAGATAATATGATTAACAGTCTTATTTCATTTGTCAATACTTTGGTTTATACCAAGACTTTGTCAGAAATTTATAAGACTCAGCTTAACCCAACAATCAGCTTTTTGCACCAACCGGGTACAAGAAGATTTTCTTTAGCACTTGATGTATCTGAGGTGTTTAAGCCACTGATTGCCGACCGTTTAATTTTTTCATTATTAAACAGAAAGCAAATCACAGAGGATAGTTTTGCTAAGGATTTAAATGGACTTCAACTTACAGAAAAAGCATCAAAGACCATAATGGCCGAACTTGATAATAAACTGAAAACAACTATTTTTCATAAAGAACTTAACAAAAATGTTTCTTATCAATTTTTAATTCGCCTTGAATTGTACAAATTGATAAAACACATAATTGGTGAAAAAGAGTATAAAGGTTTTGAAATGTGGTGGTAATACTTGTATGTAATTTTAGTTTATGATATTCTATTTGATGACAAAGGCAGAAAGATACTTCCTAAGGTATTCAAAATTTGCAAGAAATATCTTACTCATATACAAAATTCTGTTTTTGAAGGCAACCTTAGTAAAGCAAATTCTATTGCTATGAAAAAAGAATTGGCACAGTATGTGCGAAAAGATAAGGATTCTGTTATTATGTTCCATACTCGTGAAGAAAGATGGCTCAGTAAAGATTTCTTAGGTATCGAAGAGGATAAAACCTCTAATTTTTTGTAGTTATAAAAATTGTCGACCTGCAATAATTCTAAAATATATGTAGGTTGACAACCATGTTTTTATCAGTGTTTATGGTGACTTTTGAATTTGTCTTTTTAATAATTTGAAAATTTGTACTTGATTTTTAATATATAGACAATTTATACCTCAGTAATTCCCATGAATACTATGCTGTTTTATCAACGGCTATAAATCTATCCAAACTGGATTTTAAATAGTTGTAACAATTTGGTTTATCATTAATGAACTACTATAAATCTATCCAAACTGGATTTTAAATAAGCAGTTAGTTGCTGAAGATGAAATCACAAAACAGGCTATAAATCTATCCAAACTGGATTTTAAATCAATTTCAAATCGTGAATAATTGGGGTAATTGTAATCTATAAATCTATCCAAACTGGATTTTAAATTTTACAAAGAATATATAAATTGCGCTCGACCCGTCCTATAAATCTATCCAAACTGGATTTTAAATCTTATTCGTTAATTAGGCAATGTGACCCGTTTACATCTATAAATCTATCCAAACTGGATTTTAAATAGTTATTTTGTGCATAATAGATAAAAATAACTAGGCTATAAATCTATCCAAACTGGATTTTAAATATTGTATTTGATATTATAGATATGCCTTGTATTTACTATAAATCTATCCAAACTGGATTTTAAATCCGTAAATAAAATTGAAACACTTGTAATTGTTGTGCTATAAATCTATCCAAACTGGATTTTAAATTTCAAACTGCTTGTAAAAATCGTCCGCATAGCACCACTATAAATCTATCCAAACTGGATTTTAAATTTATCACAAAACAGCGTGAAGCTGTATGGCTACGTACTATAAATCTATCCAAACTGGATTTTAAATGCAGTTTTCGCACTTGATTACTGCTGTGCTTGGTACTCTATAAATCTATCCAAACTGGATTTTAAATTTAATAAAAGCTTGGTCGTTGCTGTCCATCTTCTTAACTATAAATCTATCCAAACTGGATTTTAAATTAATGTAAGTGATAAGGAGAAGATAGTTTCTTCTGCTATAAATCTATCCAAACTGGATTTTAAATGTGTCTTTTCAAATCTATTCTGAATGTTACTGACAGCTATAAATCTATCCAAACTGGATTTTAAATTCTGACGACTTGCTAACTGTCTTATTTAACTGTATGCTATAAATCTATCCAAACTGGATTTTAAATTAAAGAATATTGATATATGGCATTTAAGAGGTAAAGCTATAAATCTATCCAAACTGGATTTTAAATTAATATCATTATAGCACTTGTTAGGGTGTCTTTTACTATAAATCTATCCAAACTGGATTTTAAATGTAGCAGTTTTTTGACTGTTACGGGTTCTTTTTTATCTATAAATCTATCCAAACTGGATTTTAAATTTACCTTACATATATTATTATACGCCTTTGCCCGTACTATAAATCTATCCAAACTGGATTTTAAATTATACATATGCTGACTGATGAACGATATAAAACAGCTATAAATCTATCCAAACTGGATTTTAAATAATTTAAAAATGATGAATACGAATTTTTATTAGCGACTATAAATCTATCCAAACTGGATTTTAAATACTTTAACAATTATCGGGAATAACATTGCAAACGACTATAAATCTATCCAAACTGGATTTTAAATGATGGCTCAGTTAATTTTGTCGAATTGGACGTGGCGCTATAAATCTATCCAAACTGGATTTTAAATAATATTGATTTTGCATAGTATTCAACAAAGCAATTTCTATAAATCTATCCAAACTGGATTTTAAATACTAATTGATTTCGACTCATAGTTTTCTTGATTCACTATAAATCTATCCAAACTGGATTTTAAATAAAGTAACACCGGTTGCATAATTATAAAATAAGGAGCTATAAATCTATCCAAACTGGATTTTAAATTTCTTATAGCTCTGTTACGAGTAATTCGCTATCGTTACTATAAATCTATCCAAACTGGATTTTAAATAAGCTAGTTGAAGCACTCGGAGACGCTTTAGATTCTATAAATCTATCCAAACTGGATTTTAAATCCAAATCCGTTTGACAATCGTTTTATCGCAATCGGCTATAAATCTATCCAAACTGGATTTTAAATTTTCGCCTTCCTTAACAACCCACGTGCGCTCTGACTATAAATCTATCCAAACTGGATTTTAAATTATAATATGATACAATTTAATAGTAGAGATACAGCTATAAATCTATCCAAACTGGATTTTAAATGAAAGCATTATGCTTGAGGTTGAGCATAAAGAAGCTATAAATCTATCCAAACTGGATTTTAAATCAATGTTCTTGATGAAATGTTATTTTCATCAGCAACTATAAATCTATCCAAACTGGATTTTAAATAATGAATATTTTGTTGGTATCGTCACGCATAACATGCTATAAATCTATCCAAACTGGATTTTAAATTTGATATTTTCGCTAGGTCAAGCGTTCACAAAAGTCTATAAATCTATCCAAACTGGATTTTAAATAGACATAAAAACAAATTCACTAGAGTCGCACTGACCTATAAATCTATCCAAACTGGATTTTAAATACATAACAAACGAACTAACGGACAGTCAACTTATACTATAAATCTATCCAAACTGGATTTTAAATTTATTATAAGTCTTTTTCTTCTTATCGTCGCGTTTCTATAAATCTATCCAAACTGGATTTTAAATTTATCAAAAATAAAAAAGTGAGGTAATCAAAAATGCTATAAATCTATCCAAACTGGATTTTAAATACTTATGAGGTAAAAGAATAATGACACTTAAAGAAACTATAAATCTATCCAAACTGGATTTTAAATTTTTTAAAATATTAATCATTGCGTTATAGCTGTTTGCTATAAATCTATCCAAACTGGATTTTAAATTCTGATGTTGCGTCTGCAAAATCAGCAAGCTTCAAACTATAAATCTATCCAAACTGGATTTTAAATCACATTCTTTATCACACGAGAAAAGGCGATAAAGTCTATAAATCTATCCAAACTGGATTTTAAATTCATTATCAGACTGCAATTCTGCAGTCTGTTCTTTCTATAAATCTATCCAAACTGGATTTTAAATTCTTTAAGACTATCATTAGATAATGCAGCAGAAAGACTATAAATCTATCCAAACTGGATTTTAAATAGAATATGGATTGGCTATGAAGATATACTCTAACAGCTATAAATCTATCCAAACTGGATTTTAAATAGCATACACGGAAACTATTACATCTGACACTTTAAACTATAAATCTATCCAAACTGGATTTTAAATAAAATACCTCTTGTATCTT
>ERZ773225.4260-NODE-4260-length-11746-cov-2.436746_pt1 | contig 11746 bp, 13 predicted proteins | sample MGYA00580993_ERZ773225 | MGnify/ENA primary metagenome ERZ773225 (study PRJEB29015, sample SAMEA2737748) | human gut metagenome | biome: human gut; feature: human-associated habitat; material: faeces | place: China | collected 2012 ... | reverse complement strand
TAGCGTTCTGACAGATACACCGCCTGGCTGATAACTTCGTCTGAGATTGTCACTCTGTGATATTTTTCAAAATAGTCCTTAATCCCCTTTAAAATTTCTATGGTATCGGAAACACTCGGCTCATCCACAATAACCGGTTGAAAACGTCGCTCTAAGGCCGAGTCCTTTTCAATGTGCTTTCGGTATTCATCCAGCGTTGTGGCGCCTAAAATTTGGATATCGCCCCTGGCTAAAGATGGTTTTAAAATGTTTGCCGCGCTCATGGCTCCCTCTGCATCGCCTGCGCCGACTATGTTATGAATTTCGTCAATTACCAAAATAATATTGCCCAGCCGTTTGGCCTCTTCTAAAATCTTTTTTAAACGCGCCTCAAACTGTCCGCGGAACTGTGTTCCTGCAACAATGGCTGTAAAGTCCAGCAGATAAACCTCTTTGTCAAACAGCTTGGCTGGAACGCGCCGTTCGCTAATCCGCACGGCAAGTCCCTCTGCAATGGCAGTTTTCCCCACGCCGGGCTCGCCCAACAAAATAGGGTTATTTTTCGACCGTCTGTTTAAAATTTGAATTACCCGGTCAATCTCTTGATTTCTGCCGATAATCCGGTCAATTAGCTGGTCTTCGGCCTTTGCCGTCAGGTTTGTGCCAAAGCTGTCTAAGATACGTTTTTCCTTTTTGGGCGGGCGTTTCGCCGTCTTCACCGTTTTTGGGCTTTCGTGACGGGCAGGTTCATTTGAACCCATTTTACCAAAAAAATTACTCAGGCCGTTCATCATTGCCAATGGAGAATTATCTGCGTCAAACCCGTCCTCTTCACCCGCAGGCTCATATTCACCCATGGAAGTGATGATTTCGTTCATACCATTATTTATTTCATCAAACTGTTCCGGCGTGATGCCCATGTTTTTCAAAATCTCGTCCACCGGGCCGATATTCAGTTCCCGCGCGCAGTTTAAGCAGTAGCCTTCATTGGTCTGCTTGTTTGTGGCAGGGTCGAGCCGGTTTACAAAAAGCATGGCCGGATTTTTTTTGCATCTTACACACAACATATTTATCATCTCACTTTATTTGATTTCCTATGGTTATTATAGCATATCATTTTTATTTTAAAAAGGGGTATGTCAAAAAGTTAACATCTTAGAAATAATTCCTTTGCAATTGAATAGTTCAAATTTGTTTTGGTAATAATGTTTTTACAATCCAAAAAAGGCAGGTTAATGAACTATGACGAACAAAGTGGAAATATGTGGAGTTAACACGGCTAATTTGCCGCTTCTGTCTAATAAAGAAAAGATGGAGCTTTTTGAAAAAATTAAAGCGGGTGATATGGCGGCCAGGGACAAGTTCATCGGCGGAAATTTAAGGCTTGTTTTAAGCGTAATTCAGCGCTTTAACAACCGTGGTGAAAATGTGGACGACCTTTTTCAAATTGGGTGTATCGGCCTGATTAAGGCCGTTGATAATTTTGATACGTCACATAACGTAAAGTTTTCAACCTATGCGGTGCCCATGATTATCGGCGAGCTGCGCCGCTATCTGCGGGACAACACTCCAATTCGAGTAAGCCGGTCGCTGCGGGACATTGCATATAAAACTTTAAAGGCAAAGGAAGAATATATTAATCTTCATTCCAAAGAACCCACCGTTGAGGAGCTTGCAAAAATCATAGAAATTCCCAAAGAGGACATTGTGTTTGCCTTAGAGGCAATTCAAGACCCGGTTTCGCTGTTTGAGCCTGCCTATAACGACGGCACAGACACGCTGTTTGTTATGGATCAGGTAAAAGACGAAAAAAATTCCGACGAAATGTGGCTGGAGGAGATTGCATTAAAAGAAGCCATGACACACCTTTCCGACAGGGAAAAACACATTGTGAACCTGCGCTTTTTCTCCGGCAGGACACAGATGGAAGTTGCTGATGAAATCGGCATTTCCCAGGCCCAGGTGTCGCGCCTTGAAAAAGGCGCTTTAGAACGCATGAAAAAATATATCTAAAAATTCACTGTAAAACTGCCTGCGCGCTTCAAAAGCGTTGCTGCGGAAATAGGGGAAACATAAACCCTGCTTTCTCTGTTTGTTTCGGCTAAGACATAGGATTTCGGCAAATCTTCGGAAACGTTTATCACAAACCCTTCCTCCTCTGCGACGTGTAAAAACTCTCTGGTAATTTTGGATATGCTGGTAATGTCTAAGTCAAAAATGGCGATTACGTCTTTTAGCGCAACTACCGTATCGCCGCCAAGATGCAAAAACATGTAACTTCCCCTCTTTTAAATAATTTTTCCGTTCTCAATGTGAATGAGTTTCGCGTTTGCGCTTTCAGGCAGGTCTTCCGCATCCGTACAGGTGATGATGACCTGCTTGTTTTTTATTTTCCCGGAAAGGTAGCTTCTCCTTCCCGCGTCCAGCTCCGACATGATGTCGTCTAACAGCAAAACGGGATATTCCCCCGTGTCTTCAAAAATCAGGTCCGCCTGAGCCAGCTTTAAGGCCAGCACTGCGCTTCGGTGCTGCCCCTGGGAGCCATAGGTTTTAATGTCTTTTCCCCCTATGTCAATATCTAAGTCATCCCTGTGGGGGCCGTAAAGCGTAAAGCCCATTTCAAGTTCCCGGTTCAGCGAGTTGTTTAATTTTTCTAAAAATTCTTCTTTTGACGAAAAGCCGGTTTTATAGGCAAGGCCAAATTCTTCTCCGGAAATTTCCAAATGAATTTCTTTGGCATAGGTCTTAAGGGTTTCTACAAACTTTTTGCGGTAAGTTACCACCGCCATGCCGTAGTCTGACAGCTTTTCGTTCCAAACGCCTAAGGTTTCCTTCAGCGTTTCGTCGTTGGTATGACGAAGCTTTTTAATCAAGTTGTTTCGCTGCTCCAAAACCTTGTTATACCGTCTTAAAAGATGGTAATATTTCGGGCGCATCTGGCTTACGGCAATGTCTAAAAACCGTCTTCTTGCGTTGGGCGAGCCTTTGGTTAAATTCAGCTCGTCCGGTGAAAACAAAACAACGGTGAAGCAGCCAATGAGCTCGCCCATTTTATTAATGGGAACGCCGTTAATTTTAATCTGCTTTTTCCGGTCTCTGCGCACTACGATTTCAATTTCATTTTCCCGCTGCGCGTCGTCAAAGCAAACGTCAATTTTCGTAAAGGTTTCATCAAAGCGAATTAGCTCCCTATCCTGCTGTGTCCGAAAAGATTTTCCGATGGAAAACAGATAAACAGCCTCTAAAGCATTGGTTTTGCCCTGGGCATTGTTTCCGTATATGATATTTGTGCCGGAGCAAAACGAAAACGATTCTTCCTTATAGTTGCGAAAACCGCTCAGCCTTAGTTCTTTTACATACATAAAATCATTTCTCCACACAAATTTCTTCGCTGCATTCATCTGGTATGTTCACGCATACCCGGTCTCCCGGATAGACCTTTTTGCCGCGCATTAGGCAAACCGCGCCGTTATAGGTCACAAACCCTTCCGCAATCAATTCCTTTGCAACGCTTCCGCTGTCTGCAACACCGGAAAATTTCAATAGAGAATCCAGCTTTATAAATTCCGTAGAAATTTCAATTTTCATTTCTTACTCCCTGTTTTCAAGGTTTTTCACAAGCTCATCAATAATTTTTCTGGTGTCTTCGTTTTTTTCAATGCTTGCTTTTATGTTGTTAATGCCGTTTAAAATAGTGGCGTGGTTTCTCCCACCCAGCTCTTTTCCAATTTTCGGCAGGCTCAAGTTGGTGAACTCGCGGATTAAATACATGGCTATGTGCCGGGCATAAGCAATTTCCTGGGTCCGCTTCGACGATAAGATTTCATCTGAGGTCACGTTAAAATAATTTGCGACCACCGATAAAATATATTCCGTGTTGATGTGCGGGTCGTCAGATTTGTTTAAAAATTCTTTAATTGCCTCGTCTGCCAGCTCCATGGTAATGGGCTTACCCATGAGAACGTTATATGCCATAAGGCGTTTTAACACGCCCTCTAAATTTCTGATGTTGGATTTTAAGTGCTCTGCTATGTAAAACATGATGTCGTCTGACACAGCAAAGTTTTCCTCGCTGGCTTTTTTCTTTAAAATGGCCACCCTGGTTTCCAAATCCGGCGGCTTAATGTCCACAATCAGGCCCCACTCGAACCGGTTACGCATGCGCTCCTCCAGCTCTTTAATTTCCTTAGGCGGCCTGTCCGACGTGATGATAATTTGCTTGTTGGACTCGTGCAGCGCGTTAAAGGTGTGAAAAAATTCAACCTGCGTCTGGTCTTTATTGGAGATGAACTGAATATCGTCTATGATCAGCACGTCGCAGGTGCGGTATTTGTTGCGGAACTCAATGGTGCTGTTCTCGCTGATAATGGTGCTGATAAACTCATTCATAAACTTTTCGCTTGTCACATACAAAATGTTATAATCCGGCCTGGTTTCTTTAATTTTGTTGCCGATGGCATGAACCAGATGGGTTTTGCCAAGCCCAGGACCACCGTAAACAAACAGGGGGTTAAACGCGTCTGCCGGGCGTTCAGAAACAGCCTTTGCCGCAGCGTGGGCCAGTCGGTTAGACTCCCCCACCACAAACGAAGAAAACGTATATTTCGGATTTAAGGTAACGGCGTCGTCGCTTCTGGTGTTGTAAGATACATTATATTCTAAACACGCAGGAACCGGCTCGTTATAATCTACCAGTTCTAATCTCAGGTCGCTGTCGGAAACGGCGTTCACCGCTTCTTGAATATGGTCTAAATGCATGGATTTAATAATTTCTAAATGCACCTCAGTGGGCATCTTAATATACAGCACGCCCTCGTGAATACCCAAGGGCTTTAACGGCTCAATCCAATGCTCATAAGACGTTTCGCTAACTGCTTCTTTCAATAGTTTCAGTGACGAATTCCAAATGGAAGATAATTGCGCTTTCATATTTTTCCGCTACCTCTTTCAACTAATTTTTATCTTTTGCCGATTCCGGGCTTTTCTGAATTTCAATTTCTGAAATATCTGAAAAGTTGCCGTTCCTGATTTCATCTGCCGTAAACGACACCGTAGCGCCGCACATGCAGCACTCTAACACCAGCTCGTCTTCTAACACATCGACGTCAATCATGGCGGAACCGCACGTGCACGTCAGGTTCCCGTCGTCAGAAAGCTCCTGAATTTTATCAAGAGCCTTCAGCATGGTAATGCCGTTTTTCCCTGTGTGCTCCAAGCCGCAGGCAGCCACAATTTCTTCTATATATGTATCGTTTTCCTTCACCGCGTCCATAACCGCTTCTTTTTTCCCAATATAGGCCAAACCGATTAAAATGTCCGGGCAGGAAAAATCAATACAGCTCTGCCGCATGATTACGATCAGCGGAACGTCGAACTCGTGCTCCTCGTCGCACACCAGACAGCGGAGTGAAACCGAATACAGCGTTTTTGTTTTCGGAAATATTTTAAGCTGCGACTTGCCGCAGTCGCATTTCACAGAAATACCCCGTTCGCCCGAAAGCTCAAACAGGGAAAACTCTCCAAACGTCATATCCCCGCAGCCGGGGCACATATATGCCACAGTTCTGTTAAAATCTACAACCATTAAAATTCCTCACTTAAATTTAAAGACTATTTTTAATCATACTACATAAACCGAAAAATGTCAAATGGTTAATTGTATTCAAATAAAAAAATCCTTCTGCTAAAAGGCAGAAGGACTTTATTTTACTACACCACCTTAACGGTGCTGTTTGTCAGGACGTCGCCTACGCTCTGAAAGACATAGGTGGGACGGAATGCAAACTTTTGCACGTCGCTTTCCTTTGTAATTCCCGAAAGAACCAGAGCCGTTTCAATTCCAGATTCAATACCGAAAATAATGTCCGTGTCCATTCTGTCGCCGATGAGAAGCGTTTCCGCTGGCTTCACGCCGAGAATATTGATAATTGCCTTCATCATCAACGGGTTTGGTTTTCCTAAATAATATGCGTTTTTTCCCGTAGTAAGCTCAATGGGTGACAGCAGCGCACGGCAACCGGGAATCAGACCGTTTTCCGAAGGAAGCGTTAAGTCCGGATTGGTTCCTAAAAGCTTTGCGCCGTGTAAAACCAACTGTATTGCTCTTTCAATTTTATCGTAGTCGTAGTTACTGGTTTCACCAAGAACCACATAGTCGGGATTGACGTCATTAATTGCAATGCCCGCGTCGTAAAGTGCATCTGTCAATCCGTTTCCACCGATGGCATATGCTGTGGCACTGGGGTTCTGGCTTTTGATAAAGTCGGCGGTCACCGAGCCGCTGGTGTAAAAATGCTCCTCGCCAACCGCAAGCCCCATTCCTGCAAGCTTTTGAGAAAGCTCCTTGGGCGAGCGTTCACTGCAGTTGGTGAGAAACAAAAAACGTTTCCCGCTGTCATTCAGCCATGTAACAAACTCTTTTACGCCGGGAAGGAGTTTATTTCCATGGTAAATAACACCGTCCATATCACAGATAAATCCGTTTTTTTTATCAATCGACAAAAATGTCAGCCCCTTTTCGTTATGTTGGAAGTAGTATATCACATCCGACGTAAAAATAAAATGGGCTGATTGAATAAAAATTAGTGTGATAATGTGGATTTAATTATCTCATATTTATGTTTTGTTGCCTGGCCTCCTCTTATGTGCCTGTCTGCTTTATTTTCGGATAGGATCAGCTGAACTGATTTTGCCAACGGCTGGTTAATTTCCCAAAGGCGCTCGGCCACGTCCTTGTGTACGCTTGATTTTGAAATGCCGAATACCTTTGCCGCTTCTCTGACTGTAGCCTTGTTTTCAACAATATAATTTGCAAGAGTCACTGCTCTTTCTTCAATATAGGCTTTCATGCTTCCACCCCAAAATTTCTATTGGTAAAATATATGTGCTCTGCTTTCCACATATGCTAAAATTTCTTTTTTTCATTTTCTGCTTGACACTGGCAGAATTTGTGGTAAAATTAAAATAGTGCAGAGATGATGAGACGCACAAAACAAGGATTTTGTCCCTTTGTTTTGTTGTGTCTTTTTTTAATTTTAGGGAGGTTTTGTCATGTATGACGTTATCGTTATCGGCGCTGGGATAATCGGCGGCGCCGTGGCAAGGGAGCTTATGCGTTACCAGCTTTCTGTATGCATACTGGAAAAGGAGAACGACGTGGCCACTGGCGCAACAAAAGCCAACAGTGCCATCGTTCACGCAGGATTCGACGCGAAGGAAGGTTCCATGAAAGCCAAAATGAATGTGCGCGGGTCGCATCTAATGGAAAAGAACGCAAAAGAGCTGCATGTGAAATATAAAAACAACGGCTCTATGGTAATTGGTTTCAGCGAAAAAGATGAAGAAATGCTGCAAGAACTTTTTCAGCGGGGCGTTCAAAACGGCGTTCAGAACCTGCGCCTTTTAACAGGAAGCGAAGCAATTGCGTTAGAGCCAAACTTAAACAAAAACGTCACTTGCGCACTTTACGCTCCAACGGGGGCCATTGTGTGCCCCTATGAGCTGGCGGTTGCCTGCGTTGGAAACGCCATGGACAACGGTGCGCACCTGATAAGAAATTTTGAAGTGAAAGCAATTAGCCGCCGTGACGGCTGCTTTATTGTTTCCGACGGCAAGCAGCAGGCAGCGGCGCGGTATCTTGTAAATGCCGCCGGGCTTTTTGCAGACGAAATTGCCAAGATGGCTGGGGACTGCTCTTTTCATATCCATCCGCGCAAGGGGGAATATCTTCTGCTGGATAAAACGGAAAAACCGCAGGTAAGTCACACTATTTTTACGACCCCCACCAAGATGGGAAAAGGAATTTTGGTTTCTCCCACGGTGGACAACAATACCATTTTAGGTCCCACATCGGAGGATGCGCTTGATAAAACAGACACCGCTACCACTGCAAACGGGCTTTCAAGCGTTTTAAAGCGCGTGCCGGACATGGTAGACGGCGTTCAGACAAACACGGTTATTACCTCCTTTTGCGGACTGCGTGCAGTAGGCGACACCGGCGATTTCATTATAAATAATCCCATTCCCAATTTCATTAACGCCGCGGCCATTGAGTCGCCGGGGCTTTCCTCCGCCTTTGCCATCGCTGAGTATGTTGCAGGGCTGTTAAAGAAAGCGGGGCTTGCGCTTTATGAAAATTCTGGCTTTAACCCCAATCGGCCGTCATACCACGAATTTCGTCAGCTGACAATGGAAGAAAAGAACAAGGTAATTAAAAAGGACAGCGCCTATGGCAGAATTATCTGCCGCTGTGAGCAGGTCACGGAGGGTGAAATTTTAGAAGCCATTCGCAGAAACCCCGCCGCAGCCGATTTAGACGGTGTGAAACGAAGAACCAGAAGCGGCATGGGGCGGTGCCAGGGCGGATTTTGTTCCACCTTTATCACGGAACTTTTGGCCCGGGAACAGCACGTGGATTTTGGGGAGATTACCAAATGCGGCAAAGGATCCAAGCTGTCGCTTGGCAAAACCAAGGAGGTAAGGCAATGAAGCATATCAGTCTTGTAATCATCGGCGGCGGTCCGGCGGGAATGAGTGCGGCTGTCGCTGCAAAACAAAACGGAATTGACAATTTGTGTATTTTAGAGCGGGACGAGTCGCTGGGCGGTATTTTAAACCAGTGCATTCACAACGGATTTGGCCTGCATAAGTTTAACGAAGAATTAACTGGCCCGGAATATGCGGCGCGGTATGAACAGCAGATTTTTGACCTGAAAATTCCCTATGTGCTAAAAACCACGGTGCTTGACGTAACGAGCGAGAAAGTAATTACCGCCACAAACGAAACTGAAGGCATTTTTCAAATTCAGGCGGACGCCGTAATTTTGGCAATGGGCTGCAGGGAGCGGCCCCGCGGCGCGCTGAATATTGCCGGGACGCGGCCAGCAGGCATTTACAGTGCCGGAACGGCCCAGCGGTTTGTAAACATAAAAGGCTACATGCCCGGTAAAGAAATTGTTATTTTAGGCTCTGGCGACATCGGCCTTATTATGGCCCGCAGAATGACCTTAGAGGGCGCGCACGTGAAAGCGGTGTGCGAGCTTCTTCCCTATTCCGGCGGACTGACCCGAAACATTGTGCAGTGTTTAAACGATTTTGATATTCCCCTCTACTTAAGTCACACGGTGACGGAAATTCACGGGAAAGAGCGCGTAACAGGTGTTACCGTGATGGAGGTGGATGCAAACAGAAAACCCATTCCCGGAACGGAGATGGAGCTGTCCTGCGACACCCTGTTGCTTTCTGTGGGACTTATCCCTGAAAACGAACTGACAAAACAGGCAGGAATTTTGTTAGACCGCACAACCAGCGGAGCTGTTGTTGGTCAGGACAGGCAGACGAATGTTCCCGGAATTTTTGCCTGCGGCAATGTGCTGCACGTTCACGACCTGGTGGATTTTGTTTCGGAAGAGGCAGAAACCGCAGGTGTGAGCGCAGCGGCATTTATAAAAAAAACAGACGGATTTTCCCAGGCAGATATTTCCGTTATTCCTCAAGGTTTAGCACGCTACGTCGTGCCGCAAAAAATAACCCGCGCATGCGACGTTAAGCTTTATTTCCGCGTATCGGACGTGTGCCGCGATGTAACAATTCAGATAAAAGACGGCGGCAGGGTGATTTTTAGCCGTAAAAAACAGAAGGTTGCGCCGGGTGAAATGGAAACAGTTACGCTGAAGCACGATCTCATTGAAAAAATATCCGGCAGAGAGTTGATTGTTGAGGTGATAAAACAATGACAAAAAATTTAGTTTGTGTAATCTGCCCCAGGGGATGCGCCCTAAACGTCACCACGGAAAACGGCGTGGCTGTGTCGGTTCAGGGCAACGCCTGTAAAAGAGGTGAGCTTTACGGCAAAAACGAAGTGACAAATCCCGTAAGAACACTTACAACCACCATAAAAACCGAAAACGGAGCGCTGCTGCCTGTGAAAACTGCTGCGCCCGTTCCCAAGGCAAAGCTGTTTGAATGTATGGAAATTATCAATCAAACAACCGCGAAAACACCTGTTGAAATCGGCGACGTTTTGATATATAATATTGGAGGCAGCGGCGCAGATGTTGTTGCAACAAAATCCATGAAATAAGGTGTTTAATTTTGAATTTTGACGAATCATTGGTAATTGCCGCTGTGCGGACGGAAAAAGAATTTGCTGAAGCTTTAAAAAGCCCTGTGAAAACCATTTTTCTGCTCCATGCAGACATTTTAACCCTTAAGGAGCAAATTCTTCAGGCAAAAACAGTTAGAAAAGAAGTGTTTGTGCACATTGATATGGCGGACGGCATTGGGAAAGACAAAAAAGGCGCAGCGTTTTCGGCTGCCCTTGGCGCGGCAGGCATTATTTCCACCAGGCCGGCGCTGATTAAAGCCGCGAAAGAAGCCGGTCTGCTCACCGTAATGCGCTTTTTTGTAATTGATTCCCACTCTATTGGCACAGCCATAGAAAACATAAAAAGCTCCGCCCCCGACATGGTGGAGATGATGCCCGGAATTCTTCCGGAAATCATAAAAGAGTTTAACCGAAACATAGGCATTCCCATCATTGCCGGCGGGCTGATTAAGACGAAAAATGAAATTTACCAGGCACTTGGCGCGGGAGCAAAAGCCATTTCAACCGGCAAACAGGAGCTATGGAACAGTTAAGGAGAAACCCATGCAGAACTATGCGAAATTTTTCAGAAAAGAAATATCCGGTTTAAAACAAAAAAAACTGTTTTTGCTGGACATGGACGGTACCATTTATTTAGACCACCAGCTCTTTGACGGCACCTTAGACTTTCTGGATTATGTAAAATCTATTGGCGGTCGGTATTTATTTTTAACAAATAATTCATCGAATAGTGCGGATAAGTATGTGGAAAAACTAAAAAGCCTTGGTATTGCGTGTGAAAAAGAGGATTTTTTAACCTCTGTTTTTGCCACAGCCCTCTATTTAAAAAAACATTATGCGAACAAAAAGCACTATGTTTTTGGCACAAAATCGTTTCAAGAGGAATTAGCTGACGCAGGTCTAAACGTAACCGACACGCTCTCTGACGACATCGACTGCCTGGTAATGGGATACGACACCGAGCTTACCTTTCAAAAATTAGAAGACGCCTGCATTCTTCTGGGCCGCGGTGTGCCCTATATTGCCGCCAACCCGGATTTTGTCTGTCCCACATGGTATGGATATGTGCCGGACTGCGGGTCGGTAGCACAGGCGCTTTTTAACGCTACAAAACGCATGCCGAAATTTATTGGAAAACCGGAGCCGGAAATGGCGCTTTTGGCCTTGGAGCGAACTGGCTTTCAAAAAAGCGATACCATTTTGCTTGGTGACCGGCTTTATACTGATATTGCCTGCGGTTTTAACGCCGGAATTGACACGGCACTAATGTTAAGCGGCGAAGCCACCATGAAAGATTATGAGGAAAGCAGCGTTAAGCCAGACTTTATTTTTGAAACTATAAAAGAATTCCTGAAATTTCTAAAATAACGAAAAAATGTGAATGCTTACACAATTTACATATGACTTTTTCGCCATATTTGCGATTGCTTTTGGGTTTTTATCGCATAATAAGATTGTGGAAAACACATTAAAAACGGAAAGGTCTGATTGAAGTGAAAGGGAAAGTATTTATTGGCGCAGTTGCTGTCGGCGCCGTTTTAGGCTCTGCCGCAGCAGTTGCCATTGCACCTTGCTGCACCAGCTCGCACAGCAGAAAGAAGCTTATGAGATATAAAAACCAAATGTTTAAAACAGTTGGCTCGGTGTTAGATGCAGTGGCAG
>ERZ773225.4257-NODE-4257-length-11753-cov-3.247564_pt1 | contig 11753 bp, 12 predicted proteins | sample MGYA00580993_ERZ773225 | MGnify/ENA primary metagenome ERZ773225 (study PRJEB29015, sample SAMEA2737748) | human gut metagenome | biome: human gut; feature: human-associated habitat; material: faeces | place: China | collected 2012 ... | reverse complement strand
TACCTCACATTAGAAACAGATAACGTATGCTAACTTTATATTGAATGACCGGACGGGTATTGTATCTTCAGTTTCTTAGTGGTCATTACAGTCATTCATTGGGATATAAATTACATAAAAATCAGAGAATAAATTATGTACATTAAAGAATGGCTCGCGAATCAGACGCATGTTGCTACCTCCGTTTTTCATCTCGGTAGGTACTGCGACGACTGGAAAGCCTCAACATACCCAACCGGTATGCCCAGTTTTCATTTGGTGCTTGAAGGGCAATGCTGGCTTCGCTTCACCGATCGTAACACTGTCGTAAACCTGTCCGAAGGTGATATTGTATTCTTTTTCTTTAATATGCCATTTTATTTGGTCTCTTCTCCCGAGGCGAATGCCGAGAATATTCCAAAAAAGTCGATGTATTCCATCAGTGAACCTAAAGATGGCGATACCGCCCTTCTGTGCGGTTTTTTGCACCCAAAAACCATACAGGGTGAAATTCTTTTTGCTCTACTGCCGGAATTCATGATAATCAAAAAAGATGATACATCCAGCCAGAAAATAAGCCAACTGGTTGCTATTTTACAGCTGGAGTGTTCAGTCTCACAGTCAGGGTGCGAACTGGCTCTCGCACGACTCACCGATCTTTTATTGGTTTACATTGTTGAGCAAATTGTTGATGAACATCTTGTCGATATAAAACTGTTGGATATTTCACAACACGCCCCCTTCTCTGATCTTTTATTGCAGATTATGCATAACCCTACACTCGACTGGTCAATTGATATGATGGCCGGTAAAGTAAATATGAGTCGCTCAACCTTTATCAGAAAGATAGATGATATATGCGGTTATACTCCTAATGAGCTGGTAACCCGACTGCGTATTAACATCGCCATCAACTTATTGCGCAGAGGCTACAAAGTTGAAGAAGTAACATCACGCGTAGGCTATGAGTCATTATCCGGATTTAATAAAGCCTTTCGAAAAATCACGTCGAGCACACCCGCTGATTTTTGGAAAGCACGTTAGTTATCAATGCAAAACTACTCTGCCATACCGTGCATGTCATGCTGTTCATAACGCAGGTATAGAGAAAACGGATGGCTCAATAACCCACTAAATTTTTTAAGGTTGAGCAATAACATAATATTATACTTGTGGCTAAAGAGCGTTTTTATGGAAATATTCAAGTCATCCGTAATCACACGCTGACTCTTATGCAATAATGTCATTGTTATGATATGATGTTGTCTTCTGGTTAAATATATTTTAGGTTGCCATTCATAGAACCTACCATGAACAACCAATTCTCTTAAATCTTGTACCTGAATTGCTCGTGGGATAAACCTCACCTTCATTCCAGTAAAGCATTTTTTAATCCCAAAAGGTGACATAATATACATGCGTTCAGGTTCAATCAGCGCAATCCGCTCGGCCAGTGGCGTATAAATGACATTATTTTTAAAAGTATCTAATATCACATGAGCATGCCGATGACGTTGCAGACAAATATCTTCTACACAACGGATATGCTCTGTCATATCCGGACCCAAAATACAGGAAATTGAATAAAATAAAAAACGATCCTGAGTAATGACGAGATACACCTTTTTATCCTGTGAAAATTAGCCTGATGCCGTGGTTAAGACGGAGTTAATCCATAATGGAACTTCTGGAATGCGATCAATATCGGTACGCTGAAACAGATGCCCCTGAAGCCAGCAATGCGGGGTCGTCATCAGAGCCATTGTGTGGCCGGTGTGTTCTACTCCCTCCACGATGACATTTCCTGCAAAACGAGTCAGATCGCGGATAACCTTTCCCAGCCATGCCTTATCGCTGACATGGTGTTGCCAGAAAAAAGACTTATCAATCTTCGCCCCACTAAAATATCCCCTGATCAGCAAACCAAAATTGTTATGGCTTCCGGAGCCAACATCATCCAGCCACATTGAGGCATGGGGTCGTAAATGATGCAGTAATCCCCGTTTTTCTTTGTCTGAGGTGGGGAAATGCTCATGTACCTCAAGACGAATAAACGGCATTTTAGCGATCATAGAAAGTACGGCCTTGTCACGAAGAAGCCAAACAGCCGTATCAGCATCCACATTCAGTGAGATAACGATGTGGTGGCGAACCAACCAATTTTGCCAGCAGCTAACACCGTACAGTTGGCGCACAAAATTTAGCCATTTATACTCTGGCGTAAGAATATCGGTCACATCGTTGTATGAGACCGCATTCCCTTCAGGTGTCGTAAACGATGTCAGCACTTCCATGGCAACCAGACGCCCCGCCATGGTATAAACCGGCTCACAAACATAACGTTGCTTATAGCTGTTTATCATGCTGCGATTACTGGTAATTAATAGTGTAAGTCAGGCTAGTTTTGATCGACCCGCCCTGCACCGAATCGCTGGTTCGGATGATACGCGCCCCCAACGGAAAACGGACTGAACCACTGCTGTCTCCAACCGTCGGCGTGACAACCATACTGCCCGCGAGATTCTGCGCAACGTACGTTCCTGATTGTTTCGAGGCGACCTGTACGCCAAATCCTGATGCGGTGGCCGTATTATCCAGAGCGACAATTCCATTTACGGAATCAATAGCGGAGGTGTTCGGCGTCAGCGTCATGGTAAGTTTGTTGGGCGCAATACTGCCAGACTGAGACACACTCCCTGAATTAAAGCCGGCTTGAATATTGTACTGGGTATAGCTTCCATTACTGTTATTACCCAGGAATGTAGAACACCCGGTCAAAGTCACTGGCGTATCCACCCACACACTGGCGTCGCCCTGATTTCGTAAGAGCGTGGTGTTAGTCGTTCCCAGATCCCAATTAAAGTTGGGCGTCGTACACGTTGGCGTTTGCAGCGTAAAACCGCCGGTAATCGTATGCCATGCCACTCGAGTTGGATTATTGTCGGCATCTATAGCATCAATTCTCACTTGCGGAAAAAGTGCGCTATTCACTGTTCCGGCAGTAATTGGCCCCATTTTGACCAGCTCAATAGTGAACACTAACCAGCCATCAGGGCTGTAAGTACCCATCCAGGTAGTATTAAACGGATAATATTTATTCTCATAAGGGTTACGAAAACGCACCCCTAATCCATTAATCCCCGTTTGATAGATGTTGCTTTGACCGGGGTATAGCGTGCCTCCTGAAAGACTCATGCGCGAATAGGCACCAGAATTAGTACAAGTCACAGGAACAGCCGTATAGCCACGAACCTGCTGTACGCGGATATTACTCCCTACTGGAAAATCCTCTCCGGCACTAAACGTTGCAGCCTGTAGAGGAACCTGAACGGTATACTGCTGATTTCCAGTCGAACAGACGGCAAGACTATGGCCAGCAAATAACAGCCCGCTCGTCGCAACGAGCAACTGAACTATCCGCAGATGTATTTTGGAACGAATCAAACTGAACATGTATTCTCCAAGAACGTAAATCAAAGCGGTTGTTGTCTTAGCGTCCGCACGAATAGGTTATCTGCTGCATCGCTTTCGCTTCATCCGTCACGCTGAACGGCATAATGCAGGTACTGGCTTTGCCTGTTAGATCATGGGTGGCAAACAGCTGGCCTGTTTTTGTATTTACCCGGGCGTAGACCATTCCACCTTGCCCTACCATGCCGACGGTATTTCCCTGACTATCCGTTACCGTCGCGCCGAAGGATAAACTTACTTCTGGTTGCGCTGGCGTCAGCAGTAGGGCATAGCCTTGATGCGTGGCAAATTCCGCCACCACTACCGCACCTGAGCGCGGCACCACATTTTGAGTGGTATTTTCGAGTTCAACCTGGTGAGACAGATTTTTCGGATCGAGGCTGACCGAATTTCGCTGATATGGCATTGAGGCAGGCATGACGGCATTGCCCCAGCGCTCCAATTTTAATCCCGGATAACTCAGTACTTCCGCACCTGCAGCACCTGGGGCATTCACTACCACCCAGGTGTCACTGGTATAAGGCGTAAAGGTTACTCCGTGTGGATGCGCCACCATCGAACCTGACAGCCCACCAGACAAGGTATGGTTATCCCGACCTACACCTACAGACGCATTGACGGATGTCCATGGTGAAAGGTACTGACCGCTCACGCTACCGGTACTGCCACTTTGTTCACTGTGGGTTCCCGAAACGCCCCAGCTCATCTGCTGCTTATCTCCGCCAGTTCCGGCCAGCGCAACTTGCTCAGCCAAGCCACCGTTATCATGGGAAACCGAACTACTAAACGTGACAGGGCGCTCCTCACCCAACGGCAAACTGAAGGAAACCAGCCAACTGGTTTCCATGTTTCCCTCTGGGGCACGGTTACGCGTAGCGGTCAGGGTATAACTCAATCGTTTCCAGCGGTTTGAGTAACCAAACTGGTATTGCATGTCGTTCCCATTGCGATTCCAGTAATTCTGCGAAAGCCCGGTGGCAGAGAATGTCCCCCAACCTTCCGCCAACCCCTGACTTAACGTCAGGCTGTATCGGTTTTTGGTCCGGTACAGTAACCCGGCATAAATCGCATCCCCTTTCTGCAAGTTCTGGTACTCCATGGCCTGAGCAAAATCCAGATAATCACGCGTGGAGAAACGATATGCGGCCAGCGCAATATTGCTCTGCGTGTCAGAAATGAGTTTGTTGTAGGTAATGCGATAACTTTGCCCGCTCAGTTTGTCTCTGCTCGTGGAGGTCATAGCCTGGGTCACATCCAGCGCCACGGCACCCAGCGGGGTCGATACCGCGCTGCCGGCCTGATACGCCTGATAGCCATCGCTAAATTGGGTTCCACCATACAACGTCAAGAAGTTAGTAATACCCTGCTGCCAGGTCGCCTGATAAAAAGGTTGACCGTCACGCCCATTCGACTGACGGTATTTCCCTGCCACCGCTTCATAACGCGATGCGCCAGGACGCAACAAATCTGCTACCGAGGCGTAAGGCACAAGGAATGTGCTTTCACTACCATCCGCTTCGCGTACGGTCACGCTGAGGTCGCCACCATAACCGGTAGGATAAAGATCGTTAATAACAAAAGCCCCTGCCGGAACGGTAGTTTCATAAATCACATTCCCGCTCTGCCGTACGGTGACGCGCGCATGGCTGCGGGCGATCCCGCGGATTTCAGGTGCATAACCGCGCTGTGATTCAGGCAACATTTGATCATCGCTGAATAGCGAGACGCCGGTATATGACAACGAATCAAAAAGACGTCCTGAGGTATTAGCTTCACCCACCAGGAAACGACCGCGAACAGAGCTGACATCATGCTGGAGGTAAGTATTAATGCTTTGATAACGATTGCCGCTTCCGGTCTGATTGGTCAGACTCCCGTTATGTCGCAGATACCAGCCTCCAACGTTAAGTCCGCTGTTCAGACTCAAATACTGAGAGTTAAACGTTTCACCGCCAGATGATGATTGATAGGCACTGGCGTTGTAACCTATAAATGCCGCCAGACTGCCATCCTGCCAGAGCGATGGCGGCACGGTACCGCGCGCCGTTTTCGCGAGATCCTGCTGGGGTACGGCAATAACCAGCTTTTGCTCGCTGTTATTCCATGTGAGTTTTGCTGATGGAATCACCTGCTCTACGGGCACGCAGTTGCCGCGGGTCAGCTTATCCATGTCGTGCAATGCGGACGGCATAATATTCAGGTGAGCCAGCAACTCAGGAGTCATACAGGCAGCAACCGTTCCTTGAGACGTTTTATTGAATGTCATTTTCTGCGTTGCCACCAACTCATCATTTAGCCAGATATCCGCTAAATACTCTCCCGCCGGCAAGCTGTTTCCTTGCCTGAACTGCTGCAAGTCGATACCCGCTGTATACGCGCTGTCAAGAAATGTGGTGTTGAACTCAACGTCATCGTCTGGCGCTGCCGTTGCCATAACAGGTATGATCAGTAATGACGCATATATCCAGGCAACGGGCTGCCCTGCCGACAGCATTTCAGCAAGATAAGTTTTACGCATGAGTATCCCCTGGTATTACAACCGGTTTACAGGTTCTGTAACCGATGAGCCGTAATCGTTAATCGCTTCCACGGTAAGGCCATCCGCCACTACACCAGAGGGAAGCGTCAGATCGAGACTGCCGTGCGGTGCCAGCATATCGGCGGGGATCGTTGTTTTTTTGCCTGCGTGCGTCGCGGTTACAGCCACGGCAGAAACGTAGTACGCCGTCGGATTACTCAGGATGATATGATTACCCTGCGCCTGCCAGCGCAGCTGCGCGATTGCCTTACGAGCGCCTTTGTCGTCAAGTGTGACAGGGCGATAAAACAGCTTGATCCTTGATCGAAAGGCCACCTGCACCTGATTTGTCCCTTTCTCACCTACAGGCGGGATTTCCAGCACGTTTAACCAATAAACGCTCTCTCTGTCGGCGGGCAAAGCAGTCCCGGTATATGACAGGCGTAACGTTTGTCCTGCGTCGGCATTCACCCGCGTCAATGGAGGAGTCAGCACAAAAGGAGTGCGCATTGCGTCCGGTTTAATTTCTGGATTACCGTCATCGGTCCAGCTTTGCAGCAATACCGGATATTTTCCTGGATTCGTAATTTGCACGCTGATATCTTTTTCCGCAGCATGATAAATGACTCGGGTGGTATTGATTTGAATACTGGCATACGTCGCTGGTATTCCCGTAGCCAGTAAAAGCGCTGTAGCAGAAAAGAATCGGTGCAGTTTCATAGTATTATTGCCTTTAAAACAGAATATTTAACGATATGCTCTTTATTTTTATAAAATCCGGAGAGGAAGGTTCGACATAAAACCTTCCACTCCGGCTTGTTACGAAGTAAGAAAATTACTGGAGTTTATAGAACACTTTGAAAATGTTTATCTATACTATTCGGAGAAATACTTTTACCAAATTTTCTTAAGTAATATTCTGATATCAGTTATAGATCAGCGAATACGTTACGCTAGACGCAACCGCACCAGCAGTAGCTGCCCCCGTTGCATAATAGCGTACGGCATATGGCAGAGTTGCATTACCACCACTAATAGGCACGTAGTTACCCGTGTTCTGCGCAATGTCGCCTGCCTTAATTGGCGTATTCCCGGAACCGTCGACAAGCTCCAGCACAACATTGGACGCACCTGTTGTATTGGTATTAACAAGACGACCATTACTGTCTACATTTGCTCCTCTTTCAAAAAAGGCCTTAACAGTGCCAGCGCCTGCTGGGTTAGTCGACGCACACCCAGTGACATCCATTTTAAAAGATGTCTGACCCGCGACATTACCTGCGGTACCTAAAATATTTGCCTGAACAGTTGGCAGCGTCACAGCCGCCGCAGTACTACCTGTTGCGCCATTAATCGTAGCACTACAGGTCTGGTTATTTACCGCACCGGTAAAATTAATAGTACCATTTCCGGCTGCCTGAACAGCAGAGACAGCAAATACGCTGCTGAATGCAACGATAGCGGCGATTTTTTTCATTATGTTGTTCCTGATAAAAATATAACGAGTTGTTGTGCATTTCAAAAGAGCAGAGTCTCTCTGAGAAGCTGAATCGATTATCAACAGGCTCAAAATTAAATCAACAACTATTTAATCAACGAAAAAAACTTAAAACATAATTATTTCCTAAGATTTCCTTACTGATAATAACTTACGCGACAAATATCTCATCAAAAATTTCAATTGGTATCTTTTAATGAAATTTTTGTAATCCCCACCCACTAAAAGCCTTCATTTTTTCATGGTTTTTATATAGCTTTATTTATAACTTTTTTTACAGGTTGAATCAAAAATGTTATATGCGGAAACAGATAAAATGCACTTAGTTTTATATGTCGTTAGAGATAATGGTGGTGATAATACCCATGGGGACTACTTTCATCATGATGCTATTACGGTGTGTGGTGTAATTCTATAGTTTTATAATTAAAAAAAGTATAGTTTGCGCGGGTGAACTACGGAAAAAAACATAATTTGTATTACAAAACAAAATGGCTCAGGGAGAGTAACCTCTCCCTGAATTAAACACCTTTGCGGCCTGCTAAAATAAAAAGCTTATAAATGAATATTAAGCATTTTTTAGCACAGTGGTTTCACGGCTTCACGCATGCCTTTTGCCAGGATGGCATCCAGATCGGCAGAAACTTGCTCCACCAGCCCAGAAACCTGGGTCAGGTCTTGCTCCCAATGTTCTTTGACCGCCAGTACAGTACGCACCAACGCCTCAGTACTTATCTGGCGATCGCGATGTTGGCTCCACAGTTGTTGGAAACGTTCAATCCAGTGCGCATCATCCTGGACCGGATAAGACTCACCGTTACGCTCCCCGCGGTAGAACGCAATCAACGCCGCCAGCGCAAACGTCAGACGTGCGGGCAATTGACCGCTGGCCTGTTGCCCGGCCAGCAGTTGCGGCAATATGCGGGTACGGAATTTAGTCATGCCGTTCAGGGCAATCGACAACAGCTGATGCTTGATGTACGGGTTGCAGAAACGCCCCGTCACCGCACTGGCAAAGGACGCCAGCTCATCGCGCGGTAAATCCAGTACCGGAATGATTTCTTCATAAATAGCTTTTTCAACGAAGGCGCAAATTTCTGCGTCATTCATCGCCTCGCCCACGGTGTCCAACCCTGCCTGCCAGGCAACAGGAACCAGCGCAGTGTGAGCACCGTTGAGAATCGCCACTTTGCGCTCTTTGTACGGTTTGATGTCATCCACAATCAGGACATTCAGCGGATACTTATCCAGACGTAGTTCTGCGGCTAATGACTTCGGCCCCTGAATGACAAACAGATAGAAGTGTTCTGCCGTGTCGAGGAAAGCGTCATGATAGCCCAGTTCAGCTTCGAGCTTAGCTACCTCATCACGCGGATAGCCGGTAACAATACGGTCCACCAGCGTAGAGCAAAATGCATTGGCCTGATCCAGCCACTGAATAAACGCTTCCGGCAGCATCCATTCCTGAGCGTAGCGCAGAACCAGTTCACGCAGCGCATCACCGTTATAATCAATCAGTTCGCAAGGGATGATAATCCAGCCTTTATCCAATGCGCCGTTAAAATAGCTGAAGCGTTCGAACAGCAGACGCGTCAGTTTAGCCGGATAACTTACCGCTGGCGCGTCGTCAAACTTATCGCCCGCGTGGTAACTGATACCTGCTTCCGTGGTGTTAGAGAACACAAAACGCATATCAGGATTATGTGCCAGCTTCAGGAACTCATCGTATTCGCTATAAACGCTGATTTCACGGTTAACTGAACGAATTAGACGAGCATCGCTGACAGCTTCGCCTTTCTCATTCAAACCACGAATGATAGTAGTATAGAGGCCATCCTGCGTACTCAGCGATGGCGGGAAGGTACTTTCGATAGGACGAACAATGACCACACCAGCGTTCAGATCGGTATGTTCGTTCAGCAGATCAACCTGCCAGTCTACAAAGGCGCGCAGGAAGTTTCCTTCACCAAACTGAATAATGCGTTCAGGATACTGAGCTCCGGGGAAATCGCGACGATTTAGTGTTTGCACAATGGGTTCCCTTTATGATTAGTCATACAACCTGATTGAATTGGTCCAATAGGTTAGCAAACTTTAATACATTGAAACCCTGTTTTGATCAATCCCCGACGACAAATTAGAGCGTTTTATAGAAAAGTGTGGTCCCGGTCAGCGTCCCATCGGGCATTTGGGTATAGTCAGGTATCACTCCTACCTTTTTCCACCCGCAATTGTGGTAGAACAACTCCGCGCCACTGCCCGTCGCCGTATCAAGCACCAGCAGCGTTTTACCTTGTTGACGCGCGCAACTTTCCAGTTCGTTCATCAATTCACGAGCCAGGCCACCGCGCCGCGCTGAGGGGTGAACCAGCAGTTTGGCAACATCAGCACGATGAGGTTGATTTTCAGGTTGATCGATAATGAGTTGGACGGTACCGACAAGCGTCCCCTGCGCGTTCTGCGTACCAAGAACGATCCGTTCTCCGCGAGAAACACTTTGCGCGACGTTCATCCAGAAAGGCTCTGATTTTTCGCGATTAAAGGGCAGAATAAAACTGATGGAGGCGCCGTCATTGACGCACCGTTCAAGAACATCGCTGAGCTCGTCGATTCGCGACAGAATCTGTGCCGCGCTCAGCACAAAGCAGGGTTTACCGGAAGCCATGGTTTCTCCTTAGATTGACCCCCTTCATACTACTTTTAACAATTACACAACACTAGGGGTCATATCATAGGATAATGTTATCTATGGCTTGTTCATCTGAAGCACTAACCAGTGATAAATAACCGTGACAACGTAACGTTTTTGTTCATCGTTTAGCGCTACGCCCTGAGGTATATCATGCCATTTCGCCAGACACCCTCGACAGCACGTTGCCGTAGCATGTTGAGCGATAAATACCGGGTGACCACGCATGGGAGTCTGTTTACCATCATTGGCGGGAAACGCAGGTGCCAGTCGTTTAGCAATAAAATCCGCAGCATGTTGTTCGATAACCGGCGCCCCTTTATCCAGACAATACTGCCTTTCTTTCTGACCAAGACGAAACCGCGAGCGAAACGTTGATTTCGCCAGCCGGGCAAAAAGAGGATCGAGCGTATTCATCAGTAAACCGAGCGCCCCAGCTGTTGTGTTAATTGCTCCAGCACGGCGATACCGGCCAGTGAATTTCCCGCCGGGTCCAGTTCCGGACTCCAGACCGCAATCGCCATCTCGTGAGGCACGATCGCCACGATGCCGCCACCCACACCAGATTTCGCCGGAAGCCCGACCCGCCAGGCAAACTCCCCTGCGTTCTGATACATGCCGCTGGTCGCCATTAGCGCATTGATCTGCCTGGCCTGCATCGGCGTCACCACGGGTTCCGCAAGATGAAAGGCATGTCCTTGATTTGCCAAAAAGACAAAGGTTCGCGCCAACTCCACACAGCTCATTTTCAGCGCGCAGTAGTGAAAGTAATTTTGCAAAACGGTGGTCACGTCATGGTGAAAATTGCCGAAGGATTTCATCAGCCAGGCAATAGCGGCATTACGCGCCGAGTGTTCAAACTCTGATCGCGCGACCGTCGCATCATAAGCGATATCCGAAACACCGCTTAACGCCCGTACCACTTCCAGCATCCGTTGACGCGGTGCGCTTAGACGCCCTTGCAACATATCGCAAACCACCAGCGCCCCGGCGTTAATAAAGGGATTGCGAGGAATACCCTGCTCCATTTCCAGCTGCACCAGGGAGTTAAAAGGATGCCCAGAAGGATCTTTACCGACACGCTGCCAAATCTCCTCTTCCTGATAGTGACGCATTGCCACGACCAGGCTGAGCACCTTTGAAATCGACTGAATAGAAAAACGTTCCTGCGCATCTCCCGCCTGATAGTGCTGTCCATCAACGGTACAGATAGCAATACCCAGTTTTGAACCGTCGACAGAGGCTAATGCCGGAATATAATCAGCGACTTTACCCTGACCAATCAGCGGACGAACCTGCTGCACAATGGTCTCTAAAATTGAATTGTCCATGGCCCTGGCCACAACATGCTCCTTGCTCGCAGGTATGAAAGGCCTGCGAGTATAACAGAGCTGAATACGCAGCGTCAGGCCGGAAGGCGGAATCTGGCCACGGCCTGCATAAGCTGGCGGGATTCATGGTGTAGCTGCAAGGAAGAGTCAGATGCAGCATTCACCAGATCGCTGGTTTGCCGGGCTTCGCCGTTCAGGACATGCAGCTTTCGAGTCAACTGGTGAATATTGTTCCCTTGATTTAACGTTGCAGTCGAAATGTCGTTC
>ERZ773225.4252-NODE-4252-length-11759-cov-8.830058_pt1 | contig 11759 bp, 10 predicted proteins | sample MGYA00580993_ERZ773225 | MGnify/ENA primary metagenome ERZ773225 (study PRJEB29015, sample SAMEA2737748) | human gut metagenome | biome: human gut; feature: human-associated habitat; material: faeces | place: China | collected 2012 ... | reverse complement strand
TTTCTCTTTGTCTAGGGCTAAAGCCGTTTTTATTCCACCAGCTTAGCTGGTGGTTGTCGCTCGCTCAAGCTACCCAACAACAAAAACAGCCTTCGGCAAATGCCGAAGGCTGTTTTTAAATAATTCAAAGCTCTATCACTTTACACTTATCAGTTCAGCTTCTTGCGGTTGATGAACAGGTAAGCGGCAGCGCCGCCCAGTGCGGCAACCAGAACGATGGCCAGACCTGCAACAGAGTTGCTGTTGGTGCTGGAAACGCCGGTCTGCGGGATGATCTTGCTGGAGTTATCAGCGGGGGTGTTGGACTTGGTAACATCCGGGGTGTTGGTCGGAGTATTGTCCGGGGTATTGGTTTCCTCAGTCGGGGTGTTTGCCGGAGTATTGGTCGGAGTGGTCTCCGGGATAACCGGGGTGGTCGGGGTCACGACCGGGGTAGCGGTCGGCTCGGTCGGGGTGGCAGTCGGCTCTGCCGGGGTAGCGGTCGGCTCTGCCGGAGTGGCAGTCGGCTCTACCGGAGTAGCAGTCGGCTCAACCGGGGTAGCAGTCGGCTCAACCGGAGTAGCGGTCGGCTCTACCGGGGTAGCGGTCGGCTCTACCGGCTTCGGAGCTTCCATAAAGATGGGGTACAGGTAGATACCGCCTACCAGGCTGCCAACCGGGAATGCACCAAGGCCGCTGGTGCCCAGTTCAGTAGCATCGGCGCCCAGGACAAAGTGCTCTTTGCCCCAAACGTCCCAGCCTTTGAACTCCCAGCCCTCGTTTGCGATAACGGTGGGCAGAGTGATCGGAGTCTCCTCAAACTCGGCACGGTTCAGATAAGTCAGGGCAACATTGTCGGGATCGCTCTCGAAATGGCCCTTGGTGGTGTCCATAAAAATGGTAACATCCACCACGCGCACAGAGGAAGCGCTGTCTTCGCTTGCAGCTTCGTCAGCGGTGTTGTCCTGTGCGGCCTCCTCCACTACTGCGGGTGCAGCAGCTTCCTCGGTGGTCTCGGTTTCTGCATACGCCGATACAGGCAGACAAACTGCCAAGGCAACAGCCGTAACCAGCGTAAGCAGACGCGAAAACCTGCTCGTCTTTTGCATAATTTTTACTCCCTTTCCAAAATTATATCCCAAACGCAAAGGTACGGATTGCTGTTGCCTTTGTGCCCAGAATTCAAATAAAGATTTTACGCCCCGGCCGGCCAGCGGGCTGGAAGCAGCGGGTCCGGATTGACGGTAACTTCATCCGCCGTCAGCGTTTCCCCGTCCCGCAGCGGGCGTGCCATAATCAGCAGGCGGGCATCCGACATTTCATAGGTACAGGTACACAATGTCAAAAGCCGTTCGTCTGCGCGGGCATAATCGCCCGTGGTATAAAACGCGCGCTTGGCCACTTCATCCAGGTATTCCTGCTCTGCCGCATCATCGGCAAAGTTCACATACTGGTTAAAGTGGAACACATCGCCATCGCTTTCGCGCGTGGTAATTGCATAAACTGCCACGATCTTGTAGTACTGGCCACCGTTCAGGCTGTCCAGCTCAATGACCGGGTGTTCCTGATAATATTCCGGCTCGCGGTAATTTTGCAGGCTGGAAAACCGCACCGTATCCCCCACGCCCATGTTGTGGCCGTACAGGATCAAATGGCGGCTTTGCTGGATATCGCACTCATAATCCAGGTACGGCAGGCCCAGGTCATCCCAGTTGCCATCCAGGTCGTGCTTTAAGTAGTAGCTGTTGTCCCCTTCTCTTTGCATCACCGGCAGGTCAACATCGGTATCGTCGATCTTGATCCAGCCGATCACTTCGGGGTTACGCTCCAGCAGTGCGGTAAAATCTCGCGGTTCCGGGGTAACGGCGGGCTGCACGGTGGGGGCCGCGGTAACCTGCGGCTCCGACGTCTGCTCTGGTTCTGCAGTCTGCACCACCGGCGGGCTCTCGCCCACCATCTTGCGCTGCTGCAGCCAGTTGGGCAGTTGCAGTGCCGCCATAGCAATCAACGCCGCCGCCATACCGGAGCAAAACACCCCTGCAAGAATGCGCGACTGCTGGCTCACAGAGCTGCCTCCACAAAGTAGGCATCGCCTTTGCTGCCATCGGTCTTGTATTCCTGATACGCAATGGTGCAGCTGGTGCTGCCATCGGGGATTTCAGCCATCAGCCAGTCGCTGCGCTCCTGGCCGGGGGTCAGCTCATAAGCATACGGCATCATGGTATCATCCACTGCGTTCAGGCAGGTGCCGTAATCGCTGTCGCCCTCGCCCCACTGGATTTGGAAATCCTGCAGGAACATCGTGTAGGTCTGGCTGCTGGTGTTCTTGATGTTCAGGCGCATGCGCACCAGGCATTCGCCATCCGGGATATCAATGCCGGGGTAGCTTTCCACCAGGCTGACATCCGTAATGGAAAAGTCAAACAGTGCCGTGCTGACCGTTTCGCCTGCCGTATTGTTATGTGCGTTTGTTTTACCGCAGGCGGTCAGCAGCAATGCCATACCCAGCACAGCTGCAAGGCCCGGCGCTGCCAAAGTCCGTCTCATGCTATGTTCTCCTACTTTTCCGTGTTGCCATTGCACAAGTATTTAACATCTGTTCAACGTTAAAAATAAAGGGCAATGTACAGCTATCATATTATCACGCCGCACTTGTTTTGTCAATCAAAAAAGCACGGTCTTCTGCAGTCTGTTTTGTCGTTTTTATTGTTGAGTTGGTGTTGTGTAGGGGTAGTATAGCTGCGCGGCGGCATGTTTTATGCATTGGCAGCGCTTCTCTGCGGCGGCCAGAGGTCTGACTGTTCCACCGGTTGTTTTTCTGTTTGGTGCACATGATACCTTGCTTTGTAGGGAGCGGTCTTGACCATTCCGGAGCTTTGGCACATCTGCCATAATGAGAGTTGCCGCAAGGTTTGTCTGGGGTGTCGGGGACGCTGCTCCCCTACTGTGGGCAAGGTATATCACACATTTTTATTGTACGGTCGGGCCGCCTTCAGTGGGGGGCGGGTGACCCCGTCCTACCATACAAAAAACTGCACAGCGTTTGGGCCGTGCAGCTTCATCAAAATTATCGTTTTGTCAGCAGGAGCTTATTCCGTACCTGAACTATCCTGCGTATCCCCACCGGTATCCCCGGTATCAGCTTCAGGTTCGCTCTGGGCATCGGTCTGGTCGTCCGCCGTGCTGTCCGGTTCAGCGGTGCCGTCTGCGGCACCGTCCGCAGCATTGCCGGTATCGGCCATGCTGGAATCCAGGTTGTTTTGCACCAACTCCTGCGGGTCGCCGGAATCGGTGGTCGGGGCTGCGGTCGAAGCAGACACTTCGGGCTGCATATCGCTTTCCTGCAATGCACTCAGATACCACTTACGGCCCTCGCCGCGGGTGAACACATAGTCCATATACTTGGTCGGCTCCGTGGGGGCGGTCAGGTTGATCTCGCCGCTGGAGCTATTGTTGATGGTGGGGATATAGCCAACCGTCACATAGGTCTTGCCGCTCTGGGTGGAAATCTTTTCCACTTCCGGGGTATACATAGCCACCATGCTGGTAACAGGAACCAGATAGCCCTGCTTTTCCTCGTCATAGGTATAATTGAACTCTTCGGTCTGGAAAGAGCCATCGGTGATCTTGTAATCCGGGCCAAGCAGGTTGGTCAGGTAGGTGTCAACTTCCAGTTTGGGCAGAATGATGGAGCCGGTTTCGCTGTCGCGCTCATAGTCGCTCAGGCCGTTATCCCGCTTTTGGATCTGGTACACGGCGCCCCAGATGGCAGCCTGTAAAAACTCCGACTGATCCACCTTGCTCACATCGTCAAACGGCATAGTGTCAAACATGACAAGACCGTACAGACGGTCGGCATAGCTCTGGCGGCGTTCGGTATCATCCAACGCGCTGCGCAGCACGCCAACCACCCAGCTTAATACGGTAAACAGACCAATGATAATCAATACGATTGCCACTGCACCCACGATCTGGCGTGAAAAGCGACGGTTATTGCGCAGTTGTTCTTCTCTGGAAATTGCCATTCAAAAAAACCTCAAGATCAATCAAGTAAAATAATAATTAAAAAATAATAAAGAATAATGGTGGTATGCGCGCCGTGCGCGCATGATTAAAATAGGCTCCGCACGCCGGGTTAGGCTTGATTGCTTACCAAAAGCAGCGCCCAATTTTTATAAGCTGTGCCGCAGGCACGGCGATTTACCTTCATTATTATTTATTCTTTATTCACTATTCTTTGTTCTGCTGTCACAAACAGCAGAACTAGTATACCACAAACGCCGCCGCTTTGCAAAGCGGCGGCGGGGTGTTTTGCAGAATTTAACAAATGTGCGGCAGCATTACTTGTTTTTGTACATCTGCTCGTAATACTTCTGGTAGTTGCCGCTGGTCACGTGGTCCATCCACTCTTCGTGGGCCAGGTACCAGTCAATGGTCAGCACAATGCCCTTCTCGAACGGGGTTTCGGGGTACCAGCCCAGATCGTTCTTGATTTTGGTGGGGTCAATGCCGTAACGGCGGTCATGGCCCAGGCGGTCCGCCACGTGCTTGATCAGCTCTTCGCTGATGCCCTCATCCTTCAGGCGGTCATGCAGCTGCTCGATGACAGTCTTGACGATGAAGATGTTGGGGCGCTCGTTATGGCCGCCGACATTGTAAACTTCGCCGTCCTTGCCGCCGTTGGCAACCATATCAATGGCTTTGCAGTGGTCCATGACATACAGCCAGTCACGGATCTGCATGCCATCGCCGTAAACCGGCAGGGTCTTGTGGTGCTTGGCGTTGTTGATGAGCAGCGGAATCAGCTTTTCGGGGAACTGATACGGACCATAGTTGTTGGAGCAGCGAGTGATGTTGATGGGCATGCCATAGGTATCATGGAATGCTTTCACGAACATATCGGCGCTGGCTTTGGAAGCGGAGTACGGGCTGTGCGGGCACAGCGGGGTCGTTTCCATAAAGTAGCCTTCGGCGCCCAGGGCACCGTATACTTCATCGGTGGAAACCTGCAGGTACTTTTTGCCTTCCTTCCAGGTCTTGGCGTCGGCATCGTACCAGGCATCCTTGCAGCACTGCAGCAGATTGACGGTGCCCAGTACATTGGACTCAACAAAAATTTCCGGGTTGCGGATGCTGCGGTCAACGTGGCTTTCGGCAGCAAAGTTGATGACGTAATCCGGGTCATATTTGGCGATCAGGTCGGTGACAAGGGCCTTATCGCAGATATCACCCTTGACGAAGATATGGCGGGCATCGTCCTTGATATCTTCCAGATTTTCCAGGTTGCCGGCATAGGTCAGCTTATCCAGGTTGACCAGGCGGATATCCTGGTATTTTTCCAGCATATAGTGGACAAAGTTGGAGCCAATAAAACCGGCACATCCGGTAACAAGATAAGTTTTCATTTATTTACCATCCCAATTATTGAAAAAGTCCTGAATTGCATCTTTCCAGTCGCGCATGTCATCGCCGACACTGCACCGCAGGGCGCGGTTTTCCAGTGCGCTCCATGCCGGGCGGTCTGCGGATTTGGGGTTCATCTCTTTGTACTGTGCGCTGGTAACGGGCTTTACGGTGCACGGCAGGCCGGACAGGCGGATGATCTCGGATGCGAAATCATACCAGCTGCAAATGCCGCTGCCGGTGCAGTGGTAAATGCCGTAATCATGGCTGACTGCCAGCTTTAAGATATGGTAGGCCAGATCCACCGCATTGGTGGGGTTGCCCATCTGGTCGTTGACAACATTCAGGGTGTCATGCGTTTTGGCCAGGTTGACCATAGTTTTGACAAAGTTTTTGCCGTAATAGCTGTACAGCCAAGCCGTGCGCACGATAAAGTGGCGGCGGCAGAACTGCTGCACATAGGTTTCGCCCAGCAGTTTGGTCTGGCCGTAGGCCGAAATGGGGGCGGGCAGGGCGCTTTCATCCAGCGCCACACCGCCGTTGGCTGTACCGGAGAATACATAGTCGGTAGAAATATGGATCAGGCGGGCATTGATCTTTTCGCATGCCAATGCCAGGTTGCGCGGGCCAAGGGCGTTGACGCGGTAAGCGGCATCGCGGTTGGTTTCGCAGCCATCCACGTTGGTAAAAGCAGCGCAGTTGATGACGGTATCCGGCTGGGTGCGGCGGATATAGGTCACAGTGGCTTCGCGGTCGGTAATATCCAGCTCATCCACATCAACGGCGATCACCGTTGCTTTGCGCAGGCGCTCCGGCAGCGGGCCAAGGGCGCATTCTTCATCAGCCAGCTGTTTTTGCAGCTCGGTTCCAAGCTGTCCATGGCAGCCGGTAATCAGAATTTTCATCTTGTGCCTCTTTCTTTATACCGCATCAATATTTCAGGCGGTCATCGGCAACATTGCGCAGATGCTGGCCATAGGGGCTTTTGCCATAGCGCTCGGCGCTTTCCAACAGTTTGCCGCGGTTGATCCAGCCGTATTTATAGGCGATCTCTTCCGGGGCGGAGATCTTGATGCCCTGGCGCTGTTCGATCATGCGCACAAAGTCGGCGGCTTCCACCAGGCTGTCCATCGTGCCGGTATCCAGCCAGGCATAACCGCGGCCCAGCAGCTGCACATCCAGCTTGCCTTCCTGCAGGTACATCTCATTCAGGGTGGTAATTTCCAGTTCGCCGCGGGCGCTGGGCTTTACCTGTTTTGCCTTTTCGCACACATCTTTGCTGTAAAAATACAGGCCGGTAACCGCATAGTTGCTCTTGGGCTGTGCGGGCTTTTCTTCAATGGAAGTTGCCTGGCCGTTTTCGTCAAATGCCACCACACCGAAGCGTTCGGGATCGGTGACATAGTAGCCGAACACAGTGCTGCGGCCGGCTTCGGCGTTGGCGGCAGCGGACTTGAGCCGCTTGGAGAAGCCTGCGCCGTAGAAAATATTATCGCCCAGCACCATAGCGCAGGGCTCACCGTTAATAAACTCTTCACCCAGGATAAAGGCCTGTGCCAGACCGTCCGGGGAGGGCTGCACTTTATACTGCAGGTGCAGGCCGTACTGGCTGCCATCCCCCAGCAGCGCTTCAAAACGCGGCGTATCGGTTGGGGTGGAAATGATCAGGATATCCTGGATGCCTGCCAGCATCAGGGTAGACAGCGGGTAATAGATCATGGGCTTATCATACACAGGCAGAAGCTGCTTGGATGTGACCATGGTCAGCGGGTACAGGCGGGTACCAGCACCGCCGGCGAGGATGATACCTTTCATGATGACGCTCCTTTTCAGTGACCGCAGTTGCGGCGAACTATAGGCAGCGCCTATACCGCGCCGCCTGATTTGCCGTGCGTCACCGCCCATCCCACAGGGGCATAAATCCGCACAATTATTTTTTATTATATCGTATTCTATGCCCCTTGGCAAGAGGGAAAATTGAGGGAGCAGAGCCAACAAGGTTTGCGAAGGAAAACGTAAAACACATTTGCCGCAAGTCCCGGAACGGTCAAGACCGTTCCCTGCAAAACATTTTATAACGTGCAGCAAACATTATAAGCATTCGTAGGGGTTAAATATATGGCAGCATCCACGGGATAAATCAATGCTTATACAAAATGCCGCACCCATACCAGGTGCGGCATCTGTTTTATTCGCTTTGGTTATTTCGCGTACTCGGTGGCGCGGCTTTCGCGGATCACGCTGACCTTGATCTGGCCGGGGTAATCCAGCTCGTCCTCGATCTTTTTGGCAACCTGGCGGGCCAGCAGGATGACCTGATCATCACCAACCTTATCCGGCTGGACCAGGATGCGAACCTCGCGGCCTGCCTGCACGGCGTAAGAGCTTTCAACGCCCTCAAAGCCGTTGCACAGGGCTTCCAGCGTTTCCAAACGCTTGATATAGCTTTCCATGTTTTCACGGCGGGCACCGGGGCGGGCTGCGCTGATGGCATCCGCTGCCATAATAATGAAGGCAAGCACCGTCTTGGGCTCCACATCGCCGTGGTGGGCTTCGATTGCATGAATAATCTGCGGGTTCTCGCGGTACTTCTTGCAGATATCCACACCGATCTGCACATGGCTGCCCTCGATCTCATGGTCAAGGGCCTTGCCGATATCATGCAGCAAGCCTGCACGGCGTGCCAGCTGAACGTTCACGCCAAGCTCGCCAGCCATCAGGCCGGCCAGCCATGCCACTTCCAGAGAATGGTTCAGCACATTCTGGCCATAGCTGGTGCGATACTTCAGGCGGCCGATCAGCTTGACCAAATCGGGATGCAGGCTGTGGATACCAAGGTCCATCACAGCCTTTTCGCCCTCGCGCTTCATCTGAATTTCCAGTTCGCGGCGGCACTTATCCACGGTCTCCTCAATGCGGGCCGGGTGGATACGGCCATCGGCGATCAGGCGCTCCAGGGCCATGCGGGCCACTTCACGGCGGGTCTGGTCAAAGCTGGAAAGGGTGATGGCTTCCGGCGTATCGTCAATAATGAGGTCACAGCCAGTGGCAGTTTCCAGAGCGCGGATGTTGCGGCCCTCGCGGCCAATGATGCGGCCCTTCATCTCGTCAGAGGGCAGCGGCACCACGCTGACGGTGGCTTCACTGGTGGCATCGGCTGCGCAGCGGGCAATGGCCTGGCCGACCAGCTCACGGGCGATGGCATCACATTCGTCCTTCATGTTAGCCTGATAGGCGCTGATCTTCATGGCCTTTTCGTGGGTCAGCTCATCGTCAATGTTCTTCAACAACACGGCGCGGGCATCTTCCTGGGTCATGGCGGCGATGGTTTCCAGCTTTTCGGTCTGGCGCAGCTTGAGCTGTTCCAGCTCGTCCAGGCGGGCTTCCACCAGTTCGCCGCGCTTTTTCAGGTCCTCTTCCTTGCGCTCCATGGCGGCGGTGCGCTTATCCAGCGCTTCCTCCTTTTGGTCCATGCGGCGTTCCTGGCGGCTGATCTCCGCGCGGCGGTCCTTGATTTCCTTGTCGGCGTCAGCTTTCAGCTTGAACGCCTCGTCTTTGGCCTCGATGATGGTTTCCTTGCGCTTCTGCTCGGCAGCCTTGATGGCATCGTTCACGATGCGTTTGGCTTCCTCTTCGGCAGAGCCGATCTTGGCTTCGGCGGTACGCTTCCGGTTTTCCCCGCCAAAATAATAACCAAGCGCCCCGCACACGGCAGCGGCAACGACAACCAGCACCCACATCAAAATTGGGGGCATGGCAGTTTCACTCCTTACAAAACTTAAATCAAATGCAGGAGGGCGCAGCACAAGCGGAACGCTTTTATTTCTGGCATACCTGAAAAGCCCGGGCAGCCCGCGCCTGTTTTATCTGGCAGCTACCATGGGTACACTGCCAGCATCTTACAGCGCAAGGGGCTGACCTTTGCGGTTCAAATACTGCCTGCGATATTCTATACAAAATGGGGCGATAATCCAAAGCATACCCAAAAGCGGATACACCTCAAGCCCCATATACACAAATAAAACGAAAAAACGCCAAATTTGCGGCGGTAAAACAAATATCTGAAAAGCGGCGTTCCCGATGGGCGACACCCTTAAGTCCTATTTAATATTGTAGCTACATTGCAGGAAATTGTCAAGGAATTGTTACAACACCGTGAACGTTCCCACCTGACGCACAAACACCGAAAAAACACAGGCAGGGCCTGCCTGCCAGCTTCAAAGCAGGGACCCTGTCTGTGTTCTTATGATGAATGGGGAATGGCGTTTTAACAGTCGCCGATGGCAAAGCAGGCCAGGCGCATATAGTCCTTCGGGCTGCTCACATTCAGCTCCAGCGTCAGGCTGCCATCCTGCTCATACATGCGGCGCAGCTGAGCGGTATTGTTCAGGTTCACGGGAGCACCGGCAATTTCTGCCGTCACACCTCCGCAGCAGGCGGCCAGCTCTGTCAAAAAGCCTTTCAGATTCATCGTTGTCAGTTTAAGCATCATCCGTACCTCCTGTTTTTCATTTCCGGCGCTGCCGGTTTGTTCTTACAGGTATGATGATACTGCATTTTTTCTTTATTTCCTAGCGTTTTACCGTCCCGTATTGGTAATATCCTGCCATTTGCTGCGGAACTGCGCCGGGGTGCAGCCGAATTTCTGGCGGAACACCTTGCCAAAGTAGCTCAGGCTGGCAAACCCGCAGTCCACGGCAATGGCGGTGATCTGCTGCCCGCTGCGCACCAGGCGGTCCGCCGCCATCTGCAGGCGGTAGCTCTGCAGGTAGTTCAGCGGGGTCACATGCAGGCACTGCTGGAAGGTACGGAACGCTTCCCGCTGGCTGCAAAAGCCTGCCGCGGCGATCTGCTCAATACGCAGCGGCTCGGCGTAATGTTCATGCACAAAGGCCAGCATCGCTTTGCACTTTTCATCGAACGCCGCCGCGCCGGGGCGGGCTTCGGGCCGGGGCAGCGCCAGCAGCCCCAGCCAGATCTCCCCCAGAGCTGCCCGCAGGCGCAGCTCGTAACCAAACTCGTTTTCATCCAGGGCAAAGGAATCCCGCAGCTTTTCCAGCAGAGCGGCCTGATCCGGGTCCGCCGGGTCCAGCGCCAGCAGTTCCAGGGCCGGGTTTGCTGTAATGGGGACAAGGTATTTCTGTTCAATGCGGCTGCCCACGCTGCCGCCCAGCAGGGACGGTTCAAACAGGTGGATCCAGCTCACCACACGGTCCCCCGGCAGGTTGCGGGTGCTGTGCAGCACATTGGCATTGACCAGCCCGCCGCTGCCGGGACCGAACGTCCGGGTGCCCTGCGGGGTCTCATACACCAGGCTGCCGCTGTACATATAAAACAGCTCCACTACCGGGTGCCAGTGCCACGGCACCATGCCGCCGTTATACTGCCCGGTCTCCGCCCAGGAGGCAATATACGGAAAATCCTCCGCAAAGCCCGGCAGGCGCTCCTGCCGGGTGCTGCCGCTCAGCTCGATTGTACGGATTGTTTTCATGCTGCACCTCCCCGTGCCTTACGGTTCGTTTTTTCCATCATATCACAGTTTTGGGCAAAGGTCATCTTTTGTTACGGTGTAAAATTTTGCGCCGCCCCCTTGACTTCCCCGCCGGGGTGGTATATAGTAAAGGCAACTTCATCCTGAATAAAACGTTGAGGCAGACAATACATGCTGGAACGCGCAAAAGAGAGAACCGCCGCCGAATTTGGCGTGGTGCAAGCGGTTTTGCAGGCGGGCAGCACAGTTACCACTGCCGAGTGCGAAGGCGAACCTTCGCCGGGGTAGCGCCCCGTTACCGGCGCTTACAAAACAGGGCTTTGGGCCTTTGTTTTACGAGTGGGATGCTTTGCCGCGTCCAATTCGGGTGGAACCGTGGAGTATGAATTTGTATGCTTCATCCCGTTTATGGTCAAGAATGGGATGGAGCATTTTTGTTTACCCAAAGGAGCGTTTACCAATGAAAATCATTTACAAAGACGGCACTGTTGCCGAATGCCCGAAAGAAGAAGAACTGCACGTTCTGCGCCATACGGCTGCCCACATTATGGCACAGGCCATCAAGCGCCTGTATCCGCAGGCCGACTTTGCCTTTGGCCCCGCTACCGAAAACGGCTTTTTCTATGATGTTGACCTGGGTGATACCAAACTGAGCGATGAAGACCTTGCCAACATTGAAAAGGAAATGAAGAAGATCTGCAAGGAAAACCTTGCCATCAAGCCGTTCATCCTGCCGCGCGATGAAGCTGTGAAGCTGATGACCGAGCGCCAGGAGCACTATAAGCTGGAGCATATGGACGACCTGGCCGATGAGACCGAGTTCAGCTTCTACCAGCAGGGCGAGTACGTTGATATGTGCATCGGACCCCACCTGACCTACACCAAG
>ERZ773225.4249-NODE-4249-length-11768-cov-5.669086_pt1 | contig 11768 bp, 9 predicted proteins | sample MGYA00580993_ERZ773225 | MGnify/ENA primary metagenome ERZ773225 (study PRJEB29015, sample SAMEA2737748) | human gut metagenome | biome: human gut; feature: human-associated habitat; material: faeces | place: China | collected 2012 ... | reverse complement strand
GGGCAGTTTCGGCGTTCCACTCGGCGGTCTGCTGGGTCACCATGTTCCAGTTGTCGTTGGCAGCGACCTGCTCGTCGAGCGCGCCGGTGCGGCCGATCTGGGCAGCGGAGCCCATGACGCCCTGGATGTGGATGATGTTGTAGGTCTCGAGGTTCTGGGAAGCGAGCCAGTCAACAGCGGTCTGGCCTTCCTTGGCCATGTCGGAGACGATGGAAGCGACATAGAGGCTCTCGTCAGCGTCGATGGTGCGGTCGAAGAGGATGACCTGGATGCCGGCGGCCTGCGCGTCCTGCAGGACGGAATCCCAGCCGGAGGTACCGGCGGCAGAGATGAGCAGGTAGTCGACCTCGTCCTGGATGAACTTCTGGGCGGCAGCGATCTGCTCGTCGTTCTTCAGGCTGTAGGCGAAGGAAGCGTCATAGCCGTTTTCCTCGGTGAACATGGCCTTCAGGTCCTTGTCGTTGGCGGTGCGGTAGCCGGACTCGTTGGGGTCGTTGTTGATGATGCCGACCTTGATGAGCGCGCCGTCGGAAGCGGCGGGAGTCTCAGCAGCGGTGTCGGTGGTGGTCTCGGCGGCGGTATCCGTGGCGGCGGCCGGGGCCGTGTCGGCGGACTGCTGCGCGCAGGCGCAGAAGGCGGCGATCATGGCGACCGCCAGGAGCAGAGCAAGAATCTTTTTCATTGTGTTTTCCTCGCTTTCAAAATTTGTGTCGGTTTGCCGCAGGCTTTTGCCTGTCATGGCTCTATTTAAGCGTGCAGACAGGCGGAAATCAATCTGACGAACAAGTCCCGGCACAAATTCGGCGCAGCGCGCAGACAGCTTTGGCCGCTGACCGGCCGGAAACGGACAGCTTTTCCGGCCGACCGCGAGATCTTGCGCGGAACATTTTGTTTTTCTCCGGTTTTTTGGCCTGTTTTGTTTGATTTCTTCCGCTCCCGGGTGTCGGACACGGGAAACGGCGGCTTGTACGCTCCGGACAAAACGACGGTGTTTCTGTGGTATCTGTTGAAAATTCTCCTCTGTCTGTTTGAAAATTTCCGAAATATTTTTGGAATATTTTCAGCTTGTCCGCAAAAAGGCAGGATTTCCTTCGCCCGGCCGCCGGAGGTTCCAAAGAAAACGAACAAATCCGTCCCGCTCCCCGCCCCGCGCCTGTGATACAATAGAGGCAGAACAGGAGGTGGGTACCGATGACGCCAAAATATGAGCAGCTGGTGCAGGAGCTCCGGGCGGCGCTGCCGCAGTGGTATGCAGACGGGCAGCGGAAGCTGCTGGGGGAGCAGGCGCTTGCCGCGCAGCTTTCCGTCAGCCGCCAGACGCTCCGGCAGGCGCTGGCCGTATTGGAGCAGGAGGGGCTCATTGAAAAGCGGCGCGGCAGCGGCAGCTTTCTCTGCCCGGCCGCCGCGCGGCAGGACCGGCGGATCGCCGTGATCGCGACCTCGCTGAGCGACTACATCTTCCCCTCGCTTCTCAAGGACGTGCAGGCCTGCCTTTCCGCGCAGGGCTTCTCCGTCGTCATCCACGCCACGGAAAACTCCATCCGCCGCGAGCGGGATATTTTGCAGCAGCTGCTGCTCGATCCCCCGGCGGGGATCCTGGTCGAGGGATGCAAGACGGCGCTGCCGAACCCGAACGCGGAGCTCTATCAGGCGCTCCGGCAGCGCGGGCTGCCGATGACGTTTTTGCACGGGAGCTGCCGGGAGATCACCGACGCCTTCTGCGTCGGCGACGACAATTACGGCGGCGGGTATCTGCTGGCCGGACATCTGATCCGCAGCGGGCATAAAAAAATCGCCGGGATCTTCAAATCCGACGATGCGCAGGGGCCAGAGCGGTATCACGGCGTGGTCTGCGCGATGCGCGACGCGGGGCTTTTTCCGCTGGATGAAAATTTCCTCTGGTTTTCGAGCTTCCAGCGCCATCAGCTCGTGGAGCTGCAGGACGAGGAGCTGCTGCGGGCCTTTCTGCGCCAGCAGCTGGGCGGCTGCACGGCGGTCGTCTGCTACAACGACGAGATCGCGTTCCACCTGATCCGGACGCTCCTGCGCGCGGGCAAGCGCGTGCCGGAGGACGTCGCCATCGTGAGCTTCGACAACAGCTACTACAGCACCTTCGGCCCCGTCAGCATCACCTCCGCCGGTCACGAGCCGCACGCCATGGGCCGCGCCGCCGCCGAAAACCTCCTCACCCAGATCCGCCGCCAGCCCTGCCAGAGCGTGAAGCTGCCGTGGACACTGTATCAGCGGCAGAGCGGATAAAACGAGACTGCCCCCACCTCATCCGTCACGGCAGAGCCGTGACACCTTCCCCTCATAGGGGAAGGCATGAGGGTGCGCAGGTCCAAAGCCTCCCCTTTCAGGGGAGGTGGCTCGGCGAAGCCGAGACGGAGAGATCGCAGCAAATCTGTTACAACCTCTCAGTCACCTTCGGTGACAGCTCCCCTGAGAGGGGAGCCTTGGGTGCGTGCAAATCCATAAGAAATCCAATGCAAAAAGGTGCAGCCTGACAAATTCAGACTGCACCTTCTATTTGTGGCAAATATTCTAAGGCAACTAGTTGCAAATTTGATACAACCTCTCAGTCAGCTTTGCTGACAGCTCCCCTGGAAGGGGAGCCTTAGTAGACGCGGCTTTCGAGGAGCTCGGCGGTGAGGGTGTCGGCGGTGAAGAGGGCTTCGGGCATGTAGGAGAGCTTTTCTGGCGTTTCGCCGCGCGCGAGCTGCTCGATGAGCGCGCGCACGCGCGGGCCGTGGAGCGGATTGCACTCGGCGCACAGGTCGATCTTCCCGTCCTTGCAGTAGGAAAGCGCCGTCCGCCCCGCGTCAAAGGAGATGAGCGTCACGCCGCCATCACCGTAGGCGATGCCCAGCTCGTCCAGCGCCTGCATGACGCCGAAGCACATGTTGTCGTTTTCGCAGTAGACCACGTCCGGCGCGGGGCTGCTCTGCAGATAGGCGATCGTCTCCTCATACGCCTTTGCCTGCGTGAAATCGCCGTTCAGCTGCGCGGCAATGGTCCAGTCCGCGTGGGCGGCCACGCCCGCCTCGAGCGCAGCGCTGCGCTGCAGCTGCGCCGTGGAGCCGGGCGTCCCCTGCAGGTGCAGGATCTGCACGGCGTCTTCCCTGCCGTCCGCCTTGAGCTTTTCGGAAAGCCAGGCGACAGCCGCGTCGGCGGTCTTGCGGAAGTTGGAGCCGACCCAGCTCGTGTAGAGCGACGGATCGTCCACCTCCACCTGCCGGTCGACGATGATGACCGGGATGCCGGCCGCGCGGGCCTCCTCCAGCACGCTTTCCCAGCCGGTCTCGGTGACGGGGGCGAGGACGATATAGTCCACGTCCTGCTGGATGAAGGTGCGGATGGCCTTGAACTGATTTTCCTGCTTCTGCCGGGCGTTGTCAAACAGGAGCTCGAAGCCGTTTTCCTCGCTCAGGCTCTCACGCATGGACTCGGTATTGGCCACGCGCCAGTCCGATTCCGCGCCGACCTGCGAGAAGCCGACGGTAATGAGCGTCGTCTCCTCCTCCGGCGTCTGCCGGACGTAGAGCATGCAGCCGCCAAGACCCAGCAGCAGCGCAAGGCTCAGCAGCAGCAGTATCAGCCGCCTCATGCCCCGGCCTCCTTTCTGATGGGAAAGCGCAGTGTGACCGTCGTCCCGGCGCCCGGCTCGCTTTCCAGTTCCATGGAGCACTGCTCCCCGTACAGCAGCCGCAGCCGCCGGTAGACCGTCCGCAGACCGAAGCCGACCTGCTCTTCAGTGTCGAGACTCTGCCGCAGCTGCTGTAGGCGCTCGGGCGGCATGCCCGCGCCGTCGTCACGGACCGTGATGCGGACGCGATCATCCTCCTGCGCGGCGTCGACCAGAATGCAGCCGAGGCCGCGGCGGAGCTTGATGCCGTGGTAGAGCGCGTTCTCCACCAGCGGCTGCAGCGTCAGCTTCGGCAGCACGCAGCCGCGCAGCTCCGGCTGGACATGGATCTCATAGCGCAGGATATCCCGGTAGCGCACCTGCTGGATCTCCAGATAGCTGCGCACGTGGATCTCCTCCTCGCCGAGGGTGATGATATCTCGGCCCTGGCTCAGGGAACTGCGGAAGAAATTCGAAAGGCTCGTGACCATCTCGACGGCCTGTTCGTTCTTCCCGGTCTCCACGAGCCAGATGATGGTATCGAGCGTGTTGTAGAGAAAATGCGGGTTGATCTGGCTCTGCAGCAGGGCCAGCTCCATCGCGCGGAGCTTGTCCTGCTCCTGCCGGTTGAGCTCCATCTGCTGCTGCAGGTGCTGCGCCATGTGCTCAAGACTGCTGCTGAGCGCCTGCAGCGTCTCATCCTCGGCCACGACCGGCTCCCGCGCGGCAAGGTCGCCCCGGCCGATCGACTGCGCGCGCTCGCGCAGAGCGTAGATCGGCTGCGTGATGCTGCGGCTGATGGCCGCCGAGCGGCGCATGAGCACGCCCACGAGCACCAGCGCGCCCACGGCGACCAGCCCCAGCTCGAGCCAGAGTCTGGCCGTGAGCGCCGCCTGCAGAGAATCGAGATACCCGGCCTCGTGGTAGAGATAGGTATAGAAATACTGCTGGATGAGCTCGGTGAGGATATAGACGTTGGACTCGAGCTGCTCCATGCGGGCGTCATAGCCCTCGGTCTCGGTGATCTGCAGGATGCGCTCGCGCAGATTTTCACAGAGATTGATCGCGCTCGTGATGGCCTTCCGGCTCTGCCGGTCCTGCGTGCCGGCCAGCAGCTCCTGCGCGAGCGCGGTCGCCTCGTCGACCTCCTGCAGCGGCAGCGTCTCGCCGTAGGTGCTGTCGATGACGTAGTAATACATTTTGAGGTCGACGTCCTCCTTGAAGTTCTGGTTGAACTGGGAGGCGCGGACGATATTGGCTGTGACGATGGAATACTGGTGGTTGTGCAGAAGCAAGATCGCCAGCGTCGCCACCAGGATCACGCAGACGAGCAGCAGCATGCTCCACAGCAGCCGCCGCAGCTTTCCGTCGAGCGAGCGATGGGCCTCACTTCGCCTCATGGCCGTCTCCGTTTCCCGCGCGGTAGCTGCTCGGCGTGCAGCCCTGCGTCTTTTTGAACAGGAAGCTGAAGTAGCGCGGGTCGCGGTAGCCGACCTCGTAGGCCACCTCGCTCGAGCGCTTGCCGGAATAGCGCAGCAGCTCCTTCGCGCGGGCCATCCGCTTTTCCGTCAGGTATTCGACGAACGTCTGCCCCATCTCCTGGCTGAAAACGCCGGAAAAATAGTTGGGGCTGATATTGGCGGCCTTCGCCACGGCGTTGAGGGAGAGATTTTCGTCGGTGTAGTTCTGGTCGATATAGTGCAGCGCCCGCTTGAGCATGGATTTATACTGGTTGCCGGATTCCTCCTCGCGCAGCTCGATGGCGCGGCGCAGAAATGCGGCGCAGCTCTTTTTCAGCTCCGGCAGGTCGGCGTCCACCGCGCGCGCCTGCGCGGGCTCGAGCGGACGCAGGAATTCCTCCTGCGAATAGCCGAAGCTCTTGGCCGCGCGGATGGCGCTGAAGCGCAGCTCCAGCAGCACATACTGCCGGAACAACATAGAGTTGAGCGCGTTTCCGAAGGACGAGAGGTATTCCGACACGAAATCCGGGATCTCCTCACGCATGCCGGTCTGCAGGAAGCTGCGGATGATGGCGGGGTCGGCCTTGCTGGCGTCGACCTCGTCGAGCTCCGAAAGCCCGCCGCGCTGCGGCTTTTTCAGCACGTCCGCCGTCAGGACATGCTGCTCGGGCAGCAGATGCCGGTAGGACAGGATCGTGTGCGCCCGGGCGTAGCAGCCGGGCAGCTCGCTCAGGCGGGCGACCGGGTCGCTGACTGCCGCGTACCAGGCGAGCGCCTCGTCGCCACCGCAGCGGCGCTGGATGTTTTCCAGACAGCGGTGTACGGCGTCGTTCAGGCCTGCGCCGCTGCCCTTGACGATGATGCAGTAGGTCATGAGGTTGCAGCGGAACAGCAGATACTCGCCGTAGCGCAGCAGGTAGGCCATCAGCTCCTCGAGCCGGTCGGCCAGCGTCTGGGAATATTCCGCCGCGCCCCGGCTCTGCAGCGTCAGCAAAATGACGGTGTAGCCCTCGGCGTCGATGTCGATCTGCAGCTTTTTGGCCTGCTCATAGATCTCCGACACGCGCAAAGAGCCGGAGGTGACCTGCTCGAAGAACTTGCGGCGGGCATACTGCTCATACTCCCGCCCTTCCTGCTGGAAGCGGCGCAGATAGGCCTTCTGCTCGCGTTCCTCGTCGATCTTCCGGCTGACATCCTCCAGCGTTTTCAGCAGGGAGCTTTTCGTCACGGGCTTCAGCAGATACTGCTCCACGCCGATCTCAATGGCCTCCTGCGCGAATTCAAAGTCGTTGTGGCCGCTGATGAGAATGATTTTTGTCTCCGGCAGCTCCGCGCAGACGAGTTTGCTGAGCGCCAGCCCGTCCATAAACGGCATTTTGATGTCCGTGATCAGGATGTCCGGGCGCAGCTTGCGGATCTGCGGCAGCGCCAGCTCGCCGTCCGGCGCGTCGCCGCAGAATTCAAAGCCGTACCGCGCCCAGTCGATGCACTCGCGCAGCCCTTCCCGCACGACGCATTCATCCTCCACCAGAAAAACCTTCAGCATTTGATCACCTCTCCCCCATTGTATCATTCTTTTCCGGCCTATGGAAGTAGTTTTTCACACCTTCGGCGGTTTCGGGGAAACAGTGTTGCGCTCCGGCGGCTGCTGTGATACACTGAAAGCGGCCCTTGGTGGGGCCGCTTTTTAAGGGATTGGTTAGAGATATCTAATTTAGGTTCGGGAGGATACGCGATGTTTTGGGATCGGGTGGCTTGGGTGTATGATGTGTTTGCGAACGGGATCAACCGGCGGGCGAACCGGGCGATGTGCGCGGCGGTGGCGGCGCACATCGGGCCGGAGGACGAGGTGCTGGAATGTGCCTGCGGCACGGGTCTGCTGACCGGCGTGATCGCGGCGCGGTGCAGGGCGCTGACGGCGACGGATTTTTCTGAGAAGATGCTCGCGCAGGCAGAACGAAAGTATGCAAACTGCCGCAACGTGCGGTTCGCGCAGGCGGATATCACGAAGCTCGACTACCCGGACGGGCGCTTTGACGCGGTCGTGGCCGCGAACGTCATCCACCTGCTGGACGAGCCGCTGCAGGCGCTGCGGGAGCTGGACCGGGTCTGCCGCCCGGGCGGACGGCTCATCATCCCCACGTACATGAACCGGACGGACAAGGGAACGACCAACCGCGTCTCGGGCGCCATCGGCAGGGCCGGAGCGGATTTCAAGCGGGAATTCACGCTCGAGAGCTATCAGGCGTTCTTCGCGGCGGCGGGATACACGGACGCGCGCTATACGCTCTGCGAAGGGCGCATCCCCTGCGCGGTGGCGGTCCTGCAAAAGCGGGAGGAGGCGACGGCATGAAGGTCACGACACTGGATGAGGCCTCGATCCGGGACATCGGGCAGGCCTTCGGCTGCTATGACTACGGAGAAGAGCACGGGCTGATCGACGCCTTCCCGAGCCGGGACGCCGCGGCGGCCTTCATCTGCGGCTATGTGCGCATGGCGCTGCAGGGCGGGATGCTGCACACGACGAGCCCGCGCGGCGAGGGCGACCGGCTGGGCATTCCGGTGATCCTGGAGACCGACGCCCGGTCCAAATGCGACAAATACCTGCATCTCGGCATGGAGCTTGCCGGTACGCGCCGGTTCGGTACGCACGGTCTGCTCTACGACCTCATCCGATACCCGGAAACAAAATAAAAACCGATTCCCGCCCGCACCGGCGTTGCACGACGCCGGGCAGGCGGGCTTTTTTTGCGTCTTTCCGGCCATCGGCGGCAGCTGCATGCTGCGGCATGTATAGAAAGCGGCGGGCGGTGCCATAAAAGGCTTGGAGGGATCGCTATGAAACTTGCTTTTTTTGATGCAAAACCCTATGACCGCCCCGGCTTTGACGCCCACGCCGCCGGGACCGGGCTGGAGATCCGGTACTTTGAGACGAAGCTGGGCGAGGACACCGTGCAGCTCGCGCGCGGCTTTGGCGGCGTGTGCGTGTTCGTCAACGACACGGTAAACGCGAAGGTCGCGGACGAGCTGTACCGGCTCGGCGTCCGGGTCATCGCGCTGCGGTGCGCGGGCTTCAACAATGTGGATACGCGCGCGTGCCGCGGCAGGCTCCGCATCTTCCGTGTCCCGGCCTACTCGCCCTACGCGGTGGCGGAGCACGCGATGGCGCTGCTGCTGACCGTGAACCGGCACACGCACAAGGCCTATATCCGCACGCGCGACTTCAATTTCAGCCTGTCCGGCCTCACGGGCTTCGACCTGCACGGCAAGACCGCCGGGGTGGTCGGCACGGGCAAGATCGGCCGCGTGTTCGCGGAGATCTGCCGGGGCTTCGGGATGCGGGTGCTTGCGTATGACAAGTTCCCGGATCCGGGCAGCGGTCTTTGCTATGCGGCGCTGCCGGAGCTTTTTCATCAGGCGGACGTCATCTCGCTGCACTGCCCGCTCACGGACGAGACGCGGCACATGATCGACGCGGCGGCCATCGCCGGCATGAAGCCCGGCGTCGTGATCGTCAACACGTCCCGCGGCGCGCTGGTGGACACGGAGGCGCTCATCGAGGGGCTTCGCAGCCGGAAGATCGGCGCGGCTTGTCTGGATGTGTACGAGGAGGAGGCCGAGCTTTTCTATGAGGACCGTTCGGAGGCCATCATCGAGGACGACACGCTCGTGCGGCTGATCGCCATGCCGAACGTCATCGTCAGCTCGCATCAGGCGTTTCTGACGAAGGAAGCGCTCAACAACATCGCCGCCGTGACCGTCGACAATCTTCTGAAATTTGGGCGCGGTGAGCCATCCCCGGACACCGAGGTCTGCGCCCCAAAAGAACAGGATCAGCGGCGCTCCTGAGCGCCGCTGGTCGGTTTTCCGGGTCGTTTTCCCGCCGGAAAATATCAGGCTTTTTCAAATTCCTTTGCCACGTCCTCAAGCAGCTTGCGGATGGGCAGATGCTGGGGACAGACCTTTTCGCATTTGCCGCATTTGAGACAGTCGGACGCTCTGCGGCCGGGCGCGGTATGGACGACGCTGTAGTAATGCAGCCGAAGCCGAAGTTCTTTTTGACCCTGTCCATGTCAGATACTCCTTTCGTTTTTTGAAAGACGGGCGGCAGCCGCCCTTGTCCGTGGCTTTCATTACGCTCGCAGCCGAGGAAGCAATTTTCCTTTTGGAACCAACATAAAACGCGGTCGGACCGTTGAGCCGGTCCGCCCGCGGGCGTGATCCTGATTCAGGCACAGAGTCTGCCGAGCAGCAGGGCGAGCCCTGCGACGGCGGGCGCGAGGATGAGATAGACGACGGTGCCGAGCGCGCGGCGGGTCAACACGGTCTTCCACGGCTTTACATAGGGGATGCCCTCCATGCCGCGGATGCGCCAGACCGGGCTGCGGCCGACCCAGAGCCGGTCGATCACGATCCCGTCAAACCAGTTCATGACCACGAGAAAGAGTGCGGCCTGCCACAGGGCCGTCTTAAAGTCCGCAGCGCGGTTCCAGAACGTGAGGATCGCGACCAGCGCGGCGAGCATGACAAGGCAGAACGGGATCATGAAGCGTTTGCTCTGCCGCGCGACGGTCTCTTTTTCCGCCAGTCCCCGCCGGAAGGCCTCCTCCTGATATTCCTTCGGATAAAAATACAGGCAGCGCAGCCCGTCGTTCCCCGCCGCGGCCTTGACCAGCAGGAAAAACAGCAGGCAATAGAGCACAAGCTGCAGAACGATCATCATGCTTCATTCCCCCTTTTAGCGGGTGCATAGGCGCGGGCATCAGGCTCAGTCCGGCTGGCCGGCAAGGAACGCCCGGATCGTGCGGATATAGTCCTCCGTCTTCAGCACGGTGGACAGGTGCCCGCCGGAGACATAGCGGATCTCCGGCTCGTGCATCAGCCGGATGAGGTCCTGCTGCATCTGCCCGGAGAAGAAATCCTGATCGGGCAGGATGAGCAGGATCTTCCCCTTGAGCGCCGCAAAGAACGCGTGCATGCCCGTCACGGGCGCCTGGTTGGTGCGCAGCTGCTGCGGATAGTCGAACAGCAGCACGCGCCCGGTGTCCGCCAGCGCGTCCACATAGTCCATCCACATTTCCAGCGTGTTCATCCCGCCGTTGAGGAAGACCAGCGTCCGGCCCTCCGGCTTTCCGGTCAGGATGTAGCGAAACTGCGCGCCGTCAACGTCGATCGTCCGGCACGGATGCGCAGCCGCAAAGGGTCTCAGTTTTTCCGAATACAGCATATCGTTTTCCTTCTCTCCTGCCCGCAGATCGCGGCGTATCTGTTCATGTCCCTGTTTTCCAGTCTGCAGCGTTATTTTGTGCCTGCCGCCGGTTTTTTCTTGTACCCGCAGTCGCAGTACGGGCCGCCGGAGGCGAGGGTGTATTCGCGCACGAAGTCAGCCGTGCCGCCCGCCTCGGCCATGGTGTAGTCGAGATGACACATGGCGGGCGTGAGGTCATAGAGCCCAAGCTTTTTCATCAGCGCGCAGATGCCGCAGCAGGTGAAGCGGGCCTCATAGCCGCTGCCGTCGGGGTATTCGTAAAGGTCCATGTTCCAGGAATAGGGGTTGCGGTCGGCAGCCTTCAGCGCTTCTGTCTGCCGCATGGCTGCAAGGTCCTTCGCGCTGAATTTGTTCTTACCGCTCTTGCGGCAGAACCAGCGCATGGGCTTCGTCATCATGGCGTCGGCATAGAATCTCGTCAGCGGCTCCACCTCCGGGCGCTGCGGCATGCTGAGCACGAACGCGCTGAGCATCGCGCAGTTGACCTCGTTCATCTTGAACCGGTCGGCTGCTTCGAATTCCGGCAGCTCCGCGATGATCTGCCGGCAGCGGGGCTTCGCCGCCTTGGCGATCCTGCGCGCCTCGTCGGCGTCATAGCCGAACACGACGCTCAGCTGCGTCCGGAACGAACCGGAAAACAACGCCCACATCCCCATGGGCATCCCGAAATACTTCATCCTGCATTCCTCCACAACGATTCTTGATGCGGTTCGCGGCGCCGGTCTTCGCCCTTCAGTTAGATACGCTTAACTTGTAAGTCTTAAAAAACCGCCCCTCCCGATGATATCCCTTAGTGTAGCACGCACGCACAGCAGTTGCAAGAAAAACCGGCATTTTTTGCGCATTTTGTCCCACATTCGGGCGGATGTGTCCGAAAACGCCACATCCGGGGCGGCTTTGGGCATTGTGCGGGGCGGGCGCGCCTGATAGGATCGGAGGTAAGAAGCGGTCCGCCGCACGGCGGACCTGAAAACCCAGCAGAACAGAAAGGACAGCTGACACATGCGCATCACGGAAAAAATCTCCCACGCAGCCGAACGCAAGGCGTTCGAGACGATCCTTGACAATCTCATCCAAAAAGGCCAGACGCAGGACGCGGGACAGATCGCGAACGATCTTGTAAACATGGTCCAGAAGCTGCACAGCGATGTGTGGAGCGAAAAATCCTTTCAGACGCTTCATATGCTCGCCAACAATCCCGACGGCAAGTGGGCCCACTATATCCAGCACCTGATCCGCGACAACGACCCCTACATCCTCAAGACATTTCTGACCAACGCCGTCTATGAGGGCGGCATCCGCGGCTACCATGTGGCGCAGCAGACGGCGGCAAAGTATGATATCAACGTCCCGTGGCTGATTCTGATGGACCCGACCTCCGCGTGCAACATGCACTGCACCGGCTGCTGGGCGG
>ERZ773225.4247-NODE-4247-length-11772-cov-16.625245_pt1 | contig 11772 bp, 10 predicted proteins | sample MGYA00580993_ERZ773225 | MGnify/ENA primary metagenome ERZ773225 (study PRJEB29015, sample SAMEA2737748) | human gut metagenome | biome: human gut; feature: human-associated habitat; material: faeces | place: China | collected 2012 ... | reverse complement strand
CCCTTGCAGGGTCAAGGGACAGCGTCCCTTGTGGGGCTTGGGGCAACGCCCCAACCGTTTCGCGGGCGACCAATTCAAAGGAAGCCGCCAACAAAGGCGCAGGCAGCGAAGCGTCCCTGCCCGTAACTTCGCGCGTCCTCAGACGCGCCTCCAAGCTGCTCTTTCCAACACCTGTGCTGTGTCGCGCCAAATGGGCGCGACCCGACACCACGAAAGGAGATACACACACCATGCGCTACGCCAGCAAAGATTACCGCAAAGTCGCCCGTCAGATGCTCCGTCATCACCCGATTTTGCTGCTGCTGACCCTGCTGCTCGCGCTGGATGATATTGATACGCCGGAAGAAGCAGAAACCGCCGCACCGAAAGAAGCGTAAAGGAGAGATGCCCATGCGTACTGCCAAGGAATACCGCCGAATCGCGTGGAACGCCATCCGCCCACACAGGCACGCCATGCTGCTGATTTCCCTCGCTGCGGTTCTGCCGCAGCTCATCGAGTTCTTCCTGCAATTGCTCTTCGGGCTGATTCCGCCGATAGACATGCAGTTTTGGTTCAGCGACCCCAGCCGCTTTCTGGCAGCCTACGATACGTTCGTCGTGCAGACGCTCGCGCCGAATCTGCTCTTGAACGTGCTGTTCAACTGTCTGTCCGTACCGCTGACGCTGGGGCTGATTGGCGCGGCACAGCGGCTTCTGCGCGGGGAAGATGTGCAGGCGCGCCATTCGCTGACGTATGTCCCCTATTCGCTCCGCGCGATTGGGCTGGAAATCCGTATCGTGCTCTACGCTTTCTGGCCGCTGCTGGCTCTCGCGGCCGTCACACTCGTCTTGCTGCTTATCTTCCATTCGCACGGCGTTTACCAGCTTTTCCGCCTTGCCTCGCTTGCGGCGATTGCTTTCGGGGTCACGCGGCTGTATTCGATGGCAGCGGCGAAATACCTGATGGCGAAAAAACCTACCCTGCGCGTGTCCGACCTCATGGAAACAAGCCGCACTATCATGGAGGACAGGCGTTTGAACCTCTTCCTGCTGGAATTGTCGTTCGCCGGGTGGTGGCTGCCAATGATCCTCGTCTGCGCGGCGGTGCTCTTGCTGGTGGGCTACAACGCCTATGTCGTCTGCGTCCTCCTGCTGCCGGGGTTCGTGCGGGCGTACATGGTCACCGCGCGCGCCGCTTTTGTGGATGATTGGGTCGGCAACCTCGTTTCCTCGGCGGATGACACTGCATCCATCACCCCAAAGTCCATATAAAAGGAGAAATGCTTATGCGTACCTCGAAAGAATATCGCCAAACCGCTTGGTCTGCCATCAAGCCTGTTCTGCCGATTATGCTGCTGATTTTCCTCGTGGCGAGCCTTCCGCAGCTTATCTTCATGTTTATCCAAACTGCCTTCGGGCTAATGCCGCCGATGGATACGGACTTGCTTCTCAGCGACCCGGATGCTTTTGTGGCGGCTTGCAGCGCCTTCATGTCGTCGAGCAAGGGGATCACTTATTCGCTGCTGAATACGCTGTTTACGCTGATGACCATTCCGCTGACGCTGGGCACTATCGGCGCGGCACAGCGTATTCTCCGCGGCGAGGACGTGCTGGTGCGCCATTCGCTGGCGTATATTCCCTATACCTTCCGCGCGATTTGGCTGCAGATCTGCACGACGTTCTACGCCTTCTGGCCGATGCTGTTGGCGTATGTGGTGGCGATTCCAGTGCTGCTGACCGTGTCGTCGCCCGATATCATGCTGCTCACCGCCATTCTGTTCTTCATCGCGGTGATTGCGACGCTGGTGTTCGCCATTATGCGCCTCTACTTGATGGCGGCATCCGACTATCTGCTGGCACGCAACCCGAACACGAGCGTCTCGGAGATTATGCGCACCAGCCGCACCATCATGAAGGGCAACCGCATGAATTTCTTCCTGCTGGAATTGTCTTTCATCGGCTGGAATCTGCTGATTGCCGTGCTTGATTCGGCCGTGCTGACGATGGCGGGCTACACGCTTGCAAACGTCTGCTCCATGCTGCTGTCGCTGTTCCTTGGCGTCTACATGACCACCGCAAAAGCGGCGTTTGTCAGCGATTTGACCGCCGCCGCGCCTTCGGATAACGCAAGCGGCAAAATGACGGAATAAAATATGCATCATGCAAGTCATTTTCCCCGGCATCGCGAGGTGTCGGGGATATTTTTTTGCATTTTGCAGGAAAACCGCAACTTTATGCATTTTTATCGTTTTTCCTATTGCATTTTCGATGTAAACGGGATATAATTAACTTGTTGTGAGCATTCACGCACTGTCCGCCGTATCCGTTTCAATGAGGAAACGGATGAAAAAACACTGCGGATTGCATTTCATATTACTTGTTATTGCAGGAGGTAATCCTTATGGCGCTTACGATTTCTCACCGTTGTCAGAATATTGCTCCTTCCCCGACGCTGGCGATTGACGCGCGAGCGAAGGAAATGAAGGCCGCGGGCGTGGACGTCATCGGCTTCGGCGCGGGCGAACCCGACTTTCCGACCCCCGCATACATCTGCGACGCCGCGAAAGAGGCGCTGGACAAGGGCATGACCCGCTATACCCCCGCTGCCGGCACGGTTGCGCTGCGTCAGGCGATTTGCGACAAGCTGGAACGCGACAACCATCTGCATTATACGCCGTCGGACATTATCGTTTCCTCCGGCGCGAAGCACAGCCTGTACACCATCTTCCAGTGCATCCTCGACCCCGGCGACGAAGTGCTGATTCCCACGCCCTGCTGGGTGTCGTATCCCGAAATGGTGCGCATGGCGGGCGGCGTGCCGGTGTTCATCCCGTCGGATGAGCGCAATAACTTCATCCCCACCAGCCACGATATCGCCGCGCGCGTCACCCGCCGTACCAAGGCGATTATCCTCACCAGTCCGTCGAACCCGAACGGCTCCGTCTGGTCGCGCGAGCAGCTGCAATTCGTTGCTGACCTCGCCGTCAGCCACCCGTTCTACGTCGTCAGCGACGAGATCTACGAGAAGCTGATTTACGACGGGCAGAAGCACGTTTCTATCGCCGAACTGGGCGAAGCTATCAAGAACCAGACGTTCGTGGTCAACGGCATGTCCAAGGCGTATGCCATGACCGGCTGGCGCATCGGCTACGTCGCGGGTCCGCGCGTCGAGATTTGCGCCATGACAAGTTTCCAGTCCCACGCGACATCCAACGCGAACTCCATTGCGCAGTACGCCGCGATGAAGGCGCTGCAGGGCGATCCGCAGTGCGTGACGGACATGGTGGCGCAGTTTGAAGCGCGCCGCAACGCAATGGTGGAGAAAATCAACAGCATTCCGGGCTTAAGCTGCATGAAGCCGCAGGGTGCGTTCTACATCATGCTGAACATCACGGGCGTGATGGGCAAGACGTACAATGGGCGCAACATTGACAGCAGCCAGACATTCGCGGAGCTGCTGCTGGCGGACAAGCACGTCGCCGTCGTGCCGGGCAACGCCTTTGAGGCGGAGGGCTTCTGCCGTTTGAGCTACGCTGTGGCAATGGAAAGCTGCATGGAGGGTCTGCGCCGCATCGAGGAGTTTGTCAGCGAATTGAAATAATCCATGCCGCAACGACGCGACAGTAAACCGAAAGGCAATACGTTCGCGTACTGCCTTTCTTTGCTATTACCTATTGCATTTATGAAGAAGGAGGCGCATTTCCATGCTCGAATTTGACAAGAAATCAAACCTGCTGATGACCAACCGCTATCAGTACAGCCTGCAAGATGTCGCAGAGCCGAACCTTTATCGCGAACTGTACGACTATGAATCCATCCCGAAGGTCGCTTTCAACATGCGCCATGTGCCGGAAAACATGCCGGACGAAATCTGGATGACCGATACCACCTTCCGCGACGGTCAGCAGTCTGTCAGCCCGTTCACGGTCGAGCAGATTGTCCACCTGTATTCGCTGATGCACCGTCTGGGCGGCCCGAAGGGATTGATTCGCCAGTCCGAATTCTTCCTGTACACCGATAAGGACAAGAAAGCACTCCATGCCTGCCAGGATCTCGGCTATGATTTCCCCGAAATCACGACGTGGATTCGCGCCAACGAGAAGGACTTCGAGCTGGTCAAGCAGGCAGGCGTGAAGGAGACAGGCATCCTCGTCTCCTGCTCGGACTACCACATCTTCAAGAAGATGCACCTGACGCGCAAGCAGGCGATGGACAAGTATCTGGGCATCGTCAAGGCTGCACTTGACCGCGGCATCCGCCCGCGCTGCCACTTCGAGGACATCACCCGCGCTGACTTCTACGGCTTCGTCCTTCCCTTCGCCGAAGAATTGATGTACCTGTCCGAGGAATCCGGGCTGCCGATTAAGATTCGCGCCTGCGACACGATGGGCTACGGCGTGCATTACTATGGTGCTGCCCTGCCGCGCTCCGTCCCCGGCATCATCTACGGTCTGCACCACTACGCGCGCGTGCCGTCGGAACAGCTGGAGTGGCACGGTCACAACGACTTCTACAAGGTCGTCAGCAACGCGGGTACGGCGTGGATGTACGGCTGCTCGTCGGTCAACTGCTCGCTGCTGGGCATCGGCGAACGCACGGGCAACTGCCCGCTGGAAGCCATGGCGATTGAGTACGCCTCCCTGCGCGGCACGCTCGACGGCATGGACTTGACCGCCGTAACCGAAATCGCCGAGTACATGGAGCGCGAAATCGGCATCGAAATCAGCCCGCGTCAGCCGTTTGTCGGCCGCCACTTCAACGTCACCCGCGCGGGCATCCATGCCGACGGTCTGCTGAAGGACGAAGAAATCTACAACATTTTCGACACGGCAAAGATTCTGAACCGCCCGGCGCTTGTCGCGGTGGATGCAACCTCCGGCACGGCAGGCGTGGCGCACTGGCTGAACAGCTACTTCCGCCTGAAGGGCGACGAGGTCATTCCGAAGACCGACCCGCTGGTCACGACGCTGCGCGACTTGGTCGCCGAACTGTACGCGCAGGGTCGCAACACGGTCATGGGCGACGAAGAATTGGAGATTATGGTGCGCACGATTGACACGGAACGGTATGAGCATCTGCTGTTCCATAAGAGCCACTAATATGGAGAGAGCCGGACAGAATGGAAGCTGTCCGGCTCTTTATTATGCAATTGGTGTACTGTCCAGCTAACATCCATCCGGGTCAAGGTCGATTTTGTTGTTCCACACGGTTTCACTGTCCACATTCGGGTCAATATCCCATGAAACGCAGTGCCGGGCATCAAGATAGACATGGCGGAAGTCCTGCCACGCGGCCAGGTGCTTGAACACACCATCCGCCTGAATCGTCGGATTCATGTCGAGTCGCCTGCATTCACCATTATCGAAACGAAGCAGCAGGGTATAATCCGGCTGCACCGAACGAATGATGCGGCGACCGTGGGCGAAATAGTCCGCAGTAATAGCAGAAATAATATGTCTATATTTTGAAATCGCTGTTTTGTTTTCGCACATCATGGAATACCTTTTCTACGCCGGTTTCCGCACACTTTATAGACTTGCAAAAACAAATCATCTTCCTGCATCTGCTCCCATGTGTAGTAACTGTTTTTCTTAAAGTCAGTTGTTTTTTCTGAGAGCCAGATTCCTTCTTGCGCAACCAGCATGATTCCTGATGCATTCAAACGATAGGCATAGGATATTGCTTGTCCAAAGTCAACATGAAGTTGCTTATCATTGGAAATGCTCTTTTTGGCTTCCACAATCCAATACCCTTTTTCATAATTCGGTGTAAATTGCGGCAGAATTACATAATCAGGATACACGGTACTTCCGCGCCCCATTCGTAATGGCATTTGGCGCACATACTGCGCCCGCGTCCAGCCTAAACGTTCCAATAATGGTTCAAGCAATTGCTTTTCTACATCACGTTCTATCCGGATTTCAGCATCAGCCGCTGTATAATGTTCCGTCAATTTGGGCAAGAAGGATGTATCATTTCCTTTTGAGTCGAGACATTCCAATACTCTGTTATACTCACTTGGTTTTAGCGCTGTTCCATTCATCCCTTGCATTTTAGCTTTCACCAGCGGAATTTTTCCAAGAATAGGATCGTCTCTTAGTTCACGAAATGTAAGCGGTTGAACATACACGGGTCTGCCAAAGTAGATGCACCGATAATACCAAAATAACGGGTCAATAAAGCCGGGAGCGGTTGCCTGCCAAATTGATGTAAATGCACTCGTCGGTGTCCATTGATAAAGCAAAATCACATCTCCCGGTTGCGTTTCAGGATTCCCTTGCCATGCAAAACTATTCTCTTTGCATCCCCTACTCAGCCATTCATCTGCATCAGGCGGAGCCCCTATCACAAAAGCCGCGCTCGGCTCTGGAAGTTTCGACCAAATCCAATTTGTTCCACCAACAAACTTGGGCGCAAAGTCATAGAGAAAGGCACACAGTTCCGCTGGACTCCAGCTTTGTTCTTCACGATAAGCCTTCAATATGGCATTAAGGTTGTAATAAAGTGCAAATCTGTCTTTATAAGCCCGACGACTTGGCAGTTCCGGAAGCTTGATTTCAAATGTTTCTGCAATTGATGATAAAACATTATACAAGCGCGGAAAAAAATACGGAATCATATCGGGGCTTTCTGCATAATCTAAAACGCTAAAATACACAATATTATCGCAAAATACATGAAAGATTTCTTTGTCAGTCACTTTTCCTATATCTTGAACTTCATTGTAGAGTAATTCGCGTAAAGTCTGCCACAGATTATTTGCTACTTGTTCATAGTAGTCCGGATTGTTTCTCAAATTACTGTCCTTGTCTGCTGACAATTTCTCGTTTTTTGATATTTTTTCCGACTCATTCAACGCTGAAATGGCGTCATCAATATCTATTGCGACATCATCTATCAATGCAGCATCAGGACAATACGCTTGCATCAAAGAGCGTATGAAAGCTGCAAATTTCTCTCTATCGCCTGTTTCAAAAGCAGTAAACCGCTCGACGATAGTTTGCCCGCCAGCTTGCAAATAAAGTGACCACAAGTAATGATTCATTTGCATATGCTCACCCATTCATTGCTTACGAATTGCACTTCTTTTCCGTCAGCCTCTCCATCAGCCTCAACCCCATCTCCGTCCGGAAAATCTTCTTCCGTCCGCACCGAATCGCGTCCGCCTTCATCCCCTCTTCAATCATATTGACGAGGAAGTCCGCTTCCAGCAGAATCCGCCAGTCCAGCGCATCCACGCCGTCAAGCGTGTGGTGGTGCGCAATCAGGAAGCATACCCGTTCCGTCACATCCGGCGCAAAACCAAGCGTATCCAGCATCTTCTGGGCTTCGGGCGGGCCGAGGCGCTCTTGCAGCTTGCCGCCGCACTGCCCGTACAGGCGCTCTGCTTCGCGGATGCCAATGTCGTGCGTCAGGGCAGCTGCTTCCAGCAGGAACAGCGTGTCCGCGTCCAGCTGCTCCGCAAGCCCGATTTGCCGCACATAGGCGTGCACCTTCACGAAGTGGTTGATGCGCGCCGGGTCACCCGCGTAATAGTCGGTCATGGCGGAAAAGAGGTCGAACAGCTGCTGCGTCTGCTGCGCGGAATACACGGCGATGCTCATGCGTTTTCCTCCAAGGACTTGCGCCCCTCGTCAATCGCCGCCTGCACCATGTCCGGCGCGGGCGCACCCGGAATCCGCCGCTTCTCGACGCAGGAGAGCATCGACAGGTCGTCAAACACATCCGCCTCAAACGCCGGATGAAACTGTTTGAGTTCCTCCAGCGACAAATCCAGCAGCGCCTTATTCTCGTTCAGGCAGTGCGCCACCAGCCGCCCAACGACTGCATGCGCATCCCGGAACGGCACGCCGCGCTTGACCAAATAATCCGCACAGTCCGTCGCGTTCGTGAAGCCGCCGGACGCGCCCTTCTCCATCACGTCCTTGCGGAAGGTGACGGTGCGCAGCATCGCGGTGAACACGGTCAGTCCCTTCACAAGCGTGTCGCGCACGTCAAAAAACGCTTCCTTATCCTCCTGCATATCCTTGTTGTACGCCAGCGGCAGCCCCTTCATCGTCGTCAGCAGCCCCATTAAATCGCCATAGACGCGCCCGGTCTTGCCGCGAATCAGCTCCGCGACGTCGGGGTTCTTCTTCTGCGGCATGATGGACGACCCGGTCGCAAAGGCGTCATCCATCTCAACAAAGCGGAACTCGTTCGTGTTCCACAAAATCAGCTCCTCGCAGAAGCGCGAGAGGTGCATCATGCAGATTGACGCCGCCGAAAGGTATTCTAATAGGAAATCACGGTCGGACACGCCATCGAGGCTGTTCATGCTGATGCGGGAGAAACCCAGCAGTTCCGCCACGCGCTCACGATTGAGCGGATAGGTCGTGCCCGCCAGCGCACCGCTGCCCAGCGGCATCACGTCCGCCGCGTCATAGGCGTGGGCGAAGCGGTCGAGGTCGCGCCGGAACATCTGGAAATACGCCATCATGTGGTGCGCCAAGGTGATGGGCTGCGCCTTCTGCAGGTGGGTGTAGCCGGGCATGATGGTGTGCAGGTTGTCCTGCGCAATGTCCAGCAGGACGCTGAGCAGCTCGCGGAGCATCTCCTGCGTCTCCTGACAGGCAAGTTTGGCGTACATGCGGCAATCCAGCGCCACCTGATCGTTGCGGCTGCGCCCGGTATGCAGGCGCTTGCCCGCTTCGCCGATGCGTTCCGTCAGCAGCGCTTCCACGTTCATGTGGATGTCCTCCGCGTCCACCATCCAGTGGACTTTGCCCGCCTTCACGTCCATCAAAATCCCGCGCAGGCCTTCGACAATCTTGTCCGCGTCTTCCTGCGGGATAATGCCCTGTTCGCCCAGCATCGTCGCGTGGGCAATCGAGCCGGTAATATCCTGCTCCGCCAGCCGCTGGTCAAAAGAAATGCTGGAATGGAAATCGTCCACCAGCCCGTCGGTTGCCTTGCTGAAGCGTCCTCCCCAGAGTTTCATTTCGTTCCTCCTGATGCGCGGGCAAGTCAACCGTCCGCGCGAAAAATTTCGATTCAAAAGTATTGTACCGTGTTTCCCGGCGCGTGTAAAGTCCCGCGCGTGTATTTTCTGCGCACTTATAGCAACTTTGAATGCTGTTTCACTGACATTTTCGTAATTTTCGACAATTTTCGTTAGGAATCCATTTCCTTTTCCATTGACTTTTTGGTACGAAAACGTTATAATTATAGCAAGAGTGCGTAATGTCTGCTGGAAACACGCACAAAATTCTCGCAAAACAAAGGAGGAGTTTTCCCATGAAGCGTCTTTCCCGTCTGACCGCGCTGCTGCTCACGCTTGCCATGCTGCTGAGTCTGGTCAGCATTGCGCACGCGGAAGAAAAGCAGTCCGCCACCGCGTGGCTGCTGTACTTTGCGTCGAACCATGAAACCGATTCCTCGAAATTCCCGTGGTGGCCGCAGCATAAGTCTGCTGACCAGCCCTCGTCCGAGACGGGCGTGGAAGCCACGAACGCCGAAGTTACCGGCCCCGGCATGTACACGGTCGGGCTCAAGTTCAACTGGCAGAAGGCGGAGGGCGCAGTTCAGTTCAACCTCGTGCTGGACAACGCGGAGAGCCTCTTCCCCGGCTACTATGTGAAGATTACGGACATCCGCGTCAACGGCAAGTCCATTGACCACAAGCCGAACCTCTACGGCACCTTCCACGACGACCCGAACGCAGGCTTTGCGCCGATTTACAACAACTACTGGGACAAGAATTTCTCCCCGGATTCCACCGGCCCGGACGGTCTGCGCGCCTTTGACAGTGCGGACGAAGCGACCTACGAAATCATCAACCCCGACGACATCGTTGCGGGCGACACGATTGAGGTGGACTTCATCGTTGCGGCGAACGCGGGCGAAATGCCGGAAGACATCGGCGAAAAGCCCGGTAAGCTGACCTCTCTGGTTGCGCCGCCGCCGGTGCTGGAGGACGGCGCGGAAGCGTGGCTGTTCTATCAGTCCGGCAGCTGGTGGCCTGCCAACACGAAGCCCGAAGGCGACAGTGCAGGCCATGCCAGCAGCACAACGGCAACGATTACCGGCGACGGGTATTATACCGCCAGCCTGTCCTTTGACCGCGATGGCTGGTCGTCTCCTGTGAACGGCGCGAAGAAGCTGCTGCTGGTCGTCTCTGACGGCACGAAGAAGCTTCCGAACAGCTACCTCAAGATTACCGACATCCGCGTCAACGGCAAGTCCATTAACTTCACCGACGTCGGCTTCGGCGCGCACTACGGCGACCAGTACATCCAGGCGACGGACGATTACTCTATCATTTATGACGACTGGATGGTGAAAAACAACTCCACGCCGTGGAATCACAAGGACTGGAACGGCAATGTGTCCGGCAATGTTTCCGCCATCAATCCCGACGACATCAAGAACGGCATGACCATCGACGTAGACTTCTTCATCACCAGCACCGCCGGCAAGGCGCCCGCGAAGGACACCAGCAGCGACCCCGTCTGGTTCCCGAACAACACGGCTTCTCTGGCGGGTCTGACGCTGAAGGATCTGGGCATTGCGGACGACTGGCACGCCATCGTTCCCGTTGACCTGAGCAAGACCGGCTGGCAGACTTTCCCGCTGCTGGCGGCGAACTTCAAGCAGGTCGGCACGGCGTATGTCGCGGTGAACAACGGCTCTGTGACCGTCACCTGCGAGTATAACGGCTTCTATGTGTTTGAAAAGAGCCAGTGCATCAAGTGGTTCACGAGCCTCGACCAGATTTCCAAGGCGGAACTGGTGGATATCTCGAACGGCCTTGACTGCGGCAGCGTTGTGAGCATCGCGGATGATCTGGGCGGCGCGTCGATGGCGTACCTGTCCATCAACAACAAGATCACTTGGCGCAATCCGGTCGATGATTTCGGCAACAGCCTGCCGGACTACTGGAAGAACCTGCCCCAGTGGAAGGAATACCGCGCGAATCTGATGGAAATGATTAACGCGGCGAACGCGGAATAATTCTGCCTCCCCTGCCCCTTCTGGTGAAAGTCAGAAGGGGCTTTTCGTTTGTCTGCGGATTGGCTGGCGGGAGAGCATACGAATCCTTCTGCACCAAAAAGACCGTCAACTTTTCGCACACTGCGACCAGTCAACGGTCTAATGTTCAGTACAGCAACCTAAAATTTACAGATTGAAAGTTTTCTTAATCAATTTTGCGACTTCATCAGGTTCTATATCAGAATTATCAATCCTCAGGTAGTTATCAAAAGGAATCTCGCCTTCATAACTAACACACCGATGGTTTTTGTCGTCATTGATTAAGCGATGATTGGAAGCCTCGATATCTCTTTTGGACGCTTTATTTTTTAGTCTGTTTTCAGAAATATTCCTTTTCAGTCTTATCTCCTGCGGCGCAATCAGTTCAACATAATAGAAGTCCGTCCCGTATGGTTCAAAGATGCCTTTGACATGCTCCAGATACGCCCATTCTGATGGCAGATTGAAATCCATCATCATTGTAAAAATCATCCCATCATTATCGGAAGCTGCATAGTTCTTGAAAATAACGTCGCGGATTTCTGCGATTGTCTTGCCCTCGTATCGACCGAAAATCTCTATCACTGGTTCGATGGTCATGTGATTGTGAAAGAGCCTTAAATCCGTTATTTTCATCAGTTCCTGACCAACCGTCATTTTCCCAACAGCCGCATCGCCAATGATAAACAATAGTTTCATAAAGCACCTCAACAAATTCTGTGCAGATTCTAAGGTAACACCGCGCAAATGAGGTGGTCGGCTGGCGAATGGATTTTTCGTCAG
>ERZ773225.4240-NODE-4240-length-11785-cov-3.859932_pt1 | contig 11785 bp, 10 predicted proteins | sample MGYA00580993_ERZ773225 | MGnify/ENA primary metagenome ERZ773225 (study PRJEB29015, sample SAMEA2737748) | human gut metagenome | biome: human gut; feature: human-associated habitat; material: faeces | place: China | collected 2012 ... | reverse complement strand
GAAAAATTAACAAAAGACATGAAAGACATTGGGGAACCGCCGGTACTTAGAAGGCGGGTACAACTGTAAGTTGTTCCTGGCTTCTTAGTACCGCTGCGAGTGACACATAGCGAGAGCGTGTCTTGAATGTTTTTGTTGATTTTGAACAATTGAAAGAAGAGTAGATGAGTTTCGCAAACGCCTAGATATAGAAGGTTAAAAAAGGAGAAGAACTATGGATCAAATCGAAAAGTATATTGAGGAACTAATGGAAAAAAGTACACCGGATCGTCCCATCTGGAACATCGAAAAAATCATGCAGGGGTTAAAATCCACATGGAATTACATTGATGGATGTATGATCAAAGCGATTCTGGAAATGTATGCGATCACGAAAGAGGATAAATACTTGAAATTTGCAGATGATTTTATTGACTGCAAAGTGAATGCAGATGGGACAATTGAGGGGTATGATGTCAATGAATTAAATATTGATAATGTGAATGCGGGAAAAACACTGTTTGAGCTTTTTGACCTGACAGGAAAAGAAAAATATAGAAAGGCAATTGATCTTGTTTACAGTCAGGTTGCACAGATGCCGCGCACGAAAGAGGGGAACTTCTGGCACAAAAATATCTATCCGGATCAGGTCTGGCTGGACGGGCTGTATATGTGTCAGCCGTTTTATATGGAATATGAGACCCGTTTTCATGATAAAAAAAATTATGACGATATTTTCCAGCAATTTTTTAATGTTGAAAAAAATATGAGGGATCCAAAGACCGGATTATACTATCATGCGTATGATTCATCCAGAGCAATGTTCTGGTGCGATAAAGTCACCGGGTTGAGCCAGAACTTCTGGCTGCGCGCACTGGGCTGGTTTTCCATGGCACTGCTTGATACACTAGACAAAGCAGACGCATCGGCTGCAGGAGAATCTTACGAAAAATTAAAACAAATATTTGTCGAACTCATGGATGCTATGTTAAAATATCAGGATGAGAGCGGTATGTGGTATCAGGTCGTGAATTTCGGTGGCATGGACAAAAACTATCTCGAAACAAGTGGAAGCTCTATTATGGCATATGCACTTTTAAAAGGTGTCCGTCTTGGATTTTTGTCGGAAAGCTATCGCGCATACGGTGAGAAGGCTTTTCATGGAATCTGTGATAACTATCTTTCCACGGATGAAAATGGAAACCTCCATCTGGGCGGAATCTGTCTCGTGGCAGGCTTAGGCGGCGCAAACAGACGGCCGGGAACCTATGATTATTATATGTCAGAGCCGGTTGTCAAAGATGACGCCAAAGGTGTCGGACCATTTTTGCTTGCCTATACAGAGATGCTCCGCCTGAAAAAATAGCACGCCATTTTGAACAATGTCACTGCAAAACTGCTCATTCGATAAATCAATATGAAGGAAGTAAAGTAGAATGAAACGTTATTTTGATTTTGACATGAATGATTATAAAGACAAAAAATGTAATTTTCATTCGCACACGGTGCGCTGCCAGCATGCAGTGGGAGAAGAGCGGGAATATGTCGAGGAGGCAATTAAGGAAGGCTTTGAGGTGATCGGCTTTTCCGACCATTCCCCTTATTTATTCAAAAATGGATATGTCTCAAGAATCCGCATGACAATGTCCCAGTTGGAGGACTACGTAAAAACCATTGAGGCCTTGAAAAAAGAATATCGGGAGGATATCACGATTTTTCTGGCATTGGAGATGGAATATTTTCCGGGGATCTTCGAGCCGACAATCGAAGAAATCCGGCAGTATCCGATGGATTATCTGCTTCTGGCACAGCATTTCTTCTATGAAAATGAGAGTTTTCATGGCACAAGATTTGGCTGGGCGGACGAGGCTCATCTGAAAACGTACGTGGAACTGCTTATGACGGCGTTAGATACCGGATATTTTAACATGGTGGGACATCCGGATATTGTGAATTATACCGGAGATGATGCATTGTATACAAAGTACATGAAACAGCTTGTGGATCGTCTGAAGCAGGAGCGTATTCCAATCGAGATTAATGTGAACGGATTCCGTGAGGGTTATAATTATCCGGACAAAAAGTTTGTGAAACTAGGCGTGGAAAACGGAAATGAATTTATTGTAGGTGTAGACGCACATAATCCAAATGAGTATCATGATCTTGATTCTTACAAGGGATGTATCAAAATGGCAGAAGATTTCGGAGGAAAAGTATTCTGGAAATAAAAAATATCGTAGGGGTTGTGCCTCCCCTACGATATTTTTTTAATCCGAAACCAGCGTCAGCCCTGAAATGTCCGGATGGATGGTCAGGGAGTAGTTTGTGTAGTACACGACAAATCCCGGCGCGGCCCCGTTTGGTTTCTTGACATTTTTTTTCTGTAAATAATCAATCTCCACTTTCTCATCTTCGCGTCCCTTGGAGTAATATCCGGCAAGCATTCCGGCTTCCTCAAAAACGCGGTCCGGCAATTCTTCATTGTTAGATTTTACGATGACGTGGGAACCAGGCATTCCTTTTGCATGGAACCACCAGTCGTTTCCGGTTGCGAACTTGAAAGTGAGTTCATCGTTCTGGTAATTATTTTTCCCAACATAAATATCATAGCCGTCGGAGGAGCGGTAGTGGAACGGCTTGCTCTTGATTTTGGCTTTTTTATCCGTCTTTTTGCGCTTGATATAGCCAAATTCGATCAGCTCCTCTTTGATCTGTACGAGATCATCTTCCGTCAGGGCAATGTCTAAAGCCGTGGAGATACTTTCGAGATGTTCGATCTCCGTCTTTGTCTCCTCTGTCAGCTTGGTGAGTGCCTCATAAGTACGTTTTAATTTGTTATATCTGTCAAAATATTTCTGCGCATTTCCCTTGGCATCTAACTGTGAGTCGAGCGGAATGGTGATCATCTCGTTGGTGTAATAGTTCAGTGCCTCTAACTTTTTCGCACCTTCCTCTAAACCATAGCCGTAGGTGTGGATCAGCTCACCGCATACTTTATATTTATCCCGTTTTTCTGTGTCTTTCAACTGCTTTTCCTGCAATTGGTATTTCTTGCGGTTACGGTCTAGAGCAGTGGAAACGATTTTTCTCAGATCAACGGATTTCTGCCGGATTCTGGTATACACATTTTTGGAAGCATAATATTCCTCCAAAACCTGTGAGATGGAATCAAAATTTTTGGCATCATAGTCCGAAAACTGTGTGAGCTCGATGCAGGAAAAATCAATCGGTTCTTTTCCTTTAAAAATAATGTTTGGTTTGTAGGTATGATTTTTCACATCCTCTGCAATCCAGGTGAGATTGTTAAATAAATGCTTTTTGCCGTCGTCATCCAGCGAGTCGACCGGCATATCTCCGTCAATGGAACTGCGGTGGCAGATTTCGGAGGCAAGCAGAGGACTTAAGCCTGTAAAAGAAGAGTAGAGAGCCTTTGTGATGGAGGTCGGTTTCTTCATAACCATATCCATAAAGGCTTCTTCCGTAACTTCGAGCGGGTTTAAACGGTCATCCTGTGTGGCAGGAATGCAGTAGTCGCGCCCCGGAAGCACTTCACGCAGGGAACTCATCATCGATGAGATATGTTTGATGCTGTCAATAATTTTTCCATCACTGTTACAGAAAATGATATTGCTGTGTTTTCCCATCAGCTCTACAATCAGCGTTTTCTGGCAGAGATCGCCCATTTCATCCAGATGTTCAATATCAAAGTGAATGATACGTTCCATATGCGGCTGGTAAATCTTTATGATCCTTCCGTTTGCAATATGCTTGCGCAGCACCATACAGAAGTTTGGTGCGGTCATAGGGCTTGGTTTATTCTGGTCCGTCAGATATAGAAAAGGCAGGGATGCGCTTGCGGACATGGCAAGGCGGAACTGTCCGTTACTTCCTTTACAGGTGAAGAGCAGTTCGTCGTTTTCCGGCTGCGCAATCTTGCTGATCTTTGCATTTAAAATTGTCTGGTTTAATTCATATACGATATTGGAAATCACAAATCCATCAAGAGCCATTTTGTGTACCTCTTTTTATTCTGAATAATCTGGATAATTGCAATGCTGTGGATGAGTCTGTATATGCTGCGATTATCCATAAAAATTTGCCTGGAATTACCGGGCGCATGGTTCATTATAACGGATTCTGGGAAATCTGCATAGATGCAATATATAATTTCAAAAGCCGGATTGCATAATCACGCTGTTGCTTGGAGCAGCGGGAAAGAATATGGATCACTGCAAGTTCATCATTTTCCTGCCGTCTTGCCTCTTCGTCTGTCTGTTCCCCGAACATCATATAATCAAGGCTCATGTCGAGACACTCAGAAATCGCAAGCATTGTTTCTGTGGACATTCCACAGGTGCCACGCTCGATATCTGAACAGTATTTCGGTGCACGGTCTATTCTCTCTGCAACTTCGTCCTGTGAAAATCCTAACTGGACTCTTTTTTTTCGAATGCGGTCGCCAACGGCTAAACGGTCATATGCTTCTCTTTTTCGGTTCATAAAAACTCCCCTTTCTCATTTGTTTCTTATTGTGTGTGATTCTCTGTATCATATTCTTGCGAAAAAAACGTAGAAATAAAACACAATGGAAACGTAATTTAATAGTGAGTTTAAAAGGTATGCGAGAGATACGTTTTAAATGTGATATTGAACAAAAAACAAGTAAGATATGTCAGAAAACTGTAAGTTTCTTCTGTTGACATAATCAACGGACATGTGTATGATAGAAAATGTTTAAAACACGAAAATAAAGTATGTTTATAACACATAAGGGTAAAATTATGAAAAACAAAAGAAATCAGAAAAATATCATATGGAAGATACTGCTTATCATTTTCAGTATCGTTCTTATCATATGTCTCATAATCATTGGAATCCAAAAATATCAGCAGAAAAAGCAGCAGGAGTATTACGAAGCCTTATTGGAAAATGAGAGCACCCAGACTCAGGCGACTGAGGAGATGCCGGAGCCGGAAACGGAAGAAGCACCGGACATTTTAAAAAGCCTTGGAATTGAAATACCGGAAAAAGACATTGATTTTGCAGCTTTGCAGGAAGAGAACAGCGATGTGTATGCCTGGATCTATGTGCCGGGAACCAATGTCGATTACCCGGTATTACAGCACCCGGAGGATGATACCTATTATCTGGAACACAATATGGACGGATCAAAAGGGCTTCCGGGCTGTATTTACTCGGAGAGCGTGAACACGAAAGATTTTACCGATCCGAATACGGTTTTATACGGTCATAACATGAAAAACGGAAGCATGTTTGCATCTTTGCATAATTTTGAGGATCAGCAGGTGTTTGAGGAAAACCCTTACTTCTATATTTATACGGAAGATAAAACCTATGTGTATGAAATTTTTGCTGCTTACAAATACAATGCGATCCATCTGATCTATAACTTCGACCTTACTAATCCGGAGATTTTTCAGAATTATCTGGATCAGATTTTTGAGATCCGCGATATGAGCGCAAATATCAGGCAGGATGTTACGGTCAATGCAGACAACCGCATTGTCACATTGTCGACCTGTGTTTCCGGTGAGAAAAACATGCGTTATCTTGTACAGGGAGTTTTACTGAATGAATAAACAAAAAAGTACAGAACAGACAAAAAAACAACAGAAAACATGGATAAAAATCATAAAGATCGTGGGAATTGTACTGATATGCCTGATTCTTTTTGCACTTATCGCATTTGGAGTGCTAAGGGCACTTGGAAAAAGTGGAATCAGAAAAAATATTTCAGGCGAAGCACCGGTACTTGAATCCACGGAATCAACCGAAGAGGGCTGGCAGGATGGATGGTCAGATCTATGCCTACAACGAAGATATCATGACATTTCTCGTCATGGGTGTTGACAATGACGATGTTGTAAAAAAGGCAAAAGACGGTCTGAGCGGCGGACAGGCTGACGCAATGTTTCTGGCAGTCATGAATCCGCATGATAAATCTGTTTCCATTATTGCGGTCAACCGCAATGCGATGGCGCTTGTGGATGTCTATGATGAGGATGGCGTTTACATGGGACAGTATACCAAGCAGATCACTTTACAGCACGGTTATGGTGACGGCATGGAATTAAGCTGTGAGCGGAGTGTGGCGGCAGTGTCGAGACTTTTTTACAATCTTCCGATCAGTGGTTATGCGGCGATCAACATGGGAGCAATCCCGGCTTTAAACGATGCAGTTGGCGGCGTACAGGTGACGGTTTTAGATGATGTCATATACCCGGAATACGATATGGATCTCCATCAGGGGGATGAAGTGACGCTGACCGGACATCAGGCTTACTGGTATGTGCGCGGAAGAAATGAAAATGTGTTTAACAGCTCTTCCCTGCGTTTAGAGCGCCAGAAACAATTCCTGACCACGTTTATTGCACAGGCAAAAAACCAGGCAATCACAAATCCGTCCATTGCGGTAGATTTATACAACACCATATCCAAATATATGGTGACAGACATTGACATTACGAAATTTACATACCTCGCTTCTGAGGCTTTGGGATACAACTTTGATATCAGCCATTTGTACACCATGCAGGGTGAGACACTGATGGGAGATAAATATGAGGAATTTTATGTCGATGATGATGCGCTGTACCAGCTCATCATTGACGTGTTCTACGAACCGGTAGAATCAGAGGATATTAAGTAAGGAAATTCCTTATTTAATATAGAAACCACATGGAATACGTGAGGAAAGGAGGAAAACAAGTTATGAAGAAAAAAATCGCAGTCGTACTTACAGCATTAATGGTTATGGCTATGGGAACAACAGCTTTCGCTGCAACAAGCCCAACAACCAAAACATCTGAGACAACTACAGCAGAGGCTACTGCTTACGCTAACGTTACAGTAGCAGCAGGCGGCATCGTGATCGATGGCGTGGCTTCCACAGCAGCTCCAACTGTAAAAGCTGTTACAACAGCTCAGGTTGAAGCAGCTCAGACACAGGCAGTTGCAAGCGTAGCTCCTACAGCTAAAGTTTTACAGATGATCGATGTAACTCTTCCTGTTTCTTTCGAGAAAGCACAGTTGACATTCTCTGTTAACGGTGTGACAGCAGGACAGAAAATCGCTGTTTTACATCAGAAACATGACGGAAGCTGGGAAGTTATCAACCCGGATTCAGTTGGAAACGGAACTGTAACAGCTACATTTACATCTCTTTCTCCAATCGCATTTGTTGCATACAATGCATCAGCTCAGACAGGAGAAACAACACCTGTTTTACCAATTATTGTGCTTATCTGTGCAGCAGGTATCGCAGTATGCGGAGCAAAAGTTAAATTTAACAACTAATTTTATGAGTCTTAAGATTTATAAAAGGAATAGAATGAACATGTGGTAGTTCCTGCAAAAGCAGGAATAACAGGCGGTCTGTGTCATGCAGACCGCCGGAAAAAGAACTGACAGGATGAAGTAAAATGAAGCATGCATTAATAATCACAACCATCAGCGGATTCGTACCGCAATTTGAAATGAATGATGTGAGAATCTTACAGGAGAATGGTTATACGGTTCATTATGCATCCGATTTTGAAAATCCGATTTACAATATCGATCAAACCCAGTTGAAAAGAGACGGACTGATTTTACATCATATCGATATCAGAAAAGTCCGTTTCAGATCACAAAAAATACAAAAGCATTTTTACAGTTAAAACAGATCATCAGAAAAGAACAGATCAGTCTGGTACATTGCCACAATCCAATGGGTGGCGTGGTGGGAAGGCTTGCCGCAAAAGCTTCCGGAAGAGAACCATATGTTGTATACACGGCACATGGGTTTCATTTTTATGAGGGGGCACCGAAGAAAAACTGGCTGCTCTACTATACGGCAGAGAGGTTTCTGGCAGCATTTACCGACCGGATCATTACAATCAACAGAGAAGATTATGAGAGAGCAAACCGCTTTCGTTTAAAAGAGCATGGATGTGTGGAACAGATTCCGGGCGTCGGTGTGAATATAGAGAAGTTCCGGAAAAAACCGGAACTGAGAGAAATAAAAAGAAAAGAACTGGACATCCCGCCAGATGGATTTCACATTGTTTCGGTGGGAGAACTTGTGGAAAATAAAAATCATGCAGTCGTGATCGAGGCAGTTGCCCGGTTACACGATGAAAACATTTATTACAGTATCTGTGGCAAAGGCCCTTACAGGGAAACATTAGAACATCTGATCCAGAAACATCATCTGGAAAAGCAGGTCAGACTGTTAGGCTATCGCAATGATGTGCAGGATGTTCTGCAGAGTGCAGACTGCTTTGCATTTCCATCTAAGAGAGAGGGACTAGGGATTGCAGCCATCGAGGCGCTGGCATGTGAAGTCCCGGTGATCGCATCGGATAACCGCGGAAGCAGGGAGTACATGTGTCATCTGGAAAATGGCATTGTCTGTCAGGCGGATAAAGTGGCAGATTTCATGCATGCGATCTGCCGTATGAGACAGTCCAGGCAGCTACGCAGGGAAATGGGAGAGCATGGGAGAAGGACAGCAGAAAGATTCAGCATAGAGGCAACAGATAAAATAATGCGCCGTGTCTATCAGGAGATCAGCGTGACGCAGGAAAGAAAGCGATAAAAGCGTATGGGGGCAGAGTTTGAAAAACAAGTCTCTGTGATCATGGGAGTTTACAACCAGTGGAACAGAGAGGCACTGCAAAAAGCAGTAAAGTCCATATTGAACCAGACACTCACGGATTTCGAGTTCATCATTTACGATGACGGTTCCGATCCGGAGGTGGCAGGTTATATCAGAGAATTAGAAAAGCTTGACGAGAGGATTGTCCTGATTGGAAAAGAGGAGAATCACGGTCTGGCTTTTTCCTTAAATATGTGTATTGGCGCTGCAAAAGGAAAATACATTGCCCGCATGGATGCAGACGATATCGCACTGCCGGAGCGTCTGCAGGTGCAGTATGATTTTATGGAGCGGCACAAAGAGTATGCGTGGTGTGGCTGCAATACGAGATTATTTGATGAAAACGGTATCTGGGGAGAACGCAAAATGCCGGAACTTCCGTCCGATAAAGACTATCTGCCGTTTTCTCCCTTCATACATCCAACGGTCATGTACCGCAGAAAACTATTTGAAAAAAATGAGGGCTATCATGTTTCCCCGGAAACATTGCGCTGTGAAGATTATGAGATATTCATGCGTCTGCATCAGCTTGGTTATCAGGGGTACAACATTCAGCAATACCTGTTTGCGTACCGGGAGGACAAGCAGTCTTTTCAGAAACGCAGATTTCACTTCCGGATCAACGAGGCAAAACTCCGCTACCGGAATTTTAAAGCCATGCATCTGCTGTTTCCCTTGGGCTGGCTCTATGTAATCCGTCCGGTTGTGGGCGGTCTGATTCCGCCTGGAATCGTTGCGTTATTAAAACGCGGTGAGACATGGTGGAAATCCAAAAAAGAACAGATGCCCGAAAATGCCAGATTGGAGTATAGCAGTTATGAATCCGACCGACCGCAGAGAACAGAGACTACAATCTTATAAAAAAGCCCAATCCGAGAAAGAAATCTATGAGAGTGTGCTTGCGCCGACACTTTATGAGTATGTGCTGTGGGTTTTGCAGGAGACTCTGCAAAGCGGAAAAAAGCGGCTTTACTTTCTGGCAAGGGATGGCTATCAGATGTATCTTGCCGCACAACAGCTCTGCAAACAATATGATTTGGACATCGAGTGCAGATATCTCAAAGTGTCAAGATATGCGGTGCGTGTGCCGGAATATCATCTTCTCGGGGAACGCTGTCTGGAACGCATTTGTGTCGGAGGAATCGATGTGACCTTTGAAAAAATCATGCAGCGTGCAGCACTGACAGACAAAGAGGCAGAGGAGATCGCAGCACTTGCCGGGTACACGGAGAATTACAGAAAAGTCATCAATTATCACGAGGTCATGCAGTTAAAAGACCGCTTAAAAAAGATACCACTTTTATTTCATTATATAGACAGACATTCCAAAGAAGCTTATGGGACAGCAATCGGCTATCTCACGCAGGAGGGGCTGCTGGAACCGGTTCCTTATGCACTGGTGGACAGCGGCTGGATCGGTACGATCCAGCAGAGCATTGAACATCTGCTCCGTCAGAAACAGCCGGACAGAAAGCTCGAAGGATACTATTTTGGTCTGTATGAGATCCCGGAAGGGGAGGAAAGGGAAAACTATCACAGTTTTTACTTCACGCCGTGGGGCGAGATCAAAAGAAAAGTACATTTCAGTAACAGCCTGTTTGAAGCAGTATTTACTGCACCGGAGGGCATGACATTATCCTACAGGACAGAGAGCGGGAAGGATAAAATCATCTATGTTCCGGTGACAGACAGCAGGGAGAACCTGAACCGGGAACGGATCAGCCGGTATATCTGCTGGCTGGAAGAGTTTCTGCAGGAGAAAAAGCAATCATTGCCGCAGGCAGACAGCGGGTATGTGGAGGAACTTCTATCACCCTTTATGGGAAACCCGACACAGTTTGAGGCAGAGGCATACGGAAGCCTGCTTTTCTCGGATGATGTGAGAGAGGATAACAATCAGAAAGTGTCCGCAGATTTTTCAGAGCAGGAGATCAAAAACCATCATTTGCTCAACCGTCTGCTCATCATGACAGGCGTCCGGAAAAAGGTACTTCATGAGAGTGCGTGGATCGAGGGCAGCATCGCATCGTGCAAAACACTGGATGAAAAAGGCAGGGCGAGAAACCGTTTGCATGCCGTTTTCTATAAATACATCATTTATATCCGCAAGTGGCTGAAACAAAGAAACAGATAAAAACACAGTCTACATTGGCTGGAAAACAGAAAATAAAAAGACAGGAAAATGACAGTTTTGAGAAAGAATAGAGAAGAGTTAAAACAATATTATTTTGTCATCAAACAACTGGTGGACAGAGAGATCAAAAGAAAATATGCGAGGTCATTTCTCGGAGTCATCTGGAGTGTGTTAAATCCGCTGATGACCATGGCAGTTATGTCCATGATCTTCAGTACCATCTTCAAGCGCTCCATTGAAAACTATCCAATTTATTATCTGACCGGAACCATTTTCTGGCAGCTTTTTTCCGGTGCGACAAACTCCGCAATGACGGCGCTCGTCGATAACCGGACACTGCTGTTAAAAGTAAAACTTCCGAAACAGACATTTGTTCTGGCAAGGATCTATACCGCACTGACCAACTTTGGCTACACCTGTGTCGCCTATGTGCTCATGCTCGTCGTATTTCAGATCAAAATCAGCCCGGCGATGTTACTGTTTCCAATCGATGTATTTTTCTGCCTGCTGTTCTCAATGGGAATCGGGTATGTGCTTTCGATCCTATACGTGTTTTTTGCGGACATCAAATACTTGTATTCGATCGTTCTGACACTCTGGATGTACATGTCGGCGATCTTTTATCCGTATGAGAGCACGACGCTGATGATGCAGAAAGTCATCGGAAACAATCCGGTGTTTGTCTATATTGCATTTGCAAGGGACTGCGTCATGTATCAGAAATGGCCGGAGACGGATCTATGGATCAAAATGATCTTGTGGGGCATTGTAAGTTTTCTGATCGGTTACTACGTGTTCTCGAAAAAAGAAAATAATGTGATGCAGAAAATATAATGGTTAGATACAGAAGATAAAATCCATGAAGGAACAGTACAAGGAAAAAGCAGAGATTGGAGTGAAGATACAAAAGTGAGATTAAGAATCTGGGAAAAATGGAAAAGGATAATACTCCTGGGCACATTCTTTGTGTTGGCAATAGGAATACCGTGGGAAATCCGTGTGGAAAATGCAAC
>ERZ773225.4221-NODE-4221-length-11850-cov-5.230776_pt1 | contig 11850 bp, 14 predicted proteins | sample MGYA00580993_ERZ773225 | MGnify/ENA primary metagenome ERZ773225 (study PRJEB29015, sample SAMEA2737748) | human gut metagenome | biome: human gut; feature: human-associated habitat; material: faeces | place: China | collected 2012 ... | reverse complement strand
AGCCGGGCTTTTTCTGCTTTTTTGCTCAGTCCGCATGCGCGGACAGGCGGCGCATCCACCTTCTCCTGCGGAAGACGGCCAGCGAGATGCCGAAGCGGAGGCATTCCTCCAGTGACAGCGCAAAATACACATACGGGACCGGCAGCGCAAACACGAAGGCCGTCAGAAGCCCCGCCGGAACACCGAAGCCCCACGTTCCGACAAGATCAATGGCCATGACGTACGCCGTCCGCCCGCCGCTGCGGAGGATCCCGCCGCCGAGGATCATATTGAGGACCTTGCATGGCGCGACCAGCGCATAGGCCGTGAGGATCTGCCGGGTCAGCTGCTTTACCCCGTCCTCCACCTGATAGATCTCCACATAGACACCGCTGAGCAGCACCACGAGCACGGACAGCAGCGCGGCCCCGGCAGCGCCGTAGACGAGCAGGCGCTTGCCCGCCGCATAGGCGGCGTCTTCGTCCCCGCTGCCAAGCCGCTTGCCGACGATCACGCCCGCCGCCTGCGACAGGCCGCACAGCGCGCCGATCACCAGCCCCTGCACGGGCGCGGTCAGCGTCATGGCCGCGCTGGCGTCCGTGCCCATGCGCCCGTAGATCGCGGCGTAGACATTTTCGCCCAGGCTCCACGTCACCTCGCAGATCAGCAGCGGCAGCAGCATAGCCAGATACTGCCGTCCGCGCCCGCGCACGGGCGGCGTGCGCCTGCCGTCCGCCGCGGGAAGCGGCGGCGTCTTCCGGCAAAACAGGAGCATCAGCAGGAAATTGACCCACTGGGAAAGGACCGTCGCGATCCCCGCGCCGGTCGCGCCCATGGCGGCAAAGCCGCATTTCCCGAAGATCAGGAGGTCGTTCAGGACCGTATTCAAAAGCGCGGACGCGATGCCCGCGTACAGCGGCAGCCGCGGCTTTTCCGCGCAGCGGAACGCCGCGGCAAGCATTGTCGCCCCGGCCATGGGCAGATACGTCCCGGCGAGCAGGCGGAGGTAGCCCGCCGCCGTCTGCAGCGTCTGCGCATCCGCCGTATAGGCCCGCATGATCGCCCCGGGGCACAGCAGGCAGAGCTCGGTGAATGCCCCGGCCAGCCCGAACCCCAGCCAGAGATTCGTAAAGAAGCTCCGCCGGACCTCCGCAGGCGCGTTCTGCCCCAGATACTGCGAGATCATGATCCCAGCCACCGCGCCGATGGCAGCGATGACGACCGCGTAGATCGAGGCGAATTTCCCCGCCAGCCCGACGGCCGCCACGCTGACGGCGCCCAGCTGCCCGATCATGATCTGGTCGACCAGGCTGAACGACGACTGCAGCAGCGACTGCAGCGCCGCGGGGATCGCCAGTGTACAGACCGTTCTGAAAAAGCGCTTTTCTTCCTGCATCCCGGTCCCTCCGTTCGTTTTTCTTTCATTGTAACGACCGGATGTGCGGGACGCAAAGGTTAAGCGCGTAACTTTCGACAAAAATAAGATGTTTGATTTGTGCAGAATGCTTATTTCCGTATCCGCGTGCTGCCCCGCACCACAAGCGTGACCGGCAGGATGACCTCCTCCCCAACCGTCCGTCCCTCCCGCAGCGCCTGCAGCTTTTCCATGGCGATCCGCGCCCGGGCTGCGCCGTCCTGCCGGACCGTGGTCAGGGCCGGGCTGACCATCTCGCATACCGGCGTGTCGTCAAATCCCGCGACGGAGATCTCCTCCGGCACCGCGATCCCCTGCCCGCGCAGAAAGCTCATCAGGTCGATGGCATAATGATCCGAGACCGCAAAAGCCGCCGTCACGCCCCGCAGCCGCTCCAGCTGCTGCTCATAGTACGCCCACCGTGCGTCTTTTTGCATCGGGATCCGCAGCAGCTCCGCGTGTCCCGGCGCAAAGCCGCGGAAAAAGCCCTCGATCCGGTCGCGGTCGATGCCCGTCTCATTGTCGGACAGGCAAAGCGCGCGCGTATGCCCCAGCGCCCGGAAGTGGCGGCCGACCTGCTCGCCGCCGCCAGAATTGTCGATGCTGAGGTTGACGGTCCGCTCCGTCTGCCCGCAGATCCCGTCATATACCACGAACGGGATCCGCATGTGATTGCGGAGCGTCTGGTAGCCCTGCGCGCAGAAGCCGATCACAACGATCCCCTCCATGTTCCACATGGAGGCAAAGCGGAGGATCTGCCCGGCGTCCTTCGCTTTTTTCACCATCATGAACCGGCCGGTCTTTTCGATCTGCGTGGAAAGCTCGTTCAAAGATTCGGCGATAAAAAAATCGCTCAGCGTGCGCCCCTCATACTTTTCGTGGTCGTTGACAAACACGCCGATGATCCTCGAGTCGTTTTGTGCCAGAAGGATCCCCGCCATGTTGGGGATATACTCCCGCTCCTCCAGCAGCGCCGTCACGCGCTGGACCGTCGCGTCAGAGACCTTCTGCGTCTTCCCGTGGATCACGTTCGATACCGTCGCCGTGCTGAGCCCCAGCTCCTCCGCCAGATCGCAGATCCGCACCCGCCGTTCCTCCATTCCCCTCTCCCCTTCCCACAAAATCCTTCTCCCCCATTCTATCCCCCCTCCCCCACCAAGTCAAAGGCTATCCGCGGAACTCCATAGAAAACAGCTGCCGTTTTGTCTGTTTTCATCTGAACGTTTTTTGCTGAGTACTTGACAATGGTGTGATGGCGGCGTATAATAACGCAGCGTTATATAACTGAGTGTTATAAATCAAGGAGGGTTTTATGCCGGCTGTCAGGAGGATCTCGCGGGATGCGATCGTGGATGCGGCGGTGGAGGTGCTGCGGGAGGGCGGATTTTCGGCTGTCAACGCCCGCAGCGTCGCAAAAAAACTGGGCTGCTCAACGCAGCCGATCTATTCGTCGTTTCAGAACATGGACGAGCTGAAGGCCGCGCTCCGCGCGCGCGCCATCGCGCTGCACACACAGCGCGTGCAGGACTCCCTGCGCGCCCACGAGGGGAACGACACCCGCTACAGCAGCTACGGAATGGGCTTCGTCAAATTCGCGGCGGAGGAAAAGCAGCTGTTCCGCTGGCTGTATCTGGAGGGCGGGCAGATGGAGCCGTACCAGAACGACATTCTGCTGCCGGAAGTCCTGCGCGCGATGGAGGATGAATTCGGCTACCCGGAAGACGTCGCGCGCCGGTTCCATCAGGACATGATCTACTACTCCTACGGGCTGGCGATCCTCGCGAACACCGACCATCTGCATCTGACCGAGTCCGAGCTCCGCGAGGCGTTCCGCCGGGAGTTCCGCGCGCTGATCGCCATCCACGGCAAGCCCGCAAAGCTGCCGGAATTTGCTGTGAAAGCGGGCGTCGTCCTGTGAATCTGAAGGTATCGTTCTCCTGGGTCGGGCTGGTGGTCTTTGCGCTGCCGATGCTCATCAATCTCGCCTATGCCGCCTTCCCGCCGGCCGGAAAGGCGGGGCCGCCCACACCCGTCACCCGCTGGGTGGAGCTCGTAGAGCAGAGCAGCCGCATCGCTTATCTGCTCGCCGTCATGCTGCTTGTCAGCCGCGAGCCGGTCCGCCCGCAGGGCGTCTGGTTCTGGCTGGCGGTCTGCTTTCTGGCCTTGTACTACGCCGTATGGATCCGCTATTTCCTCGGCGGACGGGAGATCGCGCTGCTGCAGCGCGCGTTCCTGCTGGTCCCGCTGCCGCTGGCCGTTTTCCCGGTCCTCTATTACCTGTGCGCGGCGCTGTGGCTGCGGAACCTGCCGGCGGTGATCCTGATGCTGATCTTCGGCGCGGCACATCTGACGGTGTCGATCCAGTCGTTTTCTGCGCCGGGCGCGTAAAAAAATTCCTGTTTGCCGCGTCCGCGCTATTGACAAGGCTGCTCCGGCCGCGTATAATGTTTGATATACATCGAATGATGTGCATCGAATGATGTGCATCGAATGATATATTTTAAAAAGGGGCACGGACCATGGCGCCGAAGAACAAGTTTACAAAAGAAGAAATGGTGGCAGCCGCGCTGCAGGTCGTCCGGACGAAGGGGATCGAGGGGCTGACCGCAAAGACGATGGCGGACGCGCTCGGCACGTCCACGCAGCCGATCTTCACGGCCTTCGGCTCGATGGACATCGTCCGGCAGGAGGTCTGCGCCGCCGCGGTGCGCGTGTACGACCGATATACGAACGCGGGCCTGCAGGAGAAGATCCCCTTCTTCGGCGTCGGAATGCAGTATATCCGCTTCGCGCGGGAGGAGCCGGAGCTCTACCGGCTGCTGTTTCTCACGCGGGCGCAGGGGCAGGGCTGGAGCGCGATGCAGTCGATGAAGCATCTGCAGACGCTCGTCCGGCCGACGCTGATGGAGATCTACCAGATCACAGAACTGGAAGCGGATCTGTATTTCCGCGATCTGTGGTTCGTGGTGCACAGTCTGTCCACGCTGATCGTGACCGGCGACTGCCCGTATTCCGACCAGGAGATCGGGCAGGTCCTGACGGGGGTCAGCATCAGCATCTGCAAGTCCATCAAGGAGATCACCGGCTTCGCCGCCGGGACGTTTGACCGCGACGCGGCCTTTCGCGCGCTGGTTGGAAAGGGACCCAGGGTACAGGAGGATGATTAACATGACCGAAACGCTTCCGCTCAAATTGAATTGGCTCCGCTGTCCCCGCTGCGGCGGCAAGACGCGGACACAGCTCCGGCCGCACACGGTGTTGGAGGATTTCCCCCTGTTCTGCCCGAAGTGCAGATACACCTGTGTGATCCGGTTTCAGAACGGAAAAACAGAAGAAATTGAAATGCCAGACGCTTAGACGCAGTGCAGACCACAACAGACGTGGAACGCGCTGCGTCTTTTATTTATTGTCAGGAATGAAGGAAATGCCCATGAAAGAATTTATAAAAAAGCACCCCGCACTGGCGGATGTCTGTGATGTGATCTTGTCCCTGCTCTGCGGCAGCTTCGCGCTGCTGGCCTTCGGCATCGTCTGGATCCTGGAAAAGCTCGCAGACGCGCGGCAGGGACAGGAGGGAAGGTGGCGGATATGAAAGAAATCGTTATCTACGTCCACGGAAAGGGCGGCTCGGCGGCGGAAGCCGGGCATTACCGGCCGCTGTTCCCGGACGCAGAAGTCGTCGGCTTTGATTACCGCGCGCAGAGCCCGTGGGAGGCCGAAGCCGAATTCCCGCCGTTTTTCGCGGCACAGCGGAAACGCTGTGACCGCCTCACGCTGATCGCCAACAGCATCGGCGCGTTCTTTTCCATGTCCGCGCTGGATGCAGCGCTGGTCGACCGGGCGTATTGGATCTCGCCTGTAGTCGATATGGAGAAGCTGATCGGCGATATGCTGCAGTGGGCCCGCGTGCGCGAGCAGGAGCTTGCCGAAAAGCAGGAAATTCCCACAGCCTTCGGCGAAACGCTGTCATGGAAGTATCTGACCTACGTGCGGGCGCATCCGATCGCATGGCATGTGCCCACCCGTATCTTGTACGGCGCGCACGACGATCTGACCTCGCCCAAAACCATCTCGGCCTTCGCCCGGCGCGTCGGCGCGGAGCTGACCGTCATGCCGGACGGCGGGCATTGGTTCCACACGGAAGAACAAATGCGCTTTCTGGACGCCTGGATCACGGAAGGCGCCGGAAGATGAGGAAACATAGATGAAACAGGAAGACATCATGAAACTGGAAGCGGCCATCGCGGCGGACTACAGCAATATCGCCGGGATGGTCGTGCGGAAGGACGGCGAGACCGTCTATGAACGCTATTTTGGCGGCTGCACGGCCGAAAGCCGCCTCAACGTGTTCTCGGTGACCAAGAGCATCGTCTCGATCCTGCTCGGGATCGCGCTGGACCGGGGCTGCCTTGGAAGCATCGACCAGCAGGTCCTGGAATTTTTCCCGGAATACACGCCCAAGCGGGGCGAAAAGACAATTCAGAATATTACGATCCGTGACATGCTCACCATGACTGCGCCCTACAAATATCGCTCCACATCCTACACGAAGTATTTTACCAGCCCGGACTGGGTGCGGTTCTCCCTCGATCTGCTGGGCGGGAAGGGGCCAGTCGGCGAATTTCGCTACGCACCGCTCATCGGGCCGGACATCCTGACCGGCATTCTGCCGTGGGTGACCGGGCAGTCCGTGCTGGACTTTGCAAAGGAGCGCCTCTTTGCCCCGCTGGGCATCCCCGTGGAGCGGAGCATCACCTTCCGCAGCAGGGAAGAACTGATGGCCTTTTACAAGTCGACCGATCTGCGCGTCTGGGCCGCGGACCCGGCGGGTGTGAACGCGGGCGGCTGGGGGCTGACGCTCTCGCCGATGGATCTGGCAAAGCTCGGGCAGCTGTATCTGGACGGCGGCATCTGGAACGGGCAGCGGCTCGTATACGAACGCTGCCCGGTCCGTCAACAGCTACCCGTTGGACGGCGAGACGAAATATGTCTATCTGAACGCCCAGCGCTCCTACGACATGCTGCCTTCGACGGAGCATCTCTCGGTCGGAAAGCTGACGCTCTGCAACAACGGAACGCAAACCCTGCTTGGCAGAGGCGGCAACCACATCGGGGATTATTTTCTCTACGAGATCGCCCTGACCGGCTCGCTGCTGGAGCCGGAGGTCAAGACATATGAGGACCTTCGGATCGTGGACCTGCTGCCGGACGGCATCCGCTACGACCTCAACAACAACGGCGAGACCAACGACAAGATCGCCTATGCGTTCTCCGACGCCACGATCATCGCCGCCCAGTCGATGTACGCGGAGAAATTCATCGCCCCGGCCGGGTCGGACAGCTGGAGCAAGCAGGGACTGCTGGTCAAGGCCGGATCCGACTTCGACTACCTGCTGGAGATCGTCAACGAGACTGCCGCTGTGCATACCGGCCTGACGGTCTACGATACCCTGCCCCGCATCGGCGACCCGAATCTCTTCGGCGCATCCGGCCGCGGCTCGGAATTCCCGGTCCGCCTGCGCAGCGCCATCACGCCGCCGGAGGGCTATACGGTCTATTACACCACGAGCGACGCTGTCTACACCCACTCCATGGAGAAGATGGTAGACTCCGATATCTGGACGACCTCGGTCACCGACTACGCGTCCGTCACCGCCTTCAGGCTCGTCGCCGGGGAAGGGACCGAGCTGGCCGGGAACTCAAGATTCCAGGTCCGGATCCCGGTATGCGCGCCGAAGACCTTTGACGAAGACTCCATGGCTCTCCTGCGCGCGAAGGTCGATCAGGATCAGGCCAGCGGCACGGTCTCGTGGCTGCAGGCCGTCAATGCCTTCGGCTTCCGGACCGTGCAGACCCCCACGGGCAAGGAATTCAACACGGTCTGGGCCCGGGTGTGCTTCGCGGGCTTCTGCGTGAAAAAGGTGAACGGCGCGACCCAGGCGGCGCTGCCCGGCGCGGAATTCACGCTGACGGATGCCGCGGGGGACCGTCGTCGGCACGGCCGTCAGCGATGCGGACGGCCGCCTGCAGTTCCGCGAGCTGACCGAGGGTGCCTACGTCCTGCCCAAGACCGGCGGCCGCGGGACCGCTGCCTTCTACGTCCCCGGCGCGTTCCTGCTCCTCTCCGCCGCCGCCCTCCCAGACCTCCGCAAACGCCGCAGCCGGAAGCGCTGAGGCAGCATCCCCGTCCAATCCATAACGCCGCCGGCGCTTTTGCGCCGGCGGCGTTTTTCGGCAAAATGCCGGGTTTGTCTGCATCTTCTTGCAAAGTTCTCCTGCATATGTTACACTTTTTACTGGAAAAACGTACAGGAGGCACGGCATGGATCGGTATCGTATCATTGAGGTCAAGCAGAGCGTCTTTGCGGACAACGACGCTGCGGCGGAGCGGCTGCGCGGCGAGCTGGACGCACAGGGCACATATCTCATCAACCTGATGTCCTCGCCCGGCTCCGGCAAGACGACGACGCTTCTGCGTCTGCTGCCGCTGCTGCAGCGGCAGCTGCGCGTGGGCGTGATGGAGGCGGATATCGATTCCGACGTCGACGCGGACACCGTCTCGCGCACCGGCGCGAAGGTCATCCAGCTGCACACGGGCGGCATGTGCCACCTCGACGCCGGGATGACCCGCGAGGGGCTGCAGCAGCTGGACGCGGCGGGGCTTGACCTGGTCATTCTGGAGAACGTCGGCAATCTCGTCTGCCCGGCGGAATTCGATACTGGCGCGCATCTGAACCTGATGATCCTCTCCGTCCCGGAGGGGCACGACAAGCCGCTCAAATACCCGCTCATCTTCCAGACCTGCGGCGCGATGATCATCAATAAGATCGACGTCCTGCCGTATTTTGATTTTGATCTGGACAAGGTCACCACGTTTGCGCGGCGGCGCAACCCCGATCTTGAGATCTTCCCCATTTCCGCAAAAACCGGCGAGGGCGTCGAGGCGCTCGCCGACTGGCTCTGCACCCGGATCCGCACACACAAAGAAAAGAAGAAGGAGACAAACGCATGATCGATCAGGAACTGAAGCAGCGCGCGCTGACTCCCGCCGCCAAAGGCGAGGCTGCGCCGCGGGAGAAAATTCTGAAGCTTGGCAAAAAGATCACGGACGTCGTCGACCACAAGCTCGGCAAGGTGCGCGCGGAGGACGCGGAATACTGGGGGCTGGCCGGCGTCGTGACCGACGAGATGGCCGACATCGCCCTGACCATGAAGCTCCGCACGCCCTACACCGTCGAAGAGCTCTGGAAGATGAACAAGGTCACGGAGGAGCAGAAGCCGCATTTCCAGGAGCTGCTCGACCAGATGAGCTACATCGGCCTTCTGGAATACGACTACGGCTACCACTATGACCACAACGGGCGCACCGCGCCGCCCTCGGAGCGGCGGTATATCCTGCCGATGTTCGTACCGGGCAGCGCGGAGCTGTTCAACATGGAGGAGGATGCGGAGCTTTCGGGCCGGAACCCCCGGCTGGAGCAGCATCCGGAGCTCGCCAAGTTCTTTGAGCGCATGACCTACGTGCCGCTGGCGGGCAAGACGCATCTGCTGCCGCCGGGCGGCGGCGGCGTGGGCATGCACGTCATCCCGGTGGAAAAGGCCATCTCGATGGAGAACCAGACGCTCGACATCGAGCATCTTTCCTACTGGCTGAAAAAATATGAGGGGCACATCGGCGTCGGCCAGTGCTCCTGCCGCACGAGCCGCGCCGTGCTCGGCGAGGGCTGCGCGGACGACAACATGTGCTGGTGCATCGGCGTGGGCGACTTTGCCGACTACTGCCGCGAGACCGGCAAGGGCCACGACATCACCTACGAAGAAGCCATGCACATTTTGCAGGCGGCCGAGGATAACGGCTTCGTCCACCAGATCACAAACATCGACGGCGAGAACAAGATCTTCGGCATCTGCAACTGCAACGTCAACATCTGCAACGCGCTGCGCACCTCGCAGCTGTTCAACACGCCGAACCTCTCCCGCAGCGCCTACACGGCGGAGGTCGACCGGGCCAAATGCGTGGCCTGCGGCAAGTGCGTGGAATACTGTCCCGCGGGCGCGGTAAAGCTCGGCCAGAAGCTCTGCGACAAGCACGGCAACACCGTGGAATACCCGAAGCATGAGCTCCCCCACGGCCTCAAGTGGGGCGAGGAGCACTGGGACCCCGACTACCGCGACAACAACCGCAAAAACTGCTATGACAAGGGTACGGCCCCCTGCAAGACCGCCTGTCCGGCGCACGTCGCCGTGCAGGGCTATCTGAAGCTCGCCGCGCAGGGCAAGTATCAGGAGGCACTGGCCCTCATCAAGAAGGACAACCCCTTCCCCGCCGTCTGCGGCCGGGTCTGCAACAAGCGCTGCGAGGAAGCATGCACCCGCGGCACGATCGATCAGGCCGTCGCCATCGACGCGGTCAAGAAATTCCTCGCCGAGCAGGATCTGCACGCCGAGACGCGCTATATCCCGCCCGTCGTCGTCGCCTCCAGCCGACTGACCGGCTGGGACCAGAAGATCGCCATCATCGGCGCAGGCCCCGCGGGCCTGTCCGCCGCGTACTATCTGGCCACCCGCGGCTACAAGCCTACGGTCTTTGAAAAGTCCGCCCGTCCCGGCGGCATGATGACCTACGGCATCCCGTCGTTCAAGCTAGAAAAGGCCGTCATCGACGCCGAGATCCAGGTCCTGCGCGAGCTGGGCGTGGAGATCCGCTGCGGCGTCGAGGTCGGTAAGGACGTGACCATTCCGCAGCTGCGCGAGCAGGGGTATCTGGCGTTCTACGTCGCCATCGGCTGCCAGGGCGGCCGTCTGCCCGGCGTGCCGGGCGAAACGGCCAAGGGCACCGACATCGCCGTGCACTTCCTGCACGAGGCGCTGGCCGACGAGACGCAGCGGATGGAAGGCAGCGTCGTCGTGGTCGGCGGCGGCAATGTCGCCATCGACTGCGCCCGCACCGCGGTGCGCTTCGGCGCGGAAAAGGTCTCGATGGTCTGTCTGGAATCGCGCGAGACCATGCCTGCCGCGAAGGACGAGATCGCCGAGGCGGAAGAAGAGCACGTCGAGATCTGCGCCGGCTGGGGCCCGCAGGAGCTGCTGCAGGACGAAAGCGGCCATGTGACCGCCGTCGTGTTCAAAAAGTGCCTGCGCACCATCGACCCCGAAACGGGCCGCTTCTCCCCCGCCTACGACGAGAGCGAGACGATCACCATCCCGGCCGACCATGTCGTCTTCGCCATCGGTCAGGCGATCGAGTGGGGCTCGCTGCTCCAGGATACGAAGGTCGAGTTCCACCGCGGCAACTACCCCGTCGCCGATCCCCTGACCTATCAGACGGCGGAGGAGGACATCTTCGTCGGCGGCGACGTGTACCACGGCCCGAAGTTCGTCATCGACGCTATCGAGGAGGGCAAGTGCGCCGCCGAATCGCTGCACCGCTACGTCCACAAGGGCGCAGATCTGAAGATCGGCCGCAACCGCCGCGATTTCATCATGCTCGATAAGGAGAATTTCTCCGTCAACTGCTACGATCACGCCGCCCGGCAGACCGAGGCCGTCGACCCCGCGGTCGACCCGCATTCGTTCCGCGACGCGCGCCGGACGCTCACGCCCGAGCAGGTCCAGACCGAGACGGCCCGCTGCCTCGGCTGCGGCGCGAGCTGGGTCGACCCGAACAAGTGCATCGGCTGCGGCGTTTGCACGACGAAGTGCGTCTTCGACGCCATCCATCTCAAGCGCGACCACCCCGAATGCTCCACGATGATGAAGGCCGAGGACAAGCTCAAGGGCATCGCCTCGATGGCCGGCAAGCGCCTCGGCGAGACGCTGCGCGGCCGGAAGGACTGAGCCATGCACGAGCTTGGCGTGGTCTTCCACATTGCTGACACGCTGGCGAGGATCGCGGAAGAAAACCAGGTGACGCGCATCCGCCGCGTCACGCTGGAGCTCGGCGAGGTCTCTACCGTCGTGCCGGAGTATCTGATCGACGTGTGGAACTGGAACTGCAAACGCACGCCGCTTCTGACCGGCTGCGAGCTGGTCATCGAGCGCATCCCCGCCGTGACACACTGCGGCGCCTGCGGCCGGGACTACCCCACCGTACCGCAGGGCAAGATCTGCCCCCACTGCGGCAGCCCCCAGACCTGGCTCCTCCAGGGCAACGAATTCACCATCAAAGAGATCGCGGTTCCGGATACATAAACACACCCCCGCCGGTTTCCCCAAAGAAACCGGCGGGGGTTTTTTATGCGGGATTCAGATTACCACGGAGCCTTGGTTGCCCAGACTTCTTCGTAGTTGCTCTTGTCGACCAGCTCATAGCCGGTGTCGATGTAGTGGGTCTCGTCGCCGAGATCGACGTCTTCGCCCTTGATGAGCTTGTAGAGCGTCTCAACGCCGAGGGAGCCCATGTTCGGATAGTTCTGGCCGATCAGCAGGTCGACCATGTCCATGCCGACGTACTGCAT
>ERZ773225.4210-NODE-4210-length-11872-cov-18.441821_pt1 | contig 11872 bp, 8 predicted proteins | sample MGYA00580993_ERZ773225 | MGnify/ENA primary metagenome ERZ773225 (study PRJEB29015, sample SAMEA2737748) | human gut metagenome | biome: human gut; feature: human-associated habitat; material: faeces | place: China | collected 2012 ... | reverse complement strand
AATATGTCTTAAATCCGCGATATCACAAGCCTTCCATCCTGCACATCAACCCTGACCTTATTAGACTCTATCCCTGCTGCCTCAAGCATCTCATCAGTGAGTTTTATCCTGTGCGCCTTGTCCAATACCGTATATTCCATTGCAGGGTGTTTCTTCAATTTCTCCGTGCTTACCTTTCCGTCAGATATAAGCACTGTGCGGTCTACACGGCCTGCAAGTGCCATATCGTGTGTCACTATGATGATGGTTATACCAAACTCTTTGTTCAGCTTATGAAACAGCTCATAGATTGTATCAGCAGTCCTTGTATCCACGGCTCCGGTCGGCTCATCCGCAAGCAGTATGTCCGGCTTATTTGCCAGTGCCACCGCTATCGCTGCGCGTTGCTGCTCTCCTCCCGATAGCTGAGCCGGAAGCTTATCCTTATGCTCCTGTAATCCCACTGCATTTAACAGTTTAAGGGCATAGCTTTTATTATTATCCTTGCGTTTTTTTATAATTTCTCCGTGTTTTAAATTATCGGTATTTCCGGTATTTTCAAACATCATCACTGCCTCGACATTCTGCAGCACAGTCAGATATGGGAACAGATTTTTGGCACTTTTCTGCCACACAAAGCCCACCTTGTTCCTGCGGTATCTCACCATTTCAGCTTCTGAATATGTGGAAATATCTTTTCCGTCAATAGTGAGCACTCCCGCCGTGGGTGTTTCCAGTCCTCCTATCATATTTAAAAGGGTGGATTTTCCGCTGCCGGATTTTCCTATTACCGCAAGCATCTCCCCTGTTTCCACCGTCAGGTCAAGTCCCTCCAGTGCCATCACCTTTTTATCGTCTGTCTCATATATTTTTACCAGTCCATCGCAATTTATCATCTACTTTTCCCCTTTTTAATTTAAATTACTATTCCGTCACTAAGCTCAAACACTTCATCTCCCAGCTCCATCAGGTTCGGATCATGCGTGGTCATAACTATTGTGATGTCCTCATCGTCTATCAACTCACGGAACAATCGCATGACTTCAAATCCGGAAGCGGTATCGAGTGCTCCTGTCGGCTCATCCGCAAAGACCACCTTCGGGCGATGAACCACAGCGCGCGCTATCGCAACTCTCTGCTGCTCACCTCCCGATAGTTGTTCCGGCATATGGTTCATGCGCTTTGAGAGTCCGACACGCTCCAGCAGCTCTGATACTCTGTCATGCGTATTCTCATTTATCACATCGGTTTTTGCATCTCCAATGTCATTATCCATTTCAGTCAAATTCTTCTGTATCTGACGTTTATTTTTCGCAAGTCTAAGGGCAAATTCCACATTCTCATATGCCGTCATCGTGGGAATTAGTGCTATAGACTGGAATACAAATCCCATCTCATACCGCCTTAGCATTTCCCGGTCTTTCTCGGTCATCTGCTCGAGATTTTTATCCAGAAACTGCACACTTCCCTCTGTCGGCATATCAAGCGCACTAAGGATATTAAGAAGTGTGGTCTTTCCGGAGCCGGAACGCCCTTTTAAGATGGCAAGTGTTCCTTTTTTTATCTCCATGGATACTCCGTCAAGTGCGTGGACTGTTGTACCATCTCCCGCCTTGAAATATCTTTTTATATTTTGAGCAATTATCGCATTTTCCATATGTCACGACCTCATTTACCATGCTATAAAAACTTTCTACCGACTACCACAAAATCATTTTTATCTGCTAACTATCTTCTCCAAGCCTTAGTGCCTGTGCTATCTTCATACTCTTAAGCAGTCTGCTGATAACCACATAGCATACGGCTACAGCCACGAAAAGTACTCCTGTAAGCTCCAGCATATCAGATGGATAAATATATACATTTACTCCGATATTGTGTTTCTGCGGCAGATATATGATCGATATGAGCCTTACAAACATCGCTGTTGCAGTTATACCTATGCCTGCTCCCGCAAGAAGCGGCAGAAATGATAAAAATATCTGCTCGTTTAAAAGCATTGCTTTTACCTCTCTCATTCTCATTCCCATTGCGCGGTATATACCAAACTGCAGCTCCCTCTGTTTTAGTGTCATAACCCAATACAGCAAAAATCCTACTGAGCACACTATCAGTGAAAGTATAAAACTTAATGTAAACATACCGTTTGTGATCTGCACTGTGGCTGAGTTTTTATTCTCGTCTATAAGCTGCTGCGCGGATGTTATATTCCTGTATATTTCACTCTGTACTTTTTCACTTTGAGTGTCTGTTAAATTGTCTGCTGTACTGTCTGAATTTTCACTGTTCTCACCGCCCAGATATCCCACAATATCATCTACCGTTTTTCCTTTTGACAGGTTCATCCACACACTGTACGGTGTCATGCCGAACTTTTCCACAACCGTAGCATAATTTGCAACGATCAGGTATTTCTCCTGCTCGGTCACATTTTTGTCTGCATCTGTCTCATAGGTGTAACGCTCGTAGCCCGGAAAACCTTTTACTATGGCACATACCTTTACATTCTCGGATGCGTAGATCTGATCATCATCGACAGCCTCCGGTACATACCTTGAGTAATTTAAGCTGTCACCAACTTTAAGTCCCAGATCTTTTGCCAGATTTGACGAAATGATGACTCCGTCCGGCTCTTTTGCCAGCTCATTCAGGTAATTGAACCAGTGCGCGTCATTAATATCATCATTTTGTCCACTCTGCAATTTCGCAGTCTCACCGAATTCTTTTGTGTTTATCGCCATAAGATATGCATCCGAAACCGAACCACTGCCTGCGGAAATGTCTACCCTCTCGTCCTCAAGCACACGCGTGACACCGTCACAGATGCCCTCATTTTTGAGCGACTCGTATTTACCGAAATCAGGCTCGTCATACATCCAGTTTACAGAGCCATTTTTATTGTACTGTATCCTGAGTCTGAAATCCTCGTTGTATATCGCATCACAGCCCACATTGTAGACGATACGCTGCTCCATATTGCTGTTCATGGTGCGCGCCATATTCGCGTCAAAAATACCACCAGCCACTGTCATGATAAGAAATACTGCCAGAAATCCCTGATTGTATCTGGTTCGTTTTAGCTGTAAAAATGATGCATACATTGCCGGAGAAAAATGCTTTTTAAAGAGCCTGTCCACAAGCAGAATAATAAGTCCGGTAAGTCTTACGCACAAAAGTGCCGCTGCAAATATAAAAAGCGAATTGTCCAGTATCATGACAGGATCTATGCTCCTGTTTTCAAGAACAGATATCGCAAGCGTACTCTTCTGCTTGTTGTAATTGTAAAGCAGATATGCTGACAGAGCCAAAAGTATAACGTCTATAAAGCATTTCTCCCAAAGAGGCTTTTTCTTTGATATTCGTTCCCTACTGCTGCGCTCTGATATGGCATCCTTTGATTTTTTCCACACCGGAACTGTAATAAACAGTACCATGATAACTGCTGCTGCCACCGCATAGACAAGCATCTGCCATACAAATTTGTAAGTGCTTATATCCTTTGCCGTAAATCTTAAAAATCCGTCTGTAGATGCGGCAGCCCGGCACATTATATATCCGAGTACTATTCCGAGTACACAGCCCGCAAACGCTATTATTCCCGACTGCTGTAAGTACAAAATAAATACCTGTAATTTTGTCGCACCGCGGCTTCTTAAAACAAGTATGTCATTTTGCTCGAGCGAAAGTATCTGTACAGATATCATTCTTATAAATAAAATCAAAAGCACAAGACACGGCAGCTCCAACGCCCAAAGCATCAGCTTTATCGTCTTCTGCTGTGTAAAAAAGCGCTCCAGCGTATCACGGATGTTGTCATTGTAGAGCTTGTCAGCATCCTTAAACTGCTCCATATAACCGTCATAAAGTGAAGCATTTTCCGTGTTAATCTGCCTGTAATCCAACATGAGGAAATCACTGTAGCTGATATTGTCCTCACTGTAATACTGCATCATTTCGTCAAAAACATCCTGCGAAACAAACATCACATCGCCCATATCCGAAAGCGTCTTGGCCCAATATGGATCGTTTATATCTTTTTCACGACAGATCTGTGATATAACGAAAGAAATTTCCTTTTTCCCACTGCCATCAGGTACATGTAAATAGATTTTTTCACCTGCTACAAGTCCGTAGTGATCCATTGTCTTTTCGCTTATACTGCATTCGAATGTGGCTGTGTCAGTCTGAGATTTTACAACATCCGCGTACTCCGAAAGTCCCGGCAGATATCCTATTGTAAAATAATTGTTAGGTCCTCCAAACTCTGTATCCGCGCGTCCTCCTGGGAGTGTGATAAGCTGCTGTGAGGAAACCTTGTTTATATCCACATATTCAGTCCACTTCTGCTCGTATCCTGACAGCTTATCAAGTACTGACTGCGAATCAGGATAATCTGCCACCGCATATGTTCCCTCGCGGCTCATCTGTGCAGGAAACTCATTCTGCTGTGTGGCATGATCCGTAAAAAGTCTGTCGAGTATCTGATTTCCCGCACCCTTTTCAAACATAGAGTGGCACACAAAAAGTGCTATAAACAAAGCCACTCCCATAAGCAGACACAAATTTAACCATTTTCTGTTTTTTAATTTATTAATTACGAAGCCAAACATATTTCATCGCCCTCATCAATACCGTAAAGCACAAGTGTATCGCTGCCTGATGTATAATCGCTCAATATTACCGGCTGCTTTACCACGCTGTCCCCATCAATTTTCCACACATAGTATGATATATCATCCTTGTCCATAGGATTGACCTGCTTGTGTATGATCGAAGTCGGCACCACTACCACCTTTTTAAAAGAAACATAAGAAAACTTTACAGCAGATGCCCTGGTCAGATCATCCGGTATTCCATTGTCAAGTTTTATATAAAATGCTGCATTTCCATATCCTGAATCTGTGTTTCCTGTAATATGCACACCTTTATCATCCTGATTTATATATCCCCTTTGAGCTTGCCTGCCGTAACCGGCAAAACCGATACAGTTTCCGTAGATTGTTGTACCATCCAGCTCAAGTGATACGCGCTCTCCCACATCTGCTATATTGTCCGTATATACTTTATAGTTATTGCTATCCTTTACCAGGACCTGCAGTACGTCCGTGGAATTTCCGGTTATCTGCAGGATATCTGAGCCTTCCTCCACATTATCTCCTGCCTTGACACTCACCTTTGAAACTTTTCCGTCATTTTTGGCATATACTGAAATATTTCCTTTGCCGTCATTTCCTGCGCTTATGCTGTCATATGCTGACTGTAGCCGGGAAAGCTGATAGGTGTGGTCTGCACCGGCAAGTTTTTTCTGCAGATCAAGCAGCTGTAAGTTCAATTTCAACTGCTGCTCTTCATATGCTGTATCCGGCTTTTCAGCCTGTTTGTTATTTTCTTCTGCGCTGCTACCACCTTCAGATAAATCTTTTACCTGTTTATCGTAATCTGCGATCTTGTGCGCATAGGATTCATTCTCCGAGTCGATCTCATTTTTTGCCTCTGTTATGGCAGCTTTGCCCTCTCCGGTATCCACCACGTAAAGCAGCATCCCATTTTCTACCGTATCGTCCTGCTTCACATTGACCGATACGATCTGCCCTTCATAATCACAGGTTTCGGTTATCGTCCCTGCGTCAGATCTGCTGTAGCTCACACCGTAGTTTGCTATATCAAAGTCAGACCTTGTTACCGTATATTTGCTGTACCTTGTCGGAACCTGATCTGTAGAATTATAGTAGACCAGCTCCCCCTCTTTTAAACCCTCTGTGACCTGTGTATAGTTTTCATCATACTCACCTGTTGTTATGATGCGTTTCTCGCGGCCGCCCTCATCATTTTTCACATAGACATATCTGGTATCGCCATCCTTATAGATGGAATCTTTTCCCACGACAAGTGCCTGATTTGCTTTTGTCTTTTCAAAATATACCGGATACATCTGTCCTGCCGTAAGAAACAGCTTTTCCCTGCTTTCCACGCACACATCCGGATAGCGGTTGTTTATCTTCGAAAGTACCAAAACCTCTGATGTATATTGAGACTCGGTGACATCATATTTTTCGCCATCGACTATCACATATTTCTTGTCATAATCGCTGTATTTGTACTCATTTATGGCTGTATCTTTTATATCCAGCACAAGGTCATCCGTATCGGAGACAATGACTATATTCTCGTATGCCGCAGCAGACCTTCCACCTGTCAGCTTCTTAATGTAAGTGACAAGACCGCTGTGGGCTGCCTTAAGCGTTCCATCATCAACAATCTGCTGATATAAAGCCATCTGCTCATTGATCTTTTGCACGCGGTATTCGTGAAGCTGCTTATCGTACCGCTCATTTTCCTGTTCTGTGGCAATCTGCGTATTGTAATCCTCTTCTGTGCTCTCTTTTTTCTCAATCTGTTCTGTTGAAAAGTCGTCCGTATCCGCATCCTGACTCTCCCATAATTTGATCTGCGTATCCGAGATCTGAGCGGATATCTCATATGTCTCATTCTCATGCGCCAGCGCATCCTTACATTCCTGCAACTGTTTTTTTGCCTCATCCACATCACAGACTGCAAGCACATCCCCCGCATTTACTGTATCTCCCGGCTCCACATATATCTGTGAAATATTTACATTGGCACTGTAGTAATTGCAGTAATCCCTCGGAACTGCAGTAGCCATCAGCACCTGCATAGAGCCGATCGTACCGTATTCCACAGGTCTATAGGCTTCATTTAACGCTACAGGTTCTTCAAGCTCTGGTAGGCTGCTTTCTGTCATTTTTCCACAGCCGCCTGCCACAAACGATACACATATCCCCAGTACTGCCAGTTTTTTTATTGATAAAAGGTTTCTGTTCTTCACTGCAAAACCACCTCATCCCCGCTTTTAAGTCCTTCTGTGATGATCCGGTAGTCTCCCACCTGATCTCCGGCACTTATCCATACCGCCTGTCTGTATCCATTCTCATCCAGTGTGTATACAAAATACCTGCCATCCTTCTCATGTACTGCGTCCTTTTGCACATACACAGCATTTTCTATAGCAGGGCGCGTCACTTCCATGGAAAATATCTGTGCATCCGATACTGCCGACATGTCCGATACCGGTTCAAAAACAACCTTTTTATCGTCCACCTCTTTTACCTTAAGTTCAAACTCTATATCAGATGCTGTTGCCGTGTATACATCACCTACATTAAAGTCATAACCTTCCGGTCTGTCAGCCTCGTAATTGCCGTTTCCGCTGATTTCTGTTATAAGATTGCTGCCCGGTTCAAAAACTCCCGCCAAAAGCGAATTGTTCATTGCTGTGATCGTGCCATCCTCGGATGCCGTAATCTGATATCTCGACAGTTTTTCCTCTGCCTCATCAAGATAAAGCTGCGCAACCTCTGTATCCTTATCAAGCTGGGCAATATCGCTTGAATAATCCTGAGTATCATCGATTTTCATAATAGCCCTGTAGTGCTCTGCCAGAAGCTTATTCTGGCTGATCTGCCCGCTGTAGTCCTCAATCTTTTTCTGTATCTCCCCGGATTTAAAAGCCACCAGTATATCGCCCTTTTTCACATGATCACCCACTGCCACATTTACCTTTTCGAGCGTAAGCTCCGTGTTTGTCGCACCATAGGAAAACCTGGTATAGCCCTGCGCGCTCAGACTGATGGTAGTCTGAGGTGTGAGTGAACCGCTCTGTACCGTAACTGTCTGGTATGATATTTTCTCGTAGGAAGCTCTGTCCGTCTGTGCAAGCTCCTTTTGTGCCGCCCCACATCCTGAAAATAAAATAGAGGTAATTGCAGCGGTAAGTGTCAAACGACTTATATATTTTTTCTTTCTGTTAATCATATATTTTTCACATCTTTTCCATCAAAATATGAACCCGATCCATTAGCTAAATTTTATATGAGATCATCAATCCTTATGATCGTGCCGTCTATCGCATTCACGTACACCGGATATCTGTCGTAGCCCTTATCCTGTTTGGACAAACACCATGCCGGAACATAAGTATATTTATCCTTGTCAGATGCATCCTTCAAACGGATATATCCGAGCTTTAGATTGTTGTAAGTGTGATTTTGTGTAAAATCATACTGATCTGAATTCTTTGTCATGTCATCCTTGATGATCTCTTTTATAGTGTCCATTGACAAGAGTTCTACGTTTTTTGACTCATTTACAATATCAACCGGGTAAGAAACAGTAAATTCCGTCACTCCCTGATCCGTCACAATAAAGGAACTATTGCCATATGGCATAAAATCATCATAGTTATCGAGATTCTCCCATATATCCATATTCCGGGTGAAATCAAGTGACTTGCAAAACGCTATACCATCTACACCCTCGCCATAATCTATGATATATCCCCACGCTGTATCCTTTATAACGCTCTCTGTATCATCAGTTTTTACGGTATCATCGCCATCCTCTATCACTCCTGCACTCCACTCGTAGTCTGAGGTTCCTATATATACCTGTGAAGCCCTGCCTAATTTATTTTGAAATTCTTCTGCCTTCTTTACAGCTTCTTCTTTGTTCAATACACACTCGTTGTCATATGAAGATGTAGTATCTCCACCTGTAGAACCTCCATTAAGGCCCCCTACACCCTGCTCCTCTGCAAAGGATGGTGGTCCGTAATAGCCATACTCACTGCTATCATATGATGTTCCCTCACTTCCTGCCTTAAGAGGCTGTGCTGAAATATATTCAAGCGAACCGTCCTCAGCAATTCCAAATCTAAGCTCACAGAAAACATTACCAATATATCCCAGATACTCATTACAATCCGTATAATCTGTAGCTTTTTCACGCGTATCCAGTGCAGATGGTTCTGCCTTTTCATACTGTTCCAGCAGATCATTTTCACTTTTCATCACCCTGCTGACGCCCTCTTCTGTGATAAGTCCCGCATCAATTTCCTGCTGATACCCGGCAATCTCATTTTTTACAACCTCCATGCTGTGATATATCTCTTCTTTCGTATAATGAGGTATGTCGTGATAATATACGGTACTATCGCCAAAATAAGCCTCTATCACACTCTTTTTGAAATCGGCACCCACCTTTATATTCTTCACCTCAACAACCGACATGCTTTTGCAGTCCGGCAGGGTAATGTCTGCTGAAATATCCACATCCACACTTTTGTCAGATGTCTCAACAGAAAAGCTGTCATTCCATTTCGTACTGTCGTCAAACGCACTTATATCACTTCCTGCTTTTGTGTTTATATTTTCAGTTTCCATATTGTAATCTACTTTTTTTCCTGAACAGCCGGTTAATGCTATTGCAAGAACCAACGCCGGTATAATAACGTTTTTCCTCTTCATAGCCTCTCCTTTACAGTGAATTTTCCAAATTTATGATTGTTCCATCTATAGCGTTTACAAAGATAGCATTTTGCTCATTGGAGTAGTCTACCAGACGTGACAGTGCCCACGCCGGAACATAGCTGTATTTTCCCTGCTCACTGTCACTTCTTATCTTAAGATAACTAAGCTGTAGCTTATTGAATGACGATGCAATATCATATTTATCAGGATTTTCCGTAATCTCCGCCTTGATGATCTGCTCTATATTTTTCAGAGAAATAAGCTCCACATCCTTATAGATCTGTGTTACATTTACCGGATATTCCATCTGCACATCAATTATTCCATCATCCGTGACTGTAAGAAGTGTACTGTCAGGCAGTGTAACATCATCTATATCACTATCATTTGCTTCATACACCGACAAATAGGTATCCATATCAAATCCATCCTTAAATGTGATTCCGTCTATGCCGGTCGCGTATGAATAAATATATCCCCACACTGCTGTCTGATAGTCATTTCCCTCTTCGCTGTTATTAAACCCTATCCAGCTGCACTCACATTCACCTCGTTCCACCAGATCCTGCATTCCCAATTTACTAAGGAAATCCCCGGCTTCTTTTTTGGCTGATGCGGCAGATTTACTGCCCTCATTTGAGGTCTCGTCTGCCTTATCCTTTAGATCATCATCCTGAAAAGTCTGCGTTATGGTATCATAGTCCTCATTCCTTAAAGATGGTGGACCGTAATCTGTCCCGGACTGATGCAAGGCGTAAGCATGTACCTTGTGAGCCTCAAAATCCACCTCACAGAACACATCACCCTTGTAGCCTGCAAATACTTCACAGTTTTCGAGATCCTTTGCCACGGTATAAGTAGTCTTTGCCGTTTCAAGCTTATCCCTATATTCAGCCAGCCGCTGTTCCAACCACTCACTGTGAGTTTCATCCTGTGTTTTCTGCCAGTCCTCTATGACCTCATTCAGTTCGTCAACAGTATAATGATCCGGATCGTGATAATAGTACTCGTTCCCACCAAAATATAAATCCAGAAAACGCTTTTTGTAATCAGCATCTATCTTTACATTTTCCACCTCAACAACCGACATGTTATCAAAGTCCGGAACTACAATATTTGCATTTACATATACTGTTTTCTCGCCATTACCGGTCTGTATTGTAAAGTTTTCATTCCAGCCGGAGTCTGCCCTGATATCAGCTAAGGCAGACATATTTTTTGTCTCTTTACTTTCGCTCTCATTCCCATAATCTACTTTTTTGCCGGCACAGCCTGTGAATGATGTGAGGACAAGTGCCTCGATGAGTGTCATAATTGCTGCAAATAATCTCATATTTCGTGAAGACATGTTACCCCTTTTATCCATATGTAGCTCTCCTCCCTTTTTTTCTTTCCCGGTGACTATTCAGAATAGTTATCTTCCATGTTGTTATAATGAGTATATATGTCAGTTGTAAACTTTTTGTATCATACATTGCATTTTTATTATAAAAACCCGGTCTGCACATACTTATGCAAACCGGGTCTATATCACTTCTCATGAATCGCATACACATATTCATTTTCCTGTAAAAACTGCAGCACCTCATAGCTTTCATTATTTTTTTGCTCCACTGCTGTTGTCTCGGATATCAGGTTAAGCTTTGAAAAATCTATCCCGCTGTAGTCAAAATATCCTTTGTAAGCAGACAAATCATTTTCTGCCTGTGATTCATCATCTGCATGCAAAACCTCTTTATATTCACTCATATCACTAATATCCTTCATATGTGCTTTTGCCATAATGATTGTCCCATCCTCAAGCATCCAGATTGTATGATTTTGTGTACCATCATACTTCTCAAACCTGATTATCCAGTAATATGCCGTATATGTGTTAAAGGTATTATCCGATGCCTTTTTCGCTGCTGCCTCCCACGTATACCAGTTAGAGTAGTCAGGTGAAAGATTTACAGGATAGAGTTTTTCGTCATAAAGCTTTTCCATGCTTTTTCTGCATGCGGCAACTGCCTGATAATCCTGCTCATCCATCTCATAAGAGGCGGCGTCATCTGTCGTGCTGTCCCACTGCCCATCTATGAGCGAGAGCTTCTCTGACAATTTCAGATTGGCAGATGCTTCCTTTGCCATTACAGAGCCTGAAGGCAGATAGCTTTTAGGAACCTTCGCCACATGATCATGTTCACTTTTCTGGTTTGCCTCAAGCACTATGCCAGGCACCACGATGCCTGCTATTACTATACAGATTACTGCAACAGACATTATTATTAATTTGAAGCTGTCTTTTTTCATATCTTCCTTTAAATCTTACTAATTTACTATTTTTTATTGATTTGATAGACGCAAAACCTTTTATAAGTCCTCGCAAATGTTTATAAAACCTTGCGAAAATGGCTTAAAATCAAGGTTTTCCGCATATCGTCATTTATCTTGCCGTATCTCCACATAATCTCGTTTTGTAAGCGCGGGCGGCAAAAAAGCGTCAAGCGCAGCACCGAAAATGAAGGAGGACGACATGAAAAACGTACTTTTAGACAAGGGTATTATACTCCCGTCCGGCGAAATCA
>ERZ773225.4202-NODE-4202-length-11895-cov-14.941723_pt1 | contig 11895 bp, 10 predicted proteins | sample MGYA00580993_ERZ773225 | MGnify/ENA primary metagenome ERZ773225 (study PRJEB29015, sample SAMEA2737748) | human gut metagenome | biome: human gut; feature: human-associated habitat; material: faeces | place: China | collected 2012 ... | reverse complement strand
CCAGAACAAAGTTCTGATCTTGGGGATTGGGGATTTTGCCCCAACAAGCAAATTGCGTCCGGGTAGCACCTGGACACTGCTTGCCGGTAGGAATGCCCGGCAGATAATAAGTGCTCCATTGGGCTTCATAAGTAAAACATGGCATTCGCATCCAGCGTTTTTTTTCGTTTCTTCCAGTCCGGCATCAGCATAGAAAGAAAGTCGTAGAAGTTTTTGGAGTGATTTGGATGAATAAAATGACAAAACTCATGCATTACGACATATTCAATACAGTTTCGGGGGGCTTCCAAGAGCCGTTTGTTCAGCGTAATGATCCCTTCCTTCGGCAAGCAAGACCCCCATCGTGTATCCATGCTTCGAATCCGCAGGGTAGGTGCTATGACTCCGTATTTTTGGAATACCGGGTAAATTGCGTTAACAATTTCTCTAAAAACGATTTTGCATTCCCGGTCAAAAAATCTCATAACCATCCGCTCTTTTTTGGAAAAATCCTGCGGATCTTTGATCTCAAGGAATAAGTAGACCCCATCCGAATACACCTGGTTCTTACTTGCCTGCAGCACTTTCAGGCGCAGGGCTCTGCCCTGAAGATAAAAGGTCTCACCGCTGACATATTGCTTTGGCTGTAGTTTATACTGTTCCTGCAACGCAAATTTCTTTTGTGCGTTTAGAATAAACGCCGCTTTGCTTACCAGAAACGCATCTATCTTTTCCGTCGGAACCGCCACATTGGCAGATACATATACGCTTCCGTTTTTTCGCACATGAAGGTTGATATTTTTGACATTTTTTCGTTCCAATGAATATCTCAGCGTTTTTTCGCCTATCTGGATTGCCCTGAAGGTAATATCTTCCGGCATGATTAAAACCTCCGCAGGGCAACGGTTTTCACATTCTCAATGACCTTATCGATCAAATCAAATGACAATACCAGTCCCCGGCTCTTTTCATACGCATAGAACAGATCGTCAATATCCTGGGAAATCCGATTGTGGATTGTCTGGTTATTGGTCCAGTCTACGCAGCTGTGCTTCGCAATAATCGCCGTAATTTCTTCAGCAATCTCTGCCGCAAAATCAGGGGTCATTCCCTCGACTTGCGCATCATCGAACAACGCCGTTATTACACCATAAAGAGCCTGCGCGTGAACATTGTGCTTAATCCGTTCCGGATAGCTGACAGAGCTCTTTCCGGAACGGTAATCTTCCAGAATGCTCCGCATCTTTGCCAAATACTCCGCCTCGCTGATAACCTTTTCCTTGTATTGATCCAGTGCATCCTTAATCCGCTTGGAGAAGCTATCATAATATGCAGGATTCTCCTCGTACTTTGCGCTGATGCTTTTCGACAGCCTACTGGTGATTGCATCCGCCTTCGCATGCAAAGAGCCCAATTCTTCCAATTCCTGTTCAAAATCATCCTTATTCAGAATGTCAACCGGACTGGTAATCTGCTTCAGACCGGCAACAGACAAATGCGTGTCCAAAAGGTTCTGCATCAGAGGCTCGTACTCACTATTGTCGATGGCATCGCAATAGCGAATTTTTACACTGCGCCGCACCTTGGAGAAAAACACAAAACAATCCTGGTACTTTTTGCGTTCTTCTCCGGGAAGCGCGGCATAGACCTGTTCAGAATTCAGCGCAAGGTTTAGTGCTCTGCCAAAAGTACACAGAAGGTTATAGAACTGTTCGCGCCTCTTTTCGTCTGCCAGAGCAACTTCCACTGCTTCTGTATCGTCCAGATTCTTAATATCTGTAAATATGTCTATGAGATTGGTATAGGCCGTTCTCAACTGTCCCAGCGCTTCCAGAACATCGATGACAACGCCCCTCAGGTCTCCACTCTCAAAGTTTTCCAGTCCGGCACCGCTGTACATATCCATAGCGGCATCCAATTTCTGAATCAAGCCGCGATAGTCCACAATCAGACCGTACTCTTTTCCATCGTGAAGCCGGTTGGTTCTGGCAATCGCCTGCAGCAGGCCATGCTCTTTGAGTTCCTTATCGATGTACAGCACCTGACAAATAGGCGCGTCAAACCCGGTCAACAGCTTACTGCACACAATGAGAATATCAATCTCACCGTCGCAAAATTTGTTCTTCATGGCTTCTTCGTAAGTGTCAGCATCGCCATACTGTTTCATCATCTTTTCCCAGTATTCGATAACCTCATGATCGGTGCCTTCATCGATGTCATCCACACTTTCCCGCATATCCGGAGGAGAAATGACAACCGCACAAGTCAGATCGTCAAACTGCTCAAAGCATTTCAGATAACGAATGGCATCCCGCTTATAGTTGGTAGCTAGCATGGCCTTGAAGCCTGTATCCTTGAAGCCAAGGATAAAATGATTGTTGATATCCAGCGCAATACGCTTGATTCTGGCATCTGTGGAAGTTAGCCTGCGGATACTGCTCCATTTCTGGCGCAAATCCTCCTTCTGAGGATCTGTCAGGCGTTTTGTGGCCTGCCGGAACCACATATCGATATTTTCTTCATCTACCTTCTGTTCTACAAATCGTCCTTCATAAATCAGGGGAACAATCGCGCCATCCTCCACGCCGTCCTGGATGGTATACTTATGGATGAGCTTGCCGAATTTGGTCAGAGTGTTCTTTTCCCGCTTCATAAGCGGTGTCCCCGTGAAGCCGATATAGCAGGCATTGGGGAATACGGTACGCATTTTGGCAGCCATAGAGCCGTAGTTGGAGCGATGGCTTTCGTCAATGAGAACGAATACGTCCCTGGAAGTATTTCTCGCCGCCAGACGTTCTGCCGTGTTGAATTTATTGATGATGGTGGTAACCACATCCGCTTTTCCGCTCGTCACCAATTCCACCAGATGCCGCCCGCTGGTTGCCCGGGCAGGATTCAGCCGGGTGTGGGAAAAGGTTGCCGCAATCTGACCATCCAGCTCTTTTCGGTCGGTCACAATGACCACCCGGGGATTGCAATCAGCAAGCACCATCAGAATGTACTTGGCTAGCATCACCATGGTCAGGCTCTTGCCACTGCCCTGGGTATGCCATATCACGCCGCCCTGGCGATTCCCACGGCTATCCTGCTGCGCAACGGTTTTCATGATCTCCCGAATGGCAAAATACTGCTGATAGCGGCAGATTTTCTTCACGTTGGCATCGAACAGGACAAAGTAGCGGGTCAGCTCCGTCAAGCGCTCCTGGCGAAACAGGGAGATGATATTCCGGTCTTGTTCCGTAGGGACTCTGTCTGCTACAAACTGTGCCAATCCGGAATCCAGGAATGCCGTGTCCTGCTCTTTCCATACGCTCCACAACTTTTTGGGAGTACCTGCCGTAGCGTATTTTACGGTATTTTTGTTGGTTGCCATGACGATTTGGGCATACTTGAACAGCTGGGGAATATAGTCCGCTTGCTGGTTGCGGATCATCTGCTCCACGGCCTGCTCCACGGGAATATGGGGTGCTTTGCACTCAATGACTGCAAAAGGGATGCCGTTGATAAACAGCACAATATCCGGGCGGGCATTGTGCTGCTTGTCCAGGCTGTCCACCGCGAATTCTTCCGTCACGTGGAACAGGTTGTTCTCCGGGTGCTCCCAGTCAATGTATTTCAAATTAAAGCTGAGGGACTTTCCGTTACCCACAGTTTCCGGATAGCTTTTGCCCAGCAGCAGGGCATCGTAGATCTTCTCGCTGGTGCGCACCAGACCGTCGGTCAACGGTTCGTCCAGCTCCTCCATGGCCCGCTCAATATTGGCGGCAGAGAATTCGTTTTCCGCGCCGGCATAGCTGTAACGGTTCAGCTTGCGCAGCTGGCCCCGGAGGATGTCTTTCAGCAGCACATGGTATCTGCTGCCCCGCTGCTTTTCGCAGTCCTTGGGGGAAATATAGGTATAGCCCATAGATTGTAGAAGTTCAATAGCCGGTTTTTGGCTGGCGCTGACTTCGAGATATAAATCCTTGTTCACAGCCACCTCCTTTCCTCCTTACTTCTTCGTGTTGTCAAAAAATGCCGCACCAAAAATAGCTTCGCCCATTTTTTGCTCCGTCATTTTTTGACGAAATGTAAACTTCTTTCCTGCCATGTCCCATATCCGGATCGCGACTCTAGGAACAAACACCTTTTTATTGAGGCCGGGATGCTTTACACCCGTAATTCTCAATTCATTCTCGTCTAGTCTTATCTTTTTCGAACTATTCGGGTTTATTATATATTTCTCGTACGAATCAGATTTGAAATCCTCTAAGGCATCGCTCTTAAAGAATTCGCGACCTTGATATGATAGTTGAATCGTCCTGATTGCAATCGGGACCCTTCCAATATTAAAAAGAAGTAAAGCAGGCTCATAATATTCAATTGCGTCCCAAATTAGCATAGCTTCTATACGTTTTATATGTTCGCGGCGCGCAAGCCACAGGGCGGTAACGCTTGCTAAAATTGAGCCAATTGCAGATAACGCATTCCAAAATTCGTTGCAGGAGAGAAATGCTACTATCCTTGTCACGTTCTATCCTCCTAAATATGTGTGTGAAGCAACCATCTTCTAGAGAAATCTGTTGCAGCATAGTTGCTAAATGTTATAACTATCCCAAACAGTACAGTCAGGCATCACCGGACTTTTTCCAAAGTACATGACAATGAAATGAACATTTGAAAATTACACTCTCACAATACCTGTCAGCAGAAGCTGCATCAGGGCTTTCTTCTTTTTCTTTTCTTCTTCCAACTTACGCTGATGAAGGGTGATAAGGTCGCTTAACTTGTCCAAATATCTGGCTATTGTTGTTTGTTCAACCTTTGACGGATACGCAAAGCTGAGAGTTAAAAATTCATCATAGCTTATACTGCGTCCATCACGAATACCATAGGTTACTGTTTCTAATCGTCGGATAAATGCCTTGGATGTGAACACATATTTCCAATACTCCGAATTGTGCTTTTCAGGCTCAGAAAAGCCAAAAACCGTGTAAGCAGGCGAAGTTATGCCTTCTATTGTGGAATGGGCAAAACCGCCCTGAAAAGAACGAAGGTGTATTACAAACTGCCCCGGCAACACTCTTTTGTAGCCGGTTTCATTCTTCTTGTCGTGAAATATATTGATGCTGTTTTCATCTCTACGAATCATTCCACGATCCTGCGTTGCTGACAAAACAGGAAGTTCCGGATAACCTTTATCCGCAGTTGATACAAACAGCTCTTTTGCCTTACGCTGTTCCCAAGGGTCAGTAAATCCCTTAAAGCGAATTTCTGGCACAGCCTCGCCTTTCTTTGGAAACATTTTTTCAAGGAAAAATTGCTTTTCCTTTATGATTTCTTCGATTTTTTGTTGCTCCAGTACAATGACCTTGTCTTGCGTAGTAAGGATTTCTGCAATTTTCTTTTGTTCAGTAGTACTTTTGGGATAACTTATATCAATGTTATTCAAGTCATCTTGATTGATCTTTGGCATTCCTGTTCGCATCGAGCATGCTACCGCTCGTTTATAGAAATTATATCCAAGCATTAAGTTAAAAAGATATGCCTTTTCAATTTTTCCTGTTGGCTTAATTGAATAGCAATCTGCACTGCAAATCCCTTCAAACGGTGGAGCACAAACCTTATTGAGATTCGGACGAATTTTGCTGTACACAATCGAGTCAGAGTCAAAATAGAACTTCCCTGAAATCAGCCTTAATTCAGACGCAGATTTCGTTTCAAAGATACGTCCTGTATCTTTTTCAATGCAATCAGGCCCAATATGCTGCATTTCTGAGTATGGCTGTTTTTGTGGGTCAACCAAGCCGGACGCAATCACGCCGAGTTGCCGAAATGGAGATTTGTCCCAGTCTGATGGAATTATATCTGTCCCAGCTTTCCTATACCCCTCCGGCACGATTCCGTGCCGGATTTGGTCTATTCTTTTTTTCACTTCTTGTGACATATTTCACACTCTTCTCTCAGCTATTACTGATATTTCTGGCAATACGATCCTCACTTTTCTGGTATTTGCACTTTCGAAGTTCGTAGAACCAGTCTGGAATCAGAACGCTTTCGCATCTGCTGTTGTATATGCTTTGCTGCATATTCATCAAAGAAGATACGATGTCATCACTGCCACTGCACATTGAATCTTCGATAATATGCGCTTCACTTCTTATTTTTTCGTGTATTTTGCGGCATTCATTTGTTTTATAAATCGAACTTACTGCATACTCTCCAATCGGAATCAACCATGTACAGACACAGATAGCCTTTATAACGCTTGGATTAAAAACAAAAAAGCTTATAATCACCGGTAAAAATACCACGGTCCAGACTATAATTTGCAATACCATATAAGCTTTAATTATATTTTTCGTCCAGCGTTCATTTTCACTTTGGCAGTAGAACACCTGCTGACTACCAGAAAGCATCGAATAATCGCTATACCAGTTCCTCACACTTGCTCTTTCCTGCCCTGTATAATCCCCGATATACTTAGCTATGTCTATTCTGCTAGGACAGTTACCCCATTTCAGCTCGCTATTTCCTACCGCAGCAGAGAAAAGCACCACATCAAAAAATTGCTGCACTGTAGCTGCTTTGCATTTTACATTTTTAATCCACCGACTGTAGTATTTATTTATAATCAAAAGAATTACGGATAACAACCCATATATCGCCGTCAAAAGTTCCGAGCCAATTGCCGATGAAACAGCCGAAAACACCGCAAATACAAGCACAGCCGCAGATTGTCCTGCCTGCATCTTTTTTGCCCTAGTATACAACTTTCGCTGTTCAAGCAAGCAATCGAGTAGATACGGTTCGTTCTGCCTTACAAAAATGCTATCAGCCGTATTCTGGGAAGCTGCTTCCAAAGACTTCACCCCACTTCTTTATTGCCTCTTTATAATTCTTTTCAAGTTCTTCTTGCCATGCTTCACATGCTTTTCCATAGTCTGTTTGTGCCTTGAGTTGTAGGACCAATTGGTCAGAGAAGCTAAGATGATTGATGTCACCCTGAATTCCTTTCATATCGTACACAGGGCCCGTAATATGATCTGCTATGTATTTTAGGGCACCCATAAAACGAAAATCGATCCACTGATTTAATTCGCCAACAGAATTGGCGTAATTTACAATCATTGTTTCAAGCATATACGAAGGAATCGTTTTTGCATTTTTAACTTTATTCCACTTTTTACAGAGACGCACCAATTCTAGCAAACGTCCATCCTTGCTCTGATTGGTGCTCGTAACATGTTCTTTGTCCTTTTGAGGGTCTGTTTTCTTCCAGTTGCCCTGCCCATTCGGAATAAGATAGTATGCCCGTCCATCGCTTTCGGTCACAGTGTGAAAACACGGAACAATATCAAAAGACCAATCTTTGGACTTGAGGTTTAGAACAACAGCTTCTCCATTTCTTCGAACTTCAGAGCGGGAGTATTCACGTACCGACTCCAATTTATCCTTAAATCTGTTGGTCACTTTTGTGCTGTTTAATGTTCCGTCATCGCGTATACAGTTTTTTTGTGCCAAGTTGATTGTACTTGCAGTAATCCGAACATTATCCCATGGGTCGTACTGATTGTATGTTGCTCCATTTGCCGCAATACCGATCATTAAATCGATGTCATCAAGTTCTCGGCATTTGGTTTTACGCGCAAAGGAACCAAAGTGGACATTAAATTCATCGCACAAATCGAAGAATCCATCTTGTTCACCGAATTCAGCAATATTATTCAGCAGATTGTCACGGCTGACTCTTGCGGCAGATACGATGCTGGGGTCAAGATTTACAATATTCTTCATAAACTCTTCAAAAGCTGCATTAACAGTTGTTGCCATATATCTTCCTCCATTCATTTCTGCTCCAGAGCCGTCATACTCGTCCATTTCCCATTCCATCCAACCATCGACAAACCCGTTTTGCCAACTCCTTTTCGCCTTCCCGCAGAAGAACGTATGCGGGAATATGTCGGCTCATATATTGGAGCTGTATCTGAATATCCAGATCCGTAAATTGCTCCAGTGGTACGCCATACACCACGCTGACCCCATCAACCCAGATACCGAAGGCATCGATCTGGCTTCCATATTCTCGGATCATGTCTTGCAGGCAGGCCATGGCCTGTCCCCGTTCAAAATTGCGCAAGGCATTTTCACAGCGGGTGATATTGTTGCAGTCTCTCGCAAACTCCGCCGCAGTTTTTACCTGCTCCAGGGCTTTCTCATATTCGCTTTGATACATTCTTCCACCTCCGTTTTTATCATTGGAAACTGATTGGAATTCCCAAGCAGTTCCTCATCTGTGGTTTTATTTCTCCTTGAGTTTTTTACGCTCAACCTCACGCTCAATCTGCTTTACGCTTTTCTCAGGTGTTGGCAAATCTTCCGGCATAGTACCGCCCAGTTCCTGGATGGTCTGGCGAACCTTGCGCCCCACATCATAGTGGGCCTGATTGGCGGCAGCTTTTCCCTGAATATTCTCCCGGCGCAGCTTTTCTTCGGTCTGGGTTGCGCGGAAGAGATTTGCTGCCAATTCCGTACTTCCCATATGATCCAGAATTTTCTCGCTCTTTTTCAAGCCTTTTCGGGCATGAATTTCCTTGACTCCCAGGCCGCCGTACAATCCCTGATATCCTTTGTTCTGAAAAATAGCATAGTCTTTCTGTTCAATCACACCGGCATCGTGCGCTGCATCCGCCAGAGCGATATTGTGCCGCTTCATCTCATTTCGGATAGCCAGTCGCTTCTGATCCTCGGATAGCTCTTCATAGTTTTCAATCAATTCCTGCTGCCGGGTTTTGACTGCAAAGTAAGTCTGGCCTATAGCGATAATCTCTTTCCGAGGATCACCGTTCATAACAATTAAGTAACAGGCATAGCGTGACAACGCAAAATCTTCAATCTCCCGAACACCGCCATTAGGCATAGGAGATGTTTTGACGGCATCGGCAAATTGTTCATCCACCTCATAACCGCTATTTTTACATGCAAGCTTTGCCCGCTCAATGGCATCCGAAAAGCGACGCCATGAATTGTATCCCAATATTGTCTGCAGTTCACGTGCAAGCCAATATTCCTGCCCATATTCATTGATATGCTTAATATCTTCAAATGTCTGGTCGCTGTATCTCATCAAATCCTGACTCATAAGCCCAACTCCTCCAAATACTTCGCCATCTGCGCCTGCACCTGTGCCAGCTCTGCCTCAATATTGGCAATGTTCTGCTTCACCTCGTCGATATCCACTGGCTCTTCCTCCTCAAAGGTGTCCACATACCGGGGGATATTCAGGTTGTAGTCATTGTCCGCAATCTCTTCGCGGGATGCCCGGTGGCTGTATTTCTCCACGTTTTCCCTGGCTTCGTAGGTATCCACGATTTTCTTGATATCGCAGGGTCGAAGAATGTTCTGATTTTTCCCCTTTTCAAAGTTCCCTTCTCCGGATGCATCAATGAACAGGACATCATCCCGGGTGCGTCCGGTGCGAAACACCAGAATACAGGCGGGAATGCCCGTACCATAAAACAAATTCGCAGGCAGGCCGATCACCGCATCCAGCAGGTTGCTATCTACCAAAGCTCTTCGAATTTTTCCTTCACTGGCCCCGCGGAACAGGACTCCATGGGGCAGCACCACTGCCATTCTGCCATTGTTGCCGTCCAGACTTTTCAGCATGTGCAGCACAAAGGCATAGTCGCCCTTGGAACTGGGGGGAACACCAATGTCAAAGCGCTTATAGGCATCCATGGACGCAGTCATCTTCTCCTGCTTTTTGCCCTTGGCATCCAAGCCGGCGTTTGCAAGGAAGCCACTGTCCCATTTATCCAAGCTGAATGGAGGATTTGCCACCACTACCTGGAAACGCATCAGCTGATCGTTCTTTAGATTCTGGGGATTGGACAACGTGTCGCCCTGCCAAATCCGGGCATCGTCAACACCATGCAGGAACATATTCATAGTGCATAGCGCCCAGGTCTGTGCATTCAGTTCCTGACCATAAATCGCTACCTTGCCGCTGGGCACCTTCTTGTACGCCTTCAGCAGCAGGCCGCCGCTGCCGCAGGTGGGGTCATAAATTCGGTCATTCTCCTGAGGCTTCACCAGGGAGGCAACCAGTTCCGATACCTGACTGGGCGTGAAAAACTCACCGCCCTTCTTACCGGCATCAGAGGCAAAGTTGGCAATCATATACTCATAGGCATCGCCGATGATATCTGCAGATCCCAACTGGCTGGGACGGAGATCCAAGTCATGAAAATCTTCCAGCAAATTGCCGAGGGTCGCTTTTTTCTCCTTCATGTCCCCGAAATCCACCTGGGAATTGAAGTCAATGGCGCGGAAAACATTGCACAGCTTTCCGCTGTTATGTTCTTCAATGTGAGAAAGGGCTACGTTGATCTTCTGTCCGATTTCGTTGCTGTTGCGTTCGCTGTAAAGGAAATCAAAGGTGGACTCTTTATCGATTGAGAACCGCTCCCGGCTCATGGCGCGTTCCACACGTCGTTCATCACCACCATACTGAGCCATGTAGTTTTCACGTTTTTCTTTGGTAACATCGCTCAGATATTTCACAAAAAGCATGGACAGGATGTAGTCCTTATAGCGAGAGCTGTCAATCTTTCCCCGGAAGCTGTCACAGGCCTTCCAGAGGACTCTTTCAATATCCGCACGAGTTGTCATTTCAGTTACCTCTCTTCATTTCAGTAAATAGCTGGTTAATCATTAAATCGTAGTACTTTTCTTTTTCGGCTGCCAGCTCCGCCAAAAGTCGTGTTTCCCGATGAGCAAGCTCATTTAATCCTGCCAAAACCCTTTGGTGGGAAAGCGGAAACACGTCCATCTCATAATCTGCAAAATAGCGAGGTTTCACCGACCCCAATATAGTGCTCACCGCACTCTCGGAAATTTGCCTCTTGACCGACTGCGAGTTGATTAACCAGAATAGATATTCCGGGAGCAGCAAGTTTTTGTTTGCCCGAACCACAACAAAACTGGACGGGATTACATAGCCTTCCAGCCCCTCTGTAATCAACACAGCTGTATACGGGGCGGTCAAACGAATGACAACATCTCCGGTATGCGTCAGGTATTCCGGATTCAGTGGTTCGACAGCATCAAATGTTTCACAAAGGGACGTGTCGATGCATCCGCTGGGATGAATGCTTTTTAGATTTAGCAAAGGGTAGCGGTATTCTGTTTTTTCTCGGGCTTGTTTTCTTCCAAGAACCAACCCGCTCCGAACCAGGGCCATATTTCCTAACTTCATTCTCAATTCTCCGCGTCTAGAGTGAAATTTAACATATTTCTAGGTAAAGCCACTTACGGGCTTTACTTTACTCGTAGTATACACCATTTCTCACTAATTGTCAATACATTTTCTATGTCACGTGTGTAATTTAACACAATCTTTCAATAATTGGAATTGATGACAAATAAATCCGATGGTTTGTGAAATTTAAATTTCTTTATCAAGTATGTAAAGCCGTAAACATTGGCTGAGAAAACAGCCCTTTGTCCAAAACCACTTGCGTTAAATGTGCATATTTCTTATATTTCTCCCCTTCTAACCTCCAAACCACCCCTCCGCATCAGACTCCGTTCCTCTCCACCCCATACCGCCACATTCCGCTCCATACATATTCCCCCGCCCCAAGGGTGTCGTGAAATGCGACACCCTTGCACTTTTTACTCAGAAAAATTATCCATTTCCGACTATTTCCCGTATTTCTCTTGACAAATCGCCTCCCTATCTATATAATATATAAACATACGTTCTATTTCTTTTAGGACAGCAGCCGGGTATCCGCCACAAAAAGAGGCGTTTGCCTCCTCAGAATCGGTCTGCACCCGGCAAAAATTCAAAGGGTGTCGTGAAACGCGACTCCCTTTGCCACAAGGAGGGATTTCCAATTGCCGGTGATTCGGGATACGAAGGATAAGGAT
>ERZ773225.4199-NODE-4199-length-11904-cov-3.063381_pt1 | contig 11904 bp, 12 predicted proteins | sample MGYA00580993_ERZ773225 | MGnify/ENA primary metagenome ERZ773225 (study PRJEB29015, sample SAMEA2737748) | human gut metagenome | biome: human gut; feature: human-associated habitat; material: faeces | place: China | collected 2012 ... | reverse complement strand
CCCGGCCCCGTACCAGCTGTTCCAACTTTAGGTCCCCTCCTCGTCGGCGGAAGCCACAGTCAGGTTCACGGTCACGGTATAGTTGCCCACGGACCCCGCCGGGGAGTTGTCCGGCAGTCGAATGTCCGCCGTGACGGTGGAGGTCCCCAGTGCCGCCGAAGAAAGGTCCAGAATGGCGGTCACATTGGAGTCCTTCAAAGCATTCACCGCCGCCACCGGGCCACGGATGGTCACCTGCAATTCCTTGGTGACCACCTCGGCGGTCATACCGCTGGGCACGTTGGTCACACGGAAGTTGGTGACTTTGAAGGTCTGGGTTTTCAGGTTGGGGAACTGGATCGTCACCCTTGCCTGGGTCACGCCGGTCAGGTTGGTCACACCCTCGGGCAATTTGATGTTGAAATCCTGAACGGTCTTGCTCAGAGTCAGCTCGCTCAGCTTAATGGTCCCCAGGTTGATCTCCGTCAGGGCGTTCAGCAGCGTCTCGCTGCCCGCCACCCGGATGCTGGAAGGCTCAATCTGGATGTCGCTGGTGTCCTCCGTGGCACCGCCGCCGGGTTCCACCGTGACCTTCAGGGGAATTTCCTTGGTTTTCTGAATTTTAATGGACAGATTGATCTGGGCCACATCCGTGACCACCTGCTCCACGTCCACCGGGTCCCCGGCGGTATCGCAGAGCGTGAAGGGCAGAGCCTCGTTCACGGATTCCGTCCGGCCCTGCAGGTCCACATCCACCACCGCCTGGGCGATGCGGTTCACCACGGACTCCGGCCCGGTGACGGAAATCTGCGGATGGTCCATACTGGGGTTCTGGGTGTCGGCCAGATAGCCGTCTGCAATTTCTCCCTGGAAATTCAGGGCCACGTCCACGTCCTTGGTGATCTTCCGCTCAATGTCCACGGTCACATACTGGGGAGACTGGCTTTCCACCACGAAGGCATTGTTGGCAATGTCTCCGGGGAAGGCGATGTTGTAGGTCAGCTTCCGCTCCCCCGGCTCATAAATGCCGGACAGGTCCGCCGTGAGAACAATATTGGAAGAATTTAATTTGATGAGGTCCGACCGGTTGCCGGACAGGCGCAGGTTCACCGTATTGGAGGAGACTGCCGTGACCATAAGGCCGTTCTCGTTCAGCACGGACTCGCCCTCCCAGACGATGGGGATATTATAATAGGTGTCGGAAGAGCCGGGGCTCACGGTCGTGATGACATACAGCCACAGGCCGAAGGCGCAGGCAAGGGACAGCAGTACAGACCCGATTTTACGCTTCATTGTCCTGGTTCTCCTTTCCCGGCTTTATGAGCTTCTGCTTCAGGATACGGCGGATGTTCTTGTCCTCCTCCTGGTTTTCATCGGGGCACAGCGCATTGCGCAGCAGCTTTTCCAGGGTCTTGGGAGCCAGATGCCGCTTGAGCATGCCGCCCATGGCCACGGAGATGGTGCCCGTTTCCTCGGAGACGATGACCACTACCGCATCGGAATTCTCACTCATGCCCACACCGGCCCGGTGCCGGGTGCCCAGGTCCGCCGCCAACCGGTCACTGGTGGACAGGGGCAGCACGCAGCCTGCCGCCTTGATTTTCCCCTCCCGGATGATCATGGCGCCATCGTGGAGGGCAGCCTTGGGGAAGAAAATGTTCCGGATCAGCTGCTCGGAGACCTGGCCGTCGATGGTGGTTCCGGTCTTCACATAGTCTTCCAAAGATGTCTCCCGGGTGAAGACGATCAGTGCGCCTACCTTTTCCCGGCTCATGCAGTCACAGGCGGCCACGGTCTGGCTGATGACCATATCCATCTCCGCCACAGGCTTGACCCCGCCAAACAGGGCTCCCAGGCGCACACTGCCCAGATGGTCCAGCATCCGCCGCAGCTCCGGCTGGAACAGGACAACCAGCGCCAGCAGTCCGATGGACAAAAACTGATTGATGATGAAGCTCAGGGTATACAGGTGCATCACGTCCGTCAGGGCCGCAATGATCACCACGACGATCACAGCCCGGGCCACCCGGATGGTGCTGGGCGTCCGGACCAGGGGCAGTAACCGATATATTAAAAACGCAACGACTGCAATGTCCAGATAATCGGACCACTGCATCCGCAGGACCTGTTGCAGCAGATTTTGCAATGCTTCCATGCTCGAACCCTCTTTTATGTCAACTTTTTCAAATCGCACACTATGCTATGGTATACTTATCTATTATCCGGTCTATTATAGCGGATTCTCCCCCGGTTGGCAATAGATATTCTGCATAAAATTCTTTCCAGCAGTCCCGCTCCTTTCGCCCGTTTCCGGCACTCTCTCCGGCTTCTTTCTGGCCCAAAGCGTCATTTCCGACCCAAACACAAAATTTTCCCGGGACGCGGCACGTTTCCCGGGAAATGTAAATTTTCTGTGCGTTCCTAGCCCTTCCGCATTTTCCACTCCCCCAGAGCTTCCAGCAGCGCCCGGGTCTGGGCCGGGCATGCGTCGTGGCCGAAGCTGACCCGGACGGTGCCCCGATCCAGGGTGCCCGCGCTTTCGTGGGCCAGGGGCGCGCAGTGGAGCCCCGCCCGGACGGCAATGCCCCGGCTCCCCAGGAATTCCGCAATTTCCTCGCAGTCGGCTCTGCCCTGAAAGGACACCGTCATGGCCTGGTCCGGCCCGGAAAACACCCGATAGCCCAGCGCCTTCAGTCCCCGGGCACAGGCCATGGTCTGGCCGTGCCCAGCGGCAAATATCTTCTCCGGGGTCAGCGAACGCACCAGGCCCCGCCGCCAGTCCCGCCGCCCCGGGCACATTCACGGTCCCCGCCTCCAGGCGTTCCGGCAGGTCCTCCGGCATGGTTTTCTCCCGGGACAGCGTCCCCGTGCCGCCGAACAGCAGGGGCTTTCCCGGCTGGGCGCAGAGCAGCAGGCCCGTGCCCTGGGGGCCCAGCAGCCCCTTGTGGCCGGGCATGGCAATGAATTCCGCCCCCAAAGCCCCCATGTCCACCGGAAGACTTCCGGCGGACTGGGCTGCATCCAGAATAAAGGGCACCCCCGCCGCCCGGCACAGGGCGGCCATCTCCTGCACCGGCAGGATGAAGCCGAACACATTGGACACATGGGTGAATACCGCCCCGTCCATCCCCTGCCGCAATGCAGCCCGGAATTCCTCCAGCAGTGCATCCCGGCAGAAGAGCCGCCGTCCGGCAACGGTCACCCGACAGTCCCGGGCGTATAGGGGCCGCATAACGGCATTGTGCTCAAAGCCGGAAACCAGCACCCGGCTGCCGGGCTTGATGATGCTCTCTATGGCAATGTTCAGCCCGTGGGTACAGTTGGCGGTCAGCACCACCTGCTCCGGCTTACAGGAAAAGAGCCCAGCCGCCTGCTCCCGGCAGTCGAAGACGGTTCGCGCCGCCTCCATGGCGGCTTCATAGCCGCCCCGGCCGGGGTTAGCGGCACAGGCCATGGCTTTTGCCGCCGCCCGGATTACCTGGGGTGGCTTTAGGAAGGAGGTGGCCCCGTTGTCCAGATAGATCATAGGGCCATCTCCCGGTAGCTTCCCGCTTCCCATACGTAGATTTTCCGCCAGCTTACCCCATCCTGGGCCAGAGCCAGGGCGGCATCCTGAATGTTGGATAAGCGCAGCTTTAGCCCATAGCCGCAGCCCTGCTGCTCCATCCATTTGGGCGTCCTGCCCAGGGACACGGATATCCCCCGTTTCCCCAGGCTCCGCTCCCCCCGCTGGGCATAGGTCACCGAGCGGAAGGTGATCATATACTGTTTCATAAAAAACTCCCTCCCGGGCACATTCTATGCCCAAGAGGGAAATTTTGTCAGGGAAGCTCTGAATAAAGCGGCAAGAGCAGACCGCAAGAGATTTTGTTTCCGGGCAGGGTATCTGCCGCTCAGCCGCAGTCGATTGGTTCAGCGTTTCCTTTTTTCATTTTCTTCCAGCAGGCACACCGCGTGGCAGGCCATGCCCTTGCCCTCGCCGGTGAAGCCCAGGTGCTCCTCCGTGGTAGCCTTTACGTTGACCCTGGCGGGGTCAATGCCCAGATGTATGGCGATGTTTTCCCGCATCCGGTCGATATAGGGCCGCAGCTTGGGTCTCTGGGCGATCATGGTCACATCGATGTTGCCGACTTTATAGCCCGCGGCATCGATTTTTTCGCCTACACTGTCCAGCAGTTTCCCCGAATCCGCCCCCTTGTAGCGCATATCCGTATCCGGGAAGTGAAGACCGATGTCTCCCAGCCCCGCCGCACCCAACAGGGCGTCCATGACGGCGTGGAGCAGCACATCCGCGTCGCTGTGGCCCTCCAGGCCCAGCTCATAGGGAATTTTCACCCCGCCCAAAATCAGGTCTCGGCCGGGGACCAATGCGTGTACGTCATAACCGTGTCCGATTCTCATTGTCCTTCCTCCAACAGCAGCTCCGCGATTTTCAGGTCCAGAGGGGTGGTCACCTTCAGGTTCCGCTCGTCCCCCGCCACCAGGCGAATTTTCATCCCCAGCCGCTCCACGGCAGAGCAGTCGTCCGTAACGGCAGCCTTGTCCGATGCAGCCTTTTGCAGCGCGCCCCGCAGCAGGTCAAAGTCAAAGACCTGGGGAGTCTGCACCGCCCGGAGGGTGCTTCTGTCCGGCGTGGATTCGATGAGACCGCTTTTCTCTATTTTGATGGTGTCTTTTACGGGAATGGCCGGGGCCGCCGCCCCATAGCTATGGGCCGCCCGGACGGTTTTGTCGATGAGCGCCGGGGTGATCAGAGGCCGGGCCCCATCCTGAATGGCCGCCAGCTCCATGTCCTTGGACAGGGCGTTCAGCCCCAGCCAGACGGATTCCTGCCGGCTGCCGCCGCCCTTAACCACAGCTTTCACCTTGTCCATCTCCCGGCAGAGCCCGGAAATTTGCAGGATCAGATCCTCCCGGGTGACGATGACGATCTCCCGGATGGCCTCGCAGTCCTGAAAGGCCCTTACCGTTCTTACGATCATGGGTTCTCCCCCCAGGGGGGCCATGACCTTGTCTATGCCCCCCATCCGGGAGGCCGTGCCCGCCGCCACGATCACCGCGCCGCAGCTTTTCAGGGGCAGCACCTTCCGGGCCGCCCGGGCCGCCTTCGAAAGCTCCATGCTCACAGCTCCTTTATCAGCTTCTTGTAGTATTCGCCCCGGACCATGAAGTTCTTGAACTGGTCAAAGGCCGCGCTGGCGGGGCTCATGAGCACCACATCTCCGGATTCCGCCGCCTTGGCAGCGGCCAGAGTTGCCTCCGTAAAGTCCTTGCAGTCCACGATCTCCGGCTTGCCGGGGGCATATTCCGGGGCTGCCTCCACCGCCGCCCGGATCTTCGGGCCGGTGGCCCCGCCCAGGAAGAGCTTCTTCACATGCTTACAGATCTCCGGCCCCAGTACATCATAGGGGATGTGCTTGTCGTAGCCGCCGGCGATCAGGATCACCTGTTCCGGGAAGCTGCGCAGCCCTGCAATGGTCCGGCTGGGAGAAGAGGCGATGGAGTCGTTGTAGAACCGAACGCCGTCCTTCACCCGCACCAGCTCAATGCGGTGCTCCACGCCGCCAAAAGCCCTAGCCACCTGCCGAATGGCATCGTCCGTGGCCAGGCCCTCCACCAGGGCAATGGCCGCCATATAATTCTCAATATTGTGGGTGCCGGGAATCAGGATGTCCTTGCTCTCCAGGATCTTCTCCCCCCGGCGGTAGATCACGCCGTCCTCTTCCCAGACGCAGTTGGTCCGCACCTTCCGGGAGAAGAACCGGGTCTGCCCGTTGCCCCGCAGTTGGGATGTAATGGCATTGTCCGCGTTCAGCACCAGGATGCCGGTTTCGTCCTGGAACCGATAGATATTCTTCTTGGCCTCCACGTATTCCTCCATATCCTTGTGGATATCCAGGTGATTGGGGGCCAGATTGGTGATCAGCGCCCGCTGGGGGCTGCGCTTCATGTCCATGAGCTGGAAGGAGCTGAGCTCCACCACGGCGAAGTCCTCCTTTTTCATTTGACGGCACAGGGGCAGCAGGGGCGTGCCGATGTTGCCCCCCAGCCAGACGGTCTTCCCGGAGGCCTTCAGCATTTCGCTGACCAGAGTGGTGGTGGTGGTCTTGCCGTCAGAGCCGGTGACGGCGATCAGGTGGCAGGGGCAGACCTCAAAGAACACCTCCATCTCCGAGGTGATCCTGGCCCCCCGGCTTTTCAGGGCCTGGATGGCCGGGTTCCCGGGGTGCATTCCGGGGGTACGGAAGACCACGTCCGCCTGGACTCCGTCTAAGTACCCTTCCCCCACATGGAGCTTGCAGCCCGCCGCCTCCAGCGCCAGCACCTCGTCATCCAGCTTCTCCCGGGGGGTCTTGTCGCAGCCCACCACGTCGCAGCCAAATTCCAGCAGCAGCCGCACCAGGGGCCGGTTGCTGACCCCCAGGCCCAAAACGGCAATCTTCTTTTTCTTTAAGCTCTGAAAATAGGATTCAAATGCGTCCATAAAAAGTTCTACCTTTCCTTTGGTTTTTAATTCTTAATGTATTCCATCACATATTTTTTACTTAGCATAATCTCATTAGGCATAAATCTGCAAGGAATTCAAAATCAATTCAGTTATGACACACACTCGGCAAAATAACACAATCCGATATGTTCTTTTAGATTTTTATTGATACAATAGTCTCATCAACATAAGTGAGAAAGGTATTTGAAAATGAAACGCTCTTTTGTATTGTCCATAGCACTTTTGGTGTTTCTGTCTGCCATGCTTCGTGTATCCGCACAATCTTCAAAGTGCGAATCGTCTTCGTCTTCCACAGTTTTTTCAGCGTCTTCTTACAAACGCGATTCTGCATCCCCCACTCTTATCAACGGAGAAGAAATAGATTAAAGGATAAAACATTATCACTCATCTCGTCTTTTCATCTGCTCAAAAATCATTTGTGCATTCCGTTCATGTCCAATCGCCTTTGCCATATAAAACGCCTGTTTATACAGCTCCTCACTGTCTTTTGCATTGCCTAAAAAGGATTCTGCCTCTGCCATAACAGCAAGCAATTCCGGGAAAAACAAATAGTGTCCGCACTCGATGCAAATATCTCTTCCTTTTTTTGCTACCAAAATGGCTCGCCCGTATTCTCCCACAGACACCAAATTGTTTGCATAATTGAACAGTACCATGGTCTGCCTTGCTTTTGACGCCCGATCACACCGGCAATGTTGCTCCATATAGGCACTGAGCCGATGCAAAATGTCAATTGTTGTCGACTGATCTCCAAGTCTTTCATAGTTCAGGGCAAGTTGATTGATGATTTTTATCTCATTTGCCGTATAAAGGCCATCTTCAAAATGGGAGACGTCAAAGTTCGGTGCCGTCAGCCGTATTGCTCGGAAGAGCATCTCTTGCTTTTCTTCTGGGCTAAAGGGGCCATCCTCTTTTCCGAGAATGGCCAAGGAACGCAAAATGAGCTGCTGGCTGATACGATCCTCCAGTTTCATCTTTCTTTGAAGCGCTTCATGTGTTTTTATTGCTTCTACCCGCGCCTGCACATCCTGGGTCTGTTCGAAACGAATGTCCCAATAGGCAATTTTTGCCTGTAAGTCCTCAATTTCCAGTTCATCTTTGCTTACGAGCGCGTAATAGCGGTCCGACGGCATATCTAGCCTTTCGAGAAGTGCATTGACAAGATTCCGAGAAGGGCTCTGTCTTCCATTTTCCAAGCGGGAAATAGTAATTGGTTCACAAATCCCCTCACATAGCTTTTCCTGAGTCAGCTTCAGCTCCAGTCGTCTTCGCTTAATAGCTTCCCCGATAAATATTTCTTGCATTTAACCCCTCCCCTTTTTGCATTATATACATGATTTGTAAAGAATTCAATAGCTTGTTTATAAATACATGTTTGGAGATGGTTTCTTGTTCGTTTACGATAAATCAAATATTCTCGCAGCAATTACAAATCTAGCCAAAAAGGACGCTTCTCAGGAGCATTGTGCGATCGGAATTGCTAGAATTCATAACGAGGATATTACAGCGTGTGTATCTATTTTGGAATCTTGCTTCCTAGATTCATTTGGATGTTCATGCAGTAAATATAGTTATACCATTCCCGCCTCTCCAATAATTGCTCTATTTTCTCTCTGTCAGAAAAGCGATACCGTTCCAACAATCATCCATACACATGCACCAGATTTACACAGCCAAGGAAAAGTCTTCTTTTCAGAACAAGACCACTGTTATTTTTCAAAGCTCTCTTCCATTGCACGAAATGAATGGAGCCTACCTTTTCTATTTACTATCGTCACAAATGGGATTTATACAAAATACTGTTTGTATAACACGGCAACATCTAAAGCCAATCTTTGGGAGGAAAAGCTATGAATGAAAATATTTCCAACATTGCTGTTTTCCACGATGATGAATATGGTATAATTTACGCTCCAACCTTTGGAACAGCTAAGAAAACAGAATCAGCCCATGCGCAAATTCTCGAGATGTACTTGAAAAAATATGCAAATAATGATCTGTCAGAAAAAGAAGCATCACTTCTTGAGCAGTATTTTGTAAGGCAATTTGCAAATGTTTCGGAATTACAAATTGATTCTGTCCCTCATCTTCTTGAACGAAAAACGCTTTCACGAATAGAAATTTTAGTTGCCAACGATTGCAACTTGAACTGTAGATATTGTTTTGCAAAAGCAGGAACATATGGCTATGCTCCAAATCGAATGAATCCGCAATCCGCAGCGCACTTTCTAAGCCAGATAATCGACGGACGTTACACTGCTGTTGAAAGGGTCATGTTTTTCGGAGGCGAACCATTGCTTTGCCCCAGCACTCTTCGGAGCATTTGCGAATTTTTTAGGGAACGGGTATCCGAAAAAGCTCTCACAAATATGCCTGTTTTTTCGATAGTAACCAATGGCACCCTCATTGATGATAATTTTGCCAGTCTAGCAAAAGAGTTTAATATTCTTATAACGATTAGTGTCGATGGTCCACCTGATATTAACGACATAAATCGCATTGACAAGCGCGGAAGTGGCACATTTTCAAATGTTAAATCAGGAATCGATACGCTAAGGCGCCATGGTGTTCTCCCAAGCATGATTGAGGCGACCTACACGAAAACGCACCAAACATTGGAATATTCTCGTGAAGAAATAAAGGAATTCCTGAAAAATGAATTTGAAATAGAGACTGTTTTTGTAGCAGACTGTGAAAGCACTTGCCAGCACACCGATTTGATTCCATCGGTGCCAAATTTCAACATAGAAAAAGAATGTAACCGACCCTATAATATTTGGCGTATGCGAGATGCTCTGAATAAAGATAGCTATTCTGATTTTTCCTGCAATGCAGGGTACGGCTCTCTTGCCCTAATGCCAAATGGAGACATCTTTCCTTGCCATTACTTTGTCACGCATCCGGAATATAGAATTGCGTCCTTTTTAAATGGATCTTTGGACTTCGAAGAGTATTCCAACGTGCTAAATAAACTAAATACTGTAAGACGAAGCACTCATATCAAGTGTGCTAAATGCTGGGGCAGAGTAGCCTGCGATATATGCCCTGCCTATCTTCTTTTTGCCTCGGAAGAAGTAAAAGATAACTATTGCAAAACTGAAAAGGAACTTCAAAAGAAACTTCTTTTGAAATGTGCAGGAAACTAAATTCATGCCTTTCAAAAGTGTTTTAATCTACTAGAAATGGAGGTGAAAATATGCTTGAAGAAGTATTGTCCAAAGAATTGGAGAATTTGGATTTGCAGTACCTCAATGAGGCTGATTATGAAATTACGTTAGCAGCCGCAGGCGCTGGTGTCTCCAATGGAGGTAGCGGTACATGCGAAGGTAAGTGCGGAGTCCACTGGTAAATCTTGATGGCTGTGGGCATCTTTAGGATGTCCACAGTCTTCTGTATGGCGACTTATCTTTCGATTTTCTTTCACTAAACATCTATTAAACTCATAAAACCTCAAGTCTATCAAATAATGGGGTTATGTACTATGAAAAACAAAACCAAACAGCGCATCCTATACTTCTGCATCTGTCTTTTGTTCCTTGCGGAGGCCTGCATTTCCTCCGCGAAGGTCTATTACAGTGCGGTCATTCTCGACAAGGCCCAGGCGGGGGACCTTTCCGGGATGCTGTTCTCCATTTTTCTGGCGGTAAGCGCCTGCCTGGGCTTATTCCTGGTGGATTACCTGAACACCCACTCTAAGCTCGCCTACATGACGTCCATCGAATTGGAGATCAAGCACAATATCGTCCACGCCATGCTGCACAGGCCCATGCAGGCCTTCCGGGAAAAGGACGATGCCTATTATTTTAACCTCTTGACCACGGATGTGGACACCTACCGCAATGATTTTATTGGCAGCCGACTGATGCTTATCAGTTGGGTGTTCTATGGCATCAGCGCCGCCGCCATGCTCTGCAAGCTGCACCCGATGCTGCTTCTGGCGGGCCTTGTGCTGGCCATCATCCCCATTTTTACCAACAATCTGTTCACAGCCATTTCTCAAAAGGCAAAAAACGGTTTTTCCGGTGCCTCGGAAGCCTACTCCGGCGCTCTTCAGGAACTCATCAAGGGCTACGAGACTATCCGGGCCAACAATGCCGCGGCCTTTGCGGAAGACCGGCATGACTTCTTCTCCACCGCCAAGCGCCGCGCCGCCTCTCGCTATTCCTTCGTGCAGAATATGAGCATGGAGGCCTTTTACACCTTTGCGGGGTTGAATGCGCTGCTGGGCATTGGCGTGGGCGGATATCTGGTGATTCAGGGGAAGCTGAGCGCCGTGCTGATGCTTGCGGCCCAGAGCTATTTTGTGACCCTGGGCAATGCCTTTTCCAATATCAGCAATTATGTGGTGGAAATGCGCGCCGCCGGGGATATCCGCAAAAAGCTCCGGGCCGAATCGGTCTGCGCGCCGGAAGCGGGAAAGGATCTGACCTCTCCCGGGGACATCCGCTATGACCGGGTAAGTCTCCGCTTCGGGGAGAAGACGCTGTACCGGAACTTTTCGGAGACCTTCCCGGCGGGGAAGGCCACTGCCATTGTGGGCGAAAGCGGCTGCGGAAAGTCCACCCTGATCAAGCTGCTTCTGCGCTACTATGCCCCGGACGGTGGAAAAATCACCATCGGCGATCAGGATGTTCAAACCGTTTCCGAGGACGATCTCTACCGCTGCATCGGCCTTGTGGAGCAGAGCCCCTTTCTTTTCAACGCAACGCTCTACGAAAACATCACCCTATTCTCCGGCGCGCCCAAGGAGGACTCCGAAGAATACCGGCATCTGCTCCGGGCGCTGAATCTTGAAAAGCTGGCACAGCAGGTTGGGGATCAAAAGCTGGGGGATTTCGGCGAAAAGATCTCCGGCGGCGAGCGGCAGCGCATCAACCTGGCCAGGGTAACACGGCAGAAAAAGCCCATTGTGATCTACGACGAACCAACCACCGGCTTAGACCCGGAGAACACCCGGCTGATCGATCAATTCATTTTCGCCCAGACGGGCACCACCCGCATTGTCATCACCCACGACCACAGCCCGGATTTTCTAGAGCAGTTTGACAAGGTGGTAAGGCTATGAGCAAAAATTCTCAAAGAATTATGCAAGATATTTGACAACCGGCCCAATTTAGAGTACAATACTGGAGCGACCGGGCCGGACAGCCGCGGATGGATGCCGAAAGGCGCCAGATGAGGAAAGTCCGGGCTCCACAGGGCAAGGATAACAGGTAACGCCTGCCGGGGGTGACCCCAGGACAAGTGCAACAGAGAGATACCGCCTCCGCTCCTATCAAATGGGGCCCCCGCAAAAACGAAGGTTTTTGTGGGGAGAGGAGATGCAGCGAACTGAGCGAGTCCTGCCGCTTGCGGCGGGACGAGGGCTTCGTCGTCCGCTCGGACGACGGCCAGCATCGCATTTGTCTGGTCTGCGG
>ERZ773225.4195-NODE-4195-length-11918-cov-3.171373_pt1 | contig 11918 bp, 7 predicted proteins | sample MGYA00580993_ERZ773225 | MGnify/ENA primary metagenome ERZ773225 (study PRJEB29015, sample SAMEA2737748) | human gut metagenome | biome: human gut; feature: human-associated habitat; material: faeces | place: China | collected 2012 ... | reverse complement strand
TCGGTATCCGGCACGCACTTTTCCGCCGCGCGTTTTCCTGCGGCCAAAAGTTTTATAAGGCCCTCCGGCACAGGTGCGCCCATGGCTGCGGCATTCTCGGCAATACTGCCAAGCTCGGTAAAAATGTACCATACCAGCACCACCGGCAAAATCAGCACGGTGTATTGTATGCCCAATACGGGCAGGTTTTCCACCGCCACGCCCAGCACGCCGTCGGCCATGGCGGCTACAATCACTACAACCACCATCCCGGCCTTGTGCCAGATGCCTGCGCGCGCCACAGCGCTTGACCACTCGCCTTTGGACGCCGCAGCCGCGCTGCCACTGATCCAGTCGATCACCATGCACACAGCCCAGGCCAGCACCAGCCACCCCAGCCAGCCAAAGGCCGCCGAAAACGCCGCGCACAGCGCCGTCACCGCCGCCTTGATCCACAAAAACATATTTTGCTCTTCCATTTTTTCTACCCCTCCACGATCCTGATCCCGTATTCTTCCGCCGCCAGGTGCTCCATGCGGCACCCGCGCGCCGTTTCCCAGCCGGGCGCAAAAATCACCGCGTCCGCTTCGGCCAGCTTCCCCAGCGCCCGCGCCAACAGGGCCAGCGGCGTGGCATCGGTGTCGTCAAACAGGGTGTCCAGCACCGCGATCTCGTCCTCCTGCAGCGCCACCGCCGCGTCGGCCACCAGCGTTTTGCGCTCCCGCACAATGTCGGCCATCCTGCGCCCGCGCATCGGCTGGCTGATAAACAGCTTTGTCATGCCTGTTCCCTCCTTCTTATGCTGCCGTACTGGCGGCCTTGTCCGCGGCCCCCAGCTCGGTCAGCTTGTCCATCAGCGCCTTGGCGTCCCCGGCGCTCACCGGGCCAATGCGCAGGTTCTGCTTTGTGTGCGCCGCGTCGGCGTACTCGGCGCTGTACAGGCCCAGCCCCACCAGGCCCAGCGCCAGCGCCAGGCTGTACACGCTCATGGCCTCAGCGTTCGTCAGGCCGTTGGCCTGCACCGTTTGCAGGGCATTCGCGGCGGGTTCGGCATCCGCCGGGCGGGCAACGCTGGTATAGCTGCCCAGGTGCCTGCGCACCGCCGCGCTGGCGGGCGTAAAGTCAGCGTCCAGCCAGTTCAGCGGGTTCACCCGCCTGCCCTTGTACAGCACCTCAAAATGCAGGTGCGCGCCGTAGCAGTTGCCGCTTGCGCCGCTGTACCCGATCAGCTGGCCCTCCGTTACCGCGTCGCCCAGCTCCACAACGCACTTCAGCAGGTGCGCGTACCGCGTTTGCAGCTTTTTCCCGTTGTAATCGGCATGGCGCAGCCGCACCATGTTGCCGTAACTCTGCATCCCCGTGCAGGTCTTGCCGTCCCAGGTCTGCGCCTGGTCTACCGTGCCGTCCTCGGCGGCATACACCGGCCGCACGCAACTGGTGCCGCTCTGGGTGCGCAGGTCAATGGCATTGTGTGCCGCGCCGCTGGTGTACGTCCAGCCGGCCGTGATGACGTGCTGTGCCAGCGGCCAGGCAAACAGGACATCGCCGTTTTGTAATCTCATTGGGGTTACACCTCCGTTGTCGTTCAGACATTTTATACTTCAACAAACACCACATTGATTTTGTACCTGTATCCGGCAGGGATAGCTTCTTTTGCTTTTATCCCTAGTGCGTCGGTTGAGGTATGAGTTGCTTCAAGTATATATTGTTCCCCGTCGCTGCTTCTGATGGCGATGAAATCCCCATCGTCGGCATTCTTGCTCAAGTATCTGGTGTGAATTGATTTTGGCACCCCTTCCACATAAAAAAGTGTTTTGCCTGCTGCAATAGCTGTGCCGCTGGTATTATATTCGCTCTCAAATGTTATACTTAAAAATCCCAGTTTTCCTACTGTATAGCAATAGCACTTGTCCTTGCCGCCGCCGTTCGGTACAGTTATGCCTGTTGCAAGGTTTGAAAAGGTTATTTCGTGATCTTCTCCAATCGGTATTCCCAGCGCCGTAATGTCGCTCTTGGTCACAGCCGTCGCCGCGCTCACATGGCCGGTGCTGTCCACCGTCACCTTGTACAGCCTGCTGGCCCTTGCCGTGTAGCTGGGGTGGGTGTACTTGTTTGCCCCGGCCGTCACCCCGTCCAGCTTTGTTTTATCCGCCGCGCTCATCAGGCCCTCTGCGCTTGTTGTGGCGGCGCTGTATGTGGTATCGCTTTCCGGTATCCCAAGCGCCGTAATGTCACTCTTGGTCGCCGCGGTCGCCGCGCTCACATGGCCGGTGCCGTCCACCGTCACCTTGTACAGCCCGCTGGCCCTTGCCGTGTAGCTGGGGTGGGTGTAGTTGTTGGCGTTTTCGGCAATGCCGTCCAGCTTCGTTTTGTCCGCCGCGCTCATCAGGCCGTTTGTGCTTTGCGTTGCCACATCGCTCGGCTTTGCTTCAATGGCACTTTTGGCTGCCGCTTCTGCGCTGGCTGCCGCCGCCTCCGCCTTGCTTACGGCGGTTTGGCTGGCTGTTTCCGCGGCGGCCCTGTCTGCCGCTGCGGCTGTCGCGCTGGTTTTGGCCTGCCCGGCATAGTATTCGGCGTTGTCCGCATCCTCTCCGGTTCGGGTCCCTGTTCCGCCCGCCGCCCAGCTTTCGGCGCGTACTGCTGCGTTCCCCGCGCTTTTTGCGTCCGCGTCTGCCTGCACGGCACTCTTGGCAGCCTGCACGGCATAGGCCTGTGCCTGCCGCCTGTCGTCGCCGCTGTCCAGCCCGCAGCCCAAAACCTCGCTCAGCGGGTCCGGCACACTGCTGGTCAATCCGTCTGCTTGTGTTGCCATATCATATACCTCTTGTTACAATCGCGTTGATCGCCGTCAGTCCACTCGGCAGGCCAGTCAGTTTTCCGTTGCTGATGCTTAGGCTCAAACTGGTACTGCTTGGGCTGCCATATATAGCGCCCTTGTGGTACTTGTCGCCCTCAAACGCGACCAGGCTCGTAGTCTGCTGGCCCCAGCCGCCGGAACTGGTCATGGTGCCGTAGCCCCAAATTTTGATTGCCCCGTCAGTGCGCTTAAAACTAACGCTGGGGTTGGTGTTCGTAATGGCATAAGCCTCAACGTTGTTATTGCTTTCGGCAGGCTCCACAGTGCCCGTGATTTTTTGGCCCTGCACATAAGCAGTTTTGCCCTTGGCAATGTCATCCGCCGTTGCAGTGGCATCACTGGTATCGGCATCGTTGGTGTTGGTACCGGTGAGCTTCAGCCCGGCTTTGCTGGTAAATGTTTTGCCGGAAATCACGTCCGCAGCGGTAGCGTCGCCAAAAAGAGTAGCATCGGCTCCAAGCTTTATATAGCTATCAATCCGCATGATCTCGTCGTTGCCCATCCAGGGGATTGTTATGTTGATTAAATCTCTATTGCTGTCACGTTCAAACGTGACATTTTCAGAGCCCGTAGTAAAGTAGTTTTTTGTTTTCCCTTTAGTATACTCGTACAGCTTGCCCGTGATTTTTTGGCCCTGCACATAAGCAGTTTTGCCCTTGGCAATATCTTTCGCTGTCGCCGTAGCATCGCTGGTATCCACCCCCGTGTCGATCTGCTCCACCAGCGCGGCGTACCCGTCCAGCGTTGTGTCATCCGGCACCGTTACGCCCTTGGCGGTGATCGCCGTGGCAAGGTCGCTTTTCGCCCCGCTTAAGCGGCTGATCTGCGTTCTAATGTTCGTGTCCGCCATGCGTTTCTCCTTTCAGCAGCATCAGATCGCCGCCAGCGCGTCGTATATATCATCCGTCAGGCTCACGGTGCCGCCGCTCGTGTACCCCGCGGGCACAGCCACGCTCAGGGTCGTCAGGCCGTCAATGGTCAGGCTGGTGGCCCCGTTGTTGGCCATGGTGCCCGTCACCTGGCTGCCGTTCACCCAGGCTTTTTTGCCGCTCAGGATGTTGGCTGCGCTCGCCGCGTCGGTCGTGCTCTCCGTCGTGTCCACATACAGCGCGGGAATGGCCGCCACGCTCACGCTGGAAAGCACCTTGCCGCTGGTCGGGGTCACGGTCTGGGCGCTCTTGGTGGGCGTCACGCTCTTGCTCTCTTTGGTAATGCTCACCTTGCCGCTGCCGCTGTGGTAGCCCTTGGCGATGGTGTAGCTGGTGGTCGTGGTGTCCAGCGTCTTGGTCACAGCGCCGTTGTTGGCCATCGTGCCAGTCAGGGTCTTGCCGGTGCTGTCCACCACGATCTTGCCGGACAGCACATCCGCCGCCGTCGCCGTCACGCTCGAAACGTCCTGGTAGTTGGACGGGATCGCCGCCACCGTCACATCGGACAGGCCATAATAGCCGCTGTCCGGCGTCACGCTCTGCTGGCTCTTGGTCGGCGTCACCTTCTTGCTTTGCAGGTTGTAATTGCCGCCGCCGGAAACGCCGGAAACCGTGCCGCTGCCGTTGTGGTAGCCCTTTGGAATGGTGTAGGTGTCGCCCTCCTGCACCGTCGCGCTCACTGCGCCCTGGTTGGTGATTCCGCTGATGGCGGTGGCCAGCGCGTCCAGGTTGGCCGTGCTCTCCGCCATGCCCAGCTCCACCAGCTTGGTGCGTATGGTGTTGCGGTCGTTCTGGATGCGGGTGATCTCGGTCGCAATGTTGGTCTGTGTCGTGTCTGGCATGTTCTATCCTCCTCAAATGGTGCCCAGAAGCACCGCGATGTTGCCCACCTCCACCGCCACGGCGGCGCTGGTCACGGGCAGGGTGTTGTCGGTTTCCACAGCGTCGGCGCAGTCCACACACAAAGCGCCGCTCTCCCATTTCAGGCCGTGGCCAATGCTCAGGCTTCCGCCGGTCTGCACGGCGCCGGTTTTCAAACTCAGGCTCACCGCCTCGCCGCCGCTCAGGCTCATCTGCACGGTTTCGCTGCTGTTCAGCAATCTCAGCTTCATGTGATCACCCCGCCCAGCAGTATCCGCTCCACCGGCAGTGCCACGATATTGCTGGCCAGCACCGCGCCGGTCGTTGTCACGGCGCGCAGCTGTATTTCCACGTTGCCGCCCTCCTCAAATTTTAAGGTTTCTTCCTGTGTCAGCGTCACCGTCAGGGTCTTGGCGTCATTGTCGGCGGTAATGCTGTCCTCCCGCCGGGTCACTTCCCTCCCGTATCCCTGCCGGAACGTCAAATACAGGCTTACCAGCGTTCCCGGCTCTATGTCCAGCTCAAACACCAGCGTCGGGGTCGTTCCCTGGGTCATACCATCCCCTCCTTGCCGGGCTGTTTTTCCGGCTTTTGCGCCGGTGCGCCCGCTTCTGCCTTTATTTTGCCATGCCGCCGTATCCGGGCGCGCCCCCACTTGTCCCGTAAAATTCAAAACGCCCCCGGTTGCCGCTCTCACACGGCCCGCCGGGGGCATCTTTATGCGTTATTGGTTCAGGAGCTTCATTCCCATTTCTTAAAATCGTCCGCCTCGTACACCGTCAGCCCGTCCACCTTCAGCCTGCACAGCATCTCGGCAATCTCCTGCCGCCCGGCCGTGTCCGCCGCCTGGTATCTCGGCTTCATCTCTTTTGTTATGGCGCTGCGGATCGCTGTGCGCAGTTCCTTGGCGTCCCTGGCGCTGTCCAGCACGCTGTCATATTCCTCGCGGGTCAGGGTACCGGCCTCCATCATCCGGCTTGCCTGCGCCGCCGCTTCCTCGTCGGCCCGCTCCAGCTGCCGCACCCTCTCGTCGATCATCTCCTGCACCGCGTCTGCGTCCGCCGTGTCCAGCGCCGCCGTAATGTCGGCGCTGCCCACCGTCACGCCCCAGCCGGTCACGGTGTCCAAATCGTACACCCGCTCCCCGCCGTATTCCAGCCCCATCAGGGCGTCCAGCATCTCGGCGCGTTCCTCGCTGTCCGCCTGCTGGTACGCCTTGCTGTACAGCTTCGTCACGGTGCTGCGGGCGGCGGTCACGGCGTCGGCGGGGTCGGTGCCGCTCTTTACCTTGGCGTCCACCTGCCCGGCAAACAGCCGGCTCGCCTTGTCAGCGTCGCCGCCGTCCAGCGCCAGGGCAATGCGGTTCAGGTCCTTGTCCATCCCCAGCGGGTCGTCGGCGCCGGCAAGGCCGGTCAGCGTGTCGTATACGCCCTTCACGTCGCGCAGGGCTGCGCTCACCGCCACGCCGGTAACATTGCTCACCGCGTTGGCCGTGCGGTACAGCACCTGGTACAGGCTCGTTGTTTTGCCCGTCAGGTACTTGTTCCACACACTCACCGCGTCCATCACGTCGCCGATCCACTCCACGTCGTTGCGCTTTATGGTATAGGTCGCGTTCCCGTCCGCGCGCTCGGTGATAAACCCGATGATGTCCTGCAAAAGCGGCAGGTTCCCCGGCAAATTCACCCCGTCCGCAAAGTTTTCCAGCACGTTCTGGGCATATACCTTGGCCAGGCTTGCCGCAGTCAGCCGTTCGTCGTCGTCCTCGTCGTCGCCGCGCGGGTGCCGCAGGGTGTCCACGGTGGCCGCGGCCGCGGCGGTCGCCATCGCCGTTGCCACATAGGTAACGCCCACACGGGCAAACCTTGCCCGCGCGGCCTTGTCCTTCGGGTTCTGCGCCAGGTTCACCGCCGCCTGGGCCACCATGGCATAGCTTTTAATGGGTTCCGCCATAAAGTTTGTCACCATCTTGGTAAACGTCGCTGTGCTCCGCATGATCTGGCTGCGGTGCAGCACGCTGTCCACCACCTGCGTCTTGTCCACAATCTCGCTCAGCCGCGCGGCGCACTGCCGGTTAAATTCTTCGCTGTCATATTCAAGCTCCGGGTGCTTGTCCAGCGTTTCCAGCTCGCAGGCGTTCCACAAAGCGCCCCAGGTGGTTTTGTCGCCCCACTCCGCCATCGCGGTGCTGGCGCTCCGCACCCGCTCAAGCGCCGTTTCCTCGTCCAGCGCCATGGCGCGCACGTCCTTGCCCAGGTTGGTTTCAAAATATCCCTGGCTTTTCCACCAGGCAATGGCGCAGTATTTTTCGGCTTTCGCCATGCCGCCCTCAAAGGTCTGGCCCTTGGCCCTGGCCGCCAGCCCTTTGCCCAGGTTGGCCGCGCCGCGCCCCAAAGCGCCCCGCAGGTATTTGGGCGCGATCTCCGCCCCCGCGCGGAAGTACGCCGTCGGCTGCTGCACCGCCACGCGCAGGTTCGCGCCCACCTTGGCAACCTTCCAGTTGCGCGTCACGGTGTTCATCAGGCGCTCGCCGCCGCTGGCGGTTTCGGCGCGGCCCTGGCCGTTAATGTCCCGCATCAGCGTTTCAAAATAGTCCTTGCCCTTGCGCCCCAGCAGGTTGTCAATGCCCTCCTTCACACTCACGGCGCTTTCCGGTGCGCGCCAGTTGTACCACTTCATCATGTCGCTTAACGGGATGCACCACCCGTAATAGGTCGCCATCTCCGTCGTGTGCCCAAAAAACGTGTCAAAGGCGTCGCCCACCACCAGCGGGTTGTTGGCGCCCTTCACCAGCGCCTTGGTCATGCCGGCGTTTTTAATGCCGTTCAGCCCGGCCTGCCTGCTGCTGGCTGCCGTTGTGGCGGTAAAGTCGTTGCTGCTGCTCATCGGCCAGTAGTGCGTTTCGGTAAATTTGTCGTACCCGTACAGCGTGTTGCTCACCTCGTTGCCCCACGCCGCCGCGGTCGTGCTCAGGTATTCCTGCATGGCGCGTGCCGTCTTCACCTGCTCGGTCGTCAGGCTGCCGGTAATCTCCGCCAGCTGCCCCGGCGTCAGCTTCACCCGCCGCCCCGGCTTGCCCTTGGCGTCCTTCAGCTGGATGCCGCCGATCATCAAATGCTCCTTCGCCGCCGCGCGCTGGCTCAGGCAGTACAGCTCCATGGCCTGCCCCGGTGTCAGCTCCAGCACGGTGTCCGCCATGCTGGCCGCGTCGGTCACGGTAAATTTGCGCTTTTCGGCCTTGCGCCCCGTCCACTTGTCCACGTCCGTTTTGTCTTTCAGCAGGGCCTGCGTCCACTCCACCGTTTCGCGCAGCTTCCACGCCCGCTTGTCAAACCCTTCGCGTATGGGCCGGTACATCTGCTCTGCCGTGTCGCCCAGGGCGGCAAAATACCGCCCTGCGTCCATCATATCCACGCCAAGCAGCTGCCCCAGGGCGTCGCCCGCCGTGGTGTCGGCGGCGGCCTTCACCGCCTTGCCCAACAGGTTGTTTTTGTTCTTTACCTGTTGCTTTTCCCGCGCGGCCATCTCGGCCACACTCGCGTCGCCCGCGGCGGCAATGGTTTCCCTGCTGCCCTCGGCCAGCAGCTTGTTGGCCTGCGTGATGCTCTTGGTCATGCTTTTCAAAATCACATCCAGCTGCCGCATCTGCTCGCCGCTGAACTGCCCAATCCCCGTCTTTCCGCCGGTCTGCTGCAACAGCGTGTCAATGTATCCCGGCAGGCTGGGGTCAAAATCGGCATAGTCGCCCGCGCCTGCGCCCATGTGTTCCAGCGCCTCGGCGTCCTTGGCCATCAGGGCAATGTCCTTCATGGTTTCCTGCCACCGCTGCGCCGTCGCCGTGCCCGCGTTGCTGGTGTTCCAGTCAAACAGGTTCAGCACGTTCAGCACGGCGGTGCGCATCTTCTTGGGCACATGTTTGGTGTCCGTCGGCTCCCGCAGCCAGGCCGCCAGGGTGCGCACCTGCTTCTGGGCACTGTCCCGGCTTTTGCGGTACAAAAGCCCGTCGTTGCGCCGTTGCATCCGCGTGGCAAACTCCGCCTGCTGGCGCACCAGCTTTTTGTCCCGCGTCTGCACCCATTTCAGCTTTTGCATCCGCTCCCGCATCACGGCGTCGTCCTTGGCGTTCTGTGCCTTCTGCTTGTAAACCTCCAGCATGGCGTCAAACCGCTCTTTCCGGTTGGCGTATGCCTGGTCGTACAGGGCCTTCATCTCGGCCTGCGCGTCCCGCCGCCCCTTGCGGTACTCGGCGCGCGCGGCCTTCTGCGCGTCCTGCGCCGCGCGGTCTGCCATGGTGCGGCGTGTCGGGCTGTTCAGGTATCCCTCCACCGCCTCGTTGGCCAGGTCAAGCGCCAGTGTTTCCATGTCCATGCCATACGGGTTCTCCACCACCGGCACGCTTGCCTCATACACCCCCAGCACCGCGTCGGTAAATGCGGTAATGTCGGTGTTCTCCGCGTCAAAGGTTCCCGGCCAGCTCTCGGCCAGCTCGGCCTGCATCGTGTCCCAGTTTCCGGCCCCGTCGGTCAGCCGCACGTTCAGCCGGCCAAACAGCGCCTTGCGCACGTTGCCCCACTGCCGCCCGTTTTTGCCGTCGCCGTAGGCGTTCATCAGCTCGGCAAACTCCGCGCTGCCCTGGCGCACCTCCAGCGTCGTGCCGCCTAGGGTTTCGCGCAGCGGTTTATAGTATTCCCGCAGCTCGGTGTTTTTCTGCTCGCTCTCGTTCAGCACCCCGCGCATCACGTCGGTCAGGGCGTCCATCGCGTCGGCGTTCAGCGTCGGCTCGCCGTTGCCTTCCACGTTAAACACCCGCCACAAATCGCCGCTCAGCCTGTCCACGCCGTACTTGCTGCCCGTCAGCTTCAAAATGCGCTGGGCAATGCCCCGCGCGCTCGCCCGGCTTACGCTGTGCCCGCCCGATGCCTTAAACTCCTGCCGCAGCACCTCCATCTGCTGTTCCATGTACAGGTTTTTCTGCGCCAGCTCCCGGTTCTGCGCCCGCAGGTCGTCATAGTCCGCCTCCGTCGGGGCGCTGTACCGCAGTCCTTCGCCAAAGCCAGCCGTTGTTTCCGTGTCCATGCCAAAGGCATATTTTACATTCGCAGATAAATTTTCGCCCAGTTCCTCCTTGACGCTGCCCAAAAAATCTTCTATACTGATGTTGGAACCGTACAGAGCAACGGCATTCGTGCTGACCTCTCGCCCCTTGAGGGATTCGGTTCCATTTTTAATTTGTCTGCCTGTATGGGCGTACAGGCTTCCCCGCAAGGGTTCCATGCTGTCGGCATCCAGCACCTTCTGGCCGTCCTCGTACATATTTACAACAAAGCGGATCCCCATCAGGCTGCCGTCGCTCATGCGTGCCGCCCCAAGGTACAAATCACTTCGCACCTCCTTGCCGCGCGCTTCCAGCTCGTTCACCTTTACGGCGTTCTCCAAAATCGGCCCGATCTGCCCCACATACGGGGCATTTTTTTGTATCTGGGCCGCGTTCAAAAGCCCGTGCCGCAGCCCAGCCCTCGTCACAACAATGGTATCTCCCGTGTATCGGTTTACCACGCTCCCGCTGTTTTTGCCCGGTATGCGCTGCGTGCTCGCCAGGCCCGCATCCAAAATTTCCTTTACGGGCTTGTCGGCCAGGTCGTTTTCCTCCACCTCGGTGATCTCCATATCCGGCAGTTCCCGCAGGGTTTCAAAGCTCACCTGTTCTTCGCCCGTTTTCCTTCTCTGCGGGTGTTTCTCGGCGTCTACCTTCTTGCTGTACCGGAACCGGTTCAGTTCGCTTTGCTCCGGCAGGCTGCCTGTGCGGTAATATGTTTCCAGGTCGCGCACCACTTCGCTGCCGCGCACCCGGCCTTCGTACCAGCGCGTTGCGGCAGTGCTGCCGTCTTTGCGGCTGATGTCCAGGTTAAACCCATGCTTTGCCGCGCCCAGCGTGTCGGCCATCTCGGCAATGGCCGCCTTCTGCGCGTCGCTCACCTCGGTTTCGGCGCTCACGTCCACGCCGGGGCTTTCCGCCATCACCCGCACATTGCCTTCGGCAATAAAGGCATTCAGGTAATCCGTCTGTTCTGCCCCGCGCGCAAGCTCCGCCGGGCCGTAAACGCTTTGGATGTCGCGGTGGTCAAGGTCGCGTACGCTCTTGTCGCTCCCTCCGCTGAAATCCAGCATTCGCCCGTCCGGCAAAATGTACCCGGCGCTCTCAAACCACTTTGTGGTGCCGTAGGTGTCCGCTGCCTGTTCCCGGTGGTAATCCTCCCGGCTCATGCCGCTTTCCAGCACCTCGGCGTCGTACTCGGCCTGCTGGGCCTGCTTTTTCTGCCATGCCTTGTCCTGCTCCTGCTCGCGGGCCTGTTTGATCACTTCCTGTGCCAGGTCGCGCTGTTCCAGCAGCGCGTCCTGCTCGGCCTTAAACCGGTTTTCCGCCGCCTTGTATTCCAGGTATTCCTGGCTCTGTTTCCACTGCACCGCGTCCCCGGCGCGCTTGTGCTGCATCAGGCGGGCCAAAAACCGCCCATGTTCGGCCTCGTCCTGCTGCCGCCACGCTTTTTCCCTCGCCCAGCTGTCCTTCAGGGCGCGTTCCGCTTCGCGGTACTCCGCCCGCGCTTTTTCCAGTTCTTCCTGTGTCACCGCGCCGCTGATCTTCTCACTGTACTTGACATCCGCGTCCCCAAGCTGTATACTGCGAATAAGACCAAAACTGGTTCCGTCCAAAGGCACGCGGTTGCCGCGGACTTGGAACCACTCTTTGGTCTTCTTTTTGTTTTCATTCAAATACAAAATGCTTTCATCTGTAATCAGCTTTGCAAAGTCGCTGCGGGCGTGGATCGTGCGGATTTTTGTTACGGCGTTTCGCCCGGCCACATCTTTGGCCACCATAACACCCACCAGAACCGGCGTGCCGTCTGCTGTTTGCAGGTCGCCAAACACGTTCACTGTGTTCTTCAGCGTCATGGCCTGCGTAATGGCAATCGGGTCGTTCAGCAGCTCCGGTATTCTCTGCACCAGCTCCGCCGTCAAATGGTCGCCGTGGTTCGTCAGCTCCTTTTGCAGCTTGCTCGCGTCAAAGTACACGTCCGCCGCCGCAAATCCCACCTGGTTCAGCGCGCTGCCCTCCTGCACCGTGCCCACCTTCACGCGGCTGCCGGGTTTCAGGCTCTGCCACTGCTCCACCTGTCGGCGGTAATATTTGTCCTCGCGGAAGTCTTTCTTCCCGCTCTGTTCGTTTTTGCTCAGCTTCACGCCCTCGCTTGCCGCGGGGGCGTTTTTTGTATCGCTGTCCGCCTGTCCGGCGG
>ERZ773225.4185-NODE-4185-length-11952-cov-3.968311_pt1 | contig 11952 bp, 9 predicted proteins | sample MGYA00580993_ERZ773225 | MGnify/ENA primary metagenome ERZ773225 (study PRJEB29015, sample SAMEA2737748) | human gut metagenome | biome: human gut; feature: human-associated habitat; material: faeces | place: China | collected 2012 ... | reverse complement strand
CGCGCTCACGCGATTCGTGCTGACGGCAAAGACCACGTAGCCAAGGTTATAGAACTTGATATCGACGGTGCCGTCATCGTTAAAATGCAGGCGCGAACCCGTGATCTCCTCCCACGTGCCGTCAGGCAGCTGGTGGAGCACATGCAGCGTTTCGCCGTCCTTGAGCTCGGTCAGAAAACGGATGGTAACACTGCCGCCTTCATCGAGAATCGACGAATGGTTCTCGTCAAGCTCGAGCTCAAAAATCTTCGAGACGGTCAGCTGCTTGTCGTCTCCAAGGCGTTCCTGCACTTCGTCGACCTTCTCCTTCAGGCCGTTCGGATGCTCCTCGAGCTCCGCGAAGTCGACGTCTTTTTCGTTGACATAATCAATAAAATTGCCTTCCTTGTCTTCCGTCCAGCCGACGTAATCGCCCGGCGCGACCTCACCGTTGATCGGCACGAGGCGCTGCTCCTGGCTCTTCGGCGCACCGGCGGCAAAGGCCGAAACGCTTACCCCGAGCACCAGCGCCAGCACAAGGATCACACGCGCAAATTTTCTCATAACCCATTCCTCCATTTAATCGACGATCTGTGTCAATTTTGCAAGCACCAAAAAACGTTTGGAATAATCCCCGGCGTAGCAGGTGGACAAAACGACCACCCGATCGTCCGGGCTGACCGACGCGTCCGGGACGATCTGCGCATCAAGCGCGCGGCTGTGCAGCAGAGTGTCAAAGAACGCGGTAAAAACATCTTCGTCTGTAAAATCGTAGCTGTAAAGCAGATGGCGGCTGTCCGTCGGGACGGCGGCGAAAATCTCATAGTGCAGCTCGCGGTATTTCTGGTAAATGACCAGCTCGCGGCTTTCCTCCATCCACGAGGGGTCGGAATAGATCCGCTGGAGGCTGCTGAACATGCTGCCGTCATACATCTGGTGGCCGTAGATGACCGTCACGGGGTCCGCAAACGTCGTAGTATTGTAGAGCGACTCCGTGAAAATAGAGCCCCAGCTGGATGGCTGGCCGTGTACATCGTGCTTTAAGTAATAGGTATCCTCGCCGTCTCGCTGCAAGATCGGGTCGCTGATTTTCGTCCCCGGCAGATCGAGCCATGCGTAAATATCGGAATTTTCCCGCCAGAGCGCCTCGAAATCAACAGGGCTCTCATAGGGCGGCTTCTGCTCCTCCGGCGCTTCCTCCGGCTGCTCCGCCTTGTCTGATTCTGCCGAAGCATCCTGTGAGACGGCCGATTGCACTGTCCCGGTCTGCTGGTTTTCCAGTCCCGCGCGCATGTATTCCGCCGTCTGCTCAATCACTGTCTGCTGCTTTTTCGCGCAGGCGCTGAGTGTGATCAGGCAGCAAAACGCAGCCATCAGGCAGATCACCTTATACATACCACGCACATCCTTCCCGCAGAAGTTGTTCTTCTCTGCGGAAAAAATCCGCTGTGAAATCGTCTCCGAAGTGCTTGGAAAGCTTTCTTGCCGCCTCCTGCATCCTCGGTGGACGCATCTTGAGATTATGGCAATCGGAGGCGAGAAACTGAATTATCCCGCACCGCAGCATACGCAGGGTCTTCCCCGCGCTCGCCATCCGAAGAAGGGCGTTCGCGTTCGTCTGCATGCACACACCGCGATCAGAAAGCCGCTGCCACATATCCGCGCGCTGAAACCGGAAATACCGCTCCACATGCGCAAGCATCACCTGAATCCCGCGCTCGGAAATTTCCAGCGTCTCCGCCAAGACACGTTCCGACCACGGCTCAAACGGCATCTCAATCAGCAGCAGCCTGCTTGAGCCGATACAAAAGCGCTCCAGCTGCTGCATCTGCGAAATATTTCGGTAGAACGCCACCTCCGCACCCAAAAGCACGCAGGGCATGCCGGACTCCATCGTAGCGGAAAGCTGCTGCCACGCCGATTCCCGGCGCAAGAAAAACTGTTCGGGCTTGTCGCTTGCCGCGTAGAAATGCGGTGTTGCCGCCGTCAGGGTGACGCCCTGGGAGGCTAGCATGCGAAGAAGTGCAAGGCTTTCTTCCAGACTGGAGCTTCCGTCGTCGACGTTCGGGAGGATATGTGTATGCAGGTCGATCATGGTTTTTGTTCCGGATTTTCCCGCGCAGGAGAAGTCTTGGACGAATTTTTCCGCCTGTCCTCCTCGCGGCGGCGCTTTTCTGCTGCGGCATAGTAGCCGTAGTCGTAGCGATACGAGTATTTGTAACCGTATTTACTGCCATAGCGATAGCGCTTCGCACCGGTCTCGCCCGAATCGTCAAACGTCATGACAAAGCCGAGAACCTTTACCTGCGTGAATTCCAACTGCCGCATGGTGACGTCCAGCGCGCGCATGTCCGTATAATTTTTCCGCACGACAACGATCATGCCGCTGAGCATCGGCGAGATCATCAGCGCGTCCGAAACGACCGTAATCGGCGGCAGGTCGCAGAGAATATAGTCGAACCGCTCCCGGAAGCTTTCAAGCAGCGCCTTCATACGCTCCGAGCCCAGAAGCTCCGAGGGGTTGGGCGGCAGATTGCCGGCCGTAATGACGTAGAGATCGTCGTGAATGCCGGACTTTTGCAGCGCATCCGTCAAAAGCGCCGAGCCGACCAGCAGATCGGAAAGGCCGGGCGCTTTGGAGATCGGAAGCGATTTGTGCAGCACGGGAAGGCGCATATCCATCTCGATGAACAAAACGCGTTTGGCCGATTCCGCAATGGAGTAGGCCAGATTGATGGCCGTGGTCGACTTGCCCTCGCCCTTTATGGGGCTTGTAATGCCGAAAATGCGGCTGCCATCCTCATCTTCCGCAAGGCTGAACATCACGTTTGTTCGAAGCAGCTTATAGGCCTCAGACGCCGAGAAGCTGAGCTTGCCGCCAACCATTGCGCGGCGGCTGCGGGAATCCTCGGCGTTTCTATGTGCATTCTTGTTCAAGTTGTCTTCTCCTTTTTGGCGGGCTCATAGTCACTGCGGTACGCACCGGCGCCCGAATACGCCAAATCCGGGATAACCGCCAGAATCGGCAGCTGATAGCGCTGCGTGATATCATCCTCGCTATGAAGCTTCTCGTCGAAAATCTCGCGCAGGCAGATGATTGCTGCGATGACCACAAGACCCGCCAGCATACCGAGCGCCGTATTGCGCGTGTAGCTCGGAGAGGCGATTTCCGCCGGAACGATTGCGTAGTCGACGATCTTGACAGAGCTTCCCTCCACGATATCCGCGATCCGATCGGGCAGGATGTCCGCAATCGCGTTGGCAATCAGCTCTGCCTCCTGCGGGTCGGGCGAGGTCACGTCGATGGAGAAGACCTCCGTGGAGTTGACAGCCTCCGCCTGAACCATTTTGGTCAGCTGCTGATAGGAATACGGAACGCCCGTGCGCGAGATGACTTCGTTGAGCGTGCCGCGTGTTTTCAAAATGACGGTATATGTATCGACCAGACTCTGCGATGCGGCCAGGTCGCCCGCCGAGATGCTGACCTTCGCACTGCCGACACTGATGGCACTGTTGTTGACGTACATCATGGCCGTCGCCTTATATAAGGGCGTTACCAAGAAGAACGTATAGCCGAACGCCAGCGCGCCGCACAGTAGTGTGACCAGCACGATCAGCCACAGCTTTTTCCAGAGCGCGCCAGCCAGCCGCAAAAGATCAATTTCATAATAATCGGTTTTGTTTCTATTCATGCACTGCTCCCGTTTGCCGCATCTTTCGCTGCGGAGCAAATAAAATTCTGCCATCCGCGCGGCCGGAAAACTCCGATACACGCTCTTGTGGTATTTATAGTATACTGCCTACAGCCGGAATAATCAAGTGCGGCCGCGGAATTTCCCGCACATTTTTTCCAGAAAAGTGAAGCGTTTTTTGTGAATTCCCGGCAAAGAAAACCGCCCGATTTCCTTATGGAAACCGGACGTTCTAGCTTTGTACGATCGTCTTTCCCTGTACATGAAGCCGCTTCTGCGCTAAGGCGAGCGCGGCAGGCCTGTGCGTCACGGCGATGCAGGTCCTTCCGGGAAGAGACGATAGCCTTCCCAGCACCTCGCGCTCCGTGTCTTCATCCAGTGCGCTTGTTGCCTCATCTAAAAGCAGCACACCGGCTCCGCTCAGAACCGCGCGGGCGATCGAGACGCGCTGCGCCTGTCCCTCGGAAAGGCCGGCAGAATTTTCGCCGAGCGGCGTATCGAGCCCCTCGGGAAGCTCCGGCAAAAATGCGTCCATGCAGCTGGCATAGACGGCCTGCGAGATGGCTGCCTCGGACGCGGCTGGACTCGTGAGCGTCAGATTTTCGCGCAGCGTGCCACTGAACAGTAAATTCCCCTGCGGAACGTAGGCAAAGAGCGGCCTTGTGGCGGGGCTGATGGGAAGCGCGCCGTTTTGCAGCTGAAGCCGCACCGCGCCATTTTGCGGGGTGTAGACCCCGAGTAGAAGCTTCAAAAGCGTACTTTTTCCAGCGCCGGACTCGCCGGTAATGACCGTGAAGCTGCCCTTCGGGATGGAAAAGCTGACGTGGTCCAACACCGTCTCGCGGTCATAGACGAACGAAAGCTCGTCCGCCTCAATCGAAGTCACATCCTCATAGACCGATTTTGCGTCGATTCTCTCGCAGACCGGCTCATCGGGCAGCGCATCGAGCTCCATCAGGCGCTCGCACGAGCCGAGCATCGCGATCATCTGCGGCAGAACGCCGGAGAGGTTCACAAACGGTCCCTGTAATTGGCTGACAAGCGCGGTCATGGCGCTCAGGTCACCAAACGTCATTCTCCCCTGCTGGATCCCGACCGCGCACCACACGAGCGTCACAAATCCCGCGCCGTATCCAAGAAGGCTCACGCTGGTGTTCGCGAGGAGCGACACGTTTTTCCGGCGCTTCTGGAGCGCGAATCGGTTCGATAACAGCGCCTCCGCCCGCGTTTCCACGGCCTCGCTTGCGTCAAGTGCCTGCACAAGCAACAGCTTTTCAAGAACCTCCTGCAAAAATGCAGCGCTTTTGCCTTCTGCCTCGCCGAGGGCCTTATGGAGCGTTTTGAGCTTTTTTCGGGCGGCCGCCGTCAAAATCGTCACGAGAAGACCGGCCGCCAATGCCGCGAGCGTAAATTCAGAGCTCAGGGATAGAAGCGCCAGTCCCGCGCCAACGAGACGCACGAGCATCGCGCCAAGGCCAGGGAGCGTCGTCACAAGCCCATCAGACACGGCCTTCGCGTCGTTATTCATGCGGTTGAGAAGCTCCGCCGTATGGAATTTCGAGCTTTCCTCGTACCGCGTGTGCAGAAGCTTTCCAAGGTAGCGCCGTTTCCAGTCGCGCTCGAGATTTGCCGAAAGAGAGTCTCGCAGCGCGCGCAGGCCCGTGAGTGTCAGAAGCAGCGCCGCAATCAGCGCCGCCTGCACCCCGGAAGCACGCAAAAGCGCTGCCGCCTCGCCGGAGGCCGCAGCGTTGACAACGCACCTTGTCCCCAGCGCGAACAAAACGCCAAGCTCGGCGTTTGCCATGCTGAGGAGCAGCAGCGCCAGAAGCGAGGGGATCCTCGCCCGGACGCAGGATAGAAGCCAAAAAATCGAATGGGTCTGTTTTTTCATCGGTTCCTTTCCCGTGTCACCTGCCGCCGGAGCCAGCCTGCCGCGCGATGCGCAAACCGGCGAAGCGGCCGGATCGCGAGCAGCGCCCGCCAGTAAAGGCCGTACCCGGCGCTCGTTACGCTCGTCCAGCGGTCCGTTCTTTGAAACTCGGTCACAACGGCGAGAATCTGCTCGCGGCGGAGGCCTCTTTCGAGCACCCACTGCGCGTCGCCGCAAAAATCGTAGGTTTCCCCGCGACACGCGGCGACACGGTGCAGCACGTACTGGCCGTTATCCCGCTTATAGAGCACGACGGCCCCGCGCGGGAGCGTTTCGGGCGCGGCTTGCAGACGGACGCGGCTTTTGCGGTCGTGGAGCGTGGGCTCCATGCTGCGGCCGGTCACCGTCAGCTCCGCCACGCCGCCGGAGGCGATGATCTCCTCCAGCAGCGGCGAAAGCTCCCGCATGGGGACGCGGGTATGTACGCGGTCAGTTCTTTCCAAGGATCTGTCCAAGATCGACCGTGCCGTCCGCGCCGACTTCGATCACGTTCTGGTTCTTCTCATACTCAGCCTCGGCCTTTTCCTTCCACGTGAAGAAATCTGCCGGGTTCGAGAACTTCTGGAAGAATGCCAGCTGCTCGTCCGCGCTCATGGAGAGGTACTGCTCCCATGTGGTGTCCTCGAGCTTGCCGCTGGAGGGCGTGGTGCTGCCGCCATTGCTGCCGTTGTTCCCGGAATTGTCGGTCGAGCCGTTATTGCCGGAATTGTTGGTATTGTCGGACGTGTCGGGCTTCTTGTTCTCTTCGCGGCCCTCGCTCTCGGGGTTGCCGGTCTCGGAATAGCCAGCGGCCTTGGCGAATGCCTTTGCGTCGAAGACCTTCTGGTCGATCAGGCGATCGGCGAGGGTCTTGTCGGAGTCCTTGAGCTTTGTGTTGAGCGCGCGCCAGAAGATCTCGACGGCCTCACCGCGCGTAAAGCTCGCGTCATCCTCGACACTGTCAACGAGACCGATTTTTTTCGCCAGACCACGGCTCGTGCGATAGTAGAAGTCGGGGTTCTCGCCGCTGTCGGTGTAGCCGAGGACGCGAAGGACGATCGTCAGGTACTGGAAATCGGTGACGGTGTCCGCGCCGCCATATTTCGTGGCGCTGTAGCCCTTGACATATTCGTTCGCGTAGGCGTAGGCCACGACCTTGGAGGCCCAGGGGGCAACGTCGGTGAAGGGGTGGGTGTAGCTGCCTGCTTCGGCGGTCTCCAGCGCGCCCAGCATACGCACGAGAAGCATCGCGCTCTGCTCGCGGGTGAGGCTGTTATTCAGCTCATAGCCCTTGTTCGTGCCCAGAAACAGGCCGAGGGAATAGAGCGCGTCTGCGGCGTTGAGCTCGGTCGTTGTCGCGGCGCTCACGGGCATGACCAGCATGCCGCACAGCAGGCAAACGGCCAGAAACAGAGACAAATATTTTTTCATTGTGTCAACCTCCTGTCAGGTTCGCATGGATCACTTGTATCTTACTTTTCCAGACAACCGGCCTCTTGCAGCTGCCGCAGGAAGCCCTGTACATCCTGCGCGGCCGTCTCCGGGCTTACGTCGTATTCCGCCGTCAGCGCGTCGACGAGGGTTTTCTCATCTGCGCCATCTTTCAGCTTGTTCCAGAGCAGCACGCCGGTATCATTCAGGCGGAGCATACCGTTAAAATCGACGCTCGCCTGCCCGACGGCGACGGCCACCCAGCTGCCGACGATCTGTCGGAGGACAAAATTTTCATTCAGCTTCATGGGATTCTCCTGTTTGGGGTTTGTCCGGGCGCATCGTCTCGTAGCTGAGGCGGGCGGCGGACTCGGTGGGGGTGTTTTCCAGCTCGTAGACAGGAATTTCTTGCAGGAGCCGGTCTACATGAGTTAACAATAGGTTCATGTTCTCCGGACGCAGGCGATAGGTCGTCTGCCCGAGCAAAAGCGGAAGTGCTTCCGCAGGCGTTAACCTCTGGATTCGGTTTTGCTTGGCTTGTTTCAGAAAACAGATGCCTGCAAGCGGCCACTTTTCGTTTTTGTTGATGCCGTCCTTGCCGCACCACGGCGTGCCGTAGGCGAACCAGCCGGTATCCAAACGCCGAAGCGCGGGCTTGTCGTCATTGAAGACGCTGGCCGCTTCGCCGAACGCGGACTGCCACAGGCGCGTGTGCGTGGACTTTCCCCTGCCGCACGGGCCGGAAAACAGATACGCATTGCCGTTCATTGCAACGGCCGAAGAATGCAGCATCAAGCCGTTGAAGTTTAACAACTGCCCATAAAAATGAGCGCCGGATTCCATGTATTCATATTCTTCCGGTGAAATATTGCCCCAAACATTGGGACGGTATTTTTTCTCATCAATCACAATCTGTACCGGCTTGTCCGTTTCCACACGGTATGCCGCGCAGCGGGAGGCTAAGCCTCCCGCTGCTGGGATTTGTGTGATGAGATCTGCAACAGCAAGTCTCAAGCCGGATTATTCTCCGCCGGGGAACACACCGCCGCCCTGTCCGGTGCTGCCGCCAACACCAACATCGGCAATGTTTTCGGAAATATCAAAATCAATGCGTTCAATCTTAGGGGCCTGATATTCCTTCATCATTTATACCTCCTGAATTATTTTACTGTGTACGTAAGCGAATCATCTGAGAGTTTTTCGACGCCGCACGATCTGATGCTTGTTTTCAGAGTGAGAACTGTACCAGATGTGAGGGTATCCAAACCAGTAATGTTTACATAGTAGCCACACTTGCTAGGAGCTGTGCCATTCAAAATTGGCGTTGTCCACTTCCTCAAAGTGCTCTGGTTCATCTTAATGTACTGCCATTCATTTCCGGAACCGATTTGCATCGGAATGAACAAATCCGCATTGTGTCCGGCTGTGTTCAACAGGCTGTATGCCTTTTCACCACCGAAAACAATGTTGAACCAGAATGCCGTCGGAGAACCTTTGACAATGCCCAGTTTATTCAGCTGATAGCTGAACAGGCGATAGCCATTCGCAGCACTGTCGCGCAGCGGCAGGTAGCTGTTGTTTGTCGTGAAGAAGCTCTGCACGCCAGTCTCAATCAAACCATTGCCCTCAGTGCTGTCGATGACATCGGAGAAGCTCATGAAGTAGCTGACTTTCAGCGTCTTGCCGTTGAGATCGAGAGTACCCTTTGTTACAAGAACCTGAGTTGCTTCAACGTCCTTGAGCAGCTTGACAGTCTCGCGGTCCTTGGCTGCTTTGAGTGCTTCGTCAAGCGACGCGTACTTCACGCTGCCAATCTCAGCAACGTTGCCGTCAGGCTGGACGCCGTACGTGCCGTTGCCGTTGTCCTTCGGGACGAAGCCTTCTGCGCAGAGGTTCGCTGCAACCGGCGTAGAGTAGGTGCCGCCGGAGATTGCGACCTTGTCGGATGCAGTGAAGTTTGCTTCGCCGGGTTCCTTGTTCGACCAGTCGTAGGCCTTGACAGCTGCGTTGCCGGACTTAGCCTTGAAGGTACCTCCGGTGACCGTGATCTTCTCGAGGCCCTTGTAGCCGGCACGGTTGACGATGGAGATGGCCGCGCCGTCCTGAATTGCGCCGTCGTTCTCGGTCTTGGGAACCGGGCCTTCGCTGACCGTGATGGCGGTATTCTGGCCCTTGATGTCCAAACTGCCGGAGCAGACCTGAACGCCCATGGTCTTGGCTGTGATCTTGGAGTTCTCGATCGTCAGCGTACCGGAGGACGGGAAGTAGATGCCGAAACCGTTCGGAACGTTGAGCGTGGAATCCTTGAGCGTAACGGTGTCGTTCGTGTTGTTGCCGTTCGTCTCAATACCGCTACGACCAGTGGTGGTCATCTTAACGGTATCAAAGACAAGTCCAGCATTGTCCCAGCTAACAAGGCCAATAGGCTGATTGCTGACCACGTTACCGTTCTTCACAGTAATCTTGCCGTTTTCATTGTTGGCCTCGAATGCGGAGTAAATTTCAGAACTGCCAGTGTGGTTCCATGTAAATTCAGCCAGATCAATTGTGAAATCTTTCGTGCCGGAAGTTGCTTGCTTGTTCGTGCTGCAATCACGCAGTAGAACAATCGTTTCGCCAGACTTAACAGCCTTCAAAGCTTCGTCCATGGTGTAGTACGACTTCTCGCCGATTTTGCACAGATAAGCCTTCACGGCATCATATCTGCCTTCGTCGTTCTTAGAAACCGTGGAGCCTTCGACGAGGAACTTCGTCGGGTCTTCTCTGAAATTACCAGCGACAACACCGATGGTTGCCTTTGTCGCATCAGTAATATCGCCCTTATTGTAATCTCTCGTAAGAAGTTTACCATCGATTACACCGCCATTGATAGTGATCTTTGCCGTCTTGGTTTCCGTACCGTCATAGGTTACAGACTCAATATCGCCATGGATCGTACCACCATTGATGCTAAGATTGTTATCCTTGTTATTGCCGCCAGACCAGACCCAGGAAGAAACCTTACCGTTGATTGTACCATCATTGATAGTTGTATGATACCAGTTTTCAACAGCGTAAGTATTCTTGGAGTTGATTACGCCGCCGTTCATAGTGAGCGTGCCTCTGTCAACCTTAATAGCAATGAAGTTGTCCTGCGTAAACGTGCCGCCAGTAATGAACATCTGCGGTTTTGCCGTAGTATTATCGTTACCAATACGAATCAGGGAAGCGCCCTTGCTCATATCAGCGTTGCCACTGTTATTCTTAACATTGCCGCTCTTGAAGGTCAGTTGAGAGCCTGTGTCCTGAATATCAATGACATAGTGAGAGGAAACGCCGGAGTTTGCAGCGGTATCCTCACGCATGATCGTACCTGTCTGTGCCTTACTGGAATCAACAATCGTCAGTTTGGCCTTGGACGAAACAGTCAGCGCAGGCGTATTCGCTACAGTGCCGCCATTGAGAATATGGCCGCCCAAATCAAGCGTTATCACCTTCGTCTGGCCAGTAACCGTGACATTCTCGCGTGTATCGGAAAGCAGAGTGACTGTATTGCCGTACACTGCCGCGTCGATGGCTTCCTGAAGGGTCTCATACTGCTTGCCGTTGACTTCGGCAACCATAACGATCTTTGCAAGCGTCTGGCCGGTTTCACCGTCCACCCACTTGTAGCCGTCAGGCGCTGCAACGTCAACAGACTTGTCCTTCGTGACAGTGACCTTGTCACCGTTGCCGCCGTCAACAAGCGAGCCGCTTACAGTCGTGTCCTTACCAATGGTAAGCGCAACCTTGCTGTTATTCCCATTGCTGATCTCAACAGCGCCATTGATCGTAGAGTTCTCAACGGTTACTGTTGCGCCCGGATACGTGCTAAAGCCGCAAACGTCGAACGCGCGAGCGGGCTGGTATGCCGGCTTTGTCGATGCCTCACCGGCTGTGATCGTGCTATTCTTGATCAGCGTATCGCCGCAGTTGTTGGAAATCGTGTAGCAGGTTTCCTTGCCGCCGACGACGGTCATCTTCTCGAGCGTCAAATTCGAGTAGTTCTGAATCATTATGGCTGGTGCGCCTGTCCAATTTGTCGTTTCGTCGCCAGCGACAGACGCATCACCATAGAGTGCGCCGTTCTTGAAGGTGATCTTGTTGTCCTTATTCAGCTGGAAGCCGTTGCTCGCGGTGCCGGAGCTGCCAACGAGAACGCCGCCAACCGTATAGGAGTGGTTATTGAAGTCAACAATCAAGCCCTTACCAGTGAAAGTGCCATTCTTAACTACAATACCATCGCCGGAGCTGTTTTTGAGGAGCACGATGGTCTCGCCGTCCTTGGCTGCCGCAAAGGCCGCTGCGAGGGTCTCGTACTCGGTATCTCCGATCTTCGCGGCGCTAATCTCCTTCACGCCGAACGTGCCGTTGCCGTTCGCGATCGGCTCGAAGCCTTCTGCGCAGTACTCAGGAGCAACTGCCGAAGAGAACGTACCACCGGAAACAGCGGGCTTTGCGCCTGCATTGGCTGCGGCATTGGTAATCCTCCATGTGACATCAAAGTTGCCGCCGGAGATTTCGAGCGTGGGCTTGATCGAGCCGGTGATGTCCATCACGATTTCGCCCTTGACCTTGGCATTGCCGCCGATGGTCGTTTCGCCAACGGATTCGCCTACTGCCCAGCTATCCGTCCACAGCTGGCCGTTGATCTCACCGCCGGTGATGTTGGCCTTAAACCAGTTCTGAATTGCAGAATGGCTGGAGGTAAACGTACCGCCGGTGACATTCAGCGTACCGAGCGCATCGTTCTTGACCACAAGGAAGTTCATCTGCGTAAACGTGCCGCCATTGATGGTCAGGGTAACTCCCACATCGCCGCCATTGCAGATCAGCGAAGAACCAACCATCGAACCAGAGGGGTTTGTCTTCCTGTAGCCGGAATTGTTGGTAACAATCGCCTGCTCGATCGTCGTCGTGCCG
>ERZ773225.4184-NODE-4184-length-11954-cov-2.907387_pt1 | contig 11954 bp, 13 predicted proteins | sample MGYA00580993_ERZ773225 | MGnify/ENA primary metagenome ERZ773225 (study PRJEB29015, sample SAMEA2737748) | human gut metagenome | biome: human gut; feature: human-associated habitat; material: faeces | place: China | collected 2012 ... | reverse complement strand
TTGTTTCGACCCCTGCTCTCCAACGCGTGCCGGCTTAAGAATTGGCGACAGCGGACTTTCGTCATACGAAATTGGGTAAGATGGAGGAGAAGATGCATGGATGTTGAGATCCATCCCAACGCTAAAAAGCACCTGACAGAACAGCAGGTGCTTAGCGCTTGGCTTGCGGTTACTGAGTGCATTCGTCGCGAGTCGAAGGACGAGCCGCCGAGATGGCTTGCGATTGGATGGCTCCCAGACGGACGAAGCGTGGAGCTTGTCGCGGTCGAGCTTGTCCGTGGGTGGCTTATCATTCATGCCTTGTCTCCAGTCCAGAAGAAATTTTGGCAGGAGATTGAACAGGCTCGGCAAAGGGGTCGATGATGGGCAAGACGTATACGGCCGCTAATGGTCAGGTTGTAACGGATGAAATGATTGACGCGTGGTGCGAGTCGTACGAGCGCGGAGAGTTTCCGGATGGCGAACACACCGTTGGTGGGATCGTGCATGGACGGCCCCCACTCTCAGGTGAGGGGACGGCAACGCTGTCGGTCAAGATTCCTCTGGGAATGAAGGAGGCCATTCGTCGACGGGCGGCTGCCGAGGGGATGACGCCAAGTGAGTTTGCCCGTGCGGCTCTGAGCGAAAAACTTCTTGCTGCCGGCTGATGCCTCTGACGTGCCGATTTAAAGAACCGAGGCTGTGCTCAAAAACTTTTTTGAAATTCTCGGTTGACCGGAACGCGTCCTTGGTTATACTAATCAAGCCTTGAAACAAGGCACACCTCAAATGGCTGGGTAGCTCAGTTGGTAGAGCAGAGGACTGAAAATCCTCGTGTCAGGGGTTCGATTCCCTTCCCCGCCACCTTGAATTGACTAGGACCTCTGCAAAGGGGTCCTTTTCTTTTATGTAGGGTTCTGCGGAAACTGCGTCCCAGAATAAGGGCTCAGAACGGGACACACTTTCCGGTGCCTGCCTCCGGCGCGCGTACACACCTCGTCGCACCATTCCGAGTCCGTCTGCTCCCAGACATTCCTCCCACTTTCGCGTCACTTTGCAGACCGTTCGGTCGCCTGTCCGCACACGCGGGTATACTCAAAACGATACTTATCCTACGCAATACGATGCGGGTTCGACCTGCATGATCCGAAGGAGGCAGTGATGGAGAGGATACTCGGCGTTAATCTCTCTGGCTGGTTTATTCCCGAGCCTTGGGTGACCCCGTCGCTGTACGCGGCGACCGGTGCATCCAACGCGGCTGAGCTACAGGAGGCCATGGGTACCGCCGCCTATAACGAGCGCATGCGCCGCCATTACGAGACGTTTGTGAGCGAGGACGATTTTCGCCGCATGGCGCAGATCGGTCTCAATGCCGTGCGTCTGCCGGTGCCCTGGTATGCCTTTGGCTCACAGGAGTCCGATGCCTCCTACATATCGGTTGTCGATTACATCGACCGCGCAATTGAGTGGGCTGCCAAGTACGACATCCGCGTGCTGCTCGATCTGGCAACCGTGCCCGGTGGCCAGGGCGATTCCAACGATTCGCCCACCACGCCGGAGGTTGTTGCCGAGTGGCATTCGTCCACCAACGGCCGTCATGTCGCACTCGACGTGCTCGAGCGCTTGGCCGATCGCTATGGCGAGACCGAGAGCCTGCTGGGCATTGAGCTGCTGGACACGCCGCAGATGAGCGTTCGCAAGAGCCTCTTCACCATGACGGATGGCATTCCTGCTCACTACCTGCGCAATTTCTATCGCGATGCCTACGAGCTCGTCCGTTCGTATATGCCCGAGGATAAGATCGTCGTCTTCTCGTCGTCGGGGCATCCCAGCGAGTGGAAGCATTTTATGCGCGGCGCCAAGTACAAGAACGTCTACATGGACCTTCACCTGTACCATTACCGCGACGAGTATGCGCTCGACATCACGAGCCCTCGCGGGCTGACGACGGCGATTTCGCGTAACAAGCGCGAGCTTAAAGAAGCGATTTCGACTGGGTTCCCCGTGCTGGTGGGCGAATGGTCGGGCGCGGCGATCTTTGCCAACTCGTCGGTTACGCCCGAGGGCCGCAATGCCTACGAGCGCGTGTTTATCGCCAACCAGCTGGCTTCGTTTGCGCCGGCTGCCGGTTGGTTCTTCCAAACGTGGAAGACCGAGAAGCGCATTGCAGCATGGGACGCCCGCGCGGCGCTCGGTACGCTCGAGCGCGGCATGATTGAATAGGTTGATATGACGCAAAACAGCGCCCATACGGGCAAACTCTATGTGGTCGGCACGCCCATCGGCAACCTGGGTGACCTGTCCCCGCGCGTTGGCGAGGCCTTTGCCGCTGCCGATGTCATCTGCTGCGAAGACACGCGTGTGACGTCAAAGCTGCTGATGCACCTGGGCATTTCCAAGCCGCTTGTCCGTTGCGACGAGAATGTGATCGCTAGCCGCGCTGCCGGCCTGGTCGACCGTCTGCTGGCGGGGGAGACCCTCGCCTTTGCCTCGGACGCCGGCATGCCGAGCGTGTCCGATCCCGGCCAGGCGCTGATCGAGGCGGCGCGTGAGGCCGATGTGCCCGTCGAAGTTATTCCTGGGCCCTCTGCTTGCGTCACGGCGCTTGTTTCGTCAGGCATTCCCTGCGAGCATTTTTTCTTCGAGGGCTTTTTGGGCCGAAAGCACGGCGACCGTGTGCGCCGTTTGCAGCGCCTTGCCGTGGTGCCCGGCGCACTCATCTTCTACGAGTCTCCACATCGCATCGTGGCGACGCTCGAGGCCGTGGCGGAGGTCTTTCCCCAGCGTGAGGTTGCCGTCTGCCGCGAACTCACCAAGCTGCACGAGGAGGTCTTGCGCGGGCCCGCTGACCAGCTTGCCGAGGAGCTGCGTGCTCGCGGCGAGGTAAAGGGCGAGATTGCGCTGGTCATCGCGCCACCGAGCGAGGATGAGGAGGCCGGTATCGTGCCGGTCGGCGCCACGGCAGCGGATCCCGACGAGGCCCTGCGCGAGGATATCCGCGCCGCGCTCGAGGAGGGGGAGCCCGCGTCTGCGGTGGCCAAGCGCCTGTCTCAGAAGTATTCGCGCCGCAAGCGCGATGTCTATGCCATGGTGCTCGATATGCAATAGATGGAGGATATCCAGCCCTTGCGCTAGAATCATCCCCTGTATGCAACGTTTTTCTGGAGGACAAACCCCATGGATCAAAGCAAGCCTTCGTTCTTTATCACGACGCCCATCTACTACGTCAACGCCGATCCGCACCTGGGCACGGCTTATTCCACCATCATCGCCGACGTTCAGGCTCGCTATCGCCGCTCCGCCGGCTATAACGTCAAGTTCCTGACCGGCATGGACGAGCACGGCGAGAAGGTCGCCGAGGCCGCAGCCAAGCATGGTATGACGCCGCAGGAGTGGACCGACAGCCAGGCCCCGCACTTCAAGGAGCTTTGGAGCAAGCTCGAGATTTCCAACGACGACTTCATCCGCACCACCGAGCCGCGCCAGCATCATGCCGTGCAGTACCTGTGGGAGCGCATGAAGGAGTCCGGTTACCTGTATAAGGGCAGCTACGACGGCTGGTATTGCGTGCCTGACGAGACCTACTTCACCGATACGCAGGTCCAGAAGGGCGACGAGGAGTACGGCAGCGTCGGCCAGCACCTGTGCCCCGACTGCCACCGTCCGCTTGAGCGCGTGCAGGAGGAGTCCTACTTCTTTAAGCTTTCCGCCTTCCAGGACAAGCTGCTCAAGCTCTATGACGAGCATCCCGACTTTGTCGAGCCTGCGTTCCGCATGAACGAGGTGCGCAGCTTTGTCGAGGGCGGCCTTAACGACCTTTCCGTGAGCCGCACGAGCTTTGACTGGGGCATTCAGGTCCCGTTTGACGAGGGCCACGTGACCTACGTGTGGTTCGATGCGCTGCTCAACTATATGACGGCCGTCGGCTACGGTGTCGATACCGACGAGGCGCGTGCCGAGCTGGCCTATCGCTGGCCCGCGCAGTTCCACATCGTGGGTAAGGACATCATCCGCTTCCACTGCGTCATTTGGCCCGCCATGCTCATGGCCATCGGCGAGGCCCTGCCCGAGCACGTTTTTGCCCACGGCTTCCTGACCGTGCGCAATGCCGAGACCGGCAAGGCCGAGAAGATGTCCAAGAGCCGCGGCAACGCTATCGCTCCGCAGGACGTTATCGACATGCTGGGCGTCGAGGGCTATCGCTACTACTTTATGACCGACGTCGTCCCCGGCACCGACGGCGCCATCAGCTTCGATCGCATGGAGCAGGTCTACAACGCCGACCTGGCCAACAGCTGGGGCAACCTCATCTCGCGTTCGCTCAACATGAGCGGCAAGTACTTTGACGGCTGCGCACCCGCCAAGCCCGCATCGTTCGATGCGTTCGACAACCCGCTGGCAAAGATCGCCGACGGCCTGGTCGAGCGCTACATGGCCAAGATGGACGTGCTCGATTACGGCGGAGCCAAGGACGAGGTCATGGAGCTCATCCACGCCGCCAACCACTACATCGAGGACTCCGAGCCTTGGGCACTTGCCAAGGACGAGGCCAAGGCTGACGAGCTGGCGTTTGTGATCTACAACCTGCTCGAGGCCATCCGCATTGCCGCTCACCTGCTGATGCCGCTCATGCCTCAGACCTCTGCCGAGGCCCTGCGCCGCCTGTCCTGTGAGGGCGAGGCCGCGAGCGACGACCTCAAGGGCATTTGCACTTGGGGCCTGCTTGCCGGCGGTCAGCCCGTCGAGAAGGGCGATCCGCTGTTCCCGCGTCTGGCGTATAGACCGCGCGAGCGCCATATCGGCAATTTGCTGTTTAGCTGTAAGGGCATGGCCGCCACGGTCCATGCCCTTTTGTTTCAAGACGCCGCCATCATGCTAAGGAGGCAACCATGACAACTTCGCCTTTGGCAAACCCCACGGCCACCAGGGAGCTGCTGGAGGAGTTTGGCCTTGCGACCAAGCATCGCCTGGGCCAGAACTTTCTAATCGACAATCATGTGATCGAACGTATCTGCGAGCTTGCCGAGCTTGCAGGTGACGAGCGCGTACTCGAGGTGGGTCCAGGTTGCGGTACGTTGACACTTGCGTTGCTGCAGGAAGCGGCGTGCGTTACGTCCATTGAGGCCGATTCCGAGCTTGAGCCGGTGCTCGATGCCCACGCCGCCGACTATGCCAACTTCCGCTTTATCATGGGCGACGCGCTTAAGGTGGGCCCGGAGCAGATTGAGCAGGCTGCGGGCGGTGAGCCGACGGTATTTGTCGCGAACTTGCCCTATAACGTGGCGGCGACGATCATTTTGCAATTTTTCCAGACGATGCCGGCGCTCAAGCGCGCCGTCGTCATGGTGCAAAAGGAGGTTGCCGATCGCATTGCCGCAGTGCCGGGCAACAAGATCTATGGCGGCTATACGGCAAAGCTTGGCCTGTATGCGCAGGTAACGGGTCGCTTTGAGGTGCCGCCGCGTTGCTTTATGCCGGCGCCACACGTGGACTCGGCCGTCGTGCGTATCGACCGTGTTGACGGTGTGGTGCCCGAAGGACTCGATCGCGAATTTGTAGCCCGCGTGATTGATGCTGCATTTGCTCAGCGTCGCAAGACCATCCGCAATTCCATGAGCGCCAACGGCTTTGCCAAGGACGTGCTCGATGCCGCCTTTGAGGCTTGCGGTATCGCACCCACCACGCGCGCCGAGACGCTCGGCGTCGCCGACTTTGTGTGCCTGGCTCGGGAGCTAATCCATGATGCCTAATGCCGAACGCGTGACGTTTACCAAGAAAAAGAAGACGGTTGCTTGTCCCGTGCCCTTGGCACCGCTTGCTGACACGCATGCGCATCTGCTTTCGTTTTGGGGCAAAGAAGTGCCCGAGACACTCGTGCGCGCCAAAGCCGCGGGCATCGACCTGTTGGTGACGGTCTTCGATCCCATTGCCGATAAGCGCAGCGTGACGGACTATAGCGACTGGCTGACGCGCGAGATTCTGCCGATGCAGGATATCCCGCAGATCAAGTATCTTGCCGGCGTGCATCCGTATGGCGCGCCGGACTATACCGACGACGTTCACGCACAGGTCGTTGCCGCACTCGATGACCCCTTATGCGCCGGTATTGGCGAAATCGGCCTGGACTACCACATGGACTATGATGACGATATCGCGCCGGCACCTCATAACGTGCAGATTGACTGCATGGCGCGCCAGCTCGAGCTTGCCGTGTGCCGTAACGTGCCGGTGGAGTTGCACCTGCGGCACGAGGACTCGGATGGGGAGCGCACCTCGCATATGGATGCGTACAACGTGCTTCGTGAGGTGGGCGTGCCCCAGGCCGGTTGTGTGCTGCACTGCTTTGGCGAGGACCGCGCCACGATGGAGCGCTTTGTGGAGCTGGGCTGCTATATCGCCTATGGTGGTGCGGCTACCTTTAAGCGCAACGACGACGTGCGCGAGGCATTTGCGGCAACCCCACTCGATCGAATTTTGTTCGAGACGGATTGCCCGTATATGGCTCCGGAGCCCATCCGCGGTCTTGAATGCGAGCCCGCAATGATCTCCATTACGGCAAACGCGCTGGTTAACGACCGTGTCGATCGCACTGGTGAGGATGCCGAAACAATCGCGCAAGCCGCTTGGGAAAATGCCTGCAAACTTTTTCAAAAATAGTTCTTGCGTTCGCGATGGCGCTCCGTTATTCTAATTCCTGCACGCGGGCGTGGCGGAATTGGCAGACGCGTACGGTTCAGGTCCGTATGGGGGCAACCCCATGAAGGTTCAAGTCCTTTCGCCCGCACCATTGATTGAAAGAGCTCCCAGCAATGGGAGCTTTTTTGTTACGGGCCCATCGCAGGGACTTGAACCTGTGAAGGAGCGAGCGTCAAGAAAACGCGGAGCGTTTTTAGCGAGCTGGCGAGTCCGCCGGCAGGCGGGCGAAGCCGGTGCGGATCCGCGCAGCGGATAGGCGGACGTCCTTTCGCCCGCACCATGGATTGAAAGAGCTCCCAGCAATGGGAGCTCTTTTTGTTATGCACGATCTCCTTGGACGGGTATCCTAGTACCAACGTGTGCCTATCAGAGGAGAGACCATGCTGTTTTCCGGTATCATCGCCGCCCTTACCAGCCTTTTGATTCCCATCATCATCCTGTTGCTGCTGCTCCCCAACGCCTGTTATGTCGTTGAGCAGCAGCACGCCGTAATCATCGAGCGCTTGGGTAAGTTCAACCGTATCGTCAACGCGGGCTTCCACGTGAAGGTGCCCGTGATCGACCGCAAGGCCGCCACGGTGAGCCTGCGCACCATGAAAAACGGTTTTGGCATCGACGTTAAGACCCAGGACAACGTGACCATCGGTCTTGAGGTCTCCGCTCAGTACCACGTGAGCTACGACATGGGCGCCGGCCCGGCAGATTCGGGCATCTACAAGAGCTACTACATGCTGCAGGAGCCCGTCGACCAGATGCGCGACTTCATCACCGACGCCCTGCGCTCCTCCATCCCCGTCTACACACTCGAGGTCTTTGCCAAGAAGGATGACATCGCCAAGGATGTCAACGCTACCGTTTCCGAGCAGATGGCCGCCTACGGCTTCACCCTCGTGTCGACGCTCATCACCAAAATCGCACTGCCGACCGAGGTTGAGAACTCCATGAACGACATCAACGCTGCCCAGCGCAAGCGCGCTGCCGCGCAGGAGCTCGCCGAGGCCGACCGCATCAAGCGCGTCACCGAGGCGACCGCCGAGGCCGAGGCTATGGAAAAGGCGGGCGAGGGCATCGCCAACCAGCGCAAGGCCATCGCGCTGGGTATCAAAGATTCGCTCGAGATCATCCAGGAGACGGGTGTCGGCAGTGACGAGGCCAACCAACTGTTCATGTTTACGCAGTGGTCCGAGATGATGACGGAGTTCGCTCGCACGGGTAAAACCTCGACGGTCGTGCTGCCGAGCGACTTTTCGCAGTCGGCCTCGATGTTCGAGCAGATGCTGGCCGCCGGCAAAGTTCAAAACGATTCGAAGGAGTAGACGCGCGTGAAATACACCGTCGTTTGCGTCGGTAAGCTCAAGGAGCGCTTTTGGAAGGACGCGTGCGCTGAGTACACCAAGCGCCTAGGTGCCTATGCCAAGGTGGATATCCGCGAGGTGGCCGATATCGACCCGGCTAAGGCGGGCGGCGTGGATGCCGCGCGCGACAAGGAGGGGGCGGCGATTCTTGCCGCCTTGCCATCTCGAGCGCATGTGATCCTGCTGGCTATCGAGGGCAAGGAGCGCTCGAGCGAGGAGTTTTCGGCGAGGCTCGACGATCTTATGCTGCGAGGCGGCAGCGACATTGCCTTTGTAATCGGCGGTTCGGACGGCGTGAGCGATGACGTGCGCGCACGAGCCGACGAGATGCTCAGCTTTGGACGCATTACCTTGCCGCATAACCTGGCGCGTGTGGTGCTGCTAGAGCAGATTTACCGTGCCTGTAAGATCAGTCGTGGCGAGCCGTATCACAAATAGGTCGGCAATACGAAACAATGGCGTGGGACAATACCTTTCGTTTTGAGGAATGTGTCTGAAAGGACTATGCGATATGAAGATTGGATTTGTCGGTTTTGGCAATATGGCGAGCGCTATGGCCGATGGCTGGATCGCTGCCGGTGTAGCTGCGAGCGACATGTGCGCCTGCGCGGGTCGCTACGACGCACTGGTTGAGCGCTGCGAGGCGCGCGGCATGGTCGCCTGCCACGATGCCGCCGAGGTTGTCGCCGCATCCGATATCGTGGTCGCTGCGGTCAAACCGTACATGATCGAGAAGGTATTCGCCCCGCTCAAGGATGCTTTTGCCAAAAAGGTCGTTCTGTCGGTTGCCTGGACCTGGGACAGTGCCAAGTGGGAGCAGGTCCTGCCGGGCGTCGCGCATATCTCGACGGTGCCCAACACGCCGGTTTCGGTGGGCGAGGGCGTCATCGCCTGCGAGAAGGCTTCGACGCTTAACGACGAGCAGCGTGCTGTGGTGCTCGACCTGCTCGGTAAGCTTGGCGCTGTCGTCGAGCTCGACACAAGCCTGCTGTTTGTGGGCGGCACGGTGGGTGGTTGCGCTCCGGCGTTTGTCGCCATGGCAATCGAGGCCCTGGGCGATGCGGCGGTCAAGCACGGTATCCCGCGTGCGGATGCTTATCGCATTGTGAGCCAGATGGTGCTGGGTACGGCAAAGCTGCAGCTTGCAACTGGCCAGCATCCTGCGGCGATGAAGGATGCCGTATGCTCGCCCGGTGGTGCCACCATCAAGGGCGTCGTTGCGCTCGAGGACGCCGGCATGCGCAGCGCCCTGGTCAAGGCAATCGACGCAACCCTCCAGTAAAACCGACCAAAAACGGGACAGGTTTATGTTGGCAGGTATTTCCTGCGGTTTTGTCCTTTTAGCGAAAAGTGCCCCGCAACTGGCTCAATTCCAGTTGCGGGGCACTTGCGTTTGCCCAGATAAAACCGACCAAAATAAACCTGTCCCTTTTTGGCAGGTTAGTCCCAGAAGCTGTCTTCTTCGTCCTCGGACTTGGGGCCGCGGTCGACATACATCTTATGGGTGCGCTTCTCCATTACAAAGGCAATAATCGCAAACAGCAGGATGCCGCCGGCGAAAAGGATGGCAAAACCGGTGCGGGTGCCAAACAAAAAGGAAAAAACTGCGTCCATTGGGTGCCTTCTTGCGTAGTTGAGTTGGGTCGTAAACGCTCATAAGTATATACTTGCCCATACATGTACAAGGTTGCAACCTAAATGGAATGTATATCGCCGGAGGATCTAATGCTTGATATCAAGTTTGTTCGCGAGAACCCCGATGCCATCGATGTCGCCATGGCTAACCGCCAGACGTCTTGGGATCGCGAGAAGTTCTTTGAGCTCGACGACGAGCGTCGTGCCGTCATCACCGAGGTCGAGGAACTTCAAGCCACGCGCAATGCCGAGTCCAAGAAGATCGGCGCCCTGATGAAGGAGGGCAAGAAGGACGAGGCTGAGGCCGCCAAAGAGGCCGTGCGCGCCGTCAACGAGAAAATTGACGGTCTGGCCGAGCGCCGCACCGCCCTCGAGCAGGAGCAGTACGACTTCATGGCTCACCTGCCCAACATTCCTTGCGAGGCCACGCCGTACGGCAAGGACGAGGACGAGAACATCGAACGCCGTCGTTGGGGCACCCCGCGCGAGTTCGACTTCGACTTTAAGCCGCACTGGGATCTGGGCACCGACCTCGATATCCTTGACTTCGAGCGCGGCAACAAGCTCTCCGGCAGCCGCTTCACCGTTCTCGGTGGCGCCGGCGCCCGTCTTGAGCGCGCCCTCATCAACTTCTTCCTCGATACGCACACCAGCCGTGGTTTTAAGGAGTGGTGGCCGCCCATCGTCGTCAAGCGTCAGACCATGTTCGGCACGGGCCAGCTGCCCAAGTTCGAGGACGACGCCTATCACGTCTCGGGCGACAACTTCCTGATCCCCACCGCCGAGGTCGTGCTCACCAACCTGCACGCCGGTGAGGTCCTCGACGCCGATACCCTGCCGCGCCGCTACACCGCCTTCACCCCGTGCTTCCGCGAGGAGGCGGGAAGTGCGGGCCGCGATACCCGCGGCATCATTCGCCAGCACGAGTTCGACAAGGTCGAGATGGTCAAGTTTGCCAAGCCGGAGGAGTCCGACAAGGAGCTCGAGAGCATGACCGCCGAGGCCGAGTTCCTGCTGCAGCAGCTGGGTCTTCCGTATCGCGTGATTAGCCTGTGCACCGGCGACCTGGGCTTCTCTGCCCGTCAGACCTACGACGTCGAGGTCTGGCTGCCGAGCTACAACGCCTACAAGGAGATCAGCTCCTGCTCCAACTGCGGTGACTTCCAGGCCCGTCGCGCCAACATCAAGTATCGCGACCCCGAGAACTTCAAGGGTTCGCGCTATCTGCACACCCTCAACGGTTCCGGTCTGCCGGCTGGCCGTACCATGGCAGCCATTCTGGAGAACTACCAGAACGCTGACGGCACCATCACGATCCCCGAGGTTCTGCGTCCCTACATGGGCGGCCTCGAGAAGATCGAGCCGGTCGCGTAGATTGGCTGCATAAGCGATTTGCTAGGGCACTCCTTTTTGGGGTGCCCTTTTTGTGTGCGGCCATACCATGCTGTGCGGACAGCTCAATAGAAAACACACGAACAACTGTTCTGTATACAGCCATCTACCTGCTATGCTTTTGCTAAATAAGAGCGAGAGAAAGGGGACGCGATGGAGCTGTTTGATGATCGGGTGGTTTTGTTTGAGAGCGACGAGGGCGGGGAGTACCTGCTTGTGACGTGTGAGCCGTCTGGCATGGGTGGCCTGGTGGTTCGACAGACGAGCGAGGGTCCGTTGACCCAATGGTGCTACGAGGAGTCGCCGCATGTGGTTGAGACGTTTGTGGCGCACGAGGGGCTTGTGGCCCTGGAGCATTTCTATGGGGTCCGGACATCTAACCAGGTTGCTCGCATGTTGAGTATCTCGTTTGCCGATTATGATTGTGCCCAGCGGGTGAGATCGCTCCTCAGGGAACTTGATGCTAAGTTTGACGTGATCGAAAAGCCAATCGATCGTACGGGGAACGACGGTATATGCGGAGCAGCATGACAAAACTGCGTTCCAAAAAAAAGTTTGAGATTGTGCTTGACTCCAATAAGCTAAAGTGGTTTTATATGTTTTGCGCTGCGGCGTTACCTCAGCTGGATAGAGGGTCTGACTACGAATCAGAACGTCATAGGTTCGAATCCTATACGCCGCACCAATTGACTTTAAAGCTCCCAGCGACGGGGGCTTTTCTTATATCGCGATGCGTCGAAGATCGCGCCAAGCCCTCCAAATGATTAAAAATCAAATTCGATAACTTTTTTTGAAAAAATGCTTGACCATTATTCAGTCCCTGTGCATAATAATCAACAAGTTGCGGCGTTACCTCAGCTGGATAGAGGGTCTGACTACGAATCAGAACGTCATAGG
>ERZ773225.4181-NODE-4181-length-11965-cov-2.504954_pt1 | contig 11965 bp, 12 predicted proteins | sample MGYA00580993_ERZ773225 | MGnify/ENA primary metagenome ERZ773225 (study PRJEB29015, sample SAMEA2737748) | human gut metagenome | biome: human gut; feature: human-associated habitat; material: faeces | place: China | collected 2012 ... | reverse complement strand
TGGGCTGGGAGGCGAGTTGAGACAGAGCGTCGATTGCCAAACGGAGTGTCTGACGTGTTGCTTCGTCCGATACTTTTCCTTCAGTGTCAGCAAGCAGTGTTTCGCTTTCGCTGATAAGCGAATGAGCGTGGGTAATCTCCGTTTGCCACTCTTGGGTTTCTTGTGAGCTCAATGGCGCTGATTGAGCAGATTGCACGCTGTGAGGTTGCACTGATTGCCCGCTGTTTAGCTCACCTGTCCTGTTGGGAGCGGTGGCCATGCGTATGCCAGCACATGTTGCGCCAGCAAGAAAGAGCAGAGCAAACACGACGATGAGTACGCGCCTAGCTAGTTGTCCAGGGCGTCTATCACCCTCCTGGTCATCATCTGATACTGGTGTGGATTTGGGAGTAAAAGCTTCAGGCGTGTGGTGGGCTGGCAGGGTCTGGGTCTGAGCCTCTTGGGCTTTGAGTTGAGATTTGAGAGCGTCACGTTGGCGTATGAGTGCATCGCATTCTCGCGCCCGGTTGTTGAGGTTGTGTGACAGGGTTTCAACGCGCTCGGTGAGCGTGTCACGCTGGGCGCGCAGGCGCGCGATCTCGGCCTCGTGTTCGCTAATGTTGGCCTGGAGTTCTTCGAGGTCGGCTCGGTGTGGGCGCGCATTGAGCTGGTGTGTCAAATCATTGATCTTTTGGGCGAGCTGGTCGCGCTCATCAGTTGAGTCTTTGAGCTGGGCTTCAAGGGCGAAGCGTGCGCGCTCGGCTTCAACATTGGTCTGTTCAGCTTCACTAAGAGCATGGCGTAAGTCATGTTTTACTTGTGACAGTTCGCCTGCAAGTTGGGTGTTTTCACTTCTCAGTGTTGCGATTTGTTGCTCAGACTGCTCGTTTTGTTGGACTATTTCGCCCGCACGGCCATCCAAGGTCGCAATCTCGGCAGCCTTTGCGACGATGTCGGCATTCAGGCGAGTGATTGTGTTTTCGAGGTCGAAAATACGTGCCTGTTCTTCTTTGAGCGACAGTGCGAGAGCGTGCTTTTCCTGTTCCACGCTCGCCAGGAGTGCACGGGCTTTCTCGGTTTCACTCTGAGCGATGTCGAGGTCGTGGGCGATCTGGGCGCGCTCGGTTTTCTCAGCAGTGAGCGCCTCCCTGAGTTGGGCAAGCTCAGCTTTAAGCTGGGTCGTTGTGGCGTCATCTGTTTCTTTTTGCTCATACGCCGTGCGTACTCGTCTCAGCTCTGATTCGGTGGAGGCGCGTTCAGAAGTGAGGGTTTCGACCTGGGAGGTAAGGTCAGCGATCAGAGCTTGAAATGTTGTTTCCTGCTCACGCCATTGGTCACGCTCATGCGCGAGCGTGGTATGCGCTTCGTCGCACCGGCGGGTCAGAGTTTGAATCTGAGCGTCAGTATCGCTGCGGCGAATGTTGAGTGCTGATGCGAGAGCTGCTTCCAACTCGCCGTTGCGTTGTTCGAGCTGGCGAATACGTGCGCCCATATCCTCGTGTGAGTCTGACTCTTCTGCTTGTGGTGAGCGAGCTGGTTTAACACCGGCTGGGCGCGGATGGTCAAGCGTTATGTCTTGTCCGTCAATCGTGACAGTGCCGTCAGGATTGATACGTGCTCTCTGACCGTCGTTTAACGAGAACATGATCGGCTGGCGCGGATGAGCGGAGATGATCTGGCGGATCTTGGCTTCATCTGACGGGTTCACGAGAGCTCCACAAGTACTTAATACGAGGCTGAATACTGATATGTGGAATGAGCGCTCACGTTGCTCACAACGAAAAAACTTGACTATGCGTAGCTTCGTGTGCGTGTTATTGTGAAAGGTTGGATAATTTCAGGCTGAAGCGACTGGTTGGCGAGAGTGCGCGCGTGCGCGCACTGGTCACATTCCTTATAAATCCGCCGTTTATAAGGAGTAATCAGTGGCTTCACAACGAAAAAGCTCATTCGAGCCTCAGCCAACCTTCTATCAATCTCAATGGTCAAATACTGCTCAGGCTGATCTTGAACACGATCTGAACACTCAACTCCGTTTTAGCGACGGCCACGAGGGCTTCTACACGGGCATGAGCACGTGGCCGGTCTGGTCAATGGAAGAGGCGGAGGCGATTATCACTCACGCTCCCCTAGCTGAAAGTCTCAGCGTTCCCCCTGTGAGTGCTTCATACGCTGGTGGCGACACATGGAGGGTCGATGTTCACGCGATCATTGGCCCGCTACCATCGACTCGGGTACTTGCGCTTCAAACCCATCAAGGACATAGCATTCCAACGATTCTTGACCTCAAAGATCTTGAAGAGCGCACCAGCGACCTTGAAACGGTCGGCGATGGGTTGTTCAACGGAGCATTCTTCACACGCATGAACACCCCCGCAAGTGACGCGCGAGCCTCCGATGTTGCTTCACAGGTCATTGAAACGACTACCACGCTAACAAGCAGTGTTGCCAGTTCTGATGATCGAGCTCCCCAAACATGGAGGGACAGTCCCATAGAATCCTCGACCCTGGTACCCTACGGGGCGAACGGAGACTCTGTTGTCCTAGCTACTTATGAGGACGGCTCTAAGTGGACGGTGCTTTCTACAGACCAACATCAGCAGGTGGCCTTCAGCTCATATTCGCATGCCACTGAGGGAGCACGTGCGACAGGCACTGGACACTTCATGTACCGCGAACCAGGACACGACGAGTGGAATATCAGCGCGAACGCTCGAATTGCTCGGTTTGTCCTTGACGCGCAAACCTTTAGTAGCGACGCGGACTACGTTTTTCGAAGAGAAAAGGCACTCGACACCTATTCTGACGACCACATTCAATTCGGGGCTCTTGAACTGACTACGCCCCGCCTAGCGCCAGACGCCGTCGGCGCTACACCGGTCGAAGAAGCTAACGCTTCGAACGTCCGCGTTGGTAGCGAGGATCTATCGAAAGCAACACCTTTGAAATGGGCTAATCGCGGAAAAAGCATCTACGGGGTGAAGAACGGGATTGAATCAGTAACGTTCGTGGGCAGTCTATCGTTCGTTTTACTCACCCAAGAACAGCATGACAGTCTGCCTGATGAGCTGAAAACCAGTGAACCGGCATACATGGTTGCGAGCAGTTGGCGCGCACCATCACACGTGAGCGCCGTTGCGCGCTACTGGTACAAAGAGTATCCACTCAATGCGATTAGTTCTGATACTCCCATTGGTGGAAACGGGACAGCTGTACTTGGCTATCTCAACCCACGAGTTTTCCGCAAAGAGCATTCATATTTGCGCACTCTTCAACGAAACCAACCCAGAACCTCACCCTCAGCGCGAATCTTGGATATTACTCGCCAGACAGGTGGCAAACACACCAGAAGCACCGGACATGTGGCCGCCACCCCTACGAGTCTGCGCCCCAAAGCCAGCGACGTTAGCCACAAAACATTGCGCTAATACTCGCTAGATGGCGTGCCCCCAAAAGGGCGTGTTCCCCATGCGCGATGCGCATGGGGAACATTGTCTTTATCCGAGTTCATAGGATAGGTCGCTGGGTATCGCGACCAGAATGCTTAATGTTGTGTCCCACGGGAGCACCGGGAGGCTGTCGGTCGTGGGCGACTGAAGCTCCCTCCTCGCTGTATTTGATTGATGGCTGTATAAAACTCTGCTGGCCGAGACTCAGGAAAGCCCGAGTCCACGATAGTTTCGAAGAGCTCGCGCTGGTCGCGGACACTGGTGGGATAGGCTCTCGCCACGATATTGATCGCATCTTTGAGGGCAAGGCGACGAGCAACTTCCCACACGTCAGTGTCCATTGTGTCAATGTTGCGGAGCGCTTTGAGATTGTTGGACAAGATTGAACACCATTCACGGGCTGCATCTGTACCTATGTTCGCGCTATTGCGTCCTTGTTCGATCGCGCGGGCGACCTCGCCCACAGCATTGTCGTTAGTCTCAGGACTCAGAGTGACGTTGCAATACAGACTCCCGTCACGGTCTTGGACATAGGCTCGATCGATCAGTCCCTTTTCCATGAGGTGAGCGACGGTGGAAGGAAGATGCAACGCTGCAACATCATGGGCACTACTGGGCGTCCATCTGCCTGCACCGTAGTCAGCGATTTGATTCAGATACCGCGACAACGTGCCGAGTCGTGATACTTCCATAGGGACTGCAACGACCCGTAGCTCTGTCGTAAACCCTGCATCACGGAATGAGCGGAATTCTTGTTCAAGCATCGACGCGTTGCGCAGAGTCGTTTCAACGATCGCGCTGATACGGCGAGAGCGAAGAAACGAGGTGGACATTCCAACCCACGTGCCTGCTGCGTGAGCAGTCATCGACGGCATGGAAAGAGGGGCACGTCGCATCAGGGCGCTATAGCCTGGGAAAAACTGCCTCAGATCGTCACCATTGACTACGACAGCATGAGCGAGCTCATGTTGCGCCTGCGCTAAAACAAGGCCTTTTCCAGCACCTGGTTGCCCGCCCACACTGACGAATACTGGAGAAGTAGCAGGAGTTGAACGTGTGATTTGAGCGAGCAAATAGTCGGGAAGAATCTGCGATTCAAAAACTTTCCTCAGCTCATCTGCTGGTAGTTCTACGCTCATTACACGGCAACTGCGGGAGCCGTTTCAGGCAGGGAGTGGAAGAGTTCACGGAGTTCTAAACGCTTGGCCTCAATTGCCGCAACGTCATCGGGGTCGATAGCGCGAACCTGGGCGCGCAACGCAATTCCGGCTTGTTTCCAGTGGTCTTGTTCTTCCAAAGCCGTAGCTTGACGCTCCCACTCAACATATTGACCACCGATACGGGTAGTCAGTTCCAGTAGCGCGTCGTAGACCATAGGATCGAAAGCCTGCTTCATTTCAATCATGTGCGTCCCTTTCCCCGTTTTACGTGTCTGTCTTTAGTTTAGTTTAACGTCCGGTGGATTGTTGAGCGCAAGACGTTGCGCACGTAAGCGATTGCGGACATCTTCTCTGCTGTTTGGGTCGAGCTGATCGCTGAGTTGGTTGCGCGCACATGCCACATGTAGGTGACAGCGTTTGACACCTATATGAAAGTGGGGTTGGAGTCCGATGGACGTCACCATTTATTCAAAGCCGAATTGTCCACAGTGTGAGGCGACGAAGCGGAAGTTTACGAAGGAGGGCGTTGCTTTTAGGGAGGTTGATGTCACTGAAGATAGACGCGCGTTTATGAGGGTGCGTGATGAGTGGGGATACCAGCGTGTGCCGGTGATTGAGGTGCGCGGTGAGGGTTTTGATGTGCGGTGGGATGGTTTTAGGCCGGAGCGTATGAAAGCAGTGATTGACGAGTTCAACAGGTTGGTGGCGCTCAGCGTTGAAGCTGGGCACGATGTGGACGAGGAGGAGGCGCGGAGAGCGGCGTTAATTGATGGGGTTGTAGAGGCGCTGACGGCCGCGAGCGAGCCACACCAATACGGTTTTGTTGACGACAGTGCACAGCTGTCGGATGAGCTGGTCAACATTCTTTTATCGGGTGTGAACCCACATGATGAACCAGCCTTTAACTGGATATGGAACAACGAGGTGCGGGCGCGAGAGGCGGAAGCGATTTCCCTCGCCGAGCAGGCGGGCGTTGATGTTGACGCGATGACCCAGGAGCAGTTCGAGCAGATCGATACTGCGTTAATGGACAATGGTGAGTACGTGTACTTTGATGACCTTATTCGTCACACTGATGCAACGTTGTTGCGTATACCAGTCCAAGGTTTTCCTGGAAGAAGTCTTGAAGACCACTATAACGACATTAAGGATGCTAGCGACATCAATGCCGTCGCTTCGGAGCTCATCGATGGGTGGGATGAGGGCCGCGATGCGTTCTTGTTTCCAGCTGTTAGTGAGTTTTTGAATGAAGCTGGTATCGATGCTGAGCTGAACAAGTATGAAGTGGCGAAGTTGATCAATGACAGCGCGTTGAGTGAAATTCATGAAGGTGTCTATCTTGATGTTGTTTGGCATGGCAAGTTTCAAGAGTTCATTCCAAATGATTTCCACGACAAGACGGTGACGTTTACAGATCCACATGTTGCGCTCGGTAATTCACTGACTGGGGATGTTGGCTACGTTCGGTTGAAAGGCACGATGAGTATGAAGATCGAAAGCCAAAGGACGTTGAAGCGGTGCGGATATCCCGGTGACTGGCATGTGCGCACCGATAAGGGGATGCCTGAACGAGCACGTGTTGAACGCTTCATTGGCGCTCATGATGAGTTGGCGATGCGACGAGCAAAGCCGGTTGTTGAGGTCAAGGAGCGTGATGCGCAGCGTTTTGTCACGATGTTGGAGCAGGGTGCGGGCACTTCGCACCCTAGTTCGTTTCAGCAAGCGAGCGCTCACGTGAGTGGCTTTAAGGTTGTTCAGAGTGCGCGAGGGCTAGCTCGGGGACGCTAACACTCCCGCGTTATAAAGAGGGTCGGACACTATGGTGTTCGACCCTCTTTGTGTTGCGTAGACGAGCATGTGTTACTGCTCGGGAACCTCGTTAGTGTGCGATTGTGATACGCGGGCTTGGCGCTTTGAGGCGCGTCGCGTTTTAGGTTTTACGGGGGCTGTAAGTCCGGCTTTATTGAGTTCGTTTTCCTGCCAACCAACCGCTGTCGCATCCGCCCAGGCGCGCGCATATTCTTCCCTAGCGTGTTCTAAAGCAGCTGCTGCATAAGCGAGTGTGTCTAGGCTACGGTGCCTGGCCTCAAGGCCGGCAGTAAGAGTGTCTTTAATGCGTTGTGCGCGCTCATTCATATCCATGAGCGCCAGTATAGGTGCACGCGCGTAGTGTGCGCTAAAAACTCGCGCGAAATAAGGAGGTGCACACTGGGTGCGCACCACTGTATTTTCCTGTGAATGCTCACTTGCACATTCACAGGGTGTATCCTTAATCGTAGCCGATTGAGGAGCAAGCTATACAATCTTATGCTAAGATTATGCTTGAAAACGGCGGGCTTGCTCCGCTGGCCGTTTTGGTGTCCCGTTCGGGTCGCTGCGCTGGCTTATTGGTTGGAGGGCGAATGAGTGATTCGCGTGAGCATCGTTTGCCTCCAGTGCGTAAGGTTTCGAAGGCAGCGAACGCGAAGGGGGTAAAGACGTTTCGGCTGAATATGCCGATTGATGATTATCTTTTGTTGCGTGTGAATGCGCGTAAAGCTGGGCGCACGATGACGCGCTATCTGTTGGAGTGTTTGCGTCCACCTGTAACGCAAGTTGATGGTGAGCTTTTACGAGAGTTGATGAGTGAGTTGTTGAAACTCAATCGCCAGTTGCAGGGTGAGGCGACGAATCTTAATCAGATTGCTCATTGGGCTAATGCTGAGCACGCATTTCCGGGTGAAGCTCATTCGCTTGCTCGTCAGGTGCGTAAGCAAGTGACGAAGGTTGAGCAGCTGTGTTTGCGGATTAGTGATCTTCTATGATGCCTAACATTACTCGTGGCGGTAACACGGTTGGTTTGTTGGCTTATCTTTTGGGTGAGGGTCGGGCGAACGAGCATGTGGATCAGCACATTATTGCTGGTTCAAGTTCGTTGATGTTTCAGTTTGGGAATAGAGCATTAACCCATGAAAGAAGCATTGCACGCTGGAGCTCTTTTAGATCTTGATAGGCGTGTTCATGGTACGTTGATGATGGGTAAGCGTACGTCGTGGGATTATGAGAATGAGCAGTATCGTGACGATGGTGAAGGTCCTAATCACGTGTGGCATGTGTCCTTGTCGTTGCGTCCTGATGAGCGTCCTTTGAGTGATGAAACGTGGGCGCATATTGCGACTGATTTTGTTCGTGAGATGGGTTTTGCTGACCCTGATGATCCGAATGATAATCCGTGTAGGTGGGTCGCTGTACGCCACGGGGTGACGAAGAATGGTGGCGATCATATTCATATTGCGCTCAACTTGGTGCGCGAAGATGGTCGTCCTTCACGCACGTGGAATGACTACTCTCGCGCTCAGCACACAGCTAATGTGCTTGAGCATAAGTATGGGTTGGAGATTCTTGATTCGCGCGAGCACGGTCGTGGAAGTAAAGGTATTCAACCGGCTGAGCAAGCCGCTGCGTTGCGTGAGGGTAAAGACTTAACTGATCGTGAAGCCTTAGAAGTTCGCGTGCGTGCAGCACTTGTTGTTGCAACGACTGAAGCAGAATTTTTGCGCGAGTTGCGTGGGCAAGATGTTATCTTCCGTCCCCGTTTTGCTCGTGGTGATACCAGTGTTGTGGTCGGCTATTCTGTTGCGTTGCGTCCCAGGAGTGGGGGTGCGCCAAAGTGGTATGGCGGGTCGAGTCTTGCTTACGATTTGACGTTGCCTCGCATGAGACAGAACTGGCATGACTACTCTCATACTCGCCGTGAAGCGCTGGAATTATGGCACCATAATGAGCGCGCTACGCCGCCTGATCGCCCGGAACATGGTGGCAATTATGATCGAGCGATTGCTGATTTGACGGTTGAGACGATTGAACGATTGCGTGCGCTATCTCCTGGTGACAGAGTTGGTTTAGCGAATGTCGCAAGCGATCTAGCAGGCGCGTATGCTGCGCTTGCCTTTGATATGGGCAACACTCATCCTCATATCGTGGCGACTGCTCGCGCGTTTGGGCGTCTTGCTCAACTCAAAGATGACCCTCGTCAACATCGGGTTTCATCACTGGCAGTTCGTAATGGTGTGCGCGCTATGCGCGCAAGTCGTTCGTTCGGTAAACACAATCGTGGTGTGGCTATTGCTGCGTCCATGATTGAGATTTCTATGGCGCTGAGTGAAGCGGTGCGCTACCAAAAACAACGTGATACTGCGTTGCGTATCATTGGCGAGATTTCGAACGTGCAAAGTGCGTGGGATATGCAAGACCTGAGTGCTGCCGATGAGTTTCGCACCTACATTGCCGAGCGTCGCTCGCAGGCGACTCAGGGGCGTGAACAGTCGAATGTTGGCGTCTTGGAGCGCCCCGTTGTTTTGGAAACTGATGCGCCCATTAACACTGTCACACCCATTGACACTGTCACACCCCAACCTGGGGCTGATGAGGTGAGTACTGATGGGAATACCAGACGCATGACGAAGCAAGAGTTCTTAGCGACCAACCGCTTCTTGAGCGTGCTTGGGAGTAAAGGCAAGAGGCAAGGTACGCCCACTCCCCCACCGATGGGTACACCTCCTCGTCCCCGCCCCCAACCCCCTCAAGGGCGCGCGAGATAAAGAGTCGAGAAGGTGCGCGGTGTGCCTATTGGGGGAAGTGTTGGCTGGCTTGGCACGATGAGGCAAACTCATTGGCAACGCAGTTCCCCCACCATTCGGTAAACACGTTGGAACGCTTATGCTGGGTTGTGCTATCAACGATGAGGTTGCCGAACGCTGAAGGCTTCGTATGAGTACTCCAAACACCAGTTTCTCGTTTGAAATTTCGTTGACGGTACTCAATCACCTTGGACGGCAGCTGTATCGCAATTTATCCCCCTGCGGGGAGCATTCTCTAGGTTGGTGGGCAGTGGTGGATACGTTCAAGGTGACCCGTCCATGACTCAGATTCAAACGCCTTGCACAGCTCATCGATGTCTGCGTCAGTGATCGTGGTGCCGTTAGCTAGCGTGTATTCGCTCATTGGTGATGTATTCACGTCTGCTTATAGATATCGCGGCGGTGGCCTATGCGCACAACGAGCACTATTAGAACCTGTGCTTGTATGTGGCATACTACGCGGTAGTTGCCTACCCGGTAGCGCCACAAGCCTCCAAGGGAGCCTGTTAGAGCCTTTCCTCGCGCATGCGGGTTCTCAAGGGACTCGATCTGAGCTAGATAGTTCAAGATACGGTTCGCCTGCTGTTTATCAAGGCGTGTTAGATCCTTATCAGCCTCAGCAGTGAACTTAATCGTGTAGGCCAAGGCGCTCTCGCATCTCGTCTAAGCTGTATGTCACGCCGGTACGGTGGGTTTGTTCTAAGGACTGCATGCCAAGGTAGTAGTCCTCTAAATCGTCAAGATACTCATCTAAAGCCTCACGCACGTACACCGACGCCGGCCTGCGCGTGCGTGCACTTAGCTCATCAAGTCGCGCTTTCGTTTCATCTGGCAATCGTAAACTCAGCACACCGCTACTCATGTAAACAAGTATACGAATAGAGTCTATAGGTGTCTAGGGGTTTAATTCTTCAGTCTGCAAAGGTACTTTGATGATCCTGAACTGACGGTGAGACAGCCCAGGACTCCCCTCTTGACTCATAGACGATCATGATATTCACCTGTTCATATGAAAGTCCTGGCGCAGTTCTTCATAGTAGGGCTGGTATGGCAGGTGTTCTTTGTCAGGGGTGCGTACTTCGTGGCGGTCAATACAGCGTTTGAATGTGCCCTCGGGGCTGAAGAGTTCGCGCATCATCGGGTCAGCGACGTTGACAAACCATACGGCCAGGCCGGTCATTGTGTCACCTTGGCGGACTGCTTCCCATGATCGCCACAGAATCTGAATGCGGGTCAGGGCTTCGGGGGGGTCAAACCAGCGTTCGCACCAGAGCGTGGTTGATCGGCCTAGGTCGCGCCTGTATAGGTAGGACAAGTAGTCCTCGAACCAGGTGGGCGCATCAGGGTAGAGCAGTTCGGGGGTAGCCGTGTCTGCTTCTTTATGTTCATTTTCTTTTTCAAGGTCATCGTTCATGAGAGGCTCCCAAGGGTTTTATCGGCTACGTCCGGTGGATTGGGTGCGCGGGCGAGGCTGTGGCGTAGCGGAAACCGCAGTCTTTTTACCCCGGCGAGCACGTAGGCCTTTGAGGGCTGAGGTGGGGAATGATTCTTTCACGACACGCACGGATGTTTGCGTCTGGGCTGTCCCAACGTAGTGTGCTTGCGCTTGGGTCTCGCGGGCACTGGCGTGGGTTACTTGTGCTCGCGCGTCGCCAACATCGCCGGCAGCGTCCTGAGCAGCAGTCGTGGCCATATCGGCGCGCGTGCGCATTGCGTCCTTTTCTTCTTGGCTGGCAAGTCCTAGTGAGGCTTCCAGGTCGGTGTGTTCGCTCTGGTGGCGGGCGAGGGTTTCTTCATCGCGCGCTGCTGATTCGAGGTGAAGCATCTGGTCAAGCCTGGCGTTGGCGTCGTTGGTTTCACGCTGGGCGCGGGCGAGCTGGACGCGCGCTTCTTCGAGCGTCTGGGCAGATTCAATGACCTGGCTCAAGGTTTCTTTGACTTCGCCGGGTAGCGTCGAGTTGTTCAGGCGTTCTTGGAGCATTGTCTTCTCAGATTCGTCCATCACGATGCTGAGGGTGCCTGTCAGCTGGCGGGTGAGAGTGTTTTTGATTGGTGCGCTCAGAGCGTCATTAGCCCACGTCTGCTCGATTGAGTCCAGTGTTTGTGTTGCGTGGGCGATGGGTTGAGCGAGCCTGGAGTCAAGGTCGTGGAGTTCTTGACGAATCTCTACGGCGGTTTTGGCTGGCTCAATAACGGTGCGCTTGTCAGCAGCGACGAGCACATCATCGGAGACAGTGGTGTGAGCACCATGAGCGTGAGGCTCGTCGAGGTTGACCTGATATCGCTCATAAACCTCGCGGTGGACTCGCTCGTAGGCTTCATCAATCATGGGGTCTTGCCCACGGTACTTTTCCACGTAGGAGATCATTCGCGCGACATCATCGTCGCTAGCAGCAGTCCACCAACTCGATTTTGAAGCGTTCGTAATGTAGCTCTTGGCAGTATCAATTTCCATGCGGTATTGCTGCCAACGAATGTTTGATTCTTGCGATGCACTCATTGCTTCTTGCTGGAGGCGAAAGCGCCTGGCTTGGGCAATGTCTTGTGCCAGGCGCATCATTGTTTGCGCTTTCTGGCTGATTTCTTCGAGAACAGTATCGTCTTGCATGAGCTACTCCTAACGGTGTGGGTGGGGTGGATTAACGGTGTTATGCGACCGCGCGTTTAAGGGACTGCGCGACCGCTTCTTGGTCGGCTGAATCAAACCACGGGACAAGCTCGATCATGAGTGGGCGCGCGTGAGTGGCAAACAGCCAGG
>ERZ773225.4171-NODE-4171-length-11992-cov-4.847449_pt1 | contig 11992 bp, 8 predicted proteins | sample MGYA00580993_ERZ773225 | MGnify/ENA primary metagenome ERZ773225 (study PRJEB29015, sample SAMEA2737748) | human gut metagenome | biome: human gut; feature: human-associated habitat; material: faeces | place: China | collected 2012 ... | reverse complement strand
CCGGTCGCATTTTTCCCGTCAGATTCAGTTCATTTCCTGGAACAGGTAGCAGTAGGAATAGTTCCAGCGGGTCAGATAGAACGAGCCGTTAGAGTAGCGCAGGTAGGCATTGCCGAAGCCGAGACGGTTATACCAGTACGAGACGCTCGTGCCGGACGTGCTGATGCGCAGAGAGGAATTGCCGGACTTATAGAGGTAATACGTCGTCGTGCCGCTCTGGAAGCTGAAACAGCCGTTGGAGTAATCCCAGAGCATGCTCTCGGTCACGTCGGAGGTGATCCGGCCGTTTTCGATGGTGACGGCCTGCGCACCGATCGTCGTGCCGTCGTGCGTCATGGCATAGTAGCCGCCGCTGGCGTAGACCGTGAGAACGTAGCGGCCGCCGTACGTGAGCCTGCTCACGGAGTCATAGGTCGCGGTCTTCACCGGCTCGGTGTAGCTGTCGCCGCAGGCGGAGCAGGTGTAGACGTAATTGCCGTTTTCCTCCGTGCGGACATAGCTGTGGCCCGTTGCCGGGATCTCCTCGGTGTAGCTTTCGCCGCAGGCGCAGGCATAAGTGCGGACGCCGGGCGTCGTGCACGTTGCCGCCGTGGTGACGGTGGCCGTGTAGGAATGGGCGTGGACCGTGACGGCATAGCGCACGCCGCCGATGACGGTGCGGGTCGCGCCCTCGGCCACGCCGGTGATCGTCACGTCATAGCCCGCAGGGACCGCGCGATAGAGCTGCCACCGCTCGTTCGCGTTCGCATTGCCGGGATAGGCGCCCGCAAACGTTGTGCTGTAGCGGTCGAGATAGGTATCGCTGAAGCGGATGGAGAAGGCGCTGCCGAGATCCGTGATCGTGAGGACCTGCGGCGCAGTGGTCAGCGTCACGCTTGCAGAGCGGGTGCTCTCCGTGAGGTTCAGGTAACGGCCGTCCGCACTCTGCACGGTGTAGCCGCCGGAGACCGCCGTGACGGTCCACAGGGCGTTCGACAGGTCGCCCGTCGTGCTGTAGGCCGCGCAGGTCAGGCCGCTCACAGTGCCCGCGCCGTCCCAGGAGCTGTAGTACGTTGAGGCCGTCGCCGTCAGCATCCGGTCACCGCTCACGAGGAGGAACGTCCCCTCGGCAAGCTCCGTCACCTGCTGATAGCCGCCGGAGAGCGCCTCGATCGTCGTCGCAGCGACGGCAGGATCGGCGGACTCCGTCACAGCGGCGTCCTCGGTGTGGAACGTGTAGGTCTCGCCCGGCTGGAGCTTGACCTCGACCGTCGGCAGGATGGCCTCGGTGTAGGTATCGCCGCAGCGCGTGCAGGTGTAGATGCGGTCATTGCCGTTCTCGGTGCACTCATAGGAGTGGCCCAGCGCACCGACGACATGGCCCGTGCGGCGGTCGCCGCAGTTCCTGCAGGTATAGGTCGTGTAGCCGTCTTCGGTACAGGTCGGAGCCGTCACGACGGCTTCGTAGTCATGGCCGAGCGCAGCAACCTCGTCCGCCGTGTAATGGTCGCCGCAGGTCGCGCAGGTGTAGGTCGTGTAGCCGTCTTCCGTGCAGGTCGGGGGCGTCACAGCGGCTTCGTAGTCATGGCCGAGCGCGGCAACCTCGTCCGCCGTGTAGGTATCGCCGCAGGTCGTGCAGGTGTAGGTCGTGTAGCCCTTCTCCGTGCAGGTCGGAGCCGTCACAACGGCCTTGTAATCATGGCCGAGCGCAGGCGTTGTTTCGGTATAGGTGTCGCCGCAGACGGTGCAGGTATGGACGGTCTTGCCGCCCTCGGTGCAGGTTGCCTCGCTGCCGGAAACGGTGTAGGTATGGCCCGTGGCCGGGAGGGTCTCGGTGTAGCTGTTGCCGCAGCGCGTGCAGGTGTGCGTCACGGAGCCGTTTTCCGTGCAGGTCGCAGGAACGGTGGTCTCCGCATAATCATGGCCGAGCGCAGCCACTTCGTTCGCCGTGTAATGGTCGCCGCAGGCGGTGCAGGTGTAGGTCGTATAGCCCTTCTCCGTGCACGTCGGAGCCGTTACGGCGGCCGTGTAGCTGTGGCCGGTGGCCGGAGTCGTTTCGGTATAGGTGTCGCCGCAGGTCTCGCAGCGGTAGGTCGTCACGCCGTCCCCGGTGCAGGTCGGGGCGGTCCGGCTGACCTCCTGATAGCTGTGGACATGGTCGGCCTCGACCTCGATGACATAGCGGGTGCCGCCGATGACATAGTACGTCGTACCGGCAGCCACGCCGGTGAAGCGGACCTCCGTCATGGGAGCCGTGCCGGTCTGGACCGTGCCGGAAGCGGCGGCGCGGGTAAACGTCGCGCCGTCATAGCTGCCCCAGGCGATCTCGGACAGCTGCCACCAGTAGTTGCGCGCCGTCGTGAGGGCGACCTGGATGTAGCGGAAGCTCTCGACGGAGGACGGGACGGCATACGTCTTCGTCACAGCCGTGCTGCGGCTGCTCGTGAACGTGCCGATCGTCGTCCATGTTCGGCCGTCGGACGAAAGCTGGACATTGGCGTTCGTGCAGTAGTCGCCATGCGCCGGAGCGCTGATCTGCACAGCGTCAAAGCGAACCTCCGCGCCGAGGTCGACACGGGCATACATGCCGGACGTCTGGCTGCTGGTGGACCAGTAGTAGGTGGAGGTGTCGCCGTCGATAAGTTTGGAGGCGACGCAGTTGTAGCCGCCGTCCGTATAGCCAGGGACGGAGGCCGAGGCGCTGGCGGAGTAGGACACCTTCGTGCCCGTGCCCTGCACCACGGTCAGCTCGCCGCGCGCGATGGCGGCATCGCCCGTGTGGGTGAAGGTCTGCTCGCCCTCGAGCGTGTAGGCCTCGGTCGTCTTGCCGGTCTTGACGGAGACATATTCGCGCGGCAGGAGCTCGGAATACTGCTCGCCGCAGCGCGTGCAGGTGTAGATCGTGTCGCCCGCGTCGTCTGCCGCTGCGTAATCGTGGCCGAGGGCGGGAACGGTCTCGGTGTAGCTGTCGCCGCAGTCGGCGCAGGTATAGGTCACGCTGCCCGCCTCCGTGCAGGTCGCAGCCGTCGAGGCAGTCTGACGGTAGTCGTGGCTCTGCGCGGGAGGATCGGTGTTGATGGAGCCGTCGGCGTTGAAGCCGCCGGGCACAACGGACGTGTCCATGCCGCTTGTGTAGGCGCCGTCCATGGCGAGGCCCATGGCGCGCAGCGGCAGGCGGATTTTCTTGGCTTCCTGCGTCTGCGTCTCTGCGCCGGGATAGTCGCTCCACATGCAGAACATGCCGCCGATCACGGAGGAAGCACTCAGGCTCGTGCCGCACACCTTATAATTGCTCCAGTTGGCGGCATAGGTATAACCATTGTCGAAGCTGTCGTTCTTGCCGAGGACATAGTAGAAGTCGCCTGTCGTGTTGATAATACGGAAGCCATCCGAGGCAAGGTTGGCCGCCGTGCGGGGCGTGTAGCCGCTCCAGCCGCCGGACCAGTAGCACACGACGATGTCGCGGTCGAACGTGTAGGTCGTCGAGCCGACCGAGGCGCTCATCTTGTTGGCAAACTCGATGCCGTCATTAAAGGCGATGGGCGTCATGCCCGCCTGCTTGACCATGGCGGCAAGCTCGTTGACATATTTGATGAAGTAGCCATACTTGCCGCTGTTCTGCAGGCTGCCGAAGCCCATGGAGCCGCTCGTGTAGCGGTCGTTGGCGTATTCATCCGCACCGAAGTTGAAGTAGCGGCAGCCCTTGCCCGCAAAGTAATCGACATACTTCTGCAGGAAGGCCTGCGAGAACCGGACGGCCGTGTCGTTCGTCACGTCGATGGTGCGGCTCGAGCCGTTGTAGCTGCAGTTCGTCCCCGTCAGAGAGGACGCGGCATACAGCACCGAGTCCATGTGGCCCGGGCTGTTCAGCAGCGGAATGATCTCGATGCCGGCTTTCTTGGCCGTGGCAAAGAACTCGTCCATCTCACTTTCCGTCCACTCGCCCGAAGATGCCGTCGTGTAGGCGTTGTTGCCCGCGCGGATAGCCGAGGCGACCGCGTCGCTGGAATACGTCTTGCCGCCCACGCTGAGCGACATGTCATCCAGCAGGAAGCGCATACCGTCATTGCCCACCGCGAGCATGACGTGCGTATAGCCGTCCGCCTTGGCCTCATAGAGGAAGGCCTTGACCCAATCTGCCGAAAAATATTTTCGGCCGCTGTCCAGCATGGCGATCTTCAGATAATCGCTGCCGGAAGCGAACGCCACCGTCGGCAGCATGCACAGCAGCATGCAGACCGTCAGCAGCAGCGCTAACAGTTTCTTTCCCGCTTTCAATGGTTTCTCCTCCTGTATCATGTCTCTGTTCGGCGATGCCGAATCCTGATTTGATCATACACGAGACATTCCCATTTGTCAGCAGGCAGTTCTTTTAGCATAATTTCAAGTTAACTAACTTCAATCTGACGTATGATAGACTACATTCCTGATTATCTCATTTCTGGCTGCGTGATTTTATTCACGCCGATGCGTCTCGTTACGATACGGAATGTGACGTAAAATTCCGGCGATTTGTTTCGTCCAATGAAGTTGGCGGCGGGTTTTCTGACGAATTTTTTCCACCCGCTCTGCAGAGGAATTTTTGAAAATTTTGTTGACATTTTTGCGCGATCCGTCATAATGGAAGCAGAAGCATACCGTTCTCACCGCCGTGCTCCCCTGCTGTGGTGCACCAGTGCCCTCTTCGTTTGAATGCCCCTGTACAGGGCGCTCGATGAGCGCCATTGGCAGACGCAATTGGCGCGTGGCGTTTTGATGATGGTCTGTACCTATCGGCAGTGCCTTCCCGAAATTGCCGCGTCGGCCTACGGCCTCCTCGCAATGACAAACCTGAGGGCCGTGCGCCATAAAATCAATACCGCAAATATTGCCGACCTGCATGGCGCTCAGGGAAAGCCGCAGCGGGCCTGCTTTCGGCGTTTTCCATTTCATGTCAAAGGGAGGCCACTCCGCATGAGCAGCGATATCATCCCCGCCGCGTTATCCGGATTTATCATCAAAGCAGGCTTTTCTAAAAAAGGGCGGCTATATACCCGCGAGCATCACAATATCATGCAGTGCATTCTGTTTGAACGGCCGTCAAGTCTCATATACCCGACTTATTTCATTATGCCACTCTACATACCCTGCAGCACGCGATATCTTACCTATGGTCGGCGTATCTCCGAGATCACCAACGGCCGAAACTCCAAACAGATAGACGTCGACCGTTTGATCAACGCTCTGCAGAAAGAGGTGCTTCCTTTCTTTGAACGGATCGCTGCGCCGCAGCTTCTCATGGAGTATCTGCTGACCGCTCGGGACGTACAGCGCTATTTCTTCTGTCCGCCAGTGAGGATCGCCATGCTGAAAGCATACACCGCACTGTATCTTCACGATCGCAGTCTTTTTTCCCGCATGGCGGCAGAAACCGGGCAGTTGATTCCGGCAGACCGTTGCTCTTCCGAGGCAGTTGCGCGCCGGATGCACGCGGAGCTGGAAGTACTGAAGGCGCAGGCCAGATTGTCGGATGCCGAACTTGCCGCTTTCTTTGCGCCGATCATAGAAACCACCCGGCGCGTTGTACGCACCGGGCACTGAGCCACGCCGCAGCTCGGCAGTACATCTCTATGATAGAAGGAGTCCATCATGTCCCGTCAGATATCGTTCTTCCACGCAGAGCCGGATGCCGTCCGATTCCTTCAGGAAATCGACCGACGGGGCGGCACATTCTGGATCGGAAATGCCGCCGTTCCGCCGCTTTCCATGATAGAAGCTGTGCAGGACAAAATGTCCACGCACTTGTGCAAGTTCCGTATCGTCCCGGCCGGGCTTGCAGCCGCATGCAGCGCTTCCATGCCGGAGGCAGCAATAATTGAATTCTGCAATTGCTGCAGGGGGAATGCCATGTCGCGGACATATGAGGTCGGCCGCCTGTACCTTGTTCCCGCCTGCAGCGGCGCATATGTTCCGGAGAGCGCGGCACTATACGAGGCGCTCCGCAGATATCTCAAGGCGGCCTATCACTATGAGCCAAAAGCGGGAGCCTACTTTTCTCCCGCCTTTTGGGAAAAACTCCGTACCAATTATTATCATGCTGCCCGCGCAGGAAGGCCCGTCTTTCTCGGGTGCGTCGGAGACCCGTTAGAAGTCAAATGGGGCAATGGGCCATGAAGAAAAAGAAAAGAAGATCGATTTCCCTTTCCGCCCGTGCTGCAATCACACCTATCTTGCTGAGCCTGTCCACCCTGTCGGGTTGGCGTGATGTTGCGATCTATTTTGGAGCAAAATCCGGAAACACGGAAACTGTAACAGCAGAATGTATTGCAGTGCAAAGCAGCCGGACGGACGAACTGCGGCAGCATACGCCCTATCGCATGCTTTATGTCCTTACACTGCAGGATGAAACAAAGGTCGCAGTCTCTTCGGACGAAGCTAAGTCGCCGTTTTCGTCACTGGAAGACAGCCGACAGCATTTTGTCATCGGAAAGCCGATCACATGCACCTACGTCCGAAGACCGGCGTTTTCCAACGGAGAATTTGCCCTTCTTTCCGTAACCTGCGGAGAGGAAGAACTCTATCCGGAATCGGCCGGTATTGCGCCCTTCAAGGACCGTACCGGGATATGTTTGATGTTCGATTTTATTCTTTGGGGAGCCGCATTGCCGCTCCTTATCGTCCCGCCGCTTCGCGCCGCCATACGGAAGCGAAAAAGCAGGCTCAAAAAGGAACAGCGAAAGCAGGCACGAAGAGAGAAGCTGCGTTCCGGGAATGGACAATAGGCCCTTTGCAGCGGCAGGCGCAGGTTTTTTGCAGTACAAATTCGGTGGCTTAGGCCATCAGATTTGTCATTGCAAGGCCCCAAAAGGGACGCGGTGATCTCGCAACATCCGGTTGAATCGTGGGAAACTATCGACGAAATCGTAACTGCCTGCACGAGATTGCACCCCAAGGGCACTTCCTCGCGCTTCGCGCTCAGGGCGCCACGTCGCTTCGCTCCTCGCAATGACACATCAGGGTGGTGCTGTGGTGCACCAGTGCTCTCCTTCCGTTGAATGCCCCTGTACAGGGCGCTCGATGAGCGCCATTGGCAGACGCAATCGGCGCATACCATTCAGCGGAAACCTGTTCATATCGGCAGTGCCGGGCCCGGCTGTCCGCTCCCCTACAGCAGATAACCAAATCGGGAGCCGTTCCATCTCGGACGGCTCCCGATTTTATGACTTGTTTTTCATCGAAAAATGCGATAGAATGGAGAAAACGGAAAAAGGGAGATGCAGAACATGCAACACGACCCGCGCTGCGGTGCGATCCTCTGCGCGGCGGAAGAGGAGCTTGCGCCCTTCCTGCCCCATCTGGCGGAGGAGCAGCGCCTTTCACGCGCCATGCTCACGCTGCACATCGGCCGGATCGGCGGCCTGCGGATGGTGCTCGCCGCGACCGGCATGTGCAAGGTCAACGCGGCGCTTGCCGTGCAGACCGTGCTCGACACCGTCTCGCCGGATTTCGTCCTCAACGCCGGGACGGCGGGCGGCATGTCCCCCGCGCTCGGCCTGTTCGAAACGGCCGTAACGACGGAATGCGCCTATCATGACGTGGCAGAGGCGATCCTGACGGAGTCGCACCCCCATCTGCCGTCCGTGTGGTTTGCCTCCGATCCCGACCTGCTCGCAGCCTGCAGGCGTGCCGCGGAAAGGGCCCCCGGCCGCGTCCACTTCGGCAGGACGGTGACGGGCGAAGCCTTCATCACGGACGAGGGCCGCGCAGAGATCAATGCGCGCTTTGCCCCGCTGACGGTCGACATGGAGACAGCCGCCATGGCGCATGTGTGTTATGTAAACCGCATTCCCTTCGCGGCCATCCGCTCCGTGACGGACACGGCGGATCACAGCGGCATCGGGACGTTTGAGGAAAACTGCGCCCGCGCCTCAGCCGTTTCGGCCACGCTGGTGCTGGATGTCCTGCGGGAGCTGACCCGTTAATTCTCTTTAGGCTCCGGCTTCTCGTAATGCGGTGCATGCTCCTCCTTCTGCACCTGCAGCAGGAGCTCCTCGCGGGCAAGGATGCGGTTGAGCTTATCGTGCAGTGCTTCGATCATAATCTCCGTCTTCAGATTGACCTTATAGTCATTCTCCGCACGCGCGCGGTCCTTTTCCTCCTGCCGGTTCTGGCTCATCATAATAAGCGGAGCCTGAATGGCAGCCACGCAGGACAGCACCAGATTCAGCAGAATGAACGGATAGGGGTCGAATGCCTTTGCAGCCAGCAGGACATTGAGGATCATCCACGCCAGCAGTACGCCCGTGAACGAAAAAATGAATGCCCAGCTTCCGGCAAATTTTGCGATGCTGTCCGCCGCGCGCTGACCGAGCGAGGTCAGCTTGCCGGACTCCTTCTCCGGGTTCACAGAAACGCGGCTCGAGGCCAGCAGGTTCAGGATCTCCTCGTCCGTCATATCGTGGCGGACATCCGCAAGGATCTCGCTGATGAGTTTTTTGTTTTCTTTCATAAGAACTCCTTTCCAGAGCGCGGCGCTGCCAAACGGTGCGCTGCGGCTATCGTTATTCTGAAAAAAATATTTCGAATGTGAGGGTTTTGACCATGGCAGAACAGAGTATTCAGCTTACGAAGCTCGCCTCGTGCGCGGGCTGCGGCGCAAAGGTCGGTGCGGGCGTACTGGCGCAGCTTCTGGGCGGCCTGAAGGTCCACAGCGATCCCCGGCTGCTTGTCGGCTTTGACAAGAGCGACGACGCCTCCGTCTATCAGGTCACGGACGAGCTGGCGCTCGTGCAGACCGTGGACTTCTTCCCGCCGATCGCGGACGATCCGTATCTCTTCGGGCAGATCGCCGCGACGAACGCACTTTCGGATGTCTACGCCATGGGCGGCGAGCCGAAGCTGGCGCTGAACCTGCTGTGCATCCCGGAATCCATGCCGAAGGAAGCCGTGCACCAGCTGCTGCGCGGCGGCTATGACAAGGCCTATGAGGCGGGCGTCATCATCACGGGCGGCCACAGCATCCTCGATCCGGAACCGAAATACGGCCTGGCCGTCACGGGCTTCGTGCATCCAAAAAAGCTGCTGACCAACTCCGCTGCCCGCCCCGGCGACGTGCTGCTGCTGACGAAGCCCCTCGGCATCGGCGTGCTCACAACGGCCGCAAAGGCCGGGCTGGCCTCGCCGGAGGCCATGGCGCTGGCGCACCGCCTGATGACGACGCTGAACAAGGCCGCGCGCGACTGCATGGTGCGCTATGCCGTGCACGCCTGCACGGATGTGACGGGCTTCGGTCTGCTGGGCCACGCCTTTGAGATGGCGCAGGGCAGCGACACACATCTGACGCTCTTCCCCGGCGAGATCGACCTGATCCCCGAGGCGCTCGAATTCGCGCGCGACGGCATTCTGCCCGCCGGAATGTACCGCAACCGGCACTATGCCGAGGCGGCCGTCGATCCCGGCAGCACGGAGCTTGCCGTGCAGGACATGCTCTATGACCCGCAGACGTCCGGCGGCCTGCTCATCGCCGCTGCGCCGGAGGACGCCGATGCCCTGCTGCGCGAGCTGCGCGGGGCCGTGCCGAGCGCGCAGCGCATCGGCGTGGTCGAGGCCTACAACGGCGGCCCGAGGATCAGCCTGCGCTGATCGCCCGCAGGGCCGCAACGGCGGCGTCGACGTCCTGCTCGGTATTCGCAAAGCCGAGCGAGAAGCGGATGGTCCCCTGCGGGAACGTCCCGAGGGAACGGTGCGCCGCAGGGGCGCAGTGCAGGCCGCAGCGCGTCAGGATGCCGAACTCCTGCTCCAGCCGGAACGCCGCCTCGGCGTTGTCCCGGCCCGGCAGGTCCACGGAGATGACGCCCACGCGGCGGCCGGGCTCCCGCGTGCCGCACAGGCGGACGCCAGAAAGCGGCGCGATGCCGTCCAGAAAGCGCTCGCACAGCGCCAGCTCATGGCGGCGAAGGCGCTCGACGCCCTGCTGCTCCACAAAGGCCAGCGCAGCGCGCAGACCGTAGATGCCAGGCAGATTCGGCGTGCCGGATTCCAGCCGGTCCGGCAGATACGGCGGCAGCAGCTCACTGTCCGAGGCGCTGCCGGTCCCGCCCGCCACAAGCGGCGTGAGACTGGCGGCAAGCTCGTCCGTCAGCAGCAGCGCACCGATGCCGCTCGGGCCGAGCAGGCCCTTGTGCCCCGGCACGGCCAGCGCCGAAAGGCGGAGCGCCGCAAAGTCGATGGGATAGTGTCCGGCCGTCTGCGCACCGTCCAGCAGGAAAAAGCATCCGTGCCGCGCGCAGGCCGCCCCGACGGCGGCCGCATCCTGCACACTGCCGCAGACGTTGGACGCATGCGCCAGCACAACAAGGCGCGTGTTGGGCCGGAACAGGCCCTCGAGCGCGCCATGCTGCAGAAAGCCCTCGCTGTCGCAGGGAATGCGGTCAAACTCTACGCCTTCGAGCTGCTGCAGCGGCCGCATGACGGCGTTGTGCTCCATCCCGCTGACGATGCAGTGGTCGCCGGGCCGCAGCAGGCCCTTGATGACCAGATTCAGGCCGAACGTCGCGCCCGGTGTCAGAACGACATGGGTCGCAGGCTCCGGGAACCGGAACAGCCGCGCAAGCGACTCGCGCAGGGCCAGCGTCTCCAGCCCGGCCTCCTGCGCGCGGCCGTAGACGGAGCGATTGATCGTCGCGCCCACACAGTCGAGGTAGCGCTTCATGCTGTCGCTGACCCCGGCGGGCTTCGGGAACGACGTCGCGGCGTTGTCGAGATAGATGCTCTGCAAGACAGGATCCCTCTTTTCTTCGGAAGCTCTGAAGCAGGCCTCTGCGGCGGATGCCGGAGCTTTTTCGTCATCCGCTCCTGCTGATTGAAGCAGAGCTTCCATTTTTCTGTTCAAACTCAGTATACCATATCGGGCGCGGTTTGTCACGCGCGTTTGGGAGGCAGGATCATGCTCGAGATCAACCTGAAGCAGCTGGAATCCTTTGTGGCCACCGTGGAGCATTCCGGCTTCACGGCGGCGGCCGCTGCACTGTATCTGACGCAGTCGACCGTCAGCGCCCACGTCAGCGCGCTGGAGCAGACGCTCGGCGTGCCGCTGCTCGTGCGCGGCGCGCGCAGGCCCGTCACGCTGACGCCGGAGGGGCAGAACGTCTATGCACAGGCGCGTGAGATTCTGAACCGCTGCGAGCGCCTGCAGGCCCTCGGACCGGCCGAGCAGCCGCCGCTGCGGCTCGGGGCCTCCACCGCGCCGGGGCAGGGTCTGCTGCCGGAGCTGCTGACAGGCTTCCTGCAGCGCTGCCCGGACAGCCGCTATGTCCTGCTGCGCGGCGACAGCGCGCGCATCCACAGCCTGATGCTCGATTCGCGCGTCCACCTCGGCTTTGTCGGCGCGGCCATGGACCCGCGGCGCTTTGTCTATCACCCGATCGCAAACGACCGCCTCGTGCTCATCGCGCCGAACCGCGAGCCCTATCCCACGCTCCAGCGGCAGGGTGTTTCCGGCCTGACGCTTCTGACGGAGCAGCCGCTCATCCGGCGCGAACCGGCCTCCGGCACGCGGCAGTCGCTGGAGGACTACCTGCGCCGCAGCGGCATCCCTGCCGACCGCCTGCACCCCGTGGCAGAGATCGACACGCCGGAGGACGTGAAGGCCGCCGTGCAGCGCGGGCTGGGCGTTGCGGTCATTTCGGCGCTTGCCGTGCAGGAGGAGCTGGCCGCAGGGAAGCTCCTGTCATTCGATCTGGACCGCAGCGGCGTGTTCCGCCGCATCTATCTGGCTTGGCCGGCCGGCTGCCCCCTCACGGCCGCCGAGCGCCGCTTTGCGGACTATGTGCTCTCCCACGCCGAAGGGGAATGATGCAGCTGCAGGCATCGCAGCAGCGATTCGGCGGCTCAAGGCTCCCGGGTTTGTCATTGCGAGGAGCGAAGCGACGTGGCAATCTCGGGAAGGCAGCTGCGATTTCGCCGATGGCTTTCCCACATTCCGACCGGGTACTGCGAGATTGCACCCCAAGGGCACTTCCTCGCGCTTCGCGCT
>ERZ773225.4159-NODE-4159-length-12027-cov-2.394587_pt1 | contig 12027 bp, 17 predicted proteins | sample MGYA00580993_ERZ773225 | MGnify/ENA primary metagenome ERZ773225 (study PRJEB29015, sample SAMEA2737748) | human gut metagenome | biome: human gut; feature: human-associated habitat; material: faeces | place: China | collected 2012 ... | reverse complement strand
GCGATAAAACACGTTATTCTGCGCGGCACGTTAATTTTTTGAACAAAAAGGACCACGATGTGGTTCTTTTTTTATCTTATGATTTCAACAGAATTGCACAAACTATTGACAACTTCTAAATAAGTTTGATACGAATGTTACATTTAGAAAAAAAGGAGTTGTTCAATATGAGAACGATAAGTGAAAATTTAATTGGAAGCTTTAAAACGCATTTGCTAAACGAAGAAAAGTCTGCATCAACGCTGGAAAAGTATATTCACGATTGTACGGTGTTTTCTGTCTGGCTGGGAAGCCGGATGATGAGCAAGGAGCTTGTGCTGGAATATAAGCAGGGCATAATGCAAAAGCTTGCGCCCGCCAGCGTTAATGCGGTAATTTCATCGCTAAACAGTTTTTTTGAGTTTTGTGACCGCGTAGACTGCAAAATAAAATCTGTAAAAATTCAAAAACAAATTTTTGCATCTAGCGAAAAGGAACTGACAAAATCTGACTATGAAAAGCTGTTAAAAGCGGCGCTTAATAAAGGCAATGAAAGATTGTTCTACCTGATGCAAACGATTTGTTCCACAGGAATAAGGGTTTCAGAGCTGAAATTTATAACCGTGGAAGCGGTAGAGTCGAGAGAAGCTTTTATCAACTGCAAGGGAAAAATGCGCGTGGTTATGCTGACAAAGCAGCTTTGCAAAATTTTGAAAGAGTATGTAAAACGAAACAAAATAAAAAGAGGGCCTGTTTTTGTTACAAGAACGGGACGGCCACTGAACAGGAGCAATATATGGGCCGATATGAAAAAGCTTTGTGATTCTGCTGGTGTATCTAAAGACAAAGTGTTTCCTCACAATCTACGTCATTTGTTTGCAAAAACCTATTACTCCCTTCACAAAGACATAGTAAGGCTTGCAGATATATTGGGACATGCAAGTGTAAACACCACAAGGATTTACACAATGGAGAGCGGAGAAATTCACAGGCAGCAAATTCAGGAATTAAATTTGTTATATCAACGAATTAAAAAATAAACAACCTAATTCTCATTATGTTGTAAACAAGAAGTGTAACAAAGTTATTCACAAGAATATGATACTATATTTATTGCAATTTGTCAATAGCTTTTGTCGGTTTTTGAAGTAATTACAATTATTTTGGCATAACAAACAAAACCAATGAAAGTTCAATTTTCTTCATTGGTTATTTTGTCATTCTATTTTACAGTGTGTTTTGCTTTTTTTGAAGTGTGTAAGCAGCCGTGGAGGGCTGCTTTTTATTTTTTACACAACATAATGAGAATTATGTTGTGAACTGTTTTTTTGCCTATATTTAGAACACTTGTTCTGCGGGGGATAATCGTGATTTCATTTGACGAAAAACAGATTCGGAAAGAAAAAATTTTAGAAACAAGTTTAAACGTGTTTGTGAAAAATGGGCTTGAGAATACGAGCATGAGAAGAATTGCATCTGCCTGTGAAATTTATGCATCGAACATGTATGAATATTTTAAGTCTAAAGATGCGCTTATCATAGAATGTATCAAGCTTTATATGCGAAATCTTAACGTTATCTTTCAAAAAGAGCTTCAAAGCTTGTCTCCCGATTTAAAAGAAGAGGTTCGCCGTTTTTTTCTGCTGTTTACGAAAGAAAAATTTATGATGCGTTTTATTTATCAGGTGGTTTCAAGCCCTAAGTATGGAGATCTTGGCCGCAGAGAACTTTCGAATATTTATATGGAATATATACGGTATTCAGATAAGCTGGCAACTGCCTACGGATTGGACAAAGAAAAGTTTGAATCGATATTCCTGCTTTTTGTGGCAACAATGCATGATTTCTGTCTTTGGGAAAATGAAGAGCTGGTAAACAAAAAATTGAGCTGTATTTATAATTTGATTGATAAGGAGTTCGGTGCATGATAGAAAAAGAAAAAGCTCGAATGGATGATGAAGGCATAGATTTGTTAAATCTGCTGTTAAATTTGTGGCATCATAAAGTATTAGTCATTATTTTAGCTTGCGTTGCTGCAATATTAATGTTTGTTAAAACAGCTTTCTTTACAGATTTTACCTACACTGCTTATGGAGTTTTACATATCAGCAATAAAAAGGATACGGCAATTGAAGAAACTATTCAGAAAAGTGATATTGATACATCTAAATCGCTTAGCTCTACTTATATAGAAATATTAAATACCCGGGTTTTTCTAAAAGACATCAGCGCAGATATTGGAAATAAATATACTTGGAATCAAATAAAAAAGTTTTTGACAATCTCTGCTGTAGGAGAAACCGAATTGCTGAAAATATCTGTCACAACGAATAATGCCAATGATTCATATCTTATTGCAAAATCCATAATGGAAAAAGCACCAGAGAAGTTAATTAGTGTTTATAAAGGCGGAGAAGTTGAAAATGTTGACCCACCGATTCTTCCTGAAACGCCTAATGATAAAAAAATTGTTACCAAATCGCTCCTGGGATTTGTATTAGGTTTTATGGCAGGGGCAGGATATGTCTTCCTTTTAACATTTTTTGATAGAAAGATTCATAAAAGTGAAGATGTTGTGAAGCGCTATGATGTTTCAATTTTAGGAGAAATTTTACAATGAAAAATATGATGAAAAGCTTTTTACTATGGAAGTCAAAGCGTATAAACACAAATGATCGTGCAGACGAAATGAAAAGAATTCTCAGCAATGATTCTGATTTTAATACAGTTGAAACCTATAAGTCCATCCGTACAAATCTTATGTTCTCCATGCCGAAAAAAGATAAAGGTAAGGTAATTGTGGTGACCAGTTCTTCTCCCGGTGAGGGAAAGACTACAACGTGTATTAACCTTGCGATTACCTTTGCTCAAACTGGGGCTAAGGTAATACTGGTTGACTGTGACCTCAGAAAATCAAGGGTGCATAGATATTTGGGTATTCATCGGGATGATGGCATTTCAAATGTTGTTTGCAATTACACAGATATTGATCAAGCTATTAAGAGAAATGTGCGGGAGAATCTCGATTGCATGACAGCGGGAGAAATTCCGCCGAATCCTGCTGAAATTCTTGACACAGAAGAATTTAAAGCAATGCTCGATAAACTATCTGAAAAATATGATTACATTTTTATTGACACTCCTCCGATGACTGTTGTGACTGATGCAGCAGTCATTATGAAAAAAGATATGGGTGTTGTTGTGGTTGTGCGTGAAAACGTTACAACCTTTGATTTGTTAGACATAACGATTGATAATATAAAGAAGACCGAAACCAAAATGTTAGGCGTTATCATGCTGGGCAGCGAAGAAAAGAAACGAAAATATGGTTATTATAACAATGGTAAATATGGGGATAGGTATGGCTACCGCTATGAAGACGAGCAAAATAAAGAGAAGTGATTTTTTGATTGATTTACATTCACATTACCTGCCCAGGATTGACGACGGTGCAAAGAATGTAAGCGAAAGCATAGAAATGCTGTTGGATAGTTTTCGCCAGGGTGTTTCTCTCTGTGTTGCAACGCCGCATTGTACAGTTCATCGAACAGCGGACATAGAGCATTTTTTAGAAGTTAGGGAACATAGCATAGAAAAACTTAACTCTGAAAAAGAAAGAAAGAGTGTAACACTTCCGAAACAGTTATACGGGGCAGAGATTTATTTAGACAATAACATAAATGCATATCCTGATATAGAAAAATTATGTATAGGCGAAACAAATCTTCTGCTGGTTGAATTTCCGTTAGAAAAATATAATCATGCCTGTGCTGATTGGCTGCACGATTTGAATTTAAAGGGTATTCGCCCTGTTGTGGCTCATATTGACCGGTATATGTTTTGGCAAGAGATGTTAAATGACTTTCAAGGCTTAGACATTGTATATCAAATTAATGCTGCAAGGTTTTTAAGCTTTTCCGGCAGGCGCTTTATCAAAAAACTTTTAAAATGCCATTTATTTTATGTTGCATCCAGTGATATGCATAACATGCAGAACAGAAGCTGCAACATGAGTGACGCATATGAAAAAGCAGATAAGTGGTTAGGAAAAAAGACAGCGTTAAAATTATTTCAAACAAATGCAAAGAAATTGTTTACAGTGGAACAAAAGGAGCAGGGAGAATTATAGGGAGAATTATAATGAGAGAAAAAATTTGTCTGGCCTCGCCAAATATGTGCGGCGAAGAAATGAAGTACATAAAAAAGGCATTCGACACAAATTGGATAGCGCCCCTTGGTGAAAATGTAAATGAGTTTGAAAAGACAGTGCGAAACTATGTCGGCTCAAAAGGTGCTGTTGCTATGAGCTCAGGCACAGCGGCCATCCATATGGCGCTGAAAGCAGTTGGAATTCAGGAGAACGATTTGGTGTTTTGTTCCGCGCTAACGTTTTCGGCCAGTGCCAATCCAATTTGTTATGAAAAAGGAATTCCAATTTTAATCGACAGTGATCCCAAAAACTGGAACATGAGCCCGATTGCACTGCGAAAAGCGTTTAAACGATATATCCCGAAAGCTGTCATCTGCGTAAACCTTTACGGACAGTCAGCCGATTATGATGAAATCTGTGCTATTTGTGATGAATATGGTGTGCCGTTAATTGAAGACGCTGCTGAAAGCCTTGGGGCAACCTATAAAGGAAAACAAACGGGCACTTTCGGGAAATATGGTATTTTTTCTTTTAATGGAAACAAAATTATCACTACGTCCGGTGGTGGAATGTTGGTGTCGGACGATGAAGAACGCCTGAAAAAGGTTTTATATTGGATTACGCAGGCGCGGGAACCAGCGCTGTGGTATCAGCATACGGAACTGGGCTTCAATTATCGAATGAGCAATGTGCTGGCAGGAATCGGAATTGGTCAGATGCAGGCACTTAATGAAAGAATTGAGCAGAAGAAAGCAATTTATGAACGGTATAAGGCAGGGTTTTCCGATATTGATTATATTGAAATGATGCCTGTATGCGATTATGGGAATCCTAATTATTGGCTTTCTTGTATTACCATGAACGGAAAAAGCCGGGTTAACCCGATTATGATTATCAAGGCACTCGCAAATGAAAATATCGAATCGAGGCCTATTTGGAAACCAATGCAGCTTCAGCCGTTTTACCGGGAGTGTATGTTTTTCTCGCACAATGAAAACGGAGAAATGAGTGTTTCACAAGACATTTTTACAAGAGGTGTATGCCTGCCAAGCGACACAAATATGACGGTGGAGCAGCAGGAAAAAATTATTCGAATTGTTAGAGGGATGTTTTAAGTATTTTGATGAAAAATAAGAAAGAATGGAATGAAATAGTGCCTGTTCGTAAGAAAGGGTTATATGAGAAATATGTAAAGCGACCGCAGGATTTCTGTTGTGCGTTGCTGGCAATCGTTGTACTTTCTCCGGTTATGCTAATTACAGCTTTATTGGTTCGAATGAATTTAGGATCACCTGTGTTGTTTAAACAAAAACGGCCGGGCCTGAATGGACAAGTGTTTAACATATATAAGTTCCGAACCATGACAGATGAAAAAGATGAAAATGGGGAATTGTTGCCAGATACAGAGAGACTGACAAAATTTGGCCGTTTTCTCAGATCAACATCCTTAGATGAGTTACCAGAAGCTATTAACATTGTAAAAGGTGAAATGAGTCTTGTGAGGGATAGTGAGATAGTAGGAACAACCAAGAAAAACCTTGATTTTTCAAGGTTTCAGCGGCTTGAGTTAAATCCTGTTATGAGATTTTTATGTAGGAATTTTAGATTGACCGCTGAGATATTGAATATCGGGAATGGTATCTTGGATGCTCATTTGACTCAAACTAAAGAGCAGAGAAATTTGATAAGGAGGTGTAACCAAGCCCACGATGAGAACATAAAGTTCTTACATGGGCTTTTTGTCGTGTTAGAGAGATGCATGTAATTAAAACAATTATTTATATGGAATAAGATGAACAAAAATTTATTAATTGTAGGAGTAAGCAGTGTAGTTGAACATCATTACTTTATTGGAGACGGAAGTCGGTTAACGGCAAGTACGATAAGTATGTGCTAATACCGTTTTAATAGTAGGGACTGTAACAGAATATAGCTCCGTATTATTGAAGTCTTTTGTGTGATAGATATTGGTTTGCTTGATATATAAGAAGCCTTTAAAAAATATGTAAAATAGAAAAAGTTGAAGAAGAGAAAAAATGTACAATCCTAAGGAACATGGCATCAAGCCTTTTGAAAAAAACTTATACTTGGCATCACCGACGATTCATCGAAATACAGATAGCTATGATGAACTGAAATTTATACAGGAAGCATTTGATACTAACTGGTTATCAACCGTTGGTGCAAACATCAATGAATGTAAGCGTATGATAGCTGAAAAAGTCGGAGTAAAATACGTATTTGATCTTTCTTGTGGAACTGCAGCATTACATTTGGCAATGAAGCTTGCAGGGGTAAAGAGGGGGGCATACCGATTTTTGTTGATACAGAGTACGATACTTGGAATATGGATCCGGTGGCATTGGAGAAAGCGTTTGAGTTATACCCAGAAGCACAAAAAATTGTTGTGGTAGCACACTTGTATGGTACTCCCGGAAAACCTGATGAACTGAAAGCTGTTTGTGATAAGTATAATGCGGTAATTGTCGAGGACGCAGCGGAATCATTAGGAGCTACTTATAGAGGTAAATGCACTGATGGTGAATGGATACAGAGCGGTTCTTGGAAATGTTGGTTGTATTTCTTGTAATGGGAATAAGATTATCACCGGTTCATCAGGCGAATTCTTACTGACTGATGATTTAGAAGCAGCAAACAAGGTGAAAAAATGGTCAACTCAGAGTCGTGAAAATGCAGAATAGTATCAGCTTGAAGAAATCGGATATAACTACCGTATGATCAATATCATTACCAGAATGATTTGTGGACAGATACCGTATCTGCAGGAACATATTGCTACAAAAAAAGCTATTTGGGAGAGGTATAAGGAAGAATTGAAAGGATTGCCTGTATCCATGAATTCGATAAATTTCGAAAAGTATGAACCAAACTACTCCGATAGAAATTCTGGAAGCCATTACAAGTATCAATGTACAGGGCAGGCCAATCTGGAAGCCAATGCATATGCAGCCAATGTACAGGATGAATCCTTTTGTTACAAGAGAAGGTAATGGTAGAGCAAAGACAAATGCTTACATACAGGGTGGAGCAGTTGGAAAAGATAGCAGACCACTCGATGTAGGCATGGATATTTTCTAGAGAGGATTGTGTTTACTAAGTGACAATAAGATGACAACTGAGCAGCAAGAGCGAGTAATTGAAGTTATTAGGAGATGTTTTGAATGAGAAAGAAAACTTTTTATGAGGCGTATGTAAAAAGAATACTCGATATTTGCTGTGCAGTTGCAGCTATCGCAGTATTTTGGTGGCTATATCTTATCATTGCGATATTAGTGAAAGTCAAGCTTGGTTCTCCTGTTATCTTCAAACAACAGAGACCGGGACTGAATGAAAAAATTTTTTCATTATATAAGTTTCGCTCCATGACAGATGAGCGGGATTTAGAAGGCAATTTATTACCGGATGAAATTAGATTAACAAAATTTGGAAAGTGGTTACGAAGTACAAGTCTTGATGAGTTACCCGAGACATTTAATATTTTGAATGGATCGATGTCGTTGATAGGTCCCAGACCTCAGCTTGTGAGAGATATTTTGTTTATGACTTATGAACAGAGGTTACGTCATACCGTAAAACCTGGTTTAAGTGGACTTGCACAGGTGAATGGGCGAAATGATATTAGTTGGGAAGAAAAGCTGAATTGGGATTTGAAGTATCTTGAACATATAAGCTTTCTTAGTGATGTAAAGATTATTTTGCAAACGGTTATTAAAGCCTTTGTAAAGAAAGAGGGTATCACTGATGGTGACATGGCTACGGCGTATGATTATGGTGTTTGGTTGCTGAAGAAAGGAAAAGTGACTAAAGAGGAGTATGAAAAAAAACAAGAGGAAGCTAAGAGTTTGCTAAAAAAGGCGAGGTGAAATTGTTTGAAGAACGTATTGGTTGTCGCAAGCGTTGTGTCGTTTATTGAGTGGTTTAATAAAGAAAACGTGGAATACCTCAGAAATAAATTGGGATGTGAAGTGCACATTGCTTGCAATTTAGATTACATGGATGATACCGATGAGGATAGAACAAAGGAGTATTTAAAGAAAGTTTCTGCAGATGGAGTAATTCTTCACAATATTCATTTTGCAAGAAATCCTTTAAGTAAGGATAACATTGCCGCATATTTAGAATTAAAACGATTAATAAATATTCATCAGTTTGATTTGATTCATTGCCATACACCAACTGCTTCAATTTTAACTAGGTTGGCCGCACGGAAAGCAAGAAAAACTGGTTGCGTAGTAATGTATACTTGTCATGGCTTCCATTTTCATAATGCCGCACCAAAGAAAAACTGGTTGATTTTTTATCCAATAGAGTGTGTTTGCTCCATTTTTTGTGACTACATTGTTACGATTAACAAAGAGGACTTTAATAGAGCAAAACATTTTCATACGAAACAAGTCAGATATATTCCAGGTGTAGGGGTGGATATTAGGCGTATTAAGGAAACGGTGGTAGATAGGAGAGCATATAAAAAAAGTATCGGTATTCCGGAAGATTGCATCATGTTATTGTCCGTGGGGGAAATGATAGAAAGAAAAAATCATGAGGTAATCATCCGTGCATTAGGTGAGTTACAAAATAAGAGGATATATTATGTGATTTGTGGAAAGGGACCGTTAAAGAAATATTTATCTAATTTGGCATTACAATTAGGGATTGCAGATAATATTGTTTTTCTGGGATTTAGAAAAGATATCCCTGAACTTTGTAACACCACAGATATTAGTGCATTTCCCTCGAGAATTGAAGGGCTTGGTTTAGCAGGGATTGAAGCATTGGCTGCTGGAGTACCGTTGGTATCATCGAATGTACATGGGATACTTGATTACGTTATTGATGGAGAAACGGGATATGCCTGTGACCCAGATGATATTATCGGATTTTCAAAAGCTATAGATAGACTGGCGCATGATACAAAACTTCGTGAAAGTATGAAACAGAAGTGTGTAGAAACTGTGAAGCCATTTGAACTGCATAATGCACTCAGAGTTATGTGGAATATTTATGACGAAATTTTAGCACAGTAAGGAGATAATAATTTATGTATACATATGATTACATTGTGAAATCACTACCAAAGAATAAGAGTAGTGTCAGTTCTTTTTGGGTGAAGGCAGTTGCGAGACCATTGTCTTTTTTCTTCACCTTTGTTTTTGTCAATTTGAAATGTACTGCCAATTTTATTTCAATTCTTTCAGGAATTGTATCGGTTATTGGCTGTGTCTTATTAGCAGTATCGAGTAAAACAGCAATGATATCAGGGGTTGTGTTAATCAATTTTTGGATTGTGTTGGATTGTGTTGATGGCAATATTGCGAGAGTGACACATAAGTCTACTCGTATGGGCGAATTTTTTGATGCTGCTTATGGATTCATTATTTGTGCTTTTGATTTTTTGGCAATAGGTATTGCGGCATATAACTGGTCAAGCGTTTTATTTGGGGAAAAGGCAATAGCGAATATTATTATTGGCGCATTGGCATGTTCATTTAACATTTTGCCGAGACTTGTATATCAGAAATATACTGTAATGACCATGGCACTTTCTGAAGGAGGTGGAAAAGTCGAGATTGAAAACGATTCTTTTTATGATCCTAGTAAGAGAAAGGGGCTGACGTATCTTCGTCTTGTAATTGATCGGCAGATTGGTACTTCTGGTTTGTTTATGCCTTTCTTGATTGTTTGTGCAATTTTTAAGTGTTTTGATATCATGGGATTATTCTACTGTGTATATCTTGGTGTTTCGTGCGTTGCTGTTTTTGTTATGTTTAGTATGAAAGCAGATCGAATCAATAAAGAATACGCAGAAAAAGAGGATAGTAACGATGGCGGATAATAGATATAATAATCGAATTACCTATAGCTTATATGCATTTTTATTTGGATATAACGAAAAAAGATATTGGAAATTAAGACAATGTGTTGTTGATCCTGAATGTAAAAAACCTAAATTTATTAAGATGCTTTGGTTGATATATTTAAAGAGAACCGAGGCTAAAAATGCGTCATCTATGGGAACAGCACTAAATGCTGGAGCAGTCTTTGAAGCCCCCCCGGAATTACCTCATGGAATAACAGGGATATTCATTGCTCATGGAGCTAAAATTGGTCAAAATTGCTTGATTCTTCAAAATGTCACGATTGGTTCAAGCAAAGGGGATGCCCCGGTAATTGGAAATAATTGTGTGATTGGTGCTGGTGCGGTAATAGTCGGCGGGATTCGTGTAGGAAATAACTGCAACATAGGTGCCAACTGTACGGTGTTTAAAGATGTACCCGATAATACTACTGTTGTTGCTCACGCACCTCGTTACCTTGAGAACAGAGTAAATACAGAAGGAAGAAGATTTTAGACTATGAAAAAATATTATATTGGCTATACTGCCGGCGTTTTTGATATGTTTCATATTGGACATTTGAATCTGCTCAGGCAAGCAAAAGAACACTGTGAGATTCTTGTGGTAGGTGTCAATAGTGACGTGTTGGTACGTCAGTACAAGAAGAAGACGGCAGTAATTAGTGAAAATGAAAGAAGGGATATTGTTGAATCTGTCCGTTTCGTAGACAAAGCAGTCATTGTTTCTACGCTTGATAAAATGGATGCGCTTAAGAAATACAAATTTGACGTATTGTTTATTGGTGATGATTGGAAAGGCAGTGAACGATGGGTTCAAACAGAGAATGAAATGAATGCAGTGGGAGTTGATGTGATGTATCTATCAAGAACAAAGGGAATCTCATCAACGGAATTAAGGGAGAAACTGCATTACATAGATAAGGTGTGAAAGGACGATTGTATGAGATATGAACCGCTAATTTCTATCGTGATTCCTGTATATAACGGTAGCAACTTTATGGCAGATGCTATTGATTCTGCCCTGAGCCAAACTTATAAAAATATTGAGATTATTGTGGTTAATGATGGATCGACAGATGGTGGAAAGACGGAAGAAATTGCGCTTTCTTATGGTGATAAGATTAGATACTATTCAAAAGAGAATGGTGGAGTATCTTCAGCAGTTAATCTTGCAATACAAAACATGAAGGGAGAGTGGCTTACCTGGCTCTCTCATGATGATATGTATAAACCTCAGAAACTTAAAAACCAAGTACGTTTTTTGAATCAGTTACTAGAAGATAAACAGGTAGAAGATATAAAAGATATTTGCATTTATGGCGCATTAGAAAGAGTAAATGCAGGCGGAAAGTTTTTATCAAAAAAGTCGATTAATGTTCCACCACAGATGACTCCAATCGACTCCTTAATATTTAATATTAAAAGTTATAGTATTGGTGGCTGTACGGTGCTGATGAGCAAGGCTATACTTGATGAGGTGGGAGGCTTTGATGAGAATATCCGAACAGTGTCCGACGCTGATCTTTGGTTCAGAATGATGTTGGCAGGACACAATTTCTTTTATTCTGATGAAGTGATTGTCATGAGTCGCCAGCATAAGCAGCAGGTTGGAAATAGGAGTATGGCGTTGTTTGAAAAAGAACATACTGAATTAATGGAAAAGATAACGAAGCAATTACTGGGTGTGGGAATTTCTAAAAATCAGAAATATGCATTAGCAGAAGGACTTGTTCAGAATGGCTTTGATGTTCCAGCTCAGAAGGTGTTTGAAGAATTGAAAAAAAACGGTGAAAGTGATTTTGCTAGGGACATTAAAATCAAACTTTTTTCTTCACTGAAACGAAAAATTTATGTTACGGTACGTTCTGTATATAGGAAGTTAACATTAAAATAAATCGGAGATGAGAGAATGTATACATATCAGAAAAAAGCCGAATTTATATGGTTTCAGTGTAAATACTTTTTGCGAAAAGTAAATCGAAAGCTGAGAAGACGGCTGAACATACGAGATCAGGTCATTACT
>ERZ773225.4152-NODE-4152-length-12041-cov-6.523861_pt1 | contig 12041 bp, 7 predicted proteins | sample MGYA00580993_ERZ773225 | MGnify/ENA primary metagenome ERZ773225 (study PRJEB29015, sample SAMEA2737748) | human gut metagenome | biome: human gut; feature: human-associated habitat; material: faeces | place: China | collected 2012 ... | reverse complement strand
AGACCAGATATTCTATTGCAATCAGCGAGGAATTTCAACAGAAGATGCTATCGGTTTGATCATTAAGGGGTATGCCGGAGATGTGATCAACAAGATGCCAATGGAATTTGCTGTTGAGGCTCAGAAATTGTTGCAAATTAGTTTAGCGGGGAGCGTTGGATAAGAAAACTAAAAGTTAAAGGATAAAGACTAAAAGTTTATAGATTTACGATTTATGAATTACGATTTATGATTTTGGAGTAGAGATGTTTCGAGTGGTTGAAATCTAAAATCTAAAATTTAAAATCTAAAATGAAATGGGTTTACTAAAGATAAAAAACTTACACGCCGCGATAGACGGAAAAGAAATCTTGAAAGGGATTGATTTGGAGGTGAATGCCGGAGAAGTCCACGCAATTATGGGGCCGAATGGGGCTGGAAAGAGTACTTTGTCAGCTGTACTTACAGGACGGGAGTGTTTCGAGGTGACGGAGGGAGAGGTTTGGTTTAATGGGAAGAACCTGTTGGACCTTCCGGCAGAAGACCGGGCACGGGAAGGAATTTTCTTGAGTTTCCAGTATCCGGTAGAGATTCCGGGTGTGAGCATGGTGAACTTTATGCGTGCTGCTGTGAATGAGCAACGTAAATATAAAGGTCTGCCTGCACTGACCGCCAGTGAGTTTCTGAAGCTGATGCGTGAGAAACGTGCGGTGGTAGAGTTGGATAATAAACTGGCTAACCGTTCGGTGAATGAAGGCTTTTCCGGTGGTGAGAAGAAACGGAACGAGATTTTCCAGATGGCTATGCTGGAACCGCGTTTGAGCATCCTCGACGAGACAGACTCCGGTTTGGATATTGATGCGCTCCGTATTGTTGCGGAAGGAGTGAACAAGCTGAAAACTCCTGAAACAAGTACAATCGTTATTACCCACTACCAACGTTTGCTCGATTATATCAAGCCTGATATTGTGCATGTCCTTTATAAAGGTCGTATCGTAAAAACTGCCGGACCGGAACTTGCTCTGGAACTGGAAGAAAAAGGATACGATTGGATCAAGAAAGAAGTAGGAGAATGACAAATATAAAACGATGATGGTTGAACAACAATATATAGAACTTTTCTCACAGACGGAAGCGATGATCTGTAAGCATAGTGCCGAAGTGCTGAATGCGCCTCGTGCGTCAGCATTTGCCGATTTTGAGCGACTCGGATTTCCGACCCGTAAGATGGAGAAGTACAAATATACGGATGTGAGCAAGTACTTTGAACCGGATTTCGGTTTGAACTTGAATCGTTTGGCTATTCCGGTCAATCCGTATGAAGTGTTTAAGTGTGATGTGCCGAATATGAGTACCTCCTTGTATTTTGTGGTAAATGACACATTTTATAATAGAGCGCTTCCCACAGGAAATCTGCCGGAAGGTGTGATTTTCGGTAGTCTGAAAGAAGTGGCCGAGCAACACCCGGAATTGGTGAAGAAATATTACGGTCAACTGGCAGATACCTCCAAAGATGGTGTGACTGCTTTTAATACCGCTTTTGCACAAGATGGCGTTGTCTTTTATGTGCCGAAGAATGTGGTGGTGGAAAAAACAATCCAGTTGGTAAATATCCTGCGTGCAGATGTTAACTTTATGGTGAACCGTCGCGTACTGATTATCCTGGAGGATGGCGCGCAAGCCCGTTTGCTGATTTGTGACCATGCAATGGATAATGTGAACTTCCTGGCGACACAAGTTATTGAAGTATTTGCCGGTGAGAATGCGGTATTCGATATGTATGAGCTGGAAGAAACACATACAAGCACAGTTCGTATCAGTAACCTGTATGTAAAGCAAGAGGCCAACAGTAATGTATTGCTCAACGGAATGACTTTGCATAATGGTACTACCCGCAACACAACCGAAGTGTTGCTGGCAGGAGAAGGAGCCGAAATAAACCTTTGTGGTATGGCGATTGCCGATAAGAACCAGCATATAGACAATCATACAAGTATTGACCATGCCGTACCGAACTGTACCAGCAATGAGCTGTTCAAGTATGTGCTCGACGACCAGTCGGTAGGTGCGTTTGCCGGATTGGTACTCGTGCGCCCCGATGCACAACATACGAATTCCCAACAGACTAACCGGAATCTTTGTGCTACGCGTGATGCAAGAATGTATACACAACCTCAATTGGAGATTTATGCGGATGATGTGAAATGTTCGCATGGAGCAACAGTAGGCCAGTTGGATGAAGGCGCATTATTCTACATGCGTTCGCGCGGTATTGCAGAGAAAGAAGCCCGTCTGCTGTTGATGTTCGCATTTGTCAACGAAGTGATCGATACCATTCGTTTGGAAGCGCTGAAAGATCGTTTGCATCTATTGGTAGAGAAACGTTTCCGTGGCGAGTTGAATAGATGTCAGGGTTGTGCCATTTGTAAGTAACCACTAAAAAATAATGAACGTGGATATTCAAAAGATACGTGAAGATTTTCCGATATTGAGCCGTACGGTTTACGGTAAACCTTTGGTTTATTTCGACAACGGTGCGACAACACAGAAACCCCGTCTGGTGGTTGATGCGTTGGTGGATGAATATTATTCCGTCAATGCCAATGTGCATCGCGGCGTACATTATCTTTCCCAGCAAGCTACGGAACTGCATGAAGCTTCCCGTGAAACGGTACGTGAGTTTATCAATGCCCATAGCACGAATGAAGTTGTCTTTACACGCGGAACAACAGAAAGTATCAACCTGCTTGTTTCCAGCTTCGGCGACGAGTTTATGGAAGAAGGGGATGAAGTGATTGTTTCCGTGATGGAACATCATAGCAACATCGTTCCCTGGCAACTGTTGGCTGCCCGTAAAGGAATTGCCATAAAAGTCATCCCGATGAATGATAAAGGCGAACTTCTGCTGGATGAATATGAAAAACTATTTTCCGAACGCACGAAAATAGTCAGCGTAGTTCATGTATCGAACGTACTGGGTACAGTGAATCCGGTGAAGGAGATGATCGCAACAGCTCATGCGCATGGTGTACCTTGCCTGATAGATGCTGCACAGTCTATTCCTCACATGAAAGTGGATGTACAGGAGTTGGATGCCGATTTTCTGGTATTCTCCGCCCATAAGATATATGGTCCGACAGGTGTCGGAGTACTTTATGGAAAAGAAGAATGGTTAGATCGCCTTCCACCTTATCAGGGAGGAGGAGAGATGATTCAGCATGTCTCTTTCGAGAAGACCACTTTTAATGAACTTCCTTTCAAGTTTGAAGCCGGTACGCCCGACTATATCGGAACTACCGGACTGGCAAAAGCCCTTGATTATGTGAACGGACATGGCATTGAACAGATAGCCGCCCATGAGCATGAACTGACAACTTACGCTTTGCAACGTCTGAAAGAAATCCCCCATATACGTATATTCGGTGAAGCAGCCGAACGGGGAGCGGTCATTTCTTTCCTGGTGGGAGATATCCATCATTTCGACCTCGGCACGTTGCTGGATCGTCTAGGTATTGCCGTGAGAACAGGGCATCATTGTGCACAACCTCTCATGCAACGTCTTGGCATAGAAGGAACTGTACGTGCTTCGTTTGCCATGTACAATACCAAATCGGAAATAGACACTTTGGTGGCAGGAATTGAACGTGTCAGCAAGATGTTTTAAAGATATGAGCTGCTATTCCTGTGGAGTAGCGGCTTTTTTTATTCTTTAACTAAAAAAAGAGGGCCTCGAGTGCAGTGATTTGAGCTTTCGTGCGTCTAATAGGTAAAGAAACAAAATGTTCATTGAATATCAGGAGGGTCGTGAGACCATGCTTATATTATATAAATTCTCTCTCTTTAACATTAATGCAGCTATATCGTAAAAAGTTACGGTGTAGCTGCAACTTTTTTAGAGACTTCCTCCGTCTAATAGAATAGTTGTAACCATTGAAACAGCTGTTGCGATTGAAGATGAATTGAATATTATTGTATGTAAAAAGAAAGGGGAAACGCTGATAACAGCGAATCCCCCTTTTTTATCGATTATTTCCTTCCTTTTTATTCAGCAGTCAGCTCAATTACGCGGCTGAAAGCCTGATTTGTTGTGAAAGCATTGATTCCCACTTTCATCAGATAATCTCCTGAATAAGTTTTCTCATTGGCAGCCAGATTCGATTTGGAATTCGGCATCAGGTTGATTTCTTTCACCTTATACATTTTCTTCGCATCCAGTCCCTGAAGTTTTACCGGGAGCAGTTTCTCACCGAAACGTGGGTGGATATCGTAGGTATAAAGCACAGCTTTGTTCTTATCCGGTGAGGCATACATGAGAGACATGTGATTGCCATCGTAGGGAGAAACCAATCTGTATTGATCGCCGTCCAGAATCACTTTTTTCAGACGCGTCCAGTTGGCAACTGCATTCTGGCAGTAAGTCTGTTCGTCTGCATTCAGTTCCTTCAGTCCAAGGTCAAAGCCCAGTTTGCACATACTTGCCACATCCGTACGGAACTTCACGCTTGTGTTCTTGTTCCAGCTGGTTACGTGTGCACACATGGCTTTTGCCGGGAAGATTTGTGAGAATCCCCACTGGATAAACAGACGTTCTATCGGGTCTGTGTTGTCGCTGCACCAGAATTCTGTGTAATATTTCAGAGCTTCGTAGTCGCAACGGGCGCCACCGCCGGAGCAGAGCATCATTGGCACGTTTGGATATTTGTCTTTGATACGTTTCAATACATTGTATATACCACGTACATGGTCGATATAAAGCTGTCCCTGTTTATTTTTTAAATATGGAGAATAAACATTTGTAATTGGAGAGTTACAGTCCCATTTAAAGAAAGCCACTTCCGGATTCTCTGTCAGGATCTTATCCACTACACCATATACAAAGTCCTGTACTTTCGGATTGCTAAGATCGAGTACCAGCTGATTACGGTAATAATATGTTTCGCGGTTAGGCAGTTGGATAGCCCAGTCGGGATGTTTTTCGAACAACTCACTTTTAGGGTTAACCATTTCCGGTTCAATCCAGATACCAAATTTCACTCCGGCTTCTTTGGCAGACTGTACAAGGGCAGGAATACCGCCCGGCAGTTTGGATCTCATCACTTCCCAGTCACCCAGTCCGGCATTGTCACTGTTGCGTGGGTGCTTGTTGCCAAACCAGCCGTCATCCAGCAGGAACATATCTACACCAAGATGTTTAGCTTCCTTCATCAGTTCGGCAAGCAGTTCCTCATTGAATTTGAAGTAAGTATTTTCCCAGTTGTTTAATAAAGTCATACGGTCGCCTTGTCCGTCTTTCAGCTGATAGTTGCGTGCCCATGCGTGAAGGTTGCGGCTGGCTTCGCCCGTACCGTTGTTGCTGAAAGTAAAGATGAATTCAGGAGTTGTAAACACTTCATTCGGCTTCAGTTCATAATCAGATGCATAAGGATTGATGGCGGGGATTACACGGAGGTTACCTACGTTGTCCACTTCGAAAGTGAACTGGAAGTTTCCTGTCCATCCGATAGTACCTAGCATGGCACGTCCCTGCGCTTCCTGTGTCGGTTGTTCAAAACCAAGCTCAAAGAACGGGTGGGTGTGCATGGCAGCACGGCTTCCCAGTTTGGTGTCGATCACCTTTTTACCGAACAACAGAGGCTGTGTGCTCATTTGTGCTTCTTTTGCCCAATCGCTACTGAATTCTGTCAGGTAATATTCGTTTCCGGAGAAATAAAGCATGGTGGAAGCATAACGCCATAAGGTCACAGGCTTCTTTTCAGCATGTTTGATTTCGCTCCACGTCTTGATGACGTTTTCTTTCGGATAAGCGATGTAATGCAGTGTGACTTCTACCGGATACTGATTATCTTTTAGTTGAATAATCGTTTCCGTTCCGCCCGCCACTGCCTTCTGCTCGGAGGATATATAGCGGAGAATCGTACTCGGGTTCCCGTCATTGTGCGTGATAGCTACAGCCGGTTCAAAATAATCTTCGGCGCCGGAGCCCGGATATACTTCCCATCCGCGGGTGGATACGCTACCGTCACTTCCTCCTTTTACGTAAGGAGAAAAGTTGTTGATGTCTTTCTCGTTCAGTAACTTATCGCCCAGATAAGCCTGATAGAGTCGTCCGTTAGGAGCTACTTGGAGAATTAAGTCTGTGTTGTCCGTTGCGATGCGGATAACGTTCTTTTCCTGGGCGTCCACTTGCGTCAGGGTAAACAATGCCATAAGTAATACGAAAAGTTTCTTCATGGTTTTTTAATAATTAATTAGGTATTAGTTAGTTTGTGGGCATAGAATGCCGCAAAGATAATTATAATTCGTCAGGAATGAACTAGAATTTAATGCTTGCGCTAAATTCTACGGTAAATGGGCGTAAATAATTTCCACTCATATAGTTGCCTGCATACTGGGCAGCTTCTTCTTTGGTAATCAGTTCCGAACCGTTGATGGTTCCGCTGGCCCCCTTCTGATTCAGGAAGTTGATGACTGTTGCCCCTAAAGAAAGATGCTTGTTTACATTCCAGTTGATCCCCCCGAAAGTTTCCCAGCGACCGTTGAAATAGAGGGCTTCCTGGAGATTGGCGTAAGTCTTGCCGAAATAGCGGAAACTAAGCCAAAGGCGTAAGTCCTTCGTGATATTATAGCTTGGGTCGAGTTCGACAAGAATCTGCGGAATCTCTTTTACAATCATCCCATTGGCGTTGACAGACATTTCCGAACCATCGTTGAATGTGACGCTTGCGTTATAGTTCTTGTAAACAGGTTTCTGATACGTGAACAGAGCGTGCAGGTGAAAACCTTTGAACGGGTCGATTTCGGCAGATGTGGTCCATCCCAGTGTTTTGATATTATAAATAAGCAATACGGTCTTTCCTTCTTCCGTTCCCGGTTTCGTCAGGTTTTGCTGGTCAATATTATTAGATTTAGAGATATAGGTAACCATAGAGGTGAGGTTGATCCACTTGTTCTTGTAGAACAAACCGCCACGGATTAACGGTATGGTGACACGTTTGTATTGCTCTTCCGTAGGACCTGTTCCGGCATATTCGTTGATACGTGGGAAGCGGGTGGCTACTGTTCCGTCGGCAGTCAGGCCGAATTGCCCGCTTACGTTGTAAGTGGCGCGGAGCGTGGCGGCATAGTTCAGTTTATCCTTTACCACTTTGGCGGGATGAATGCTGCGTTGTGTGGCAATGATATTTCCTGTTTCTTCCTCTTTGCTATAAGTGGTAAAGTCGCCGATGCGGAAACCCGGGAAACGGGAAGCGGATATTTGATCGGCACTCATCCGGTAATATTCCAGGCGTCCGCCATAATAGATATTGAATTGGGGAGTTACTTGCCAGTTGTCTGTAAAGTAAAGGGCGAGTTTGTTCTCATATCCCTTTGTATATTCGGGACTAAGTTCGTTGTACCCGTATGTCTGTACGCGTTGACCGGTCAGAGTAGGGTCCAGGGAACTTGTAGTTGTGGAAGTCAGCAACTGTGGATAGTTCTGTACGGTGGCCATCCATTGCAGAGAAGAGGAATAATAATCAAGATGGTAATGCCATTCGTTCACTCCCAGACGCAGATCATGGTTGCCAAAGGTCTTGTTTAGCTCGGAAGTGATTAGGAAGTTTTTCACTTTGCCTACGTGCAACCAGGTGCGGCGACCTTCTGCCAGTCCCTCATACGGATCACCGTTTGATAACGTAAAACCATCGTTGGCGGTTACTTCGCTGATGGTGCTGCCTCCGAAGTCGACATAGTTGGCACGTGGAGCATCCATATATTTCAGATTGAATTTCCATAGCAGATCGTTCCTGAAACGATAATCGGAGATCAATGCAATCTCATTGGCACGGTTTTCAGAACCATTGCCCAAGTTCCATGTTTTCATCTTTCCGTCTCTTACGTCCATGTATGGGAAAGAACCGTTCTGCGGAACATAAGAATTTGTTCCCAGTTTGAAACCGTCTATCTCTTTGACCGAGCCGTCGCCGACATAGATAAAAGGAGCTGCATTGGCATAGCTGGCCGGATTTTCACTGCGGGAGTGTTTGTAGAGCAAAGATATTTTGCCGCGTCCGTTGTTGAAGAGACGGGTCAGGCCGGCATGATAAATCTCTGTGCGGTCTGCATAGTTCGTATATTCCAGGTCGAAACTTCCCGGGTCGAAGTTCTGGTAAATGCTTGCCGTGTAAAGCCATTGGTCATTGATGGCTCCTGAAACATTGAAGTCGAAGTTCTGCATACCGAAATGATTGGTGCGGTAGTTTAATATACCTTGGAAATCCTTTTGTCCCAGTTTGCTGAATGAGTTGACGGAGTAAGCAATATTACCGGTCGTGATGGCCGATTCGGAAGGAGATAAAAGTCCTACTTCTCCCAGGCTGCTGTCGCTACGCCAATGAGCGGCAAGTTTGTGAACGGTAGAGGAATATACGGCAGGAAGTCCATTCTCATAGACATTAACGTCCTCGCTGGGAAGTCCGATTTGAATTTCGCGGGGTTTGTTGGCGTCAGAAGCATTCAGCATCACATTGCGTTCGCCTTCTTCTGATTCTTTTTTAGTAGAGTTGGCAGGAATCGTATCCTGCTTCATTTCGGTTCGGTTCGTCTTTTTCTTGTTCACCTGAATGTTCGCTGCATTCCCGTTGGAAGGAATCAGTTGCAACAGGGTTGCTAGAGTAAGGCAACTAAAGGTTACTTTTTTCATCACTTGTATTCATTTAAAGATTTGGAAGTTCACATCGGTTGTGTCATTTTGACGAAGGCAAAGATAGGAGGAGGAGAAACAAGTGGCTATACTCTTTTTTGTCAAGATGTGCAAGAGATGTTTCAAGTGTGCGATAGCCCTTTGCAGTGCGACATTTATTGCCATCCGTGCAACAAATGTTTCATCCTTCCTATGCATTTAGCGTAAAAAAAACTATATTTGTCGCTATCTAATATCTGTGTATGAAAAGGAAATTGCTGCTTTTTCTCCTTTCTATTTGTTTTTTCCTTCCGGATTTTGCCGCGACGGGACAGTATAACTTTATCCGTGTAGATGGAGGAAGCGGTCTTTCGAACAGTCATGTCAAGTCCATTATTCAAGATAGTTACGGTTTTATCTGGCTGGGTACGCGCAACGGTCTTAATCGTTATGACGGCGTGTCGATGAAGCTTTATAACTGCTATGACGAAACTTTGCAGCATGGCAATCAGGTCATATCCGCTCTTTTTGAGGATAATCACCGTCAATTATGGGTAGGTACGGATGATGGTGTTTATATTCAAGAGCTTGCTACCGGGAAGTTTTCGTTCTTTGATGCCCGCACAGAGAGCGGAGAGCAAATCAGATACAACTGGATTGAAGATATTCTGGCAGATCATTCAGGAAATATCTGGGTGAATGCACCGAATCAGGGAGTTTTCCGCTATCAGGTGGAGACGGGTAAACTGTTCCGCTATATTCCCTGTCCCAGTAAGGATAAAAGCAAGGACTTTCCGCAGTCTATCTGTGTAGATAAAGAAGGTACGGTCTGGGTGGGTACGTATGGAGCGGGAATTTACCGTTACAGTCCGGAGCAGGATAAGTTTGTGCCCTATGCAACAGAAGCACTTAAAGGGGATTTCATCTTTACTCTGTGCGATTATGGAGATGAACTGATTGTCGGAGTGCATGAAGAGGAACTGAAACGGTTCAACAAAAAGACCGGAGAAGTGAGTATATTCCCTGCGCCCGAAGTACATCGAAAAATTATTCGCTACGCTGTTTGCTTCGGAGACGAGCTGTGGGTGGGTACGCAGAATGGCGTTTATGTGATTAATGAGAAACACAACAGTGTGCAACATATTCCTGCCGATGCCGGAGGGAAGTATGGGCTTGGAGATGCTATCGTCGATAAGATTTATCGTGATCGTGAAGGGGGAACCTGGATCTGTACGCAATTTGGAGGAGCCAGCTATCTGCCTGTACGTACGCTCGATTTTTCGGTTTATCTTCCGGGAGCGCCCGGTACAGTCAGCGGACGACGCATCAGTGAATTGGCGGAAGGAAAAGACGGAGTGGTGTGGGTTAGTACACAGGATGGCGGTGTTTGCTACTGGAATCCGGGAACACAGACTTTCACTAAAATTCCCCAGTCGCCTGACCGTCAGAATGTATTAAGCCTGTTCGCTTCGGATGATTTGGTTGGCGCAGGTTACTTTAAAGGGGGCATCGACCTGATTGTTCCTCAAGATCAGGTTCAGACGTTCTATCCCGCACAACTTGGTATCAGTGAAGGTTCCGTGTTTGCCCTTTACCGCGATCGTGGGGGAGCAATCTGGTTGGGTGATGGCTGGAACATCTTCCGTTCGGCCGACAAAGGACAGACTTTTGAGAAAATGGAGCAATTCGGGTATGCTTATATGCGTGATATTCTCGAAGATAAATCCGGCAATATATGGGTGGCAACGATGGGTAGTGGAATATTCCGGTATCATCCGCAGACAGATCAGATGGTCAGCTATAAATGTATACCGGGGGACAGCACTTCTATCGGAACGAATGAAGTGACAGGTATTTCGGAGGATAGTAAAGGCTTTATCTGGTTTTCTACAGACCGGGGTGGATTGTTGCGTTTTAACCCCGAAACCGGAAGATTCCGGACATACACCAAAGCGGACGGGCTTCCGGACAACGTAACATATAAAGTCGTGGAAGACCGGCAACATCGTATCTGGTTCGGAACAGACCGTGGACTGGTTTGTCTTTATCCGGAAACAGACAGCCTGCAAGTTTTCAACCGAAATGACGGGTTACCTGATAACCAGTTTAACTATAAATCGGCCTTGGCTGCCTCTGATGGTACTATTTGGATGGGAACTATCAATGGATTGGTCTCTTTTAATCCACAAATTGTCCACCCGAATACTTTTGTGCCTCCAGTCTATATCACCGGAATGTACGTGCAGGGACGTGAAACTCCTTTCACGGCGGATGGTGTGCAACTGCCTTACCGTTCTAACGTCAGCTTTGATTTTGTTGCTTTAAGTTATACCTCACCGGGTGCAAATCGCTATGCCTACAAAATGGAAGGGATAGATAATGACTGGAATTATACATCTGATGTGCATACAGCGTCTTATGCCCAGCTCCCGCCGGGAGACTACCTGTTCCGTGTGCGGGGCAGTAATAATAATGGTGTCTGGAATCAGGAAGAAGCTACTTTATCAGTGCGTATTCTTCCACCTTGGTGGCGTACAGTGTGGGCTTACCTTATCTATATCATTGTAGTGTCCGGCAGCTTTGTCTTGACTCTTCGCGCCTATCGCCGCCGGGAAGTACAAAAGATCCGTGAGCAGCAATTATTGGCAGAACTGGCGCGTGAGCGTGAATCCCATCGTACGCATGAGATGTTTATTAATCAGATCACTTACGGAGCTTGTACTCCGCAAGGGGGTGCGATGTCACGGGCTGATGAACAACTGATGTCCCAACTGATAGCCAAAGTGCGTGAGAATCTTTCCGACGCCAATTATAATGTGGAAGCATTGGCTGCAGCCATGAATATGTCCCGCTCCAGCCTGCATCGTAAGATTAAGGCGCTGACCGATCTTTCTTCACTCGACTTTATCCGTATCATCCGATTAAAACGTGCGGCAGAACTATTGCAGGAGGGAGAATTGCGCATCAACGAAATCTCTGACAGAGTAGGTTTCCAGTCGCCTTCTTACTTCGCAAAGATATTTCAGAAGCAATTCGGAGTTACTCCTACAGAGTTTGCCCAACAAAATAAGCAGAGAATGGCAGAGGATTAGTAACTATGGGCTATTATTCGTTATTTTATCATGGGGTGGTGAACAGGTTTTAGCTCCTTTCGGTACTGGAATGAACTAATCTTAGTTCTTCTAAGATTTAATTGGTAATATGCGATGATTTAATATTCATCATATATAGATTTATTCGTCTGACAGTTGTTGAACTTTCGTCCTGGCAATTGTTGTTCTTTCGTCTGACAATTGTCAGACGAAAAAGAAACAGCTGTCAGACGAATAAATTCATGTATCATTACAGGGCAGACGCATTATATTTTTTACTATATTCTCGTTTGTAATTTCCTTACTAT
>ERZ773225.4147-NODE-4147-length-12050-cov-3.514298_pt1 | contig 12050 bp, 9 predicted proteins | sample MGYA00580993_ERZ773225 | MGnify/ENA primary metagenome ERZ773225 (study PRJEB29015, sample SAMEA2737748) | human gut metagenome | biome: human gut; feature: human-associated habitat; material: faeces | place: China | collected 2012 ... | reverse complement strand
TATTCAGGAATTTCACTGCTTTGTCGGGGAAGTCGGTGAACAGCCCGTCAACACCCGCTTTGTTATAAAGAATGTCATACAGCTGGTTTACGTCAGTGGTGTAATCCGGCAGTTGATCGGCGCGAACGGTATAAGGATGCACCACCATCTTATTCTGATGTGCGTCCTGCACCATGCCAGTTAACGAGATATTGCCCTTCTTCGACTTCTCATCAATCAGCATGTGGTAGTCCGGCCCAATGCCGTCCGCATACTGCGCAACCTGCTTCATGGCACCCGGTTTAAACATCCAGTCGTAGTTGTAATTACCCCAACTGCCGTCTGGCTTTTTCTCCTGAGTTTCATTCCAGTCTGTATATGCAATCAACTGTACCAGATTGAGATCCATCCCCATCTTCGGTTCCAGTTCATTCTTAATGCGCTTTAACTCTGCGACATCAAAACACTGCAGATAGACCTTGTCGTTCTTGTCGGTGTACCCGTACTTTTTCAGTACTTCCAGCGTCTTAGCCGCAATGTCCTTCCCTTCCTGATGATGGAACCACGGCGCTTTCATTTCCGGGTAAATGCCGATGTTTTTACCGGTTGAATGATTTAATCCCTGAACGAACTCAATTTCTTCTTCGAAAGTGTGCACACGGAAATCAGATTTACCCATCGGGAAACGCCCTGGGTAGGTCTGGACCTTTTTGCCATTTTCGATATCAAAGCCTTCGGTAAATTTCAGCGACTTAATCTCATCCAGCGTAAAGTCGATAGCGTAGTAACGCCCATCTTTACGCGCGCGATCCGGGAAACGCTCGGCAACATCGGTGACGCGGTCAAGATAGTGGTCATGCAGGACGACCAGATGGTCGTCCTTAGTCATCACCAAATCCTGTTCCAGGTAATCCGCTCCCTGAGCATAGGCCATCGCTTTCGCAGGTAACGTATGCTCCGGTAGATAACCGCTGGCGCCACGGTGCGCAATCACGACTTTATCTGCAGCAACCGCCGCGCTGCTCACAACCATACCTGCCAGCATCAGCGCCACGCTGAGACTTTTCAATGTGGTTTTCATCTATTAGCCCCGGTTACGCTTGAGCTGCATCTCTTCGTGATGGCGTTTTTCGCCAATCATGACGACTACCAGCAGAATAACCGCCAGCACGCTACCGCCAATCATCACCATAAAGCCGCCGTCCCAACCGAAGAAATCAACGGTGTAGCCGACAATGGCGCTCGCAGCCACAGAACCGCCGAGATAACCGAACAGACCAGTAAAGCCAGCCGCCGTACCTGCCGCTTTTTTCGGTGCCAGTTCCAGCGCATGCAGACCAATCAACATGACCGGGCCGTAGATCAGGAAGCCGATGATAATCATGCAAGCCATATCTACGTTCGGGTTGCCTGCCGGGTTCATCCAGTAAACGATGGTCGCAATCGTCACCAGCGTCATAAAGAACACGCCGGTCGCGCCACGGTTTCCACGGAAGACTTTATCCGACATCCAGCCACACAGCAGCGTGCCCGGAATACCCGCATATTCATACAGGAAGTAGGCCCAGGATGATTTATCCAGTGCAAAATGCTTCACTTCTTTCAGGTAAGTCGGCGACCAGTCCAGGATGCCGTAGCGCAGCAGATAAACAAACACGTTGGCGATAGCGATGTACCACAACAGTTTGTTCGGCAGTACGTACTGCATGAAGATCTGCTTCGCAGTCAGCTCTTCTTCCGCTTTCTCGTTGTAATCGTCCGGATAATCGTTCTTGTACTCTTCGATTGGCGGCAGACCACAGGACTGCGGAGTGTCACGCATCAGAGCAAAAGCAAACAGCGCGACGACGATCGCACCGAAAGCAGGCATGTACAGCGCCGCTTTCCAGTCATTGAACCAGGCCATACCCAGCAGGAATAACAGAGGAGGCAGACCGCCACCCACGTTATGCGCACAGTTCCAAACGGAAACGATGCCGCCACGCTCTTTCTGCGACCACCAGTGCACCATGGTACGACCACACGGCGGCCATCCCATCCCCTGGAACCATCCGCAGAGGAACAGCAGCACAAACATAATCGCAATGCTCGATGTCGCCCACGGTACAAAGCCCATAAACAACATCACTGCCGCAGCCAGTATCAGACCCGCAGGCAGGAAAACGCGCGGATTCGAGCGATCCGAAACGGACCCCATGATGAATTTCGAAAATCCGTAAGCAATGGAGATACCGGACAACGCAAAACCCAGATCGCCACGCGAGAACCCCTGCTCAACCAGATACGGCATCGCAAGGGCAAAGTTCTTACGTACCAGATAGTACGCGGCATAACCAAAGAAAATCCCCAGAAAAATCTGCCAACGTAATCGACGATATGTCGGGTCGATCTCCGCTGCAGGTAAACGCGCCGTGTGTGACGCTGGTTTAAAAATGCTCAACATAGTGTAGCCTCCGTGGCCGTCTTTCATTCGAAGTAAACACTGCAGTTCGTCATTACTACCCTACCGCTCCCAGTGTGGCCGCGATGTTAAGGAAAGATACATAACAAAAATGTGAAACGCAGCACATATTGTTACAGATTTATGACAAATGTTCATAAAGGCGCACGAAATCACGTTTCATTTTCGAATAATGAGCGATTATGCGCGAAATCAAACAATCCATGTTTTTTATGTGGCTAAATGATAAAAAACGAACTGTGAGGAAAAACAATGAAAACTCGCGACTCGCAAACAAGTGACGTGATTATCATTGGTGGAGGAGCAACAGGTGCAGGGATCGCACGCGATTGTGCGCTGCGCGGGTTGCGCGTCATCTTAGTGGAACGCCACGATATCGCCACAGGTGCGACCGGGCGCAACCACGGCCTGCTGCACAGCGGTGCACGCTACGCCGTCACCGATGCTGAATCTGCCCGTGAGTGCATCAGCGAAAACCAAATTCTGAAACGTATCGCCCGCCATTGCGTTGAGCCAACGGACGGTCTGTTTATTACCCTGCCGGAGGATGAGCTCTCCTTTCAGGCGACCTTTATTCGCGCCTGTGAAGAAGCAGGGATTCGCGCAGAAGCGATTGACCCTCAGCAGGCACGTATTATCGAACCTTCCGTGAATCCACAGCTGATTGGTGCGGTAAAAGTGCCGGACGGCACGGTTGATCCTTTCCGCTTAACCGCCGCCAACATGCTGGATGCGCGTGAGCATGGCGCGGTTATCTTAACGGCGCATGAAGTGACAGGACTGATTCGCGAAGGCGCGACGGTTTGCGGCGTTAACGTGCGCAATCATCTGACGGGCGAAATGCAGTCCCTGCATGCACCGGTTGTCGTTAACGCCGCCGGGATCTGGGGTCAACGCATTGCGGAATATGCCGATCTGAGCATCCGTATGTTCCCGGCCAAAGGTTCGTTGCTGATTATGGATCATCGCATTAACCAGCATGTCATCAACCGCTGCCGTAAACCGTCTGACGCCGATATTCTGGTGCCAGGCGATACCATCTCATTGATCGGTACCACCTCGCAGCACATTGATTACGATGATATCGACAGCAACCGCGTCACCGCAGAAGAAGTCGACATTCTGCTGCGTGAAGGCGAGAAACTGGCGCCGATTATGGCGAAAACGCGCATTTTACGCGCCTACTCCGGCGTGCGTCCGCTGGTGGCCAGCGATGACGATCCCACCGGTCGTAACGTCAGCCGTGGGATTGTGCTGTTCGATCACGCAGAGCGTGACGGACTGGAAGGGTTTATCACCATTACCGGCGGCAAACTGATGACTTACCGCCTGATGGCGGAGTGGGCTACCGATGCCGTTTGCCGTAAGCTGGGCAATACCCAGCCTTGCACAACCGCAGACACCGCGTTGCCTGGCTCACAGGAATCTACCGAGCATACGCTTAAACGCGTTATTTCGTTACCTGCGCCGCTACGCGGTTCGGCAGTCTATCGCCATGGGGATCGTACCCCAGCGTGGCTGAGCGAAGGCCGTCAACATCGCAGCCTGGTCTGTGAATGCGAAGCGGTCACCGCAGGCGAAGTGCAATACGCCGTCGAGAATTTAACCGTCAACAGTCTGCTCGATTTGCGTCGCCGTACCCGCGTCGGAATGGGGACCTGCCAGGGCGAATTGTGTGCCTGTCGCGCCGCAGGTTTGCTGCAACGTTTTAATGTCACTACCGCAGCACAATCCATTACTCAGCTTTCCGACTTCCTCAACGAACGCTGGAAAGGTGTGCAGCCTATCGCCTGGGGAGATGCACTGCGCGAAAGCGAATTCACTCGCTGGGTTTATCAAGGGTTGTGTGGTCTGGAAAAGGAGCACCAGGATGAAATTTGATACCGTCATTATCGGCGGCGGCCTCGCTGGACTGCTATGTGGCCTGCAACTGCAAAAAAGCGGACTGCGCTGCACGATTGTTACCCGCGGCCAAAGCGCCCTGCATTTTTCCTCCGGCTCACTGGATTTGCTCAGCAGCTTACCCGATGGTCAACCGGTGACGGATATAGAAGCGGGTTTGAATGCACTGCACACTCAGGCACCCGCACATCCGTATAGCACCATCGGAACGCAGAACGTTCTGGAACTGGCCCAGCAGGCGCAAAATTTACTGGAAGAATGCGGAACGCATTTGCAAGGCAACGTGCATCAGGCACATCAACGTGTTACCCCGCTGGGCACCCTGCGCTCAACCTGGTTAAGCTCCCCGGAAGTGCCGGTCTGGCCGCTGTCCGCGCAGCGTATATGCGTTGTAGGGATTAGCGGGTTACTGGATTTTCAGGCGCATCTCGCCGCGGCGTCATTACGCCAACGTAATCTCAGCGTCGAGACGGCAGAAATCGAACTGCCGGAACTGGATGTCCTGCGTGATAACCCAACCGAGTTTCGCGCCGTTAATATTGCGCGCCTGCTGGATAACGAAGATAAATGGTCGCTGCTCTATGACGCATTGCTGCCAATGGCAAAAACCTGCGACATGATAATCATGCCGGCCTGCTTTGGTCTGGCAGATGAGCGGCTCTGGCAGTGGCTTAACGAGCGCCTCCCCTGCTCGCTGACACTGTTACCGACCCTACCTCCTTCGGTATTGGGCATGCGTTTACACAACAAATTGCAGCGCCAGTTTGTGCGCCAGGGTGGTGTGTGGATGCCGGGCGATGAAGTGAAGAAAATCACCTGTCAGGACGGCGTGGTCAGCGAAATCTGGACCCGAAATCATGCCGATATCCCGTTGCGGCCACGTTTCGCCGTGCTCGCCAGCGGCAGTTTTTTCAGCAGCGGGCTGGTCGCCACGCGTGAGGCAATCCACGAACCAATCCTGGGACTGGATGTACAGCAAACAGCTACCCGCGCCGAGTGGTATCAGCGTGATGTTTTCGATCCACAACCGTGGCAACTGTTTGGCGTCACAACCGATGCCACATTGCGCCCATCACTGGCGGGAAAAACGATAGAGAACATGTACGCCATCGGTTCCGTCCTCGGCGGATTCGACCCTATCGCCCAGGGTTGCGGAGGCGGCGTGTGCGCAGTCAGCGCCTTACATGCCGCACATCATATTGCGAAACGTGCAGGAGGACAGCAATGAGCGACACACGTTTTGAAAGTTGTATCAAATGTACGGTGTGCACCACCGCCTGCCCGGTAAGCCGCGTCAACCCGAGCTACCCGGGCCCTAAGCAGGCCGGCCCGGACGGTGAACGTCTGCGCCTGAAAGATGGCGCACTATATGACGATGCGCTGAAATACTGCATCAACTGTAAGCGCTGCGAAGTGGCCTGTCCGTCAGACGTGAAAATCGGCGATATCATCCAGCGCGCGCGCGCCAAATACGACACGACGCGCCCATCGCTGCGTAACTTCGTCTTAAGCCATACCGATTTAATGGGTAGCGTTTCCACCCCCTTCGCCCCAATAGTGAATACCGCCACCTCACTAAAACCGGTACGTCAGTTGCTGGATTACGCGCTAAAAATCGATCATCGCCGTACGCTGCCGAAGTACTCCTTTGGTACCTTCCGCCGCTGGTATCGCAGCATTGCCGCACAGCAGGCGCAGTATCAGGATCAGGTCGCCTTTTTCCACGGCTGTTTTGTGAATTACAACCATCCCCAGCTTGGCAAAGACCTGATCAAGGTGTTGAATGCGATGGGAACCGGCGTGCAACTGCTGAGTAAAGAGAAATGCTGTGGCGTGCCGCTGATTGCTAACGGATTTACAGATAAAGCGCGTAAGCAGGCGGTCAGCAACGTGGCCTCACTCCGGGAAGCGATTGATGGCAAAGGCATTCCGGTGATCGCCACCTCATCAACCTGTACCTTTGCGCTACGTGATGAATATCCAGAAGTGCTGGATGTCGACAACTCAGGCCTGCGAGAACACATTGAACTGGCAACCCGCTGGCTGTGGCGCAAGCTGGATGAAGGTAAAACGCTGCCGCTGAAAACGCTGCCGCTGAAGGTGGTCTATCACACGCCATGCCATATGGAGAAAATGGGCTGGACGCTCTACACGCTGGAGCTACTGCGACAAATTCCGGGGCTGGAGCTGACAGTGCTGGATTCTCAGTGTTGTGGGATTGCCGGGACTTACGGCTTTAAAAAGGAAAACTATCCGACTTCACAGTCTATTGGCGCACCGTTATTCCGCCAAATTGAAGAAAGCGGCGCTGATATCGTCGTCACCGACTGCGAAACCTGTAAATGGCAGATTGAGATGTCTACCAGTAAGCGTTGCGAACATCCTATCACCCTGCTTGCCAAAGCGTTGGGTTAAACCTGTTGCCCGGTGGTATTTGCTACCGGGCATTTTTTTGCGTAGCCCGTTCCGATTAATTGAATACGTTGCAGTCGGACATATTTATCTCTGATTCATCCACGCAAAGACCCCATCTCCCGCATGCAGCGCATATTAAAAGTGGATATCGTCACGCCATCTTCTCTATTAGTTGCAAGCACTATTAGTTACAAGCACCGCTAATGACAGCCAGCTACAAACGCTATTTAATTACCTGCTACGGTACGGTGACGTTTCTCACGTCAGCGAATTTATCCATGAAGTTGCCGAACGTTCCCCCCATCATAAGGAGAGGTTGATGACAATCGCAGAGAGGCTAAAACAAGAAGGTCACCACAATGGGCTACAACAAGGGATACAGCAAGGATTAGCGCAAGGAGTACAGAAAGGTACACAAGAAGAAGCCTTACGTATCGCGCGCATGATGCTGGAAAATGGAATTGATCGTGATTTGGTTCGGTTAATTACTGGGCTATTGCCTGACGATGTCACAGAATGAGTCAGATTGGGAAGGTTTGTAACCTTCCCTGTTAATAATTAAATCGTGAGCGACTCAACCACTTCGATCCAGCCGTGCTCGCTGGCAAGATCCTGATTGTTAAGCCAACGGCGCAGCATATTTAGCGCCATCATTGCGCACACTTCCTGACGAATCGACAAGCTGTAGCGATTAGCGTTCAGCCGAACGCGCAAACCATATGTCCCATTGGGGGTGGCCAGCGCAAAGTTAATATGTTCGTTTTCGAAAGCTGATATCGCCAAAGCCAGCCCGGCATAATGTTTGCTACGTCGCTCGGTTACCCAATGCGCCGTTTGCGCCAGCGTTTCTTCCTGGGGCGGAACAACTTCACTCGCCAACAACGGAGCATTAGCGCGAGAAAGCTGCAACGCGACCAGACCACCGGTAAATTGTTCGCTCAGCGTCAGGCTGTATTGCCGTTCCTGTAACGTGCGGGCAATTTGTGCGGGCAAGCCTTCCGTACCTTCGAAAATCATATTCTGTCCGGCAACTCGCTTAACTTCTGGCCACAGCGCCAGCATCGCTTCACGTTGGGAATCCGGCCCGGTCAGCTTCAGCTCAATAATCGGCATTGAGGAGCGATATCCCATTGTTACGCCCGGTGGCAAAGTCAGCGGATCCAGGCTTTGTGCCAGCTCGCTTTCAGAACGGCCAAAGGTGGTTAATCGCAGGCATAACGGGGGCTGAGCCAAAGAGAAACGCTCACGCAAACGCGGCAGAATCTCATGCTCAACCATGACTTTGAATTCTGACGGTACACCCGGTGTAAAGAACATCAGGCAGCGGTTAAGCTTCAGGGCGAACCCGCACGCGGTACCCACCGGATTATTGATAAACTCCGCGCTGGCGGGAAGTTCAGCCTGTTTGCGGTTGCTCGGCGCCATCACGCGGCCACGATCGCGGAAATATCGCTCCATCTCGGTCAGCCATGCTTCATGCAGCACCAGCCCTTCGCCTTTTGCCGTTGCCGCTGCCAGCGCGCTCAAATCATCGCTGGTTGGCCCCAAACCGCCATTAACGATCAGTATATCGGCGTGTTCGCTACGCTCACGCAAAACAGAGACTAAATCGTTAAGATTGTCACCTACCGTGTTGCGGCGTGTTAGCGGTAAACCCTGATTAAAGAAAAAATCGGCCAGCCAGGCGGCATTGGTGTCGACGATTTGTCCGTGCAACACTTCATCCCCGGTGGATAGCATCTCCACGTTTAACATCGTGTTCTCCTGCTTTTATGATGAAAACACTATAACGCATGGAGGGGGGAAGGCGCGACTGAACGCCGCGCCAGAAATGTTAGAAGCTGGCGTTAACCCCAACGTACGGGCCATCAGCAATTGCGTTATCACGGTTACCGTCTTTACCTGCCAGGTTCAGGTAACGATAACCGGCTTCGATGCTCAGCGGACGCATAATAGTCAAACGCGCACCGGCATTTGCTTCTTCATAGCTGTCGATACCGCTGGAAAGCGAATCAGGAGAGTAATAGTACTCACCAAACAGACGAATGCTGTCGCCGATCGGCCACTGTAAACCACCACCGACAGCCGCAGCATAACCTTCATCGCCATCGTTTGGATTGGTATAAACACCTTTACCACCAACGGTCGCCAACAGTGGACCCAGCGGGATATTCAAACCCAGGCCCAGCCCAGCAACATCGCCGTCGTCATCATTATGCATCCAGTTGCCGCTGACGGCCAGACCAGTGGTCTCAGTACCCATACCGAATCCAAGGTTGGTGTAGTCTTCGCCAGCCTGACCATTGATGCTAATCGCGTTTGCCGAAGCGGAAACAAACAGCATTCCGGCAAAACCCAACAGTAAACTTTTTTTCATTTTCTATCCTTTCCTGCAAGAATCAAAACATAGCCCCAAAACCGGTGAATTGTACTGTCAGATGACGAGGAATCAATGAGCTAAAAAAGCGATGCAAGACCATATTGTAACTAAATACTACTTAATGAGATTAGATAAGGTTAAATTTTTGTATGTAATCTATCGTTTGCATCCCTGAACGCCATTTTCAACAACAATCAATTTTTCCTCGCCCGTACGGACTTAATCGTCGATGAAGCGTTTTTTCTCCAGCCAGCAAAAGGTAAGATAGGTGGATGATGGAATTCTTAATACCCGCCCCTGCAAGGACTTGACCTATGCGCCAAAGAACAATTGTTTGCCCATTAATTCAAAACGATGGCTGCTATTTACTCTGCAAAATGGCTGACGACCGCGGTGTGTTTCCCGGTCAGTGGGCGCTTTCTGGCGGTGGCGTTGAGCCGGGTGAGCGCATCGAAGAAGCTTTGCGCCGGGAAGTGAGAGAGGAGCTGGGCGAGCAGCTGGTGTTATCAGAAATTACGCCATGGACTTTCAGTGACGATATTCGTACTAAAACGTACGCGGATGGCAGCCAGGAAGAGATTTATATGATTTATCTCATCTTCGATTGTGTGGCAGCTAATCGTGAAGTGAACATTAACGAAGAGTTCCAGGCGTTCGCCTGGGTTAAAGCGGAAGATCTTGGCACCTACGACTTAAATATCGCCACACGTAAAACGTTAACCTTGAAAGGGTTACTGTAAGTCCCCCGAGTTTAAACGTAATATAAACAATGATCACATTAGCGGTATTGCTCTCAGCATTCAGCAACAGAGAACAATACCGCCATAATGACTAAAAACTCTTTATATTCAAACAAATAAACCACTCCCCACTGTCTTTGTTATTATCTCCCAAACCTTAAACCCTTAAGGATAAATTAACCTTCGGCCATTAACCTTTGTAGCCTGATGAAATAATTAACGACGCCCCTGTTTAGTCCCAAAAATAAAACTTCGGTAGCGTTAAATGGCTTGAAGGAATAATGATGTCTGACTTTTTGCCTTTCTCTCGCCCGGCAATGGGTGCTGAAGAGCTTGCCGCTGTAAAAGCGGTGCTGGACTCTGGATGGATAACCACTGGCCCGAAGAACCAACAGTTGGAAGAAGCCTTCTGCCAGCTCACAGGAAATCAACACGCCGTCGCCGTCTGCTCTGCCACGGCGGGTATGCACATCACACTGATGGCGTTGGGCATAGGTGCAGGCGATGAGGTCATTACGCCGTCAATGACGTGGGTTTCCACCCTCAACATGATTGTCCTGCTGGGTGCGACGCCAGTCATGGTCGACGTCGACCGCGATACACTTATGGTCACACCTGAGCAAATTGAAGCCGCTATTACCCCACGAACTAAAGCCATTGTTCCAGTACATTACGCAGGCGCCCCCGTCGATCTTGACGCGATTTATGCCATTGGCGAGCGGTATGGTATTCCGGTCATAGAAGATGCAGCCCATGCCGTAGGAACGCAGTATAAAGGCCGCCATGTCGGCGCGCGCGGCACGGCAATCTTCTCATTTCACGCCATCAAAAATATCACCTGCGCAGAAGGTGGACTGATTGTTACCGACGACAGCCAGCTTGCCCAGCGGCTTCGCAGCCTGAAGTTTCACGGTCTGGGCGTTGATGCTTTTGATCGACAAACCTATGGCCGGGCACCGCAGGCCGAAGTGCTTGCGCCAGGATACAAATACAACCTGACGGATATCAATGCCGCTATTGCGTTGGTACAGCTGAATAAGCTGGAGCAACTGAATTCACGCCGGGCGCAAATTGCCCAGCAATATCAGCAGGCGCTGGCTGATACGCCATTTCAACCGCTGGACCTGCCCCGGTGGCCGCACGTTCATGCCTGGCACTTATTCATCATTCGTGTTGACGAAACCCGCTGCGGGCTGAGCAGAGATGCCCTGATGGAAGCGCTGAAGACTAAAGATATCGGCACCGGTCTGCATTTTCGTGCAGCCCATACGCAAAAATATTATCGCGAACGCTTCACTACCCTTTCGCTCCCAAATACTGAATGGAACAGCGCGCGCATCTGCTCGCTGCCGTTATTCCCAGACATGACCGAAGCGGATACCCAGCGGGTCATTACGGCACTTCGCGAGATTGCAGGACAATAATCATGTTTGAAGCAGCACCAATCAAAAAAGTCTCGGTGGTCATTCCCGTTTTTAATGAACAGGAAAGCCTGCCAGAGTTAATCAGACGCACCAGCGCCGCCTGCGAGAAATTGGGTAAAGACTATGAAATTCTGCTGATCGACGACGGTAGCAGTGACAATTCCGCTCAGTTGATGATGAACGCCTCCCAGGCACCAAACAGCCATATTGTTTCTATTTTGCTGAATCGCAATTACGGGCAACACTCGGCGATTATGGCCGGTTTCAGCCATGTCACTGGCGACTTGATCATCACACTGGATGCCGATTTGCAGAACCCGCCGGAGGAGATCCCACGGCTGGTTGCCACCGCAGATGAAGGCTTCGATGTGGTGGGAACGGTACGTCAGAATCGTCAGGACAGCGTATTTCGTAAGACCGCCTCACGCATGATCAACCATCTGATTCAGCGCACCACCGGAAAAGCGATGGGTGACTACGGTTGCATGCTACGCGCCTATCGCCGTCACATCGTCGATGCCATGCTGCATTGCCAGGAGCGCAGCACCTTTATCCCGATTCTGGCCAACATTTTTGCCCGTCGCGCGACGGAGATCCCGGTACATCATGCAGAGCGCGAATTTGGTGATTCCAAATACAGCTTCATGCGTCTGATCAACCTGATGTATGACCTGGTGACTTGCCTTACCACAACACCGCTTCGCATGCTGAGTCTGTTGGGCAGCGTGATCGCCGCCACGGGCTTTACC